>Ga0208849_1001006_pt1 | contig 21981 bp, 22 predicted proteins | sample NGESurdeep072012_10_FD_184470 | JGI IMG/M metagenome (GOLD analysis project Ga0208849, IMG submission 184470) | Arctic peat soil microbial communities from Barrow, Alaska - NGEE Surface sample 53-3 deep-072012 (SPAdes) | ecosystem: Environmental > Terrestrial > Soil > Wetlands > Peat ... | reverse complement strand
GGTCGTCGCCCGCGGGCGCCTGATCAAACGCTGAACGCCGCCTTCGCCAGAACGGCTGAACGCCGCCTTCGCCAGAACGCCGAACGCCGCCCACGCCGAGCCCACGTGCGAGAATCGCGCGGATGAGCACAACGACGCCCCTCCCGCCCTGCTCGGTCCTCTCCGACGGCACGATCGCGCGGCTCGTGCGCGAGGGTCATATCCGCATCGATCCCTGGGACGAGAGCCTCGTCCAGCCGGCGAGCGTCGATCTGCGCCTGGGGGACTCATTCCGCGTGTTCCACAACCACAAGATCACCGCGATCGACCTACGCGAGCCGCCGCGCGGGCTAACCGAGCAGGTCACCCCGCCGCCGGGTGAGGCGTTCGTGATCCACCCGGGCGAGTTCTGCCTCGGCCGCACGCTCGAGCACGTCGAGCTGCCCGACGACATCGTCGCGCGGATCGAGGGCAAGAGCTCGCTCGGCCGGCTCGGCCTGATCGTGCATGCCACCGCGGGCTTCTGCGACCCGGGCTGGAAGGGGACGCTGACGCTCGAGCTCAACAACCTCACCCGCGTGCCGATCAAGCTCTACCCGGGCCTGCCGATCGCGCAGCTGTCGTTCATGACGCTCGACTCCCCCGCCCAGCGCCCTTACGGCCACGCGGAGCTCGGAAGTCACTACCAGGGTCAGGTCGAGGCCACGGAAAGTCGGTATGGGGCGCAAGCATAAAAGATCGATAAGTCCGCCTGCCCGAGCCCGGGATCGCGCATAATCGGGTAGAACCCACTGGACAGGAGACACCTCAGATGAGCACCCCCGAGACTCAGGCGCAAGGCCAGGGATCATCAGCGGACAACGGCGCCGGCTCGCGGGAGACGCTCAGCGTGACGGATAACCGCACCGGTCAGACCTACGAGCTGCCGATCGAGGACGGCACGGTGCGCGCGATGGATCTCAGGCAGATCAAGAACGACGAGTCCGACTTCGGCCTGATGGCCTACGACCCGGCTTTCACGAACACCGCTTCGTGTCGCAGCGCGATCACCTACGTCGATGGCGAGGCCGGAGTCCTCCAACACCGCGGCTATCCGATCGAGCAGCTCTGCGAGCACTCGAGCTACCTGGAGGTCGCCTACCTGCTCATCAACGGCAAGCTTCCAACTCAGACTCAGCTGACCGATTGGGTCGACGAGATCACGATTCACACGTTCGTGCACGAGAACGTCAAGGACTTCATGGAGGGCTTCCGCTACGACGCCAACCCGATGGGCATGCTCGTCGCCTCGGTTGGAGCCCTCTCGACCTTCTACCCGGACGCCAACAAGATTCGCGAGGAGCGTGTCCGCGCGATTCAGATCATCCGCCTGCTGGCGAAGATGCCGACGCTGGCCGCCTTCGCCTTCAGACACAACATGGGCCAGCCCTACGTCTACCCCGACAACGAACTCACATACGCGGGCAACTTCCTCGGGATGATGTACAAGATGACCGAGCTCAAATATGAGCCCGATCCTCGCCTGGAGCGCGCGCTGGACGTGCTCTTCATCCTCCACGCCGATCACGAACAGAACGCCTCCACCAGCGCCGTGCGCTCGGTCGGCTCGACCCAGGTCGACCCCTACTCGGCGGTCGCGGCCGGCGTCGCGGCGCTCTACGGCCCCCTGCACGGCGGCGCCAACGAGGCCGCTCTGCGAATGCTCGCCCGGATCGGCTCGGTCGAGAACATCCCCGCCTTCCTCGAGGGCGTCAAGGCCAGCGACGAGCGGCTGATGGGCTTCGGCCACCGCGTCTACAAGAACTACGACCCGCGCGCCCGGATCATCAAGAAATACCTCGACGACGTGTTCGAGGTGCGCGGCAAGAGCCCGCTCCTGCACGTCGCCACCGAGCTCGAGAAGCGAGCGCTCGACGACGACTACTTCACCTCGCGCAAGCTCTACCCGAACGTCGACTTCTACTCGGGCCTGATCTACGAGGCGCTCGGACTACCCGTGGCGATGTTCCCGGTGATGTTCGCGATCGGACGCACCTCCGGCTGGATCGCCCAGTGGCTGGAGATGGTCGAGGACCCCGAGCAGAAGATCGCCCGCCCGCGCCAGATCTACACCGGCGTGCGCGATCGCGACTACGTGCCGATCACTCAACGCTAGCGGCCCGCAGGCACGGCGCCAGCCGGCGTCCTCGGTCGCTCGCGTGCGTAGCACGCCACGCTCCCTGTGTCCTTGCCTGGCTTGACCTGCGAGCCGCTAAATGACGAGGGTGGCGCCGTTGCGGCGCAGCCAGTCGCGGTCCTCGCGGTAGTCGGGCCAGTGGCGCTCGACGAGTGCCCAGAAGCGAGGTGAGTGGTCGAGGATCTCCAGATGGCAGACCTCGTGCCAGATGACGTAGTCGAGCACCCGCTCGGGCGCCAGCAGCAGCCGCCAGTTGAAGCTCATCCGCCCGCCGGCCGAGCACGAGGCCCAGCGCGTGCGCTGCGCGCGGATGCTCAGGTCGCGGTAGCTGCTGCCCGCGAGCGTTGTGGCGCGGTCCAGGCGCGGCGCGATCTCCACGCGCGCGGCGCGGCGATAAAAGCGCTCGAGCGCCGGACGGGGATCGCCGGCGGGGACCAGCAGGCGCTCGCCCGCGCGGTGCACCCGGGTACGCCCCGGCTGCGGGACCAACTCCAGCGCAGCACCCAGATAGGGCAGGGTCCCAGCCCGTTCGGCGATCCGCGCGCGAACCTCCTGGACATCGGACAGTCGGCGTTCGATCCACGGACGCATCTCGCTGACCGCGGCCGCCGCCGCGCGCTCGGGGGCGCGCGTGGGGAGCACGACCTCGACGCCGACCGATCGGGGATCGGCCAGCCCGTGCACGTTCACCCGCACCCGCCGCGCGCGGGCGGAGCGGCGCACGGTGTAGGGGATCTCGCTCACGTTGGGGAGGGTATGTGCAGGGATGTCGGTCACGCCCTCAGCACGCATAGGGATCTCGCTCACGCCCTCAGCACGCGCGGGGATCTCGCTCATGCCCTCGGTACACACGGGGTCTCGGTCACGCTGCAGAGGGTACGCGTACCGTCGGGTGCATAATCGGGCGGCGATGAGTAAATCCAAGGTCAGGCTGCCGCGCGAGGTGCGCGATCCCTATCAGGTCTTTCTCAACGGGGTGCCCCAACGACTTGGCGTCGACTTCGAGGTCAGGGAAGGCGCGCTGGTGTTCGAGGGGGAGCTGCGCAAGGACAAGATCAGCAAGCGGCGCTGGCTGCTGGGCGCGTGGGGCGTCGGCACCTACCGCCAGAACGACTCGGTCGACGTGCGCTACGAAGCGGCGGACGGCTCGCCGCGGGTGGCCGAGGGGCTGGAGATCGAAGCGGCGTAGAGCCGGTCTCGCCTACCAGGGCTTGGCCAAGCGCAATGCGCTGAGGATCGCGCGCGTGGCCGGCGAGCGGTTGAGCGTGATGAAGTGGATGCCGGGAGCACCGGCGCTCAGTAGCTCGGCGCACTGCAGCGTTGCGTAGGCCACGCCGAAGTCCAGCACCGCCTCGGAGTCCTCGCTGCGGGCGTGGAGCTCCTTGCGTAGACCGTCTGGGATGGAGGCCTTACATAGCTTGGCCATCCGCTCGACCTGCCCGACCTGGGTGATGGGCATGATCCCCGGGATGATCGGTACGCCCACGCCGGCGCGGCGGGCGCGATCGACGAAGTCGTGGTAGAGGGCGTTGTCGAAGAACAGCTGCGTGATCAGGAAGTCCACACCGGCGGCGACCTTCTCGGCCAGGTGTTCGAGGTCGTCCTCGGGACTGACGGCGTGGATGTGCGTCTCCGGGAAGCAAGCCCCGCCGATCGCAAAGGGGTAGTCGGAGGAGATCAGTTCGACGAGTTCGCGTGAGTACTCCAGGCCGCCCTCGGTCTTGCGCCAGTCCTCCTGTCCGGCCGGCGGGTCACCGCGCAGCGCGAGCACGTTTTCAACTCCAGCGCTCTGCATCTCATCGAGCGTCGCTCGCAGTTCGAGCACTGTGGCACCGACGCAGGTGAAGTGGGCCATCGCCTCCAGGCCGTACTCGTCCTTGATGCGCTTGACGATCTCGATCGTTTTGCCTCTGGTGGAACCACCTGCGCCATAGGTGACCGACACGAACGATGGATCCAGCTGGCGCAGCTCGCCTAGTGCGTCATGCAGGTTCTGCTCTCCCACCTCGGTCTTGGGGGGAAAGAACTCGAACGAGAACGTGGGCCCGTCCGAGGACAGGATCTGGTCGATGCGCATCGGGGCATTATGCCGTCCACCGCTCGGGCTCTCCGGCGATCCGCCGCGCGCGGTGGGTGACCTCGAGGTGGAGCAGCATCGCCAGCGTCTCGGTCAGCAGCCACTGGGCTGTCATCGGTGAGAGGTCGGGGCCGTGGACGCGCGGGAGGATCTCAAACGCCGTCAGCGGCTCCCCCGCGTCGATCACGGCCACGATCTTGGCCAGGTGCTCGGAGACGAGCTCGCGGTTGCCTTCGATGTGGGCGTGCACGTCGGTGAACGTGCGCCCGTGACCGGGCAGGCACAGGCGCGCGTCAAGTGCCTCGACGACGTCGAGCGAGTGAATGAATTCGCCCACGGGATCGGGGGAGTAGCCGAAGTCGAAGAACAGTGAGATGCGACCGAGCAGATGATCGCCGGAGATCAACAGCCGGCGCTCGGGCTGGAACAGGCAGACGTGCGAGGGCGCGTGACCGGGGGTCTCGTGGACGGTCCAGGGGCCGAGGTCGGTCTCCACGATGACCCCCGGGAGCAGGTCTCGATCGGGCTCGATCGCCGCGGCGATCCCCGATTCGCGCGTGCCGCGCTCGGCGGCGTAGCGACGCAGCGGCTCCTCGGGCACGCCGCTCTGGCGCGCGACCTCCAGGCGGCGGTCGATCGCGGCGCCGGGATCCTCGGCCCAGCTCCTCATGTGCGCGTGGTTCGGGTGCATCCACAGTTCGCAGCCGGCGCGCTCGACGACCGATGCGGCCTGACCGTAGTGGTCGGAGTGGGCGTGTGTGCAGACCACCAGGCGCACGTCCTCGAGCGTCAGATTGCACATCGCGAGCGCCCGTTCCAGGTGCGCGAGCGAGCCGGGCTGGTGCATCCCCGTGTCAAACAACACCACCCCATCGCCGGCCGCGACCGCCCAGGCGTTGCAATGAGGGACACCGGGCCACGGCAGCGGCAGGCGCAGGCGATAGATGCCCACCGATCGTCCGGGATCGGCCAGCACCCGTTCGCCGCGCCCCATCTCGGGCTTGCCGGACGATCTCTGATCGGTCGATCTTTGCGGCGGATCGGTTGCCTCGGCCACGGGCAGGGAGACTAGACTACGTATCTCCGGCAGCGTCGCCAAAGGGAGAAGGAAAATGGCCGAGCAAGAGAGCGCAAGCGAGGCAGCCACGAAGGTTCAGGAGGTGGCGGCAAACCTGCAACAGGCGGCCACGCGCCGCAGAGGTTCCACGGGCAGCGAGGTCGAGGCGATCGCGCGTCGGTACTTCGAGGCGATCGACGCGCACGACGTGCAGGGAGCCGCGGCGATGTGGGCGGACGGAGGTCGCGAGCACGTGCGCGGCCAGGTCGACGTGCTCGCGCCGGAGGGGGTGCGCGAGTTCATCGGCGAGCTGATCGGCGCGATGCCCGACCTGAATATGCAGGTCGTCTCGACGACCGCCGAGGGTGATCGCTGTGGCGTGCAGTGGCGTCTGACCGGCACGTTTGCCGGGCCCGGCAACTTTGGCGGCGTCGCGCCCACGGGCAATCCGATCGAACTCGAAGGCTTCGACCTGCTCACCATGCGCGAGGGCTTGATCCAGTCAAACGACGCGTTCACCGACTCGATGACCTTCGCACGCCAGATCGGGATGATGCCGTCGCAGGGCTCGACTGCCGAAAAGCGGATGACGGGCGCGTTCAACGCCAAGACCCACCTGACCGCCGGCCTTGCGGCGGGTGAGGCGAAGCTCGTGGCCGAGGGCGTGTGGGTCGTGCAAGGCCAGCCGGGACGCTGCAACGTGTACCTGATCGAGGACGGCGGCGCGGAGGGCGGCGTGACGCTGTTCGACGCGGGCGCACGCACGATGACGCGCGCGGTGGCCAGCGCGGGAGCGAAGCTGGGCGGGATCAGGCGAATCGTGCTCGGCCACGGGCACACCGACCATCGCGGAACCGCGCCGGGGCTGGCGGCGCCCGTGCTCTGCCATCCCGACGAGGTGCAGGACGCGGAGGGCAGCGGTGGCTTTCGCTACTGGCCGGCCGACCTCGCGGGCCTGCCGCCGGGAGCCAAACAGATCCACAAACTGCTCCACCGCTATGCCTGGGACGGCGGGCCGGTGCAGATCGCGGGCACCGTCAGCGAGGACGAGGGCGACGAGATCGCGGGCTTTCGCGTGATCGACCTGCCCGGCCACGCCCCCGGCCTGATCGCCCTGTGGCGCGAATCCGACCGGCTGGCGCTCGTCAGCGACTGCTTCTACACGCTCGACATGTGGGGTCGCGGCTGCCCCGCGAGCGTGCCGTGGGATACCTACAACTACGACACCGGCCAGGCGCGCGAGAGCATGCGTAAGCTCGCCGCGATGGAGCCCGCCGTCGCGTGGCCGGGACACGCCAAGCCGATCACGGGAAACGTGCGCGAGCAGTTGTTGAAAGCGGCAGGCGCGTCGGACAGCGCAACATCTGCCGCGGCGCCCGTCACCGCCTGAGCCCGGCACGTGGGTAAGCGCAGCCGCCGGCGAGCCGCCGTTGACGGGGGCAAGCGCGCGGAGAAGCTGATTGCCGCGAGCAGCGACTACACCGACGCGCACGGCAACACGCTGACCCTGCGCGGCGCGCTCAGTCCAGCCACGCGGCGCGAATACGCGCAGGCGCTCGCCGGCAATCAGCTCTCCCAAGAGGACGCCTGGCAGCGGGCGGTAGAGCTCCTGTTCGAGCGACTGGCTGTGCGCTGGACGATCGCGGGCGCGCCGATCGAGCGCCAGCGCGAGCTGCTCCTGCGCCTGCGCGCGGCCTCTGCCGAGGAGCGTGCCTGGATACGCACCGTCCTGCGTGAGCACTGCGCCGAGCACTTCCCCGACGTCCAAGCCCCCTGACCGCGAGGACGACCCGCCGGCCGCACGACCAGGCCGAGCCGCACGGCGCCGCCGAGCCGGACGCCCCCGCTGAGACGCACGGCCCCCGCCGAGCCGGGTTGCCCTCCAACCCCGCCAACCCGCGCGACCCCGCCGACCGATACCTTGCGGGCCATGCGCCGCACCAAGATCGTCGCCACCATCGGCCCAGCCTCGCGCGAGCCCGAGACCTTGCTGCGCATGATCGAGGCCGGGATGGACGTCGCCCGGTTGAACTACTCGCACGGCACGCTCGAGGAGCACGCCGAGACCGTCCATCGCGTGCGCGACGCGGCGGGGCGCGCCGGACGCCCGGTGGCGATCCTCCAGGATCTGCCCGGCCCCAAGCTGCGGATCGGCCCGCTGCGCGAAGACGTCGTCGAGCTCAAGCCCGGAGACCGCGTCACGTTCGCCTGCGGCCCGGGCGAGAGCCTCGGTGATGCCCAGCACATGAGCATCACCTGGCCTGGCCTGGCTGACGCCTTGGAGCGGGATGCCGTCCTCTACCTCGCCGATGGCTCGGTGCGGTTGCGTGTCGTGGAGGTACGCTCAGGCGCGAGCGAGGTCGAAGCGGAGGTCGAGGTCGGCGGCGCGGTGGCCTCGCGCCAGGGGCTGAACATCCCCGGGCCGATCGACTCGCTGCCGTCGGTGCCCGAGGAGGATCTCGAGTTGCTGCGTCACGGCGAGTCGATCGGTGTGGACATGGTCGCGCTGTCGTTCGTGCGCCGCCCGGAGGACGTCGAGTTTGTGCGCGCCCACACGCGCCTGCCGCTGATCGCGAAGATGGAGAAGCCCGAGGCGGTCGAGCGCGCCGAGGAGATCCTGCGAGTCGCCGACTGCGTGATGGTGGCCCGCGGCGATCTCGGCATCGAGCTGCCGATCGAGCAGGTCCCGCTCGCCCAGAAGAAACTCCTGAAACTGGCCGGCTGGATGGCGCGGCCGTCGATCACGGCCACCCAGATGCTCGACTCGATGGTCACCTCCTCGCGCCCCACCCGCGCCGAGGTGACGGACGTGGCGAACGCGATCCTCGACGGCACCGACGCGGTGATGCTCTCCCAGGAGACCGCGATCGGCGCCTACCCGGTCGGTGCCGTGGAAATGATGGCATCGGTCGCGGTGCAGGCCGAGTCGATCGCACCGTATGAGGACTGGAACACCTCGCGCGTGCGCCGCACCGACGCGGACACCGCGTACACCGTCGCGCACAACCTCTGCCTCGCGGCGCGCGAGCTGAACCTTGACGCGCTGGTCGTGCCAACCCTCTCGGGACGCTCCGCGCGCCTGGTCTCCGCACACCGTCCCACCGTCCCGATCTATGCGCTCTCGCCCGGCAAGGAGACCGTCCGCCGCTGTTGTTTGATGTGGGGCGTGCAGGCCGCCTCGATGCGCCGCCACGAGACGACCGAGGCCCTGATCGCGGACGCCGCGCGGCGCGTGGTCGAGCTCGGCTGGTGCGAGCCCGGCCAGCGTGTCGGTATCACCGCGGGGCTCCCCTCCGGGCGCCCCGGCACCACCAGCCTCGTGCAGATCCAGGTGCTCTAGAGGCGGAACTTACGACCGCGGGTGGCACGCCGGCGCTCGGTGAGCGACGCCTCGATCGCCTCGACCAGCTCCGCCGTCGTCAGCCCCTCGCCCGAGTCCTTGCGCCCGGCGAGCGCGGCCTCCTTACGCCAGAGGACGTTTCCCTGCTCGTCCTCGGCGCGCCAGTACTGGCGAGAGTCGCCGCCTTCCTCGTAGATCACGACTCGCTCCGCCCGTCCGGGGCTTTTCCAGTTCGCCATGTCGTCCAGATTATCCGACGGCCTGCACGCTGGAATGGCCGTAGAACTCGGCCTCCTCACGGCCCAGCTCGGTGACGGGCGCATCGCCGTAGATCCACTCGCGCGCAATGACATGCCAGTTGTTCCTGGCCCGCAGCTGTGAGAGGACCGCGAGCGTCAGCATCTCCATACGGCGCCCGAACAGGTGCTCCGGTCGCATGTCCTGGTGGCGCATCTCGCGAAAGTGGCTGCTGCGCGGGTCCGAGCTCTCGATCATCACGTGCGTGGCGATCTCGGGCGTCAACTCGACGACCTCGTCGTTCGTGTACCACCAGATCGCGTCCGCGACGAACTCCATCAGGTGCTCCGGGTTCACCCGCTCGGGTTTGGGCAGAAATCCCGACTGCGCGAGTATCCGGTGCAGCGCCGCTGCGTCGCCCTCGATCACGGCGCGCTGACAGGCCAGCTCGAGCTCCACCGCCTCCGCCTCCATCCGCTTGAACAGCCCAAAGTCCAAGAACGCCACCTTGCCGTCATCCATCAGCAGGAAGTTGCCCGGGTGCGGGTCGCCGGAGAACTGCCGATGGCGGTAGAGGCAGCCGAGGAAGAACCTGAAGACGATCTCCCCGATCCGGTCGCGCTGCGCCTGCGGATAGCCTTTCATCTCCTCGAACCCGACGCCCTTCACGAACTCCGTCACGAGCACCCGCTCGCGCGAGAGCGAGGTGACCACATCGGGGATCACGATGAACGGGTGGTCTCTGTAGATGCGCGCGAGCGAGCGCTGGTTCTGAGCCTCCAGCTCGTAGTCAAGCTCCTCGCCGATCCGTTCCTTGATCTCCGCGGCGATCGCCTTGGCGTCCATCCCGGGGGTCATCCGCTTGAGCAGACGCATGATCATGTCCATGTTCTGCATGTCCGCGCGCACCGCGGCCGCCACCCCCGGGTACTGCACCTTGACCGCGACCTCGCGGCCGTCCCGCAGCCTCGCCCGGTAGACCTGCCCGATCGATGCGGCGGCGATCGGCTCCTGCTCGAAGGACTCGAACAGCTCCGCGAGCGACCCTTCGAGGTCCTCCTCGATCACGCGGCGCATCTGCTTGAAGGACACCGTCGGCGCGGCGTCACGCAGCTTTGCCAGCTCGCGCTGGAACTCCTCTCGATGCTCCTCCGCGACCAGGCCCACGTCGAGGAACGACATCACCTGCCCGAGCTTCATCGCGGCGCCCTTCATCGTCCCCAGCGCCGCGACGATCTGCTTGGCCGTCTCCAGCTGGCGTCTGGACATCGCGTCTTCGGAGGCCTGCTCGCCACGTGCGACATTCGCCGCGCGGGTCCCGAACTGCTTCACGGCCTCGCGCGCCGCGAGTTTGCCCACGGTCGCGGTGCGCCGCACTCGGGAGGTCGGGATCTTCTCGCTCTCGCGCGCCATCCCTTGATGGTACGGCTAGGCGCGCCTCACCCGAGAGCCGGCTCGACCTGAGAGCCGGGCACGATGTCGTCCGATCCGTCCGGCCAGCGCACCCAAGCCTTCTTGCCGCCGTCGTAGTCCTCGCCCAGCAGGATCAGGGTCGCCGGCTCGCCCAGCGCCAGGCAGGCCTCGGCGCCCTGCGAATCGAGGCCTCGCCAGATACGGATGAACTTGTTCTCCTCCCACTCGCGCGCGACCGTCGTGGGGTCGGCGTGGCCCGGGTGGATCACCGTGCCCTTCGGCAGCTCCATCAGCGTGCCCATGATCGAGTCCCTCAGGTCCGTGTAGCTGGTGTGCCCAGGCGCGCGCACCCCACCGACCGAGCCCCTGAACAGGGTGTCGCCGGTGAATACGACCGCCTCGCCGCCCGTGAACCCACCTGGAGCCGTGCTCGCCGGGGAGCGCACCGGCGCTCGAGGACCGCCTCCGGCGGCGCCCTCGATCTCCGCTCGGTCACCCACCAGAAAGGACAGCATGCCGAGGGTGTGCCCCGGCGTATGCAGCGGTCGCACCTCCAGCGCACCGAAGCTCAGCGTCTGACCGGCCCGCACCGGGCCGGCGACGATGCCGTCCAGCAGCTCGAGCTCCAGCGGATGGATCAGCACCTCGAGCTTTGGCCAGCGCTTGCGCAACGTGCCGACCTCGCTGACATGGTCGAAATGGTGGTGGGTGAGCAGCACGTGCGTGGGCTCCAGCCCGAGGCGCCCGGCCGCCTCGATCAGCGGCTCGACCGGCCCACCCGCGTCGACGAAGAACGCCGGCCCACCCTCGCCGTCGGCGACGAGGTACGTGTTGGACAGGAACTGGGGATGGGTCGCGTGCTCGACGATCATTGCGGCCATCCTCTCACGAAGGCTGTTACGCGTATCGGCCAAGCGATAATCTGTCGCGCAATCAATCGGCGCAACCGCCCGATCCATGGCTCGAGGAGGACAGTGATGCTCAAGCGGCGTGCAGCGACAGGACTTCTGCTCAGTCTTGCCGCGTTGATCCTTGTCCTGGCCACCACGGCCTCCGCCTACCTCTACAAGAAGCCGCCAGGTCACGACTGCGGCAAGGTGACCTTCACCGGTGGCTTCGGCGGCCCGCGGCCCTCGAACGTACCCGTCAACGCGGCGCCCCAGATCCACACCTTCATCGTCGCCGGCAAGATCTCCTGCGCGACGGCCAGGCACGTGATGGCGACATTCGAACGGACCTTCAACACCCCTGCCGGCGGCTCCAAGGGGTTCTCCCCAACCGGCTGGAAATGCGGCTACAGCAAAAAGGTCCTCGGCCAAGAGTGCACCAACGCCAAGCACGTCGAGATCAGCAACGGGATCGTGTACGTGGCGCCGAAGTAGACTGGCGCCGGCGAGCTTCTCATGGCCCTGATCCACACCTGCTACCGCATCGCCGACATCGACCGCTCGGTCGCCTTCTACAACGCGCTCGGTTTCGAGGAGATCGGGCGCGTCCCGATCAAAGACGAGGCCGTCAACGTCTTCATGAACCAGCCCGGCGACGGCGACATGCCGCGCCTGGAGCTGACCTTCAACTTCGGCGTCACCTCCTATGAGATCGGCAGCGGCTACGGCCACATCGCGATCACCGCCGCCGACCTCGACGCCACGCTGGGCCATCTCGCCGAGCAGGGCATCGAGCCCGAGAAGCCACCCTATTCGGTCCGCGAGGGCGGCTCCCGCCTGTGCTTCGTGCGCGACCCCGACGGCTATCGGATCGAGATCATCGAGCAGCCTGGGGTCTAGCGGCAAGGCTCACGAGATTCGGTTGCCCGACCGCCGCCTTGGGCGTAGAGTCGTAAGCACAACTTCAAAAAAAGGAGGGCGCACAATGAACACCTACGTGATCCTTCGCCGGGGTGGCTGGCGATCGCCCGAGGACTTGCAGGCAGCGGCCGCACGCTCCACGAAGGTGGGCAATGAGGAGATGTCGGACGACATTCGCTGGATTCGCAGCTATGTACTGGAGGAGGACGGCGGCTCGGTGGGGACGGTTTGCATCTATCAGGCAAGTAGCCCTGAGGCGATACGGGATCATGCTTCAAGGGCCGACCTACCGGTGGACGAGATCATTCCGGTCGCGGACACGGTCGTCGTTCGCCCAGACCCCGGGGATGCTTCCGCCTGAGTCCAGCGGCGCAGCCAACCCGCCGATTGAGGCAAGGCACCCGGGTCGCCGTTTGGCGGGGCCGGCTACGACAGAACCCGCCCCCGAAATTTGCGCAACCCGAACGTGAGGAACGTCGCGCAGAAGCCGATCAGTACCGGGTAGACGACGTACAGATGCATGTGCGCGGCTTCGGTCAGACCGGCGCGCAGACCCTCGTTGATGTAGATCAAGGGGTTGACGAGCACCACGATCTGCAGCCAGTGGATGCCGGCGACCTGGACCGGCGCGAGGCGCGTCCACTGGTAGTAGGTGCCGCCGAGGAACGTGAGCGGCAGCACCACGAAGCCGAACATCAGGCCGAGATTGCGCGCCTCGAACGCAGTGCCGAGCAGCAGGCCGAGCGAACTCATCGTGATGCACGCGAGCGGGATCAGCGTGATCACGATCGGCCAGTGGACGGACAGGTGCGCGTGCACGCCGGGAGCGTGGACGACCGCGGCGATCGGAAACACGATCAGCGCCGCGAGCAGACCCTGAACGGCACCCGAGAGCACCTTCGCGAGCGCCACCAGCCAGATCGGACAGGGCGCCTGCACGCGGTCCTCGATCTCGCGCGTGTAGCCGAACTCCTGGGCCATCACCATCGCGACGGCCTGGATGCCCTGGAACATGATCGAGATCCCGACCACCCCCGGCACGAGCACGGTGGCGAACGCCGACTCTGCCACCTTGCCGCCGCCACCACCGACCCCCTGACCGATCGTGGGGAACACGTAGAGGAACACGAACACGAGCAAAAACGGCTGGACCAGCACGCGGATCACGAACTCGAGCGAGTGCTTGCGCAGCACCGTCAGGTCGCGCAGCACGAGCGCGAGCAGCGCCGTGCGGCTCGCGGCCATCGTCGAGCGCGTCGGCTCGATCGCGATCCGCGCCGGCGCCGGGGCGGACGAAGCGGCGGTCCTAGCGGCGGCGGTCGTGGCCATCAGTCGCGCAGCTCTTTTCCGGTGAAGCTGATGAAGACGGTCTCGAGGCTCGGCTCTGAGACGGACAGGTCGACGAGGTCGACGCCCCCACTCTCGGCCGCGTTGACGATCCGTGGCACAAGCCGCTCGGCGCCCTTGATGTGGAGCTCCACGCCGCCGTCGATGACCCGCGTGTGGGTGACTTCGGGAATCTCGCCGGCCAGCCGCTCGGCCAGCGCCTGCATGTCGCCTCCGGCCTTGACCGTGACGATCGTGTCGGCGCCGACCGACTGCTTGAGCGCTGCGGGCGTGTCGAGCGCGAGGATCTTGCCGTGATCCATGATCGCCACCCGATCGCACAGCTGCTCGGCCTCCTCCATGTAGTGCGTGGTGAGCAGGATCGTCTGGCCCTCACGGTTCAGCTCGCCGAGGATCTCCCAGAGCGCGAGGCGGCTCTGCGGGTCAAGGCCCGCGGTCGGCTCGTCGAGGAACAGCACCGCCGGGCGATGGAAGATCGCCCGCGCCATCATCAGCCGCTGCGCCATCCCGCCCGACAGCGCGTACACCGACGCCTTGGCCCATTTCGACAGGTGCAGCTGCTCGAGCAGCTCGTCGGCCTTGCGACGCGACTCCGACGCCGCGATCCCGAACAGGCGACCGTGGAAGTACAGGTTCTCCCATACCGTCAGCTGACGGTCCAGCGTGTTCTGCTGCGAGACGATCCCGATCAGCTGCTTGGCCAGCGCCGGGTGCGCGACGACATCGATCGCGCCGACGAACGCGGCGCCCGAGGTGGGGACCACGCGTGTGGTGAGCATCCCGGCGGTCGTCGTCTTGCCGGCGCCGTTCGGACCCAACAGCCCGAAGATCTCACCCCCATGCACGCTCAGGTTGAGCTTGTCGACCGCGGCGACGTCCATCTCGGGATAGACCTTCGTCAACTCGACCGTGCGGATCACCTCGCGGCGATCGCCGTCCTCCCCACCCGTGACGCTCGCCGGAGCACCCACAGGCGGAGCGTCGACTGGCTGGATCGTGGCCATCGCCTCCCAATGTATAACGCTCGCGCTACCCTGCCCTCAGAGATGGCGGACACAACCGGCAAGATCGCCAAGAATCTCGAGCGCTTCGCCCAGGCGGTGGCCGCGCACGACCGCGAGAACCCGACGCACACCGCCAACGGCATTGGCCTGGCTCACTTTGACATTGAGCGCCTCGGGCTCGAGCAGGGCGAGGAGATCCTGCCCGGCATCACGATCCACGCCGACAGCGGCGTGACCGGGAACTTCCGCGTGCTCTGCGACGGCGAGCACGACGAAGGCAAGGTCGAGTCCGAGGTTGAGGTCGTCGAGGCCGTCGCTACCCAGGCCGTTCCTGCCGTCGCGCCCGGCGTCCTACCCGGCGAGATCCCCTTCGGGGATAGCGGGCTCAGCGCGCGATAACTGGGAGGGGAGCGCCCGCCCGGTCGGCGATCAGCGCGACCAGCCGCTCGATCGTCGGGCACTGAAGGTCGTGACGCGCCGCCGCGCGCAGCACCGACCCGGGGATCGCGTCCAGCTCAGGGGTGCGCCCAGCCGCGATGTCGCGCTGCATCGAGCTGCCGAGCGTGTCGTGCGCGAGCTCGAGCTCGCCGATCGCGGTGGCCGGGTCGACGTCCTCGGCGCCCTCGGCGCGCCCCACGGCGCAGCCCTCCTCGATCGCCCCGACGAGCGCGGCGCGCAGCTCTGGAGTGCAGCGGATCTCACCGAGCTGCTTGTCAAAGGCGCTCGTCGTGCACGCCAGCGCGTTCAGGCGCACGAGCTTCGACCACATCACCTGCGCCTCGGACGCCAGCACTCGCACGTCCACCCCGGCGTCTTTCAGCAACTGCGCCAGGGCTTCCATCCCGGCGCGCGCGGCGAGCACCGATCGGTCCTTGGGATCATCTCCGGCCGGGTCGGAGGGATCGTGGCAGGCCATGTCGACTAGCAGGAACGGGCTGGTGTGCACGACCACGCCCGGCTCGGGACGGTCGGCCTCCACGCGGATCGTGCCCGCCAGCACGGCGTCGACCCCGAAGCGCTCGCGCAGCACCGCGATGTGATCGAGGCCGTTGAGCAGTGGCAGCACGAGCTTCGGCTGCACGGCGATGCGCTCCAGCGCGGACTCCAGCCCCGAGGCCTTCGTGGCGACGATCAGCACGTCCAGCGGCTCCTCCAGGCGGGCAAGCGCGCGCGGGTGGGCGACGAACTCGCCGAAGGTGACGCTATCCACGCGCAGCCCTCGCTCGGAGATCGTCGCCGCGGTCTCCTCCCTCGCCACCACCACGACCGGTGTGCCCGCTCGCTCGAGCAGGCCCGTGAGCAGTCCACCCACGCCGCCGGGCCCCAGCACCGCGACGTTCATTCCAGCACCGCGACGTTCATGGCAGAGGCGCGACGTTCATGGCAGCACCGCGACGTTCATGGCAGAGGATCGATCAGCACGCCGGGGTTCATGATCCCGCGCGGGTCGCAGCCCGCCTTCGCGCCCCGTAGCGCGGCGGCGAAGGGCTCTGGCCGCTGCCGGTCATACCAGGGCCGGTGATCGCGACCGACCGCGTGATGGTGGGTGATCGTGCCGCCCGCGGCGATCACCGCGTCGGAGACGGCACGCTTGATCGCCGCCCACTGCTCGACCTCCTCTCCCCGCCGCGCGGGCGCGAGCACCGTGAAATAGGGCGCCGGCCCATCCGGATAGATGTGGGTGAAGCGGCAGAAGACCCTCCCCTCGCCCCCACACTGCTCGCGCATCGACTGCTCGGCCGCGGCGATCACGCGCGCGTGAAAGACGGGGAAGCGCTCCCAGGTGATCGCCGTCTCGAACGTCTCGCCCAGCACACCGACGGCGACGAGCATGTCGCGCAGATATGGAGCGCCCAGAAACGCGCCCCGCCACGAGCTCACCGCGTCACCGCCGGGGCCCGCGCGACCCTCCGCCGCCGCGCCGCCGTGCTCGGCACACAGCTGCAGCGCTCGCGCCATCGCCTCCTCCACCGGATGGTCGGTCGACTCGAAGCCGAGCACGAGCAGGGCATGAGAGCCGTCGGCGGCCATCGTCAGGCCGGCCTCACCGGGATCGAGCAGCCGGCAGTTGGACGGGTGCAGCCCCGACTGGGAGATCGCGCGCACGCACTCGACGCCGGCGGGAAAGCTGTCGAAGCGCACGCCCGTCGAGCGCCTGTGCGCGGGGCGGGGCTGCACGCGCATCCACGCCTCGGTGATCACCCCGAGCGCTCCCTCCGAGCCGGCGAGCATCCGGTCGGGGCTCACCCCTGCCCCCGAGCCCGGCAGCCGCCGCGACTCCCACACGCCCACCGGCGTGATCGCGCGCACGGACTCGACTAGATCCTCGATGTGCGTCCACACGGTCGCGAAATGGCCGGCGGCGCGCGTGGCGATCCAACCGCCCAGCGTGGAGTACTCGAAGGACTGGGGGAAGTGGCGCAGCGTCAGCCCGTGCTCGCCGAGCTGCGCCTCCAGGCTCGGCCCGAGGGCCCCGGCTTGAATCCGCGCGGCGCGAGATACGTCGTCCACCTCGAGCACGCGATCCAGCGCGCCCAGGTCGACCGACACCACGCCGTTGTATCCCGGGCCGACGTCCGGGCTCACCCCACCGACGACCGACGTGCCCCCGCCAAACGGGATCGCGGCCACGCGCTCGCTCGCACACCACTCGAGCACTCCCTCCAGATCGCGCTCATCGCGGGGGTGGGCGACAAAGTCGGGGGGATGGTCGAAGCGCCCGCGAAACCCGCGGACCACGTCCGAGTAGGACTTGCCCAGCGCGTGCGAGGCGCGCGCGTGATCATCGCCGGCAGAGATCTCCGCCAGCGAGGCCGGCGCGGCGATGCGCGGCGGCGACAAGGCCACCGACTCCAGCGCGACCGGCTGCTCGACCTCCGTGAGCGCCATCCCCAGTTGCGCGGCCAGCGCGGGGGCCGCGGCGCGCACCTGCGCCGGGGTCGGCTGCTGGTCCTCAAAGCCCCAACCCCAATGCTTGCGCCGACGGATCTTCACCACGGCGAGTCTAAGCCCATTAGCCTTCCATCCTGCATGTCCACTCAGCCGCCGAGGATTAACACCGATCTGCCCGAGGTCCTCGCCCGCGGGCCATGGGCGCTCGATCACGTGAAAGCACTTTGGCGTGAGGATCACTTCGAGCCTTCGGAGGAGCACGCGCGGGCCGCCGACGCGGCGATCGCCGCGCTGCAGCAGCGGGGCTCGCCCAGCCACGATGGGGTGGCCGCGCGCCTGGTCGATTACCGTCAGGACCCGGAGGGCATCGCGTTCGAGCTGCAGCCGCTGCGCTGGGCGCTGCGACTGGTCCCCGGCGACGCCTCCGCGAGCGTGGCGGCGATCTGCGTGACGCGCTCGGCCGACGGCCGCTGGCTGGCCGGGCGGCGCGCGCAGTGGGTCTCCTCGTGGGCCGGGCGCTGGGCGCTGGGAGCGGGCGGCGCGGTCGATCTGGGAGAGAGCCCGGCCGACACGCTCGTGCGGGAGCTGCGCGAGGAGTGGTCGGTCGCGCCCGCGCGCGTGCGTGGCGAGGCGCTGCTGCGGCTGCCTCACAAGATGGTGATGTTCGTCGGCCAGGCCTGGCTCGCGCAGGGCGTCGAGGACGACGTGACACCCGACCACGAGCACGACGAGTTCGCCTGGTGGCCACGCGAGATCGACGCGTGGCCCGCGGAGGCGGGAGAGACACTGCCGCGGATGGCGCGCTGGCTTACCCAGTGAGAGCAGGCGCACCTCCCGGGCCCGGCACGCCCTCCCGCGCGGACACTCCCTCCGGGGGGCCCTCCGCGACGGGCGTGTCGCCTCGGCCCACTGTTCGGCCTACCGCCGGGCCGCTGCGGTTCGGGCGCCTGAAGTGGATCTCGTTCAGCCACTCGTGCATCTACTGCGCGCTGCTGTTGTGCGCCTTTGTGATCGGCAAGCCGCAGCCGGTGACCTTTGTGCTCGGGCTGACCCACGGCCTGCTGTGGATCTTTATGTCGCTGGCCTGCATCGCGGCCGCGCGGCTGCGGATCGTCACACTGAAGCTGGCTGTCGCCGTGGCGGTGCTCGGCGGGATCGCGCCGTTCTTCGGCAGCTACGAGTTCGTGCGCGAGCAGCGCCTGCGCGCAGGCTCAGAGCCGGCGCGAGGCTCAGAGCCGGCGCGCCCCGGAGAGGGGCCGAATCACTGAGGCAGAAACCTGGTCAAGGACCTGTGAAAACACTCACCCGCGGGTGGTGATGTCCGCCGGGCAGCCGCGCTAGAGTGAGAGTAGATGGCGACGAGCACCACGGCGGAGCAGACAATCGATGTCGTAACACCTGCCGCGGGCGAGTCGGTCACCGAGGGAACGATCCTCGAATGGCACGTGAAGGTCGGCGGGGAGATCAAAGTCGACGACACGATCGTTGAGATCTCCACCGACAAGGTCGATGTGGAGCTGCCCTCGCCGGCGACCGGGAAGGTGAGCGAGATTCTGGCGCAGGAGGGCGACACGGTGACCGTCGGCCAGGTGATCGCGCGAATCGTCGTTGGCGGCGCGTCAGGCGGCGCGCCACAGAACGGCGCCCCGGCGAGCAACGGCGCACCTGATGAGAGCACGACCGGGGATGGGGCTCCCGGCGACGGCGCCGGCGCGGCCGGCGATGGAGCCTCCGGCGACGGTGCCCAGGGTGGGCTGCCCGACGGCGTGAAGATCTCTCCGGTCGCCGCGCGGGCGGCGGCGGTCGAGGGCGTGGATCTGGCAAATGTCTCCGGCAGCGGCCCGGCTGGACAGATCAGGAAGGCCGACGTGCTCTCGGCCGGCCAGGGCGCCGGCGCCCGCCAGGCGACTGGCGCACCGGCGAATGATATGCCGACGGCGACGGCGGAGGGCAAGGCGGGCGCACAGCAGTTGAAGGGTGGCGCCGCGGCGCTCGCGCGCTACATGGACCAGTCTTTGACGATCCCCACGGCCACGAGCTTTCGCACGCTCACCGTGACCGTGCTCGACGCGCGCCGGCGCGAGCTGAAGGGGGGACAGCGCAAGGTCTCGTTCACGCACCTGATCGCCTATGCGATTGCGCGCGCGGGGAGCGACATGTCGGTGATGGCCGATCACTTCGCCGAGATCGACGGCAAGCCCCACCGCGTAGAGGACGGGCAGGTGAACCTCGGCTTGGCCGTGGACGTGGAGAAGAAGGACGGCTCGAGGACGCTGATGGTGCCGGTCATCCTGAATGCCGGCGGGCTGAGGTTCGACGGCTTCTTGGATGCGTATGACGCGCTGGTGGAGAAGGCGCGCACGAACACCCTCACCGCCGACGATCTGACCGGAGCCAACATCACGCTCACCAACCCCGGCGGCCTCGGCACGGTCGCCTCAGTTCCGCGGCTGATGGTCGGCCAGGGGACGATCGTGGCCACCGGCTCGATCGCCTATCCCGTCGGCCTGGGCGACATCGGCGCGATGATCGGCGCGGAGAAGGTCATGACGATGACCTCGACCTATGACCACCGCATCATCCAGGGGGCGGAGTCCGGCCGTTTCCTGGGGCGCATCGAGGAGTACCTGCGAGGCGAACACGGCTTCTACGAGGATGTATTCGCCGCGCTCGGCGTGGAGCTCGGCCCCACGCCACCCGCGCCCGCGCCGGCCGCCGCGGCTTCCGCGGCGGCCGCGGCGGCCGCGGAGAAGACTCCAAGCGCGGTCCCCGACGAGGATCTGCTGCAGGCGGTCCAGGCCGCGAGCACGCTGCTTTCGCGCTTTCGCAGCCATGGTCATCTCGCGGCGCGCCTGGATCCGCTCGGCTCCGAGCCCGAGGGCGACCCTGGGCTGGACCCCGAGGCGTTGGGGCTGGCAGCGGAGGTCACGACGAAGATCCCGGCCAAGATCCTGCACATGTACGTCCCGGGGGGTACGCTCGCCGACGCGCTGCCGCACCTGCGCGAGACCTATTGCGGCACGATCGCGTATGAGATCGAGCACATCGCCTCCCATCGCCAGCGGGTGTGGCTGCGTGAGAACATCGAGAGCGGCGCCTTCCGCCAGCCGCTGACGAGCGACGAGCAGACGACGTTGCTGAAGCGCCTGGTCGAGGTCGACGCGCTGGAGCGCTTCATGCACAAGGCCTACCTCGGCCAGCACCAGTTCTCGATCGAGGGGCTCGACATGACCGTGCCGATGCTCGACGAGCTGATTCAGCTCTCGGCGGTCCACGGCGGCAAGGAGGTCGTGATCGGGATGGCCCACCGCGGGCGGCTGAACGTGCTCGCCCACAACCTCGGCCGCCCCTACGACACGATCTTCGCCGAGTTCGAGGGCGCCTCGACGCTCGAGGCGGTCACCACGATCCCGCAGGGGGGCACCGGCGACGTCAAGTATCACCACGGCACCCAGGGCTCCTACGAGCTGCCCGACGGGGGGAGCATCCGCGTCAACCTGGAGTCCAACCCGAGCCACCTGGAGTACGTCTCGCCGGTGGTCGAGGGCGCCACGCGCGCGGCGCAGACCACGCGCCAGGGCCCGCACGCCCACCAGGACACCGACGCGGCGGTGCCGATCGTGATTCACGGCGACGCCTCGTTCCCCGCCCAGGGCGTCGTGGCCGAGACGCTCAACCTGCAGGCGCTCGACGGCTACAAGGTGGGCGGCACCGTCCATCTGATCACGAACAACCAGATCGGCTTCACGACCGACCCCGACGACGCGCGCTCGACGCGCTGGGCCTCGGATCTGGCAAAGGGCTTCGACGTGCCGATCATCCATGTCAACGCCGATGACGTGCCCGCCTGCATGAGCGCTGTGCGCCTCGCGTTCGCCTTCCGTAAGGAGTTTGGCCACGACGTGCTGATCGACCTGATCGGCTATCGGCGCTTCGGACACAACGAGTCCGACGAGCCCGCCTACACGCAGCCGGAGATGTACGCGAAGATCAAGACCAAGAAACGCGTGGCCGAGCTGTGGGCGGAGCGGCTGGTGAGCGAGGGAGTGGTCAGCCGCGAGGAGGTCGACCGCTTGGCGCAGGGTGTATGGGACAACCTCACGCTCCTGCACCAGCGCCTGAAGACGAAGATCGCGGCGGCGGCCGAGCACGGCACGGCGGAGCAGAGCACGGGCGAGTACCAGCTCGACCGCTCCCCCAGCCCCGAAGTGAGCACGGCGGTGCCCGCCGAGCGGCTGCGCGAGCTGGGCGAGGAGCTGCTGAAGTCGCCCGAGGGATTCACCGTGCACCCGAAGCTCGTCAAACAGCTCGAGCGCCGGCGCGCGGCACTCAATGCGAGCCCAGCTGATGCGGGCCCACCTGATGCGAACCCACCCACCCGCGGCGCCCCGACGGCCCAAGGCGTCGACTGGGCGCACGGAGAGGCGCTCGCGTTCGCCTCGCTGCTGACCGAGGGCACCCCGATCCGCCTGACCGGCCAGGACACCGAGCGCGGCACCTTCAGCCAGCGGCATCTGGTGTTGCACGACGCGAAGACCGGGCAGACCATCTGTCCGATCCAGAGCCTGCCGGAGGCACTCGCGCCACTGGAGCTGCACAACAGCCCGCTGTCGGAGCTCGCGTGCATGGGCTTCGAGTATGGCTACAGCCA
>Ga0208849_1001005_pt1 | contig 22016 bp, 20 predicted proteins | sample NGESurdeep072012_10_FD_184470 | JGI IMG/M metagenome (GOLD analysis project Ga0208849, IMG submission 184470) | Arctic peat soil microbial communities from Barrow, Alaska - NGEE Surface sample 53-3 deep-072012 (SPAdes) | ecosystem: Environmental > Terrestrial > Soil > Wetlands > Peat ... | reverse complement strand
GCGCCGGTGAGCGCTAGGCTCACAGCCACCCGAACCGAAGGAGGAGCGACGTGGCGGACATGGACGACTTCAACAAAGGCGTCATCGAGGAGTTCCGCGCGAACGGCGGTCGTGTCGGCGGTCCCTTCGACGGTGCCCCGCTGCTGCTGCTGACGAGCGTCGGCGCCAAGAGCGGCGCGCCCCGCACCACCCCCTTGATGTATCTCCCCGATGGCGAGCGCCTCGTGATCTTCGCCTCCAAGGCCGGCGCGCCCACCAACCCCGCCTGGTACCACAACCTCCTCGCCAATCACTCAGCCACCGTCGAGGTCGGCAGCGACACCTTCGACGTCGACGTCAGCGTCGCCACCGGCGAAGAGCGCGAGCGGCTGTTCAACCAGCAGTCCGAGCTGATGCCGCAGTTCGCCGATTACGCGCAGAAAACGACACGCCAGATTCCTGTGGTCGTGCTGGAGCGTGCCGCCGACGAGTAGCCCTCGACATTAGCCGTGGCCCAACACGGGGTGCGGCACGTAGGGTTCCTCCAGGCGCGCGATCTCATCGTCGCTGAGGGTGAGCTGCTCTGCAGCGAGCGCGTCCTGCAGGTGCTCGAGCTTGGTTGCACCGATGATCGGCGCGGTCACCCCGGGCTTGTGTAGCAGCCACGCGAGCGCGACCTGCGCAGGCGGGACGCCACGCTCGGCGGCGAGGACGGCGACGCGCTCGACGACGTCGAAGTCGGTGGGCTGGTCGTACAGGTAGTCGGTGAACTGGTCGCTGCCGGCGCGGGTCGTGCGCCGCTCGCCTGAGCGCGTTCGGTTGCCGGCGAGGACGCCGCGGGCGAGCGGGCTCCAGGGGATCACCGCGACGCCCTCCTCGATGCACAGCGGGATCATCTCGCGCTCCTCCTCGCGGTAGACGAGGTTGTAGTGGTTCTGCATCGACACGAAGCGCGTGTGGCCGGCGCTCGCGGCGAGGTGCTGAGCCTTTGCGAACTGCCAGGCGAACATGCTGCTGGCGCCGATGTAGCGCGCCTTGCCTGCGCGTACGACCTCGTGCAGCGCCTGCATCGTCTCCTCGATCGGCGTGCGTGGATCCCAGCGGTGGATCTGGTAGAGGTCGACGTAGTCCATGCCGAGGCGCTGCAGCGACGCGTCGATCGCGCTGAGGATGTGCTTGCGCGAGAGCCCGCCGCCGTTCTCGCCGGGTGTCATCGGCATGAACACCTTGGTCGCCACGACGAGCTCGTCGCGAGTGAGCAGCTTCGAGAGCAGGCGCCCGGTGGCTACCTCGCTGGCGCCCTGGGAGTAGGTGTCTGCGGTGTCGAAGAACGTGATGCCGCCCTCGACCGCGGCGCGCACGATCGGCTCCGCGGCGTGCTCGTCGATCACCCACGGTTTGTCGCTGTCGTTGCCGAAGCTCATCATGCCGAGGCAGATGCGCGAAACACGCAGCCCCGTCGCGCCCAGATTCACGTACTGCATGCGCCACCTCCGATGTTGGTTGCCGCGAGCGCGCGCTCGAAGGGATTGAGCTTAGCCCGACGCCGCGGGCGTCTGGGTGGCGAGCGCAGAGCGGCGCGGCACTAGAACAAACGTCCAGGCGCAAAGGTCGACCCTTCAGCATCAAAGGCGCAATTTCCATTAATCCTCTGCAGCGACCGGAAATGCTTCTATGGAATGAGTGATGGGCTTTTTCTACATCAGCGATGACGGGACAGTCGACGGCGCGGAGCACGGCAACGATGTTGTCGTGTTGGTCGCCGGCGGCGAGATCGACTACTCGGCGAGCCCGCAGCTCAGCGAGCGCCTCGCCGATCGCATCGACGGTGGCATCACGCGCGTGGTGCTCGATCTCTCGACCGTGACGTTCATCGACTCGACCGCCATCGGCGCGCTCGCCGCAACCGCCACGCGGCTGCGCGAGCTCGGCGCGGGAACGCTGGCGGTGGTGTGCCCCGACGAGAACCGGCGGGTGCTGCGCATCTTCGAGATCGCCGGGGTGGACAGCATGATCGCGCTGCACAACTCGCGCGAGGACGCCATCGCCGAACTCGCAACGGTGAGTTGACGTGCGCGTTCAAACAGCGCAGGAAACGAGCGAGCTACGGCTGCCGGCACGGCCGGCGAAGCTCGCCGCGGCGCGCGAATACGCGCACGAGGCGGCGGCGGCGTTCGGCTTCGACGCCGAGTGCTGCTACGAGGTGGCGTTCGCGGTCAACGAGGCGGTGACCAACGCCATCAGGCACGGCCGACCCGACGAGCACGGATACATCCATCTCAGCGCGCTCGCAGACGGCGACCGCCTGACGCTCGCGGTCCGCGACAGCGGCACGTTCGCGGCGTCCGCCGCGGCCTCGGCGGCCAGCGGCGAGGGCGGCCGCGGCTTCGCGCTGATGGCGCGACTGATGGACGCGGTACAGCTGTGCGTGTCGTCCGAAAGCACAACGGTGCGCCTGTCCAAGGCGCGCGATTGAGGCGCAGCGGGTGCGCCGCCGTCATGCGAAGATGAGCCCCCGGACATCGTCAGAGGAGCGTGCATGTCGAGCGAGCCGGTCGGCCCTGTGGCGCCGATCCCCGAGCATCTGAATACGGTCACGCCGCGACTGGTCGTGCGCGACGGCGCAGCAGCGATCGATTTCTATCGAGACGCCTTTGCAGCTGAGGAGATCGGCGAGCGATTCACTGGGCCTGGAGGCGAGCTCATTCATGCCGAGGTGCGCATCGGCGACTCGGTCGTGATGATCACCGACGAGGACGACAACGGCGCGCCGGCCAAGGTGCCGGCGTCGCTCGGCAGCGTCGTCAGCGCGATCATGGCGACGTACTGGGAGGACGTCGACGCTGCGTGGGAGCGCGCCGTGAAAGCCGGCGCCGAGGTCGTTTATCCGCTGGAGGATCAGTTCTACGGCGAGCGCGGCGGGCGCCTGCGCGACCCCTTCGGTCAGCAATGGATGCTGAGCCAGCGCATCGAAGAGGTCTCGCGGGAGGAGATGGCTCGTCGCGCGGCCGACGTGTTCGGGCCGAGCTGATCCCAGAGGCTCCGTCGGCCACGCCCGTGTTAGCCTGAATTCGTACGTTTTTTCGGCGTCAAACGGCGACATCACGGGAGGTGGCGGCGTATGGGAACCATCGCTTCGACCGATGGCACGGAGATCTTCTACAAGGACTGGGGTTCGGGCCAGCCGATCGTGTTCAGCCACGGCTGGCCGCTGTCGGCTGACGATTGGGACACGCAGATGCTGTTCTTCCTGCAGCACGGCTACCGCGTGATCGCCCATGACCGGCGCGGACACGGACGCTCCACGCAGACCAGCGACGGTCACGACATGGACCACTACGCCGACGACCTGGCTGCGGTGACCGCCCATCTCGACCTCAGGGATGCGATCCACGTCGGGCACTCCACCGGCGGCGGGGAGGTCGTGCGCTATATCGCCCGACACGGTCAGAGCCGTGTGGCGAAGGCGGTGCTGATCAGCTCGGTGCCGCCGCTGATGGTGCAGACCGACGCCAACCCGGGTGGTCTGCCGAAGGGCGTGTTCGATGGCCTCCAGGCCGAACTTGCCGCCAACCGGTCCGTGTTCTACCGGGCGCTGCCGTCGGGACCTTTCTACGGCTTCAACCGGCCCGGCGTGGAATCCTCGGAGGCGATCGTCGAGAACTGGTGGCGCCAGGGGATGATGGGCGGCGCGAAGGCGCACTACGACGGCATCGTCGCGTTCTCCCAGACCGATTTCACAGAGGATCTCAAGCAGATCACGGTGCCGGCCTTGGTGATGCACGGCGACGACGACCAGATCGTTCCGTACGCCGACTCCGGGCCACTGTCAGCGGCGCTCCTGCCGAACGGGACGCTGAAGACGTACAAGGGATTCCCGCACGGCATGCCGACCACCGAGGCACCGACGATCAACGCCGACCTGCTGGCGTTCCTGCAGTCCTGAGCGACCAGCCGGCGTCGACATGGACGCGGCGGGTTTCGAACCTGCGACCTCTCGCGTGTGAAGCGAGCGCTCTCCCACTGAGCTACGCGTCCTTAGGCGACTGAGTCTATTGGGCGGTGAGCGTGGTCGGCGGCTTCGACCGCGCGCGGAGCGTGGACGCTCGAGGCTGTGGAGCGGGCTGCGCGGGACCGTCTACGGGAACAAGCCGTCCATTGTTAGCAACCCTTGCTCATTTTCGGCGGGCTGCGGCCGATGATGACCCAGCTTCCCAGCCGAGCCCGAACGCGTGCCGACAGCCGAGAACAGACCTCCATACCCTCCGAGCCCCGCCGCCGAGCCGGTCGAGGATACGGCGGACGCGGCGTTCGAGTCCGAGCCCCAGGAGCATCTGGACGCGGAGACGTTGGAGACGGTGCTGGACTCGCTGCTGAGCCGCTACCCGGAGGCGCCGGTGGCGGTGTTGAAGGCTGACGGTGTCTTGACATCGGTGCCGGAGTCGATCCCGCTGGTGCGCAACCGTGTGCTCGAGGCGCGCTCGGGCTTGGACGTGGTCGTGCAGGAGGACCGCTTGAGGCTGCTGGCGACCTGGGATCAGGTGCTGGCGAAGGGCTCGGCGCGGTGCCTTGCGCATCTGGTGGAGCAGCCGGAGACGACGGTGGCGCTCTACGGTCTCGACCTGCGCGAGGCGCATGGTGTCGTGCTGGTGCTGTACGCGCCAACGGACGAGGTCGACGCTTCTGCTGCGCAGGTGCGGCGGGCGCCCAAGCCTCCGCCTCGGTTCTCGACGATCGAGAAGGACGAGCGCAGCTTCATCGTCAGGACCGACGACGCGCTCACCGAAATCCTGGGGTGGTCGGCCGAGGAGATGCAGGGTCGCCGCTCGATCGAGTTCATGCATGCGGACGATCACGCGCTGGCGATCGACAACTGGATGGAGATGCTGGCGTCTCCTGGCCCGGGGCGGCGGGTGCGACTGCGCCACCGCCACCGCAACGGCTCGTGGGTGTGGTTCGAGGTCACGAACCACAATCTGCTCGACGACCCGGCCCGCAACTGCGTCGTCGCCGAGATCGTGGACATCTCGGACGAGATGGCGGCGCAGGAGGAGCTGAGGGCTCGCGAGCAGCTGCTGGACCGACTGGCGGAGGCGATCCCGCTGGGGCTGTTCCAGGTCGATGCGGCGGGCGAGATCGTGTACACGAACGACCGCCTGCACGAGATCCTCGGTGTGCAGCGCGTCACGAGCTTCGAGGCGCAGATGGCGAGCGTCGTCGACGGCGATCAGGCGGCGTTGAGGAGCGCGATGGACGACGTGCTCGGCGCGGGCCGCCATGCTGACGTGGAGGTCGAGTTGCGGCTGGCAACCAGCGAGGAGGTGCGCTTCTGCGCCATCAACCTGCGCGCGCTGACCCACGAGGACGGCGCGATCAGCGGTGCGATCGCGTGCGTCGCCGACGTCACGGACAGCGCACGTATGCGCGACGAGCTCAAGCGCCGCGCGACCTTCGACGAGCTCACCGGCTGCTACAACCGATCGTCGTTCATGCGCGCGCTGGAGGCGAACATCGCCGAACCGGAGCCGGACGCGGAACGAGCGCTGATGTTCGTGGACCTGGACCGCTTCAAGGACCTCAACGATCGCTACGGCCACGCCGCCGGCGATGAGCTGTTGCGGATCCTGGGAGAGCGGTTGCGGGCGACGGTGCGCGGCGAGGACCTGGTTGGCCGGGTCGGCGGCGACGAGTTCCTGGTCATGTGCCCGCAGGCCGGCGGCCCGGACGGGGCAATGAGGCTCGCCGAGCGCGTGGCGCAGGTGCTGCGGGAGCCGGCGGCTGTGGCGGCCGGCAGCGTCTGGCCACAGGTCAGCATTGGCGTGGCCTGGTCGGAGCGGGACGGAATCGAGGCCGATGCGCTTGTGGCCCAGGCGGACGCCGCGATGTATCAGTCCAAGCGCCGGAGTGAGAGTCGGCCGGAGCTCGCCGCCGGTCTCGCCGGCGCGTCGCCGCTCACGACCCCAGTCGAACTTGTGCGCGGGGCTGCAGGAGATCGTTCGCTTCGGAGTAGCTCCGAGCGAGCGCGTCCACTTCGCTCGGCGTGAGCGAGGAGCCGAAGGCGCCGCCGCCGCCGAGCCTTTCGTAGTCGATCGGCATTTGCTTGCCGATCTGCGCGAGCGCGAAATGCGCGTCGTAGACGCTCTCGATGTACAGCGCGACGTTCGCGCGCGCGAAGCTCGCAGCGGCGCGCGGGCCACGTTCGCTCTGTTCGATCGCCGCGCTGATCAGCCGCCACCCGCGCCCCGTGAGCAGGTAATAGTCGCGGAAGGTGCCAGCGAGGCTCGTCGCCGGGCCGGTGAGCGAGGCTGCGTGGTGTTCCGCGAACGCGCTCGGCAGGCGCAGCGCGCTCGCGCGTTCGGTCGCGATGCGCAGCGGCGTGCGAGGTAGCTTGCGGATGTCCGCGGGCAGGCCGTCGATGATCAGCGGCCATGCCGACCTGGTCGCCTGCACCTCGCGCTGCACGGCGGGCTCCTGAGCCGTGAGCGCACGCGCGACGACGACGAGGTCTTCGCGCTCCAGGCGCGACTCTGGAGCGGTGGCGTGCGGTGCCGAGCCGCAGCCGGCGATGGCGAGTGCGGCGCCGGCGCTCAGCGCCAGCGCCGCCAGGCGAGCGAACCGTCGCGACGGCTCGCTGTTAGCCACGCAGTGTGGTGCGGTCTTCCGCGAGGCCGCCGTCGGTGCGCCTAGACGCCCAGGAGATCGACGACGAATATGAGCGCTTCGCTCTTCGGGATCGACGGCGGCCTGCCTGCCGCGCCGTAGGCGAGCGAGGCGGGGATGATCAGCTCACGACGGCCACCGACCTTCATGCCCACGATGCCCTGATCCCACCCCTTGATGACTTCGCCCTTGCCGAGGGTGAACGGGAACGGTTTGCCCGTTTCCCACGAGGCGTTGAACTTCTTGCCGCCCTTGTAGAGGACGCCTACGTAGTTGACGGTGACCGGATCGCCGGCCTTGGCTTCTGGTCCGGTACCGACGATCAGGTCTTTGGCTTCGAGTTTCGCCGGCGGCGGCCCCGAGGGCGGCGTGACCTTGGGTTCTTTGGACAGCGGACCGCTGGTTGGCGTCGTGGCGGCCGCGGTCGAGGGCTTGCTTTCACCGGCGGTGACCAGCGAGTTGTCGGCGCTGCTCTCGTTGCCGACGGTGATGGTGCTCGATGATCCGCTCGAGCCGCAGCCCGCGATCACGGCGGCCGCGCAGAGCGCCGCGGCGGCGATGCCGGCGCGGGAGCGAATGTTGGAGGGGGATCTCTTGAAGTAGTTCACGGCCGCGGAGCCTATCGGAACTTGGCTGGGGCGTGGGCGGCATCGCGCGGGCGTGCGTTAGGATCCAGTGCGGACCGTGCTAGGCGGGGAGGTAGCGGTGCCCTGTATCCGCAATCCGCTCTAGCGGGGCTGAACTCCCCTCCGAGGGGTTCCGACCCCGGTTGCTCCGTCGCTCGGGGCGTCGATGGTTCGGGTCCCGCGCGGTGTCGGCTTGCGAACCAGGTCAGGTCCGGAAGGAAGCAGCCTTAAGCGATCACCGGCAGGCGCAGCGGGAGCTCCCGAACTGGAGCCGTGGGCGACGATCGGCACCGGGTAGTCGCTGAATCTCGACGAGGGGTGCACGGTCCACTTTTTTTGTGCACGCTGTCACGCGCTACGAGCACCCCTGGAAGATCAGCCATGAGCGGTTGGCGGCGACCTCGGTGAAGCCGGGCGGCACGCTGACGTGCTTGACGACGGGATCGAGCGCGTCGAGCACGTAGTCTTCTTCGACTTCCTTGCTGGCGGGGTCGACGTAGACGCCGGAGGCGATGTGTCCGGCTGCGGGGCTGACGATGTTGCGGGGGCTGGTTTCGAGGTACAGGGCGAGCAGCGGGACGGGCGCGTGATTGGGCACGCCGACGGGTCCGCAGCGGAGGTTGATGGCGCGGCTGGCGACGAGCGCGAGCAGTTCGCTTTCGATTTCGTGCGTGCGGGCGAGTTTGCCCAGTTCGCGGTGGGCTGAGCGGTATTCGGACGGCGCGTAGGCGACGAGCGCAACGAGCACGAGCGTGCCAGCGGCGATCCACCAGCGACGGTGCGGGCCGTGGCGCGGCAGCTGGGTCCAGCCGAAGGCGCCGGCGCCGGCGAAGATGCAGAGGATGGCGGAGGCGAGGAAGGCATAGCGCGTGTTGATGGGCAGGCCGACGGCGGCGAAGGCGGCGAAGACGACGACGGCGAGGATGCCGGCGAGCGCGCCGAGCAGCGCACGGCGGCGCAGCCACAGCACCGACAGCACGCCGCCGAGCGCTGCGGCGACGAGCACGGGCGGGCGCAGGATCTCGCCGATGCGTCGCGGGATGTACTGGGGCACGTTGGCGATGCCGGTCTTGCGGCCGAGCGTTTCGGCGGTGTGCTGGGTGTTGGTGAGCGACCACAGCGGGTCGCCGGTGACGGCGAGGTCGCTGAGCACCCAGATGAGGGGCGCGGCGGCGGCGAGCAGCGTCAGCCGCACGATCTCGCCGCGCGGGCGCGCGCGCCACGACGGGCCGCGTGCCCACTTCGGCACGAGGCCCATGAGGTGCAGCCAGTAGAGACCGGAGAAGGCCCATGCCTCGGGGCGCAGCAGCCCGGCGAGCGCGAGCAGCACGAGCACGGGCGCGCCAGCGGGCGCGCTGTGCAGGCGCCTGTGGCGCGACTCGACGAGGAGGGCGCAGAGGACGAACATGAGATAGGGGATGTCGACGTAGGCGCGCACGCCGTAGGAGAGCACTTCGAAGCGGGTGAGGAAGATCAGCGCGGCGAGTGCGCCGGCGGTACGGCCGAACCATTCGGCGCCGAGTCGGTAGATGGCCCAGCCGCAGGCGGACAGCGCGAGGAAGCCGAGCGCGACGGTGACGTGTTCGGCGGCGCGTGGACCGAGTGGCGCGAGCACGAGGCCGAGCGCCTCGAGCAGCGGGTGCGGCGTTGGGGCGATGGGCACGCTGTAGGCGGGGGTGCTGCCACGCGAGAGCTGTCCGCCCCAGGCGAGCGCGTAGAGCGTGTCGTAGTTGGCGAAGCCGACGCCGGCGACGAGGCGCAGCAGCAGTGCTCCGCCGGCGATGGCGAGCGGCGCGGCGAGACGCGCGCGCAGGCGCTCGATCGAGGCTGTCATGGGGCGGGACGCTACCCGCTGACGCGGCCGGCGGACCCCGCTGCCACGGCCGGCGGAGCACTTTGACGCGGCCGGCGGAGCGCGTCTCGAGCCCACCCACCCGCGTGAGTAGACTCAGGCGAACGGTGTCGGTAGAGGAGCAGCCACAGGACGATCAGCGCTCAGAGGGCCAGCAGCGCTCGCTGTATCGCAGGCACCGGCCGCGGACGTTCGCGGAGGTGGTGGGCCAGGAGCCGGTGGTGAGGACGCTGCGCAACGCGGTGCAGCGCGAGAAGGTGCACCACGCGTACCTGTTCGTGGGCTCGCGCGGCACGGGCAAGACGTCGATGGCGAAGATCCTGGCGGCGTGCTTGAACTGCGAGCACGGCCCGACGATCGAGCCGTGCGGGACGTGCGACTCGTGCGTGTCGATCGCGGGGGCGACGTCGCTGGACGTGATCGAGATGGACGCGGCGTCGAACAACTCGGTGGACGACATCCGTGACCTGCGCGAGAGCGTGGCGTACGCGCCGGTGAGCGGGCGGCGCAAGGTGTACATCTTGGACGAGGCGCACATGCTGTCGACGGCGGCGTGGAACGCGTTCCTGAAGACGCTGGAGGAGCCGCCGCCGAACACGGTGTTCGTGCTGGCGACGACGGAGGCGAACAAGGTGCCGGCGACGGTGGTGGATCGCTGTCACCGCTTCGACTTCCACCGCCCGACGGTGGAGCAGATCGCGAGCGTGGTGCGCCGCGCGGCGCAGGCGGAGTCGATCGAGATCCCGCCGGCGGCGGTGGCGGCGCTGGCGCGCTCGGCGACGGGCAGCTTCCGCGACGCGCTGGGGACGCTGGAGCAGATCGTGACGTACAGCGGCTCGGAGATCGCGCTGGAGGACGTGCTGGCGGTGCTGGGCGTGGCGGACGCGCGGCTGCTGGAGGAAGCGGTGGACGCGGTGGCGGCGGGCGACGCGGCGCGCGCGCTGCGCACGCTGGAGGAGTGCGTGGAGCAGGGCCGCGACGCGGGCTCGTTTGCGTCTGACCTGGAGGTGCGCGCGCGTGAGCTGCTGGTGGTGCAGGTCCTCGGCGAGGTGCCGCAGGAGCTGTCGCTGACGCCGGAGGCGGACGCGGCGCTGAGCGCGCAGGCCGAGCGCGTGGACCACGCGACGGTGGTGCGCGTGCTGGAGCTGTTGGGCGAGGCGATGGAGGGCGTGCGCGCGGGCGCGGACGCACGAACGCGCTTGGAGCTTGCGCTGGTGAAGGCGGCGAGGCCGGAGACGGACGGCTCGACGCGGGCGCTGCTGGCGCGCATCGAGCGGCTGGAGCGTGGTACCCCGGGCCCCCCTGCGGGGAACGGGAACGGCAACGATTCTAAAGGGCCGCCTGCGGCGGCGGCGATGGCCGGCGCGCGGCAGGACGAGGCGGCGACGCCGGCTACTGCGGCTGTGATCGACCTGGAGCAGGACCCGCAGCTGGAGTCGATTGATGAGCCCGAGCCACAGGCGACACGCGAGCCCGAGCCACACGCCGGGTCCAAGCCAGACGCGTCGCCCGAGCCACCCGCCCCGGAGCCTGCGCCGGAGCCGGTTCCGGACCCGGTACCACGGGACATCGAGTCGATCTATGCGCTGTGGCCGGCGGTGGTGGACCTGGTGCGCAGCGAGCACGCGCTGCTGGGGGCGGTGATCGGCGAAGCGCGGCCGGTGGCGGTGGACGGCGAGGAGCTGACGCTGGCGTACCCGTTCACGGCGGAGTTCTACAAGAAGAAGGCGGAGGACCCGGCGAACCGTGCGGCGGTGGGCGAGGCGTTGGGGGCGCTTGCGGGCGGACGCTGGAAACTGCGCTACGAGCTGCGCGACACGCCGGCATCGGAGGGCGAGCAGAGCTCGCCGGCGCGCTCGGAGGAGGAATGGGTGGCGCGCTTCGTGGAGGAGTTCGACGCGGAGGAGCTCACGGATTCGCAGGATGAGCGCGGCGCGCAGGCCGCGACCAGCAACGAGAAAGGCGCGTGATGCCAAAGCAGCCGCGGATGCCGAACATGCAGCAGATGATGGCGCAGGTGCAGAAGATGCAGAAGGACATGGAGCTGGCGCAGGAGCAGTTGAAGGACGAAGTGGTGGAGGCGTCGGCGGGCGGCGGCATGGTGACGGTGACGGTCAGCGGCGCGCTGGAGGTGCGCGAGATCAAGATCGATCCGGGGGCGGTCGACCCAGAGGACGTGGAGATCCTGGCGGACATGGTGACGGCGGCGGTGAACGAGGCGCTGCGCAAGGCGCAGGAGCTGGCGGAGAGCAAACTGGGCGGCGCGACGGCGGGGCTCGACCTGGGCAATCTCGGCGGCCTGGGCCTCCCGGGGCTGTGATGAACCTGTGCCTGTGAGCACGACCGCGTATGCGCCGCCGGTGCAGCGGCTGGTGACGGAGCTGTCGAAGCTGCCTGGGATCGGCAGCCGCACGGCGCAGCGCCTGGCGTTTCACATCCTGCGCACCTCGGGTGAGGACGCGAGCGCGCTGGCGCAGGCGATCGTGGAGGTGAAGGAGAAGATCGGGCTGTGCGAGGTGTGCTTCAACCTGACGGACGAGACGCGCTGCCGCATCTGTGAGGACCCGCGTCGCGACCACGCGCTGATCTGCGTGGTGGAGGAGCCGAGCGACGTGATCCCGATGGAGCGCACGCACGAGTACCACGGCGTGTACCACGTGCTGGGCGGGGCGCTGTCGCCGATCGACGGCGTCGACCCGGAGGACCTGAAGATGGCGGAGCTGTTCGCGCGGGCGACGGCGCCGGACACTGTGGTCCGCGAAGTGGTGCTGGCGACGAACCCGACGACGACGGGAGAGGCGACTGCGCTGCACGTGGCGGAGGAGCTGCGCACGCGCGCGCCGGAGATCAAGGTGACGCGCCTGGCGAGCGGGCTGCCGGTGGGGTCGGACCTGGAGTACGCCGACGAGGTGACGCTCGGCAAGGCGTTCGCGGGCCGCCGCACCGTTTGAGAGCAACCTTTCGGACCGCTTCCTGTTCCGTAATGATCAGGGCCGATCGTTACAAAGCCCTCGCGGCTCTGAAAGGAACGGCGAGCTCTTCGCGCTCGTCGAGACCTTCGAGAGGAATCTCTCCACGCCCTTCAGCGCAGGCGATCGTGTCGACCGCGATCAAGCTCACACGCGCTGACGCCGGCTCACCTTCGGGCGATCACGCAGCCGCTCAATATCCTGCGTGCGATGCCCTCTGTGATCGTGATGAAGTTCGGCGGCACCTCGGTGGCGGACGCGGAGCGCGTGAAGCGCGCGGCGCGGCGGATCGTGGAGAAGCGCGAACAGGGCCACCAGGTGGTGGCGGTGCTGTCGGCGCGGGGCAAGACGACGGACGAGCTGATCGCGATGGCCGAGGAGATCTCACCGGCGCCGGACCCGCGCGAGATGGACATGCTGCTTTCGACGGGAGAGCGGATCTCTTGTGCGCTGTGCGCGATGGCGATCAACGACCTGGGCCACCGGGCGATCTCGCTGACGGGCTCGCAGGCGGGCATCGTGACGGATGAGTCGCACACGAAGGCGCTGATCCTGGACGTGCGTGCGGATCGCATCCGCACGGCGCTGGAAGAGGACCACATCGTCCTGGTGGCGGGCTTCCAGGGTGTGTCGGAGAACGCGAGGAACGTGACGACGCTGGGCCGCGGCGGCTCGGACACGAGCGCTGTTGCGGTGGCGGCGGCGCTGAGCGCTGACGTTTGCGAGATCTATACGGACGTCGCGGGCGTGTACTCGGCGGACCCGCGGATCGTGCCGAATGCGCGCAAGCTGGAGACGGTGTCGTTCGAGGAGATGCTCGAGATGGCGGCGTCGGGGGCGGGCGTGCTGCAGCTGCGCTCGGTGGAGTACGCGCGCAACCACGGCGTGCGCATCCACTGCCGCTCGTCCTTCGAGGAGCAGCCCGGTACCTTTGTGGTGGCAGAAGGAGAAACGATGGAGCAGCCACTGATCACAGCGGTGACGCACTCGACCTCGGAAGCGCGGGTGACGCTGACGGGCGTGCCCGACGCGCCGGGTGCGGCTGCGCGCATCTTCGAGGCGTTGGCGCAGGCGAACATCAACGTCGACATGATCGTCCAGAACGAGCCGGTCGCGGCGGGCGGACAGGCGGAGATCTCGTTCACGGTGCCGCGCGAGGATCTGCGCGTGGCGGCGGCGGCGCTCGAGCCGCTGACTGGCGAGGCTTTCGCGCAGATGACCGCGCACGACGACACTGGCAAGGTGTCGATCGTGGGGGCGGGCATGCGCTCGCATCCGGGTGTGGCGGCGAAGGTGTTCGGCGTGCTTGCGGGCGAGGGCGTGAACATCGAGATGATCTCGACCTCGCCCATCAAGATCTCCTGCGTGATCGATCGCGACCACGTGGAGCAGGCGGTCCGAGCGCTGCACAGCGCGTTTGAGCTCTCTGGCGACGGGACGGTCGCGGTGGAGGAGCCCTTCTAGCGCGTCCAGGCGCTGTGAGCGCGGGCGCCGTGAGCGGCGCGGCGCGGCGCCACGAGGCTTCTGCAAGAATTGTTGCTTCTCGCGGCTGGGACGCCGGCCACGAGCGACACCGTTATGCGCACAGTCAAGAGACCACGTCACTACGTAGCGCGCCATTGGCTGCTGCTGGCGCGACCGCTGTTCCGCTACAGCGCTGTCCGCGACGCGCACGTGCTTCGGGGAGTGGGCCGCCGGATGGGCCCGGTGCTGCGCGAGGACCGACGCCACGGGCAGCGCTTCGACGGCGTCGAGCGGCGCCGCACCAGCGTCGCCTGACACCGCCGGCTCGCGGTGCGCTCCGAGGGAGGAGCCGCGTCAGCCGCGGTCGAGCGAGTGCTGCAGCGCCTCGAGCACGCGCACCACGCGCAGCCCGCTGCGCCCATCCGAGCGGGGGGTCTCGCCGGTGCGCACGCAGTGCACGAAGTGCTCGCACTCGACGCGCAGCGGCTCGACGTTGGCGATGCGCGGGGAGAACGTGTCGCCTGAGCGGGCGATGTACTCGCCCCACGAGCGCGTGTCCTCGTCGAAGCCCTTGTCGTAGATCGTGAGCTTGCCCTCGATGAGCATGTCGTCGAAGGTGGCCATGCGGCGCTCGCCGACGACGGTGATGCGCCGCTCCTTGTGCGGATCGAGCCACGAGAGGTGCAGGTGCGCGACGACGCCGGAGGGGAAGCGCAGGTAGCAGAAGACGACGTCCTGGACGCCCTCGCGCACGTAGCTGGCGCCCTGGGCGAAGCACTCGTCGGGCTCTTCGTCGATCAGGTGCAGAGCGACGGACACGTCGTGCGCGCCGAGGCTCCACAGCGCATTCTCATCCGCTCTGAGCTTCCCGAGGTTGAGGCGGTTGCCGTAGATGTAGTAGAGCCCGCCGAGCTCGTCGCTGTCGATCAGCTGCTTCAGCCGGGCGACCGCAGGGTGGTACTCGAGCAGGTGGCCGACCATCAGGATCGTGCCGGCCTGCTCGGCGGCTGCGACCGCGCGCTCGGCGTCGGCGGCGGTGGTGGCGAGCGGCTTCTCGACGAAGCAGTGCTTGCCGGCTCGAGCGACCGCGACCGCCAGCTCGGCGTGCGTGGGCACGGGCGTGGCGAGCACGACCGCGTCGAGCTGTTCGTCGGTGAGGAGGTCGTCGAGCTCGCCGGTTGAGCGCGCGGCTGGGAACGAGCGCTCGAGCCGCGCGCGCGCGTCAGGCGAGGCGTCGCACAGCCATGTCAGCTCGCAGCCGGGAATCGCGGCGAAGTTGCGCGCGAGGTTGGGGCCCCAGTATCCGAGGCCGACGACGCCGACGCGTACGGGTCGCTCCTGGTCGCTCATGGAGCGGGTGTGTGTGTTGCTCGCATCGGCTCGCGCACTTTATTCCCGCGCAGGCCCCAGCGCCGTGACGACCGCCGCCACGCGAGCTGCTGTGCGGCTCAGCTCGGAGCGCCGATCGTGGGCGTCGGCTGTCGCGCACCGACGCTGGTGCTGGCGACTGGCTGATCGTGCATCGCCAGAAACGCGGCGACGACCTGCGGGTCGAACTGGCTTCCAGCTTCGCCCCGGATCTCGGCGATCGCGCGTGCGGTGGACCACTCGGGCTTGTAGGGGCGACCGTGCGTGAGCGCGTCGAAGACGTCGGCGACGGCGACCACGCGGCCGACGAGCGGGATCTCTTTGCCGGCGAGGCCGCGCGGGTATCCGGCGCCGTCCCAGCGCTCGTGATGGCTTGCGGCGATCACAGCCGCCATCTGCAGCACGGGCGCGTTGCTGCCTGAGAGCACACGCGCGCCCAGCTCGGCGTGCGTCTTCATGACGCGATACTCGTGCGTGCTCAGCTTGCCCTTCTTGAGCAGGATGCGATCCGGGATCGCCAGCTTGCCGACGTCGTGCAGCGGCGCGGCCTCGCTGATCAGGCTGACCTGCTCCGCGCCCAGCCCGAGGCGCGCGGCGATCTCCGCGGCGCTCACCCCGACGCGCCTGGTGTGCTGCGCTGTCTCGTCGTCGTGGTACTCGGCCGCGACCGCCAAGCGTTGCAGCGTCTCGGCGCGCGCCTCGACCAGCTCAAGCGTTCGCTCGGCTACCTCAGCTTCGAGCCACTTGGCGTTGTCTGCCAGCTGCCGCTCGGCTTCATGCTCGGCGGTCACGTCGTGCGCCACTGCGTGAATCACGCCGCCAGCCGGTGAGCCGGCGGCGTTCCATTGCAGCCACCGGTAATGCCCGTCAGCGGTGCGATAGCGGTTGCGGAACCCGATTGTCTCGTGCGAGCCGTCGAGCAGCGCGGCGGTCTCCGCGAGTGTCCTGGCGCGGTCCTCCGGATGGACGAACTCGATGAACGGTCGCGAGCACAGCGTCGCCGCGGAGTGCCCGAGCGTGCGCTCACATGCCGGGTTCACGCGCGTGAAGCGGCCGTTCAGATCCACCGTCGCGAGCAGATCGAGCGAGACGTCGTAGTAGCGCATGAGCTCGGCCTGCAGCCTGTGGCGCTGATCGACGACCACGCCCAGCAGTACCCCGAGGACGAGGAACGCGACGCCGCGGCTCAGGTAGCCCGCCACTGTCACTGCGGCGGCACGGTGCCCGAGGTCCCAGACGACGATCAGCGCCGTGCTTGTGGCGGCGCCCGTGAGTCCTCCGCGCAGCCCGAACCGCAGCGCAAGCACGGCGATCGGAAGGACGTACAGGATTCCGACGGCGTCGCCGGCGATCGCATCGGCCTGGCGGAGCGCGAAGACGACGATGAACAGCGCCGTCACAAGCGCGACCGTGGCGCCGGCCGCGGGCGTCGACCAGTCGCGCACGCGATGCGGGGGTGGAATGCGAGGATCGAGCTCCACATGTGACCATCGTCCAAGTTGCACCTGGCGGGTAGCCCGCCGCGAGGAGTGGACAGATGGGGAGGGGCTGCTCAGAGCGTCTCGAGCGCTTGAACGCAGCGCTCGGCCGCGTGTCCGTCCCCATATAGCTGCGGGCGCTCGCTCGGCGGCCGGCGCTGCAGAGCGGCAAGCGCGGCGCTCGCGTCGAGGTCGACGAGCGTGTTCCAGCCGGTCTCGACCGTCTCGACCCACTCGGTGTTCGCTCGCAGCGTCACACATGGCACTCCGGCGAGGTAGGCCTCCTTCTGCACGCCGCCGGAGTCGGTCAGCACCGCACGCGCGTGGCACAGCAGCGCGCTGAACTCGATGTAGCCGAGCGGCTGGGTCAGCGTGAGCCCGTCCGTCGCCTGCAGCTCAGCCAGCAGGCCGGCGTCGTGCAGGCGCGCGCGTGTGCGGGGATGCACGGGGAAGAGGACCGGTGCGGGGAGCGCCTCGATCAGCTCGACGAGCGCACGCAGCCGCTCGGGGTCGTCGACGTTGCCGGCGCGGTGCGCGGTGAGCAGCAGGTAGGAGCCGGTCTGCAGACCGTATGCGGCCGGCGCGTCGCTGTCCTCGCGGGCGGCCACCTGCCAGCGCAGGGCGACGTCGACCATCACGTCGCCCACGACCGTCGCTCTGTCGGACAGCGCCTCTGCGCTGAGGTTCTCGACGGCGTCCTGCGAGGAGCACAGCAGCAGATCGCTGAGATGGTCGGTGAGCACGCGGTTGAGCTCCTCGGGCATCGTGCGATCGAACGAGCGCATGCCCGCCTCGACGTGCACGACAGGAATGTGCGACTGCGCGGCGGCGAGCGCGCCGGCGAGCGTCGAGTTGGTGTCTCCGTAGACGAGCGTCGCATCCGGCTGCACCTCCGCGAGCAGCGGCTCGAGCGCTGTCAGCATCCGAGCGGTCTGCGATGTGTTCGTGCCGCCGGCGATCCCCAGCTCCCGGTCTGGCCGCGCGAGCCCGAGCTCGGCGAAGAACACCCGCGAGAGCGAGTCGTCGTGGTGCTGGCCGGTGTGTACGAGGATCTCCTCGTGGCGCTCGCGCAGCGGCTCCGACACGGCGGCGGCCTTGATGAACTGCGGGCGGTTGCCTACGACGGTGAGGATCTTCACGACGCTTCCGGGTCGCCCGGCAGGCCCATCAGGCGGCCGCGGCGACCACGGAGCTAGACCAGTCGATCACCGACGTGGGCCGCACGACGTGGCGGTTGAGCCCGAGCTCCTTGGGGTCGAGGCCGAGCGCCAGGCCGACCAGCTGCGGCAGGTGCAGCACCGGCATGTTGAGCTCGCGCCCGACGGCGCCTTCGGCCAGCGGCTGCTGCAGGTCGAGGTTCAGGTGACACAGCGGGCACGGCGTGACGAGGCAGTCGGCGTCGGCGTCGGCGGCGTCGCCGAGATGGCGCCCGGCCTGCTTGAGCGAGGCTTCCTTGTTCATGGTGATGATCGGAAAGCCACAGCACTTGCGCATGCCTGCGTACTCGATGACGGTGCCGCCGAGCGCGTCGATGACCTGGTTGAGGTACTGGTCGCGCGGGTGCTCTGCGTCGATCCCGAGGCGCTCGCGCGGTCGCACGATGTAGCAGCCGTAGAACGGACCGACCTTGAGGTTCGTGAGCGGGCGCTTGACGAGCCCGCTGAGACGCTCGAGCCCGATCTCCTCGACGAGCAGCCACAGGAAGTTCTTGTTGGTAAGGCCGCTCTCGTAGCTGAGCCCCTCGCCTGCGAGCGTCGAGTTGACGTGCGCGCGGTAGTCGGCGTTGGCGTCGAGGCGTTCCTGGCACTCACTCTGCGCGCCCTGGCAGGTCGAGCAGATGTTCATCATCAGCTCCGCTCCGTCGACCTGCTGAGCGAGGGCGAAGGTGCGCGCGTTGAGCGTGTCGGCGAGCTCCTGGTTGTGCTCGGCGATCACTCCGGCTCCGGTGCAGCAGGCGCGGTCCAGCTCGACGAGCTCGATGTCCAGCAGCGGCGCGACCTTGGCCATCGAGCCGTGCAACTCGGGCGTGAAGCCGCGGCTCACGCAGCCGGGCCAGTAGGCGACCTTCATAGGCTCATCCCTCCTGTGGTCCGTTGGCGCTGGACGGGAAGTCTGACGGCTCCGCTCCCGTTGGGGCCGGTTCTGAGCCGCCGACCTCGTGGGTGACGCCGGCAGCAACGGGATCGCCGGGCGACTCCTTGACGGGCTCGTCCTCGCCGGTGATGTAGAGGTTCAGCTCGTAGCGTTCGGGGCGGCTCTCGACCTTGTCGTAGATCGCCTGCACCGCCTTGAGGTCTTGCTTGGGGATCCTGTGCGGTTTGAGCGCGCCCATCGGCGTGACCTTGCCGCGCACCAGCGCCTTGAGGATCGCCGGCAGCGAGCTCAGCAGCTCTTTGCCGGCGGGCGGCGCGAATTTGCCGAACCACGAGTTGCCGCCGTAGGAGCGCGGCAGCAGCTCGGCCTCCCACAGCAGCCCGTTGTCCTTGATGAGCGTCGTGAACGCTGCCTCGTGACGCTCGCCGTTGTTCTGATCGACGATGTGGTGGTCGTCGATGGCGATCCGCCGCAGGCGCATGATCTGGCCCATCGGGTTGACGTCCTTGGGGCACGCGTCGACGCACTTGAAGCAGTGGGTGCAGTCGAAGATCCCCTGCGGGTCCTGCGCGAGGTCGTTGAGGCGCTCGAAGTGCTGGTCGTCGCGCGGGTCGCCGACGAAGCGGTATGCCTTGGCGAGCGCGGCGGGGCCGATGAAGCCTGGGTCGACCTCCATCGCCAGGCAGTCGGATACGCACGCGCCGCACTGGATGCAGGCCATCGTCTGGGTGACGTCGACCATCGCCTCTTTGGAGACGATGTACTCGCGCTCGGGCACCGGCTGCTTGGCGATCAGCCACGGCGTGACGCGCCGGATCTTCTTCCAGTGGACGTCGTCCATGTCGACGATCAGGTCCTTGATCACGGGCATGTTGCCCATCGGCTCGATCTCGATGACGCCGTCGCGCGCGCCGCGCTTGGCGGCGTCGAGGTGCGTGTGGCATGCGAGCGCGGGCTCGCCGTTGACGCGCACACCGCACGAGCCGCAGATCGCCTGGCGGCACGAGCAGCGAATGCCGATCGAGCCATCGAAGCGGTCTTTGGCCTGCAGCACCGCCTCGAGCACCGAGCGGTGGGGCTCGAGCTCGATCGTGTGCTCGTCCCAGTAGGGCGCGTCGCCGGACTCGGGGTCGTAGCGACGCAGCCTCAGCTTGAACTGCTCCGGCGGGCGGTCGTGCGTTTCCGGCATCAGTATTTCCTCTCCTCGGGCTGCCACTGGGTGATGGTGACCGGCGAGTAGGTGACCTTCGGCCCGCCCGCGCCGCTGCCGCCGTCGCCGTCGAGCGTGATGTCGATGTGCTTCAGCCACTCCTGGTCGTTGCGCTCGGGGTAGTCGGTGCGGAACTGCGCGCCGCGCGACTCCTTGCGCTCGAGCGCCGCCACGACGGTCGTCTCGGCGCAGTCGATCATGTAGCCGAGCTCGATCGCGCCGAGCACGTCCTGGTTGAAGACGGTGCCGCGGTCGTCGATCCACGCGAGCTGTGACTGCTCGCGCAGGCGGCCGATCGTCTCGAGCGCGCTCTGCAGACCGGCCTCGTCGCGGAACACGGCGGCGTGGCGGTTCATCGTCTCGCCGAGCTCGCTCTTGATCTCAGACACGCGCCGGCCGTCGCGTGGCCGGGCGATGATCCCGTCGATGTGCGTGGCGTCCTCGAGCAGCTGCGCGTTTGCGTCCTTGACGTCGGGCATGCCCATGTTGGCTGCGCGGGCCGCGGCGTGTTCACCCGAGCGCCTGCCGAAGATCAGCGTGTCGAGCAGCGAGTTGGCGCCGAGCCGGTTGCCGCCGTGCACCGACACGCACGCGACCTCGCCGGCTGCGTACAGGCCCTCGATCGGCGTGCGCCCGTCGACGTCGGTCTTGACGCCGCCCATGATGTAGTGCTGGCCGGGGCGGATCATGATCGGTTCGCGCGTGATGTCCACGCCGGCGAAGTCCTTGCCGAGGTTGACGATCTCACGCAGCGCCTCGAGCGTGCGCTTGCGCGGCACGACGGTCACGTCGAGGAAGATGCCGGCGCCGTTCGGGCCGACGCCGCGGGCCTCGTTGATCTCGATCTGCTCCGCACGCGAGACGACGTCGCGCGAGGCGAGCTCCATCTTGTTCGGCGCGGATTTCTCCATGAAACGTTCGCCGTTGGCGTTTAGCAGGTGTGCGCCCTCGCCGCGCGCGCCCTCGGTGATCAGGATGCCGGTCTCGACCAGGCACGTGGGGTGGTACTGGACCATCTCCATGTCCATCAGCGGCGCGCCCGCGCGATAGGCCATCGCGATGCCGTCGCCGGTGACGATCAGGCCGTTGGTGGTGGGCTTGTACGCCTGCCCGGCGCCGCCGCACGCGAGGATCACGTTCTTGGCGGTGAACGCCTCCATGCGTCCGCTGCGCACGTCGCGCGCGATCGCCCCGCAGCAGCGGCCGGCGTCGTCGCGCAGCAGCGACGTCGTGAACCACTCCTCGTAGCGAGCGACCGTCTCGTGGTGCTTGAGCAGCTGCTCGTAGAGCACGTGCAGCAGCGCTTGGCCGGTGATGTCGGCGACGTAGGCGGTGCGCTTCATCGAGGCGCCGCCGAACGCGCGCAGGTCCATCTCGCCCTTGTCGTTGCGGTGGAACGTGACGCCCATGTGCTCGAGGTCCATGACCTCCTTGGGCGCTTCCGAGCACATCACTTCGATCGCGTCCTGATCGCCGAGGAAGTCCGAGCCCTTGACGGTGTCGTATGCGTGCGAGTGCCAGTCGTCGTCGACGCTGATCGCCGCGTTGATGCCGCCGGCGGCGGCGACCGAGTGCGAGCGCACCGGGTGGACCTTGCTCATGATCGCCACGCTGGCCCCGTTTTCCGCCGCGGCGAGCGCCGCGCGCTGCCCGGCGAGACCGGCCCCGATGATCAAGACGTCGTGTGCTGGCATGGCTCCCTATGTCGCTTTGAGGAGGTGAGAGAGGCGAACTGCGCGCAGGACTCTATAACGCGAGGCCCAGCTGCCGGGACTCACGTCGCCGGACGGGTGGGCCGGGGCGGGCGCAGCGCGCCCTGCACCTGCGCGAGCGTGACGACCCCCCGCAGCACGCCGTCCTCATCGACGGCGACCATCGCCCCGAGCCTGCCGAGCCCTTCGGAGCCGAGCAGCGATTCGAGCGGCGCGGCTTCGCCGATGCGTACCGGCATGTCCTCCTCGAGCACGTCCACCACCGGCAGCGCCGGGCGTCCGGCGGCGATTTCGCCCTCGACGCGCTGCTGGCGCACGACCCCGAGGAAGTGCCCGACGGGATCGACGACCGCGAACCACGGCCAGCGGTAGCGCCCGAAGAACTGCTCCTGGGCGTCCAGCAGCGTCACGGCGGCCGGCATCGTCACGGGCTCGCGATCCATGATGTCGGCGACGGTGATGTCTTTGATGCGCCGCCCGAGCGTGCCCTGCACGACGGCCGCGCCGGCGGCCTGGTAGAGGAAGAACGCGAGCACCATCGTGATCAGCCCGACAAAGCTTTCGCCGGTGGCGAACACCCACAGCCCGAACAGGCCGACGATCA
>Ga0208849_1001004_pt1 | contig 22030 bp, 22 predicted proteins | sample NGESurdeep072012_10_FD_184470 | JGI IMG/M metagenome (GOLD analysis project Ga0208849, IMG submission 184470) | Arctic peat soil microbial communities from Barrow, Alaska - NGEE Surface sample 53-3 deep-072012 (SPAdes) | ecosystem: Environmental > Terrestrial > Soil > Wetlands > Peat ... | reverse complement strand
CTGCGCTCCGCGAAGCCTGGTCCGAAGCTGAGTCCTCGGGATGCGTGAGTCCCTTGGACGAGAACCGCCGTGGAACGCCGACAGGCGAGCGCGCCCTGCAGGGTGCGCGCTTGCCGAAAGGCAAGCGGTTACGGACAGCGTCTGTCGGCGTTCTGCTTCCTTGTTCTCCTCGTAGCTCGGGTTGAGCGACGCGAAACCCGGGAGCGGCAGTGAAAGCCGCACGATCGTCCCCGGATTTCGCTTCGCTCAACCCGGGCTACAGTGTGCGTCGCGTCCGATTGTGATGCTTCGGCCTTTTTCCACTCCGGGGCATCCGACGAAGATCGAGAATGCGGCGTCGTTTTTGGGAATGGCGTGCCTCATAGCTCGGGTGCGAACAAAAAACGCATCGCGAGAACGAGGGAGCATTGCTTAGACGGAGGCGGGGGAGCGGCGGTTCCATCTCCCTGGACGGGAGATAAAGAGATGTCTCGTCCCGTGGCGGCCCCCAATGGTTAATCGCGTCTTAACCTCGCCGCTCCTATGTTATTCGGATCAGTAATCCGGCGGGTGGTCCCGCTGCTGATGATGTACAGGATGAGCCCCCAAGTCCCCCTTTCGCCCGTCCGTGCGACTGGTTCGCGTTCGCCCTTCGTGCGGCTGCGCGAACTGCTGGACGGCGTCCCACCGGGCCAGTCGGCGATCAGCCTCGCCGTCGGCGAGCCGCAGCACCCGATTCCGCCCTTTGTCGGGCCGATTCTGGCGGCGCACCTTGCCGAATTCGGCCGCTATCCGATGAACAAGGGCATCGACGAATTCGCCGACGCCGTCGCGAAGTGGCTCAACCGGCGCTACACGCTCGACCGCCCGGTCGATCCGGCGACCGAAGTGCTGGTGCTCAACGGTACGCGCGAAGGCCTGTTTCTGGGGGCGCTTGCCGCCAAGAACTGGGTCGAGCCGCGCGCCGGGCGCCCGGTCGTTCTCATTCCCAATCCGTTTTATGCCGCCTACGCGGCGGGCGCCATCGCGGCCGATTGCGAGCCGGTCTATCTGCCGGCGACGGTTTCGTCCGTCTTCCTGCCCGATCTCGACGCGCTGCCTGATGAACTCCTGGCGCGCACCGTCGCGTTCTATCTCGCCTCGCCGGCCAATCCCCAGGGCGCGGTCGCGGACCGGGCCTATCTTGCCCGGCTGATCGCACTGGCGCGCCGCTTCGGCTTTTTGATCTTCGCCGACGAATGCTATTGCGAGATCTATGGCGACCACGCGCCGCCCGGAATGCTCGAAGCCGCGGGACCGGATTTCGCCAACGTCGTCGTATTTCATTCGCTGTCGAAGCGATCGAGCCTGCCGGGCCTGCGCGTCGGCTTCGCGGCTGGCGACCGCAAATTCCTCTCCTCGTATCTTGAACTGCGCAACGTCGCGGCGCCGCAGGTGCCGACGCCGATGCAGCATGTCGCCGTCGCCGCCTATGGGGACGAGACCCACGTGGTGGAAAACCGTCGGCTCTATCGCGAAAAATTCGACCTTGCCGATCAGATCGTCGGCGATCGCTACGGCTACCAGCGTCCCGCCGGCGGATTCTTTCTATGGCTCGACGTGACCGCTGCGGGCGGCAGCGAAGCGGCGACACTGAAGCTGTGGCGCGAAGCGGGATTGCGCGTCGTGCCGGGGCGCTACTTGGCGCGCGAGCAGGCGGACGGCAGCAATCCAGGCGAAAATTATATCCGTGTCGCCATGGTGCAGAATAAAGAGATCACCGCGGAGGCGCTGCATCGCCTCGTCGCGGTGCTGGGTTAGGAGATCATGCACAAGTTTGCCGCTCTATTCCAACCGCTCGTCCCCGCGAAAGCGGGGACCCGGCTCGTGCGGAAGCAATGCAGCGAGATCACCTGGATTGCCGCTTGCGCGGCAATGAGCGGGTAAGGGCAAGCAATGTCGCTGATCGACCGCGGGATTGATGGACTGACATTCGTGTCCGCGCAGCTCGGCGCCGTGCTGCAGCGGCGGCTGCGCGAAGCTACCGGCCTCGCGCTGATCAGCCTCGCCATGGTGGCAGCGCTAGCGCTCGCCACCTGGTCGGTCCAGGACCCTTCACTTAGCCACGCCACCGACGCACCGGTCCACAATCTGCTCGGCAAGCCCGGCGCCATCATCGCCGATCTGCTGATGCAGCTGTTCGGCCTGGGCGGACTCGCGCTGCTGCTGCCGATCGCCGTGTGGGGCTATCGCCTGCTCGGCCACCGTGCGCTCAACCGCGAGCGGCTGCGCATCGTGGTGTGGCTCCTCGGCGCCGTGCTCAGCGCGGCGTTCGCCTCCTGCCTGCCGCGAAGCCCGCATTGGCCGCTGCCGTCGGGGCTAGGCGGCGTCGTCGGTGATGCCATCCTGCGGCTCCCGGCGGTGCTGCTGCACTCGCCGCTGTCGGTGACCCACCGCTTCATCACGGGAATCATACTCGGCATGGCCGCGCTGGCTGCTTTCGCGGTGGCGGCGGGCATCGTCTGGCACGGTGACGAGGCGGAAGCGGACGAGGATGAGGAAGAAGACGAAGAGGAAGAAACCGAGGAGGAGGATGGCGACGACCGGGCGTGGATCTCGCTTGGTTTCCTGGCGCATGAACTTTTGAGTCTGCGCGCGCGCATCGCGCTGTTGTTCCGCCGCCGGTCTGCCGCCCCCTCGCCCCAACTAGCGCTACCGCGCCAGCGGATCGAACCGCATTTCGGAAAATCCGCGCCACCGCCCGCCAGCGACGAACCGAACGAAGCGGTCGAAGCGGAGGATGCCGATGAAATGCCGGTCGCCGCCGCGAAGAAACCGCGGCCGGCGCCGAAGCCGATGCGGCGCGGCGCGGACGGCTACGCCCTGCCGTCGCTCAATCTTTTGAGCGTACCGCGGGCCGGCGAGCGCACCACGGTCAGCGCGGAGACGATCCGCGAGAACGGCGCCGCACTCGAAGGCGTGCTCGGCGATTTCGGCGTGCGCGGCGAGATCATCAATGCGCGGCCAGGTCCGGTCGTCACGCTCTACGAGCTCGAACCCGCGCCGGGCATCAAGTCGTCGCGCGTGATCAGCCTCGCCGACGACATCGCCCGTTCGATGAGCGCGCTCTCGGCACGCGTCGCCGTGGTGTCGGGACGCAACGCTATCGGCATCGAGTTGCCGAATCCGCAGCGCGAGAAGGTTTATTTCCGCGAACTTCTGGCCTCGCGTGATTATGCCGAGACCGAGGCCAAGCTGCCGCTCTGCCTCGGTAAGGCGATCGGCGGCGAGGCCGTACTGGTCGATCTCGCCCGCATGCCGCATCTGCTGATCGCCGGCACCACCGGCTCGGGCAAATCGGTCGCCATCAACACCATGATCCTGAGCCTGGTCTACCGGCTGCATCCCGACCAGTGCCGGCTGATCATGGTCGATCCGAAAATGCTCGAACTATCCGTCTATGACGGCATTCCGCATCTGCTCACGCCCGTGGTCACCGATCCGAAGAAGGCGGTGGTGGCGCTCAAATGGGCGGTGCGCGAGATGGAGCAGCGCTACAAGAAAATGTCGAAGCTCGGCGTGCGCAATATCGACGGCTATAACGCGCGCGTCGCCGAAGCGAACAAGAAGGGCGAGAAACTCAACCGCACGGTCCATACCGGCTACGACAAGGAATCCGGCGAGGCGATCTACGAGAACGAAGAGCTCGATCTCGAAACGCTGCCCTATATCGTCGTCATCGTCGACGAGATGGCGGACCTGATGATGGTCGCCGGCAAGGACATCGAAGGCGCCGTGCAGCGGCTGGCGCAGATGGCGCGCGCCGCCGGGCTGCACGTGGTCCTGGCGACGCAGCGGCCGTCGGTCGACGTCATCACCGGCACCATTAAGGCCAATTTTCCGACCCGCATTTCCTTTCAGGTTACCTCCAAGATCGACAGCCGCACCATCTTGGGCGAGCAGGGCGCCGAGCAGCTGCTCGGCCAAGGCGACATGCTCTACATGGCGGGCGGCGGCCGCATCAGCCGCGTGCACGGGCCGTTCGTCTCCGACGAAGAGGTTGAGAAGGTCGTGCGCCACCTCAAGGCGCAAGGCGTGCCGCAATATCTCGAAGCGGTCACCGCCGAGGAACCCGAGGACGGCGACGGCGCGGCGGTATTCGACGGCACGCCGATGGGGATGGCGAGCGAGGGTGAGGGCGCGGACCTCTATCAGCAGGCCGTGCAGGTCGTCACCCGCGACCGCAAAGCCTCGACCAGTTACATCCAGCGCCGGCTGCAGATCGGCTACAACCGTGCCGCCTCACTGATGGAGCGCATGGAGAAAGAAGGCATCGTCGGGCAACCCAATCACGCCGGCAAACGCGAAATCCTCGTCGAGGCCGCCGGCGAAGAGCCTTTTTGAGAAAACAGCCATTGAGAATCGGCTTATATTGGCGGCAAATACTAAGCGGAGCTTTTGGATTTGACATTCGCTACCGGAGTTCGCGGCTGGGTCGGTAGCGAATGTCAAATCCGCTCCCCTAGTCGCGAATTCGCCATAACGCGCGAGTAGCGACGGTTTCATTCGCGGGGCGTGATCCCCACAGTTCCGGGCTTGCTTGTGGCGCCCGGAAAAGTGGGGAAGGGAGAGGGATAATATGGCGTCACGGCACGCAACATTCATTCTCGCAGCGGCGATCTGCGGTTCGCTGGCTGCTGCGCCGGCGTCGGCCGAAAGCGTGCCGCTGCCGGTTCCGGCGCCGCAGCCCAAGACCGGCTCCTCGGAGATTACTCCTCCCGTCGCGGTGCCAGCCCCGCCCGAAGATGCTGCACCGGCCGCCTCAAGTCAGGGTCACGGCTTCTTTCCGTTCTCGCTGCCCTTCGGCGGTTCAAAAACCGAGCAGGTGACGGCTTTCAACCCGCAGCAACGGGCGCTGCTCGACCGCGTCAGCCATTATCTCTCCACCATGCAGACGCTGGTTGGGAATTTTGTGCAGATCGCGCCGGACGGCAGCCGTACCGACGGTACCTTCTATATCCAGAAGCCCGGCAAGGTCCGCTTCGAGTATAATCCGCCGAGCCCGACCGAAGTGATTGCCGACGGTTCGTCGGTTGCGGTGCGCAACCGCGACCTGCTCACGCAGGATCTCTGGCCGTTATCGCAGACGCCGCTGCGCTACCTGCTCGCCGATCACATCAATCTCCTTCGCGACACCGACGTCGTGAGCGTGTCGTCCGACGATAAATTCATCACCGTCGTGATCGAAGAGAAACAGGTGATGGTCGGCACCAGCCGCCTGATGGTCATGTTCGACGCCAAGACCTCGGTGCTCAAGCAATGGACCGTCACCGATCCGCAAGGGCTGGACACGACCGTTTCGGTCTACAATCTCGATGGGGCGAAAAAGCCCGATCCGAACCTGTTCGTCATCAATTACCAGCGCAATCCGAATATCAGCAATCAATAGTACAGGCATCGGTGGATCAGGCGTCCGGAAACGAAAGTCCTGATAGCATTTCACTGTTTCAATCCTTATTTATTGCTGATCCTTGATTGCTGATCCCTGATCCCTGTGAAGCTCACTCTGGCAACCTGGAATATCAACTCGGTACGATTTCGTATCGATCTGGTGGCGAAATTCATCAAGGCGGTCCGGCCCGACATCCTGTGCCTCCAGGAAACGAAATGCCCGGATGACGCCTTTCCGCGCAAGCGATTAAAGCGACTCGGCTACGACAATATCGCGTTGAACGGACAGAAGGGCTATCACGGCGTCGTCGTGCTGTCGCGCCTGCCGTTCGAGTCGAGCGCGATCGAAATATTTTGCGGCAAGCGCGATTGCCGCCATGTTTCCATTGTGCTCGGCGAACGCGCCGGCCTGAAGGAGCCGGTGACGCTGCACAATTTTTATGTGCCGGCAGGCGGCGACATCCCCGACCCCGCGATCAACGACAAATTCGCCCATAAGCTCGCCTTCCTCGACGAAATGCATGTCAGCGCCGCACTCCGCCCGGCACCGTCCGAACGCAGCATCGTGGTCGGCGATCTCAATGTCGCGCCGCTTGAGTGCGACGTGTGGAGTCACAAGCAGTTGCTGAGTGTAGTTTCCCATACGCCGATCGAGTGCGAAAAGCTCATTCGCCTGCAGACCGCCGGCGGCTGGATTGATGCCGTGCGCCGCTTCGTCCCCGAGCCCGCGAAGCTATTCACGTGGTGGAGCTATCGCTCGCCCGATTGGGCTGCGGCCGACAAGGGCCGCCGGCTCGATCATATCTGGGTGTCGCCGCCGCTTGCCGACCGCCTATCCGCCGTCAAAATTTTAAAGGATTCGCGCGGTTGGGCGCGCCCGTCCGACCATGTCCCGGTAACAGCAACACTGGAACTGTAAGCGACGAAAGAGTACAGACGCCGACGCGGACAGTGTCAGACGAGCGGACCCCCATGAACTCGGCGACGCACAATTTCGGCAGGCATTATCAGTACTTCCTAAAGTGGCAACAGCGCGCGCGCGAGCCTGGGCTTACCGCGCTGCTGTTCATCGAAGGTACTCTTCTGTTCGTCGCCACTCCGCTCGCCGGCATGGGCTGGCTGCCGGGTTTTGTCCTGCCGACAATGTTCATGCTGTTCGTTCTGGCGACCCTGGTGGTGACGTCGCGCAGTCATTTTGCGGCTGCGATTGTCGCTGTTTCGATCGTCATCAGTACGACCAGCATCATTATCCATGTCGAATATCCGTCGATCATCACCGAATGGCTGAGCGCGGGCGGCCGTATGCTCGGCATCGGCACGTTGAGCGTGGTGATCGCCAAAGCGGTATTCGGGCCGGGTCACGTCACTTTACATCGCGTGCAGGGCGCGATCGTCCTCTACATGAATTTCGCCCTGTTCTTCTTCATCGCCTATCAACTCATCGATCACGTCGTTGTTGACGCCTTTGTCGGATTACCGAAGGCTGGCTCGGAATACGGTTCCGGCGCGGCGCTGCTCTATTTCAGCTTCGGGTCACTCACCACGGCGAACTTCGGCGACATCCGGCCGATCTATCCGATTGTCCGCAATCTCACTAACCTGGAGGCGATGATCGGGCAGTTGTTCCCGGCGACGCTGCTGGCCCGGCTCGTCTCATTGGAGATCAGCGAACGCCAGAGCAGAAAAAGGGGTGACTGACGGGAGAGGCGATGTTGGGACGATATCCGCTGCGTCTTTTTGCGGCCGTTCTCGGCTCCGCGGCTTACCTGCTCTCGATCGCACTTGCACCGGCCGCTGCGCAATCCGGCCTGCCATCGCTCGCCGAAATCGCCACCTATAACGGTCCCGATCGCACGGCGCGGCTGATTGTCGGCGCCAAAAAGGAAGGCGAAGCCGACGTCTATACCTCCGAGACGATCGACGACGTTGCGGCGCTGGGCGCGGCATTTCATAAGAAATACGGGGTAAGGCTGAAACTCTGGCGCGGCAGCGCCAACGATATTCTGCAGCGCGCGGTGCTGTATCTCAATTTTATGCTCACCGATGCGCAGGCCATCCTGGCCAAGCGTGATTTCCTGCCGGCGAGCGCCAAGGTTCCGCCGTCGCCTGCCGCGGCTTTGCCGCCCGGCACCGCGGTTACCTTTGTCGACCCAGCCGAAGCCCTGGATCAAAACCAAACATGGAGTACAAGCTATGGGCAGATCGTCATGAATCAGCCGCCGTAATCTGCGAAAACGGGATTGGAATTGAAGGAATATCCATGGGCAAAAAGCAGCATGACCCGGACAAAGAGCGCGTGTTCGTTCGGCCGATCACCGGCGCTTACAGTCTGACCGACGAGCTCAAGCGGCTGCGCTCTGCGCCTCGCGTCATCAAGGGCAAGGAAACCAAGCTTGATGGCGGTCCGCAGCACTTTTCGCGCCACTATGTGGAGCCGGAGGACGGCCTGTGTCAGACGCTGCACATTCATCTTGAGGAATATGCCCCAGGCGGAACGACCCAGAAGCACGGCCACGTCAACGAGGCGGCGTTCTATATCCTCGACGGCTCAGGCTACGAGATCCACGATGGGGTGCGTTACGACTGGAAGGCTGGCGACGTCGCTATTGTGCACAACAACTGCGTCCATCAGCACAACAACGCCAGCGCGACTGAACCCGCACGCGCGCTCGTCATCAAGACAAAACCGATGTACCTGTTCATGAACATGTTGTTCCAGCATACGGTGATCAAGCGGCCGAAGACGCCATCGCCGACGCAAGGCAATTTCGTGCCACGCGATTATGACGAAGATTTCAATCATCCGTCCGAAAAGGTCGAGGAAAAGGTCTAAAGCAAATGGCTTGGGACGAAGCTGAGGCCTGGCTGGCAGGGGCCGCCAACAAAAAGCTTTACCAGGACCTGCTCGACGACGCCACCACGCGGCCATCGCGCATGGCACTGCGCAAAAAGATCGTGCGGCCCGATGAGATGCCGTGGGAAATGTCGCGCCAGGGCCTGCTGAAGCATCTGCTCAACGACCAGATGAATACGCGCATGGAGACGGTCGACGCCTACATGCAGGTGATTCCGCCGGGGAGCCGGTCGGGCAAGCATCGGCACCTCGCCGAGGAATGCCTCTACGTCGTCGAGGGCTACGGCTATGACCTGCACCAGGACTGCGACGTCGAAATTACCGACACGTATGCCTGGAAGCCTCAGGATGAGATCAAGCGCTTCGAATGGGAAGCGGGCGATGTGATCTACGTTCCGCCCTGCACCATTCACCAGCATTTCAACGGCGATCCGGAGCGTCCGGCGCGGCTCATCTCCTGCACCAACCGCATCTACAAGAATTCCGGCTTGAACGATCTCGTGCAGGTCGAAGACGCGCCCGAATATGATCCCAACGTGACGCTGACAGCCGAGCTGATGCGGACGTATCTGAAGGCGGCAAGAAGAAAGTTGCCTGACTTTCGCTGTACTGAAGCGCGACCGAACTGAAATTACTCCGGCCTCTTGTTGCGCGCGAGCACGGCCCGCACATTCTCCATGTCCCGCGCCCATTGATTGGCGCGGAACGCAAGGTGGTCGCGCAGCCGCTGCGCGGCGTCCGGATACGAATCGAGGATTTTCAGAAACGTGGCGCGCGAAACCCGCATCAGCGTCGCGGCTTCGCGGGCAGTCGCGGTCGCTGGCCGCTTGGTTTCTGCGAGCAGGGCCGCTTCGCCGAGCAGCGTTCCCGGACCGGCGACGGCTTCAGGGCCCTGTAGCGGCTTCAGCGTGATAGAGCCCTGTCGCAGGAGATAGGCGCCGTCGGCGTCTTCGCCGGCGGTGAACAGCACATCGCCCGGCTGTATCGAGCAGGTTTCGGCGGCGATGGCGAGGCTGCGCAACGCGCCGCTGCCAAGCGGGCGCAGCATCGGCACGCGTTCCAGGAAAACGATTTCGTCCTCGATGCTCATTGCAGCGCGTTCGGCGACCGCATGTTACGGCACGAGTTTGTAGCCGCCCGCTTCGGTAACAAGAATAGCGGGCGCGGCGGCGTCCTTCTCGATCTTCTGGCGCAGCCGATAAATGTGCGTCTCCAAAGTGTGCGTCGTCACCCCCGAATTGTAGCCCCAGACTTCCTGCAGCAGCGTTTCGCGCGACACCGGCCGCTGCCCGGCGCGATAGAGATAGCGCAGGATCGACGTTTCCTTTTCGGTCAGGCGCACCTTGCTGCCCTTGGGATTGAGTAACAGCTTTGAGCTGGGCCGGAACGTGTAGGGGCCGATAGTGAAGACTGCGTCTTCGCTCGCCTCATGCTGGCGTAGTTGCGCCCGAATGCGCGCCAGCAGCACGGCGAACCGGAACGGCTTGGTGATATAGTCGTTGGCGCCGGATTCGAGGCCCAGAATGGTGTCCGAATCAGTGTCATGCCCGGTCAGCATGATGATCGGGGCTTTGAAGCCGTTTTTGCGCAGGATGCGGACCGCCTCCCGCCCATCGATATCGGGCAGACCCACATCCATGATCACGAGATCGATCTGCCCGGCCTTCGCGGCCTGCACGCCCTTGCTGCCGTTATCTGCGGTAACCGCCTCGAATTCTTCGTGCAGCGACAGTTGCTCGCTCAGCGCCTCGCGCAGCTCGGGATCGTCCTCGACGATGAGAATTTTCCGCGTATTCGGCATCAATCCGAGTCCCAAAAACCGCCCTGCGAGACGACCGGCGGCTTGGCTTTGCCGCGCGCTTCGCGCGAAGTAGAACATTCACCGGCTAAAGAGCAAGCGGCACTTGAAAAACTCATTTGGAGAAAGGGCGGGAAGGAAAACGCGCGGAAGAACCCGGCGGACGTCACTGCGGCTCATCCGCATCCATTCCCGGCCGGGGCGGCGCTCCCGAGGCTGGTTATTCGCCGGCCCGTTCGTGATGCCTGTCGCGCTCGGCCGAGCGGGCATCCGGGCCGACAAGCGCGAGGGCGATGGCAGCACCCCTCGGGGCCGCTTCTACCCTCTCAGGTTATGGTGGCGGGATGATCGCTGGCTGCGGCCCTCAACTCGGCTGGCAGCCCGACGAATCGGTCCCTTGGACGCTTGGTGCGAGGAACCGTCCGACCGGCGCTACAATCGGCCGTTCCGGCGGTCCGCCAGTGAACCAGGCGACCGTCTGTGCCGGTCCGACGAACTCTATGATTTTATTATCGAAATAGACCAAAATACGCGGCCCCGCGTCGCCGGCCGGGGCAGCGCGGTGTTTATCCACGTCGCTCGTCCGGGGTTGGAACCGACTGCCGGGTGCATCGCGCTGCGCAGGCGCGATCTGCAAATTCTGCTGGCGCGCATTACGCCCAAAACCCGAATCTTAGTTCATTCTTAGAGGTGCGCCGTGCGGGCGCCGAAGATCGCCGTCCCGACCCGCACATGAGTCGCACCGAACGCGATCGCCGTGGCAAAATCCGAGCTCATGCCCATCGACAACAGGTTAAGGCCATTACGCTTGGCGATCTGCGCAGTCAGCGCAAAGTGCGGCGCAGGCGCCTCGTTCAATGGCGGAATACACATCAATCCCACTACGGCGAGACCAAAGCGATCATGGCAGGCGGCGAGAAAGGCATCAGCTTCCTGCGGCTTGACGCCGGATTTCTGCGATTCGCCGCCGGTGTTGATTTCGACAAATAGCTGCGGACGGCGCGGCTGCCGGGCAAACTCCTTGGCGAGTGCCTCAGCGAGGCTTGGCCGGTCGAGCGAGTGGATGGCGTCGAACAGCGCCACCGCCTCCCTGGTCTTATTCGATTGCAGCGGCCCGACCAGATGCAGTTCAAGCCCGGGGTGCCGGTCGAGCAGCGCCGGCCACTTGGCTTTGGCTTCCTGCACGCGATTTTCGCCGAACACCCGCTGATTGGCAGCGATGACCGGTTCGATCGCGTCGGCAGCGAACGTCTTCGATATCGCCACGAGCGTCACACTGGCCGGATCCCGTCCTGCGTCCCGACAGGCGCGGACGATCTCCTGGCGCACAGCCGCGATGCCGCCGAGGGCATTCATGGTTTCCCTCCGGTAAACGCTAATCTTTCGTCAATGCTAGGTTGCATAGTTCCAATTTTGTCGGCTGTTCCAAGCTGATTTTTACCCTTGTTGGCTACGTTGTGAAACGGGGCGGAGGGTACGCAATGCCGAATGAACGGCCAAAATCCAATAAGCCAACCCGGCGCAAGCAGCCGTTCCTGAGCATTCGCGCGCGCTTGATTGTGCTTGCGCTTCTGGCAATCGCGCCCCTGATGTTCGAGCGGGTGCATGCGCTCGAATCGGCGCGCGCAGAACGCACGGAGGCAGCCCACGCCCAGGTTATCGAACTGGCGCGGCAGGGCGCCGAAGCGCAGGAGGAAACGATATCCTCTGTACGCGCGCTTCTGCAGATCGTGGCGAGTGTGTTCGTCAAGATGCCGTTCGAGACAGCCGACTGCAATCAGTACCTGACTAATTTGGCCAGCAATATTCCGTGGATCAGGGCGCTGTCGATCGCCGGGACTAGCGGACAGATCATATGTTCCAGTGAACCGCGCGCGGTCGGACTGAACATCGGCGATCGAGCGCATTTTAAACACGCGCTGGATGCGCGCGAATTCGCATTGAGCAACTACTTCGTCAATTCGACCGACCAGGTCCCGACGATGTTCGGGGCATTCCCCGCAATCAACGCAAGTGGCGCCGTCACCGGAGTAGTTCTGGCCTCAATCAACCTGCAATGGATCAACAAACTCGCCGCAAGCGTCGGCCAGCAGTCGGGAAATTCCGTGCTGTTGATCGACGGCGCCGGCACGCTGGTTGCCGCATCGACCAATGAGCAGCAGTTCATCGGCCGCCGCTTTAACGACAGCGTCCTGGTCCGAGGCATGTTGGGGCAGGATCAAGGTACGGTCACCGCGCCCAGCCTCGATGGCAAACCGCGCATCTTCGGTTACGTCCGCGTGCCATGGACGCGTGCACGACTCGCGGTCGGTCTGGATGAGGCCGCGGTTCACAACGGCATCGATCACGAAATCGATGTTGCCTATATGCAGGTGGCACTGATTGGAATTTTTGTCCTGATCGTCACATGGTTCGGCGGCGAGCAATTGATCGTCCGGCCGATCCGTTCGCTGGTGCGCACCGTCGCCCGTTTCGGCCGTGGCGATCTGCACGCGCGCGCGAACCAGGAGCGCTGGGTCGCCGAGTTTGTCCCGCTGGCGGCTGCGTTCGACGATATGGCGCTCAAGCTCGCCACGCGCGAGGAAGAGCTGCGCATCGCCAATCAGCACCTCGAAGAATTGGCAAGTCTTGACGGTCTTAGCGGCCTCGCCAATCGGCGCGGCTTCGACCGCGAGATTGAACGCGTCTGGCAATGCGGATTTGAGGCCCACACTCCGGTCGCGCTGATGATGATCGATATCGATCATTTCAAGCTTTATAATGATCGTTACGGCCACGTCGCCGGTGACACTTGCCTGCGCGCCGTGGGCGAGACTCTCTCGCTGGTCACGCTGGAGGAGGCCGTGCTGGTCGCCCGCTACGGCGGCGAAGAGTTCGCCCTGCTACTCCCCGGGCTCGATATCAAGCGCGCGGCCGCGCTCGCGGAGGAAGCGCGCAAGTCGATTGAAGACTTGATAATCACCCACGCCGAGTCGCCGTGTGGTCTGGTGACCATCAGCGTTGGCGTCAATTCGCTGGTGCCGGGCAAAGGTCAACCCGTGGCCGATCTGGTCGAGACCACCGACAATGCGCTCTACGCCGCCAAACGCAGTGGCCGCAACACCGTCGTGGCGACCGCCCCGGCGCTACTAAGCATGGCGTCGTGATCGCGTCGCCGCGGGTTTGCGGGCGCGAGTTGCAGCACGCACCTTCGCGCGTTTCTTTCTCGGCGGTACCCAAATCATTGCTTGACGCTTCATGCCGCCTGGATCGGTGAAATAAACTGCGTCATAGTTTCCTCCGTAGTATTCATCGGGCGGGTCGACGATATTCATCGCATTCTGTTCGCGAAAGGCGCCGAGCGCGTCCACATCCTTGCGGCTCGACATCTCGAACGCGTAGTGATGGAAGCCGATATCGCCCTTGCCGTTACGCATGTCTGCTGCGCTTGCCTTGCGCCCTACGCCCGCCCAAGATAGCGCAAAACGAAAAGCATCGGCCGTAGGGACAACGTCATGCCGCGCACCTTATTCGACAAGATCTGGGACTTGCATCTGGTCGGGCAACGCGCCGACGGCCGCGATTTGCTCTACATCGACCGTCACGTCCTGCATGAGCTTCACGCCCACCATGGCTTTGCGTACTTGCAGAAGCAGCAGCGCAAGGTGCATCGGCCGGACTTGACCTTCGCGGTCCAGGATCACACGGTCGCCACCAAGCCGGGCCGCGACGACGACACCAATCCGACGGGCGCGGCCTTCATCAAGGCCATGCGCGAAGGCACGCGCCGAAACGGCATCAGACTGTTCGACGTCGGCGATCCGGAGCAAGGCATCTCGCACGTGGTAGCGCCGGAAGTCGGCATTGTACTGCCGGGAGCGACGCATGCGGTTCCCGACAGTCACGCCAGTACCGTGGGGGGCCTTGGCGCGCTGGCATTTGGCTGCGGCACGACCGAGATGACGCATGTTCTCGCCACCCAGGTGATGGCGCTCAAGCGGCCCAAGCGCATGCGCGCACGGCTCGACGGCCGCCTTGGTGCCCACGTCAGCTCCAAGGATGTGGCGCTGCGGCTGATCGCCGAACTCGGCGTCGCCGGCGCCCGCGGCTATGCGGTCGAGTATGGCGGCTCAGCTATCTTGGCCATGCCGATCGAACAGCGCATGACGCTGTGCAACCTCAACATCGAGATGGGCGGCCGCTCGGGCTTTGTCGCGCCCGACGACGCCACGTTCGCCTGGCTCGCGGGCCGGCCCTACGCACCGCAAGGCGCGATGTGGGACCGCGCGCTTGAGCACTGGCGCACCCTGATTACCGATGACGATGCTGCATTTGATCGCGAAGTCGTGCTCGATTGCCATGCGCTTGAACCGCAGATCACCTGGGGTACCGATCCGAGCCAGGTTGTCGGCATTTCGGGTCGCGTTCCCGAGCCGGCCACGCTCGACGCCAGCCGGCGGCCCGCAGCGGAAAGTGCGTTTGCCTATATGGGACTGCAGCCGGGAACGGCCCTGCTTGGACTGCCGGTCAATCGGGTCTTCATCGGCTCATGCACGAACAGCCGGCTGCCCGATCTTGAAGTGGCCGCCGCCGTGGTGCGCGGGCGGCGTGTCGCCGCGGGCGTCGCCGCAATGGTGGTGCCGGGTTCCTCGACTGTAAAGCGCGAAGCGGAGGCCGCGGGGCTCGATCGCGTATTCCGCGACGCCGGATTTTTCTGGGGCGAATCCGGCTGCTCGATGTGCGCCGGCGGCAACGGCGACCGCGGTGCGCCTGGCGAACGCATTGTCTCAACCACCAACCGTAATTTCGAGAACCGGCAAGGACCGAAGACGCGGACGCATCTCGCCTCGCCGGCGACCGCCGCGGCGAGCGCAATTGCGGGCCGCATCGCCGACGTGCGGCAAGTGTTGGCGGGAGCAGCGTGATGCAGCCGTTTTCCAGCCATACCGCCGTCGCCGCACCGCTGCTGCGCGACGACATCAACACCGATCAGATCGCGCCGGTCATGCACGGCCGCGACCTCAAGGAAGACTACAAAGTGACGCTGTTTTACCGCGCGCGGCGGCGCGATGACGGCAGCGAAGACCCGGATTTCATCCTCAACAAGCCGCAATTCCGCGATGCCGGAATTCTCGTGACTGGGAATAATTTCGGCGCAGGCTCGTCGCGCGAGTCGGCAGTCTGGGCGATGGTGGCGAACAATATCCGCGTCATCGTGGCCAAGAGCTTTGCCGACATCTACCGCGAAAACTGTCTGCAGAACGGCGTGCTGCCGATCGTGCTTACGGCCCAAGAGGCCGATGACCTGACCGCGCGTGTCGTTGCCGCCAATGGCGCCGCGCCATTCACCGTCGATCTCGTCAGCCAGCGAATCAGCGGCCCGGGCGGCGCCGAGATGCCCTTCGACATCGCCGCCGCCGACCGCATACGCCTCCTCGAAGGCCTCGATGACATCGGGCTGACGCTTAAACATATGAACGAGATCGCAAGCTGGGAGCAGCGCATCGCGGCGGCGCAGCCCTGGCTGCAGACCGCAAAAGACAGTCGCTGAGAAAAGGGAGTGCGGCCGATGAATGCGCGCAAGAAATTCAGAGCCATCATGGCGGGCAAGCGCCTCGTGCTGATGCCCGGCGCCTACGACGCGCTATCGGCGCGGATCATGGAAGCCGAGGGTTTTGAGGCGATCTGCGCCGGCGGCTATGCGGCGATCGGTTCAATGCTGGCCCAGGCCGACATGGGCCAATCGAACGTGCGCGACTACGCCGATCATTACGCGCGGGTCGCCGCGGCGGTCGAAGTGCCGATCTACGTCGATGCCGATACCGGGTTCGGCGGCGTCAACAACGTGCGGCAGATGGTGCGAGCGTTCGAAGCCGCCGGAGTCGCCGGGGTCTTCATCAGCGATCAGGTCTTTCCCAATCGCTGCGGCTATCTGCCGGGCAAGCAAGTTGTTCCTGTCGAGCAGATGCTCGCCAAGGTGAAGGCAGCACTCGACGCGAGGCGCGATCCGGATTTTTTCATCGCGGCACGCACCGACGCCGCCGCGGTCGAAGGCCCCAACGCGGCGATCGCGCGCAGCCAGCTGTTCATGGAGGCGGGCGCCGACATGGCAAAGCCCATGGGATTCGATTCGATCGACGAGATCAAACGCGCCATGCGCGAAATCCCGGGGCCGCACATGGCAACGCTGTCGCAAGCGGCCGGCAACAAGAAGCGCAGCCTCGAGGACCTCGAAGCGGCCGGTGTGGTGGCGGCGACATTTCCATCAGTCGCGCTGTTCGCCGCGGCGAACGCGGTGCGTAACGTGCTGCGCATTCTCAAGCGCGAGAATTCCCTTACGCCGACCTTCGAGCATTTGCTGCCGCTGGAGGATTATTACGAACTGGTCGGGCTCAAACAACAGTTGGCGCGCGAGGAGGCCTACGACAAGGCGGCGGCAGCGCTCGCGCACAAGCGCGCCGCCGAGTAAGCGAGCGCCGTCGGCAGGCAACGGCGGGCAATTCCCGATGCGCTGCGCGAGCCCGGCTTTCGTCCGCCGTTTGTTGCTGGCGGTCGCGTCCCTGTCATGCGTCGCCGCTGTTGGCGGCAACGCGGGTCATGGCACCGGGAGCTTTTACCGCGGCAAGGAGATTCGCCTGATTGCCGGATTTCCGGTCGGCAACGACTACGATGTCGGTGCGCGGCTGCTGGTCAAATATCTGCCCAAGCACATCCCTGGCACGCCGACCGTCATTGTACAAAACATGCCGCAGGCGGCGAGTGTCGTGGCGGTCAATTACCTGTATGCGCAGGCGCCTCGCGACGGCACCGTATTCGGCTCGTTCTCCCGCAATATCGTCAACGACGCGCTGACTGGTGATCCGAACGTTCGGGTCGACCCGCGCCGACTCATCTGGCTCGGCGCGACCTCACACCCGGCGCGGGTGTGCGTCCGCCGCTCCGATGCCCCGGTGAAAGCGCCGGCTGACTTGTTCACGCACGAAATGATTGTCAGCGCCGGCGGCGCTTCATCCTCGCTGGCGATTGTACCGACGGTGCTAAACAAGGTGTTGCACACCAAGTTCCGCATCGTCGAAGGCTATCAGGGGATGGGCGACTCGATCCTTGCTGCCGTGCGCGGCGAATCCCAGGGCGTGTGCGCATCGTACGGGCAATTCCGCATTGTCGATCAGCTGATCCGAGAGGGGAAGCTCGTCTTTCTGCTGCGCGCCGAAGAAGCGCCGATCGCGGAAATTCCCAATGTCCCGTCGATCTTCGATTACGCCAAGACCGATGAGCAACGCGCGCTCATGCGATTTGCATTCGCCTCCACGGAGTTCGGCCGGCCTTATGCGTTCCCGCCCGGCGTCCCGCAAGACCGCGTCAGCATCATGCGCACGGCGATGGCCGATGCGGCACACGATCCGCAGCTCCTCGCGGAGGCCAGCCGCGCGGGGCTCGACATGACGTACACGCCGCCCGAGACCCTCGAGCAACTCGTCGCCAAGCTCTTCCAGACACCGCCCGCTCTGGTGGCGACCGTCAGATCGATTCTGCCGAACGAGAAGTAACAGCCGGCCTACTCGGCGGTCCGAGTTCTTGACGGAGGCCCCAAAACGAAAAAAGGCCGGCGTGAGCCGACCCTTTTCCCAATCTTGGCGCGCTGTGCCCAGATTAGCCCTTCGTCACCACCGGCGGCGGCGGGGCGGCACAGCCTGCAATAGTCGCGAGCGCGAGCACCGCGATGATTGCTAAGGCAAGCTTCTTCATTGACATTCTCCCCCGGTGCTATGAACGGTTGAACCATAGCCACGCGACCGCCGATGCCTAGTGCATAAAAGACACACTCGACGCGAAATCACCGGTCGGCCGCCATGTTTTTTACCAAATCCGCGGCGACCAATTTGTCGCGTTGTTTCGCGCATCGCACAGAGCGGCCGTCGGGGATTGACGATACAGCGGAATCGGCCGCATACCCTGGCGCGAGGACCGCGGGCCACTGCGATCCGTGACGTCGCGGCCGGCCTTGCGCTCTCTCGACCGGCATCCGCAAATTCAATCAGGAACCGCGGCTCGTGAAACCAGCCGGTTTGACAGCATTGGCTACGCTAGCTGCCGCCGCGACACTGTCGGCGTGCGCCGCGACTGGGCCATCAACCGGTGCCCCCGGAGCCGCGGCGCACCCCCTCGCAGCCGCAGCGATCGGCCAGCGCGACCTGACGCCTGCGGAGAAGAAAATCGTCACGGACGCGGTTGGGCTGAGCCTCGTCGATCCTAAATCGGCGCGGTATCACTGGACCAAGTTTCCAGACATGACGGCGCAGAATTCAGTCAACTATTGCGCGACTGTGGACGGCAAAAGCCCTTACCCGGCTTACAATGGCCGCCAAGCCTACATCGTCGAGACAAAGGTCCTTGGCGGGAGAGTGATCTCCGCCACCATGGGCCTTATCGCGGGCGGCAAAGACGCTGTGCTGGTCGCCAAGATGTGCGCCAAGTACGATCTCGATCCCAATAAAGCGATGTGATCTGCGCGGCAGGCAGGCAGGCAGAATTGCGGCACCTACGCGGGGCACTGCAATAGGTCTGCGCTATCGTTATCAGGCCGGCCACGTCATCTTGCAGCCGGCCTGTTCCAGCTGACCGGCTGCGGTATCGCCTTTGACGACCTCGGTGACCTTGAAAAGATCTTCCGGGTCGTCGCCCTGGGCCTGCGCGTTGCCGACGTAAAGATCCGGAATAAGCTGGTTTTGCGCTGCGCGATAAAACGCGCCGTCCGGCATCAGCGAAACTTCCGGCGGCAGTTTGAAGCCCTGCATGGCTTTGGCCATTTTGACGGCGTCGAGCGACCTCGCCTCGCGGGCGGCAAGCGCACACGTCCAGGTGGCGGCATACCCGAACCAGGTACGCGCCGTCGGTGCACGACCCTCGGTTCTTTTGCGGATCTCGGAAACGAACTGGGCCACATGCGGCACGCTGGGTTGGTTCCAGTACCATTCGAACACCCAGGTGCCGATACGCGCCTCGGGCGGCAGACCAAGCAGGACTTCAAGCTCTTGCTGAACGCCCGCGATATGGGTCTTCTTCTCGAGGCCGAGCTGCGCCGCCCGTTTAAGCGCATTCACCAAATCGTCGCCCGTAACCAAAAGTATGATGGCGTCTGGGCCCGCCCCCTGCGCTTTGCTCAAATGGGAGACAAAGTCGGTCTCGCCGACCGGCACAAGGTCGCTGTCGAGCTTGCTGCCGCCAAGCGCGGCGCAAGCCTTCTCCAAACCGGCTTGCAACGTATGAGCGAACGCGTAGTCCGACGTGATGTAGTACCACCTCTTGCCAGCGGTCTTAATCAGCTCCCGCGCCAGCGCGTTAACTTCGGTTTGCGTCGGGTTGCAAACGCGGAACACGTTCCAATGGCAATTGGTGCCGGTAATGAGGTCAGCATGGCCGCCCGGATCGACGTGGAACACACCCTTCTGATTCGAGACGTCGGCCATGGCGGCGGCGAGCGCCGAGTTGATGTTGCCGAGCAGAAAGTTGACCTTATCGCGTTCAATCAGCTTAAGCGCCTTGGCGACGGCGGTACCGACGTCGTCGCTGGTCGAATCCTCCTCAACGAGTTCTATTTGGCGGCCAAGCACGCCGCCCTTGGCGTTGATTTGATCGCGTGCGAGCCGACAACCAACCAACTCATTTTTGCCAAGCGCGGCAAAACTTCCGGTCAACGGATTATCAAAGCCGATCTTGACCGGCTCATCGGCGAGCGATTTCACCACAAACGGATGCGCAACCTGCGCGACGCCTAGCGCCAAGCCGGCTTGCAAGATCGTTCGGCGTCGCACCGGTGCAGAGATTCGAACCTTGTGCATTCTCACCTGCTGTTCCGAGCTTCCGCGATGGCGGCCGCACCGCCTTCACGGCGATGCGTACATCGTCTTGGCGTCGGCGGTGAATGCCTTTCGCGAGTCAGGATCCAGGTAGAACATGTGGCCGCCTCGGTAAAGCCGAAGCTGGGTCCGCTTCTCGGCTTCTGACTGCGGCAGATGATCGAGCACATAGCGCGACACGGCAAACGGCGTGACCATGTCGCTACGGCCGTGGGCCACCATAAGCCGGAATGAAGGCGTGAGCTCCAAGAGCGCACGCAGGTCCTCGGAGACGCTCGGCTGCGCACGGCCACGTCCCCATTTCCACTGCCCTGAGATTTCCGAGTTCAACAAATTATATGTCATGTCGGTCTTGAAGCCGAGCTCGTCGCGCGCATAAGAAACGAAGGCGCCGCCATAGGATCGCACCAGACCGTCGAGGATCGGATCCGGGCCGCGCGCCTCCGGCGATTCCGGATTCGGATCGTCAACCGCAAATGTCGCATCGTAATAACTGACGATCTTGCGGTCGCTCCGATGCAAGTCTTTGATGTACGAGTCGCCGATGAAGCCGCGGCGCTTCGCCAGCACGTCTTCGGGCAGCCCGGTCATGGCGGCGACGCGTGCATAAAACGTCTTGGCCGCGTCACCCTGCAGCGGCGGCCCGGCAAGGGTTGAAAGATAATCGGTCAACGCAAAGTGCTCGGCTTGCGCCAGTGATACCTTGCTGAATGTCCCTTTGCGCTCCATCTCGGCCGCCGCCAAAGACGGAAGCTGCAGCGCGGCGCCGAGCGCAAAGCGGTCGCCGCCGAACTGGAACGCGCCTTCCAGCGTCGGCGACAGCATGAGAATCCCGTTGACCGAAATGCCCTGCTCGTTCTGCAGCACGCGAGCCACCTTGGCGGCGCGGAAACCGCCGTAGCTCTCGCCGAGCAGGAATTTCGGCGAGCTGACACGGGTGTTTTTGGCGACATAGAGGGCGACCACCTTCGCCATCGCTTCGGCGTCCGCCCGCACGCTCCAGAACGCTTCACCGCCGCCGGGCTTCGCCGCCCGGCTCCAGCCGGTGCCGACTGGATCGATCAGCACCAGATCGGTGAAGGCGAGCCAAGTATCCGGATTATCGATAACGCGGACCTGAGCGCCGTCACGTCCGCTCGGCCCGAACTGCGCGAGCCGCGGACCGACGAGACCAAGATTCAAAAACGCCGAAGCGGCACCCGGCCCACCGTTGAATGCAAAGGTCACCGGCCGGTCCGCCGAACCGGCCGACTTCGCCACGTAGGCGGTATAAAATATGGCGGCCGAACGCTCGCCGGACTGGTCGAATAACGAAAACGTCCCGGCGGTTACGGTGTAGTCAAGCTTGTCGCCACCGGCGAGGTTGATGCTGTGCTGGGTGACCGAGTCGCCCGGTAACAGTGACAAAACGCCCGGACCGGGTTGCTCCGGCCGCCCGGCGGCTCCACCGGGGTGGCCTTGTCCTTGGCTGCGGTCGGTTCCGGGACGACCCGGATGCCCTGGTCCAGGATGCTCCTGCGCAACCGCCGAAACGCCAAGTTCGGCCGCCAGGCAGATTGCAAACACGCAAGCGGCGACAGTACGCAGAGATCGATTCATGAGTAATTTTCCCGAAAACTTCAGGGCTTCATTCGAGTTCGATGGCGTCCTCGATTTGGAGCGCGAGACCAATCCCCTCGATGGTCAACGACACCTTGGCGGGCAAAGTCTCGCTGCCTTTCAGCCGGCCGCTGCTCACCGCCGCCCGTACGGACTGCTCAATCTCGCGCTGGGAAGTGACGCCCACCTTTTTGAGAAATTTACGTACACTAACGTTGAGGGCCTCTTCATTCATGATCGTCTCCTGAAACCGCCGGAAAGATGGCTGCTCCGTCGATATGCTAGCGGATTGCCGGCGGCGCAACGACGGCCTCCGGCCGCCTGCGAACCGGTAGACAACGGCGATCAGATCGGCAAAGTTTCACCGGCATAATCCCCTGATTTCGAGGCGCCCGCGATGCCCTTTCCCCATGCTTCAAAAGCTCTTGCACGTTTTACCGTTCTGGACCTGACCCGCGTGCGGTCCGGGCCGACATGCGTGCGCGAACTTGCCGACTGGGGCGCCAACGTCATCAAGATAGAGAGCCCGCC
>Ga0208849_1001002_pt1 | contig 22068 bp, 24 predicted proteins | sample NGESurdeep072012_10_FD_184470 | JGI IMG/M metagenome (GOLD analysis project Ga0208849, IMG submission 184470) | Arctic peat soil microbial communities from Barrow, Alaska - NGEE Surface sample 53-3 deep-072012 (SPAdes) | ecosystem: Environmental > Terrestrial > Soil > Wetlands > Peat ... | reverse complement strand
TCCCACAGAGCCTTGCCGTCTTCAGCCTCTTGCACGCGCACGTCTGCAAAGAGGCCAGTCCCTCGCAACCGCCGGCCCCACCACGCCGGCGAATGGTACTTCGAAAACTCGCTGGCCCATGGCTCGACATAGGCGGCCGGCGGGGCGCCTTTCAGCTCGCGGTCGAAACATGGATTGCCCACCACGAGTTGGCCGCCTGGTTTCAGATGGCCGGCCAGCCGGGCGAGAACCCCGCGCCGGGCGCCAAAATAGTGGAACGCATCCATGCAGAAGATCAGATCGAAATAGCCGGCCGCGAACGGAAGGCGGCGGGTTACGTCCAGTTGCAGCGGCGTGATGCGATCTTGCAGGCCATGGCGTTCGATCAGCGCCAGGCGCTCTTCGGCGCTGTTCCACAGGTCGACCGAATGGATTGTCGCGTCGAGCCGCTCGGCGAGAAAAACCGAGGTCGCGCCGCGGCCACAACCCAGGTCCATGATGCGCATGGTCGGCGCGGCGGCGACTTCTCGCAGCATCCGGGCGGCGAGAAACAGGCCGCCCGGCCCCATCTTTCCCTCGTAGATGCGCTGGAGGTCAAAGCCGGCGAGCTCAGGATAGTGCGTTTCGTCGATCTAACTGAAGCGCCCGCGCCATTGGCGGGGCAAATGATCCCGCCGCGGATGTCTCCCGGCATTCACAGGGATTTCATCGGCCGACGCGCACGCCACCCGAGCCGAACACACGCTTACGGACCGGTCCGGTCACCTGGGCGACGATTACCCCGCCCGTACCCGCGACGGAGGCGTTCAGGCTTTGGGCGACCCCGCCGAAGCGCACGTCCCCCGATCCAGCGACGTCAGCGGTCATCCGGGTGACCTGGCCCGTCGGCGCGCGAATGTCGCCCGAACCGGCGATGCGAACATTGAGCGGGCCCGACACCTGTTCGGCGGCGATGTCGCCGGCGCCGGACGAGACCGCTTCCAGCCCGTCGCGAATCGCGCGGGTTTCCACGACGCCAGAGCCCGCCACGCTGAGGTCCGCCGATCCGGCGGCGCCGGTTCGCGTGTCGCCCGCGCCGGCCTGGCTCAGGCGCAAATGGCCCCTGACGTTGGCGATCGTCCAGTCGCCGCAACCGCTGTTCGAGAAGGCCAGGCTGTCACTGCGGCCGATCGAGCCGAAGACCGCCTCGCCGACAGAAACCCTGGCGTCCATTGGCGTGTAGATGACGATTTGGGGCATGTCGCGCCAAGCGATCTCGCCGCGCCCGCGCACGCTGACGGCCGGCTGGCCGAGAACCGTGCGGCAGGCTCCGATGCGGTGGCCGGTGTCGCCCTCGATCACCAGCCGGCGGCCCACCCTGATGACACGCAGCGGCAGGCGTTTGCTGGTCTTGAGAAAGGCGACGCTGATCCCAGAACGGATCCCGGGTATCACCACCACCCTGGCCACCGCGTGGCGGATTTCCACCGTCGGCGCGGCTTGCGCGGACCCGGCGGCGGCAAGGACAAGGCCAATGGCGACCTGGGTCGGCGACAACGGCATGGCAGTCTCCCGTCAGTCCGCGGAGGGCCAGGCCAAGCTAACCCGCCAGAGCGCCGACCGGCAGACTATTTCATCTTGAAGCGCGGCGCCGGCTCGCCCGCGGGGCTTTAGTCCCCTATCCGCACGTCGCCGGAGCCGGCGAGATGCTTGGCCACCAAGCCGGTGACCCGGGCGACGCTGACATCGCCCGAACCGGCCACCGAGGCATCGAGGCTCTGGGCCACGCCGCCGAAACTGACATCGCCCGAGCCCGAGATCGAGACTTGCATGTCGCTGGCTTGTCCACGGTGGGCGCGGACATCGCCAGACCCCGCCACGTGGACGTGGAACGGACCGTTGATGGACGCCGCGTCGATGTCGCCCGAGCCGGAGGTCGAGGTTTCCAGGCCGCCGCGGATGTCGCGGGTGGTGATGTCGCCTGAGCCCGAGATCCGCAGGTCGGCCGATCCAGCCGAACCCGCATGGGCGTCACCGGACCCCGAAAGCCGCAGGCGCATCGGCCCGGCGACATTAGCCAGCGTCCAGTCACCGCAGCCGCTGTTGTCCAGTTCGAGGCTGGCGCTGCGGCCGACCGATCCAAAGACCGCCTCGCCCGCGCTGACCCTGACATCCATCGGTGTTCGAATCACCAACTGCGGCATGTCGTCATAGCCGACGCTTCCCAGGCCCCATATCCCCACCGCGGGCTTGCCGAACACCGAGTGGCAACCCTGCGCGCGCAGGCCAAGGCCGCCGTCGACGATCACATCGTCTCCCGAGCGGTAGATGCGTAGCGGCAGGCGGCTGTTGGTCCTGACCACGGTGGCGACGATATCGGCCCTGGCCTCTGGAATGATGATCACCCTCGCCACCGCGTGGCGGATATCGACGGCCGGCGCCGCCGTCGCGGTGCTCGCGGTCGCAAGGGCCGCCGTCAAGCCAATCAGGGTCAAGCCTCGCATCGCCATCGCTCCTCAAAAGACCTCAGCCCGGCGGAGGCTAGCGCACGCCGGGCGACCCGACAGGTTAATTCGCGGTCATTGTCGCGGGGGGCTCTGGAGCGGGTAGCGGGAATCGAACCCGCATTCTCAGCTTGGAAGGCTGCTGCACTACCATTGTGCTATACCCGCGCGCCAGAGCCTAAGATCGACTGACCGACCATCGCCGACGGGCGCGTGGTGGGGGAAGCAGGACTCGAACCTGCGAAGGCGTACGCCAGCGGATTTACAGTCCGCCCCCTTTGCCGCTCGGGACATTCCCCCTTGACGCGCGTCGGTGCCGAAAAGCCCTCCGATTTGTTCTCCAACCCATGTTAACAGCGGCCCGGACAGGGGCCGCACCGGCCCAAATCGGAGCGCGCCTTATAGTGACCCCGTACCGCCAAGGCAACGACCGCGCCCGCGCGCGGCGAAGGCCTGCCCCCCCCGATCCAAGGCCGGGCGACGGCGCCGGCCATGAGTGGCTTTGGGGGTGGCACACTGTCGTCGCCGCGCTGGAAAACCCCACGCGCGGCCCGGCGTGGCGACTGCTGGCCAGTCCGGAGCGCGCGCGCCGCCTGGAGGCGCGGTTGGGCGTCCTGGCCGATCTGGAGACCTTGCCCGCAGCGGCCATCTCCCAGAACCTGCCCGGGGGAGCGGTTCACCAGGGCGTGGCCCTGCGCGCGGCGCCAATCGCGCCGACGGCCTTGGCGGACCTCGCCGAGCCGGCGCACGGCTTTTTGGTCATGCTCGACCAGATCACCGATCCGCAGAACGTCGGGGCCATCTTCCGCTCGGCCGCGGCCTTTGGCGCGCGGGGCCTGATCCTGCAGGATCGGCACGCGCCGCCGCTTGCCGGCGCCCTGGCCAAGGCCGCCGCTGGCGCGGTCGACAAGATCCCCCACGCCCGGGAGGTCAATCTATCCCGCGCCCTTGAGCGCCTGGAGGCGATGGGCTGGCGCGCGATCGGGCTGGAGGCCGACGCGCCGCTGGCCCTGGACGAAACGCTCGACGCGGCGCCAACGGTGCTGGTGCTGGGGTCCGAGGGCGAGGGGCTCCGCCGCCTTGTCCGCGAACACTGCGACGCGATGACCAGAATCCCGATGCGCGGTGGGTTCGATAGCCTCAACGTGTCCGCCGCCGCCGCCGTGGCGTTTTATGAACTGGCGAGGTCGACGAGATGATCGGGGGGATGGCCGCCATGACCGGGGGGGCGATCGCCACCTTCTTCCAGGTGGTGATGATCGACCTGACCCTGGCCGGCGACAATGCGGTGGCGGTTGGCCTGGCCGCGGCGGGACTGCCCAGAGACAAGCGCCGTCGGGCGATCATCCTGGGCCTGGGGCTGGCGGTGGTCATGCTGATCGGCTTCGCCCTGATCGCGGTCCAGCTGTTGAAGCTGGTCGGCCTCTTGCTGGCCGGCGGCGTCCTGTTGCTCTGGGTGTGCTGGCGGATGTGGCGCGACCTCGTGGCCCGTGGGCGTACGCAGGAGGCCGTCGGCGAGGCCGCGCTGGAGGACGCATCCCTGCCCAGTCCCGGCCACGCGAAGACCCTGCTGGGGGCGATGATCCAGATCCTGTTCGCCGATCTGACCATGTCGCTGGACAACGTCCTGGCCGTCGCCGGCGCGGCGCGGGCCCATCCCCAGGTGCTGGTCTTCGGCTTGGCGCTATCGATCACCCTGACCGGGTTTGCGGCCGCGTGGATCGCCAGAATTATTCACCGCGTTCCCTGGCTGGGATACCTGGGCCTGGCGATCGTCTTCTACGTCGCCGGTCACATGATCTGGCAGGGCGCGCACCAGGTGATCGGCGATATGCGTCACCGCTAGGCGCCGGCGCCGAATCGTTCGCTCCAGGCGGCGATGTCGGCCTCCTCGATTTTGCGGAAGAGGATTTCAGGCGCGGAAATCTTCCTTCCCACCTCGAGCCGGGTGAGTTCGGCGCGAGCATCGGCCGAGGGCCAGGCGAGCGGCCATGCCTCGCCCAGCGCCTCGGCGATCTTTTGCGCGGTAAACGGGAGCACAGGCGCCGACACCCGGGCGATGAGGGCGGCGAGGTTGAGGGCGGTGCGCACCACGACCGCGGCGCGCGGCGCGTCCGTCTTGATCGCGGCCCATGGCGCCGCTTCCTGAAGGTACTCGTTGCCCACCGCCCATAGCGCCCGCAACGCCTGGGCGGTCTTGCGCACCTCGATGGCCTCGTACTGGGCGGTGAGGTCGCCCAAGCGCGCGGTGACATCGGCGTAAAGGCGCTGTTCGATCTCGCCAGGCGCGCCGCGGGCGGGAACCACGCCCCCCATCCGGGTCTCGCAGAACTTGGCGATTCGGTTGACGAAGTTGCCCAGAACGTCCGCCAGATCGCGGTTCACCGCGGAGGCCAGCTGGTCCCACGTAAAGGCGCTGTCGGAGTGTTCGGGCGAATGGGCGGTGAGGTACCAGCGCCAGCAGTCGGCCGGCAGCATCTCGAGGGCCGCGTCCATGAACACGCCGCGCTTTTTCGACGTGGAAAACGGCTGGCCGTACCAGTTCAGCCAGTTGAAGGCCTTGAGGGTGTCGACGCTCTTCCACGGTTCGCCGGAACCCAGGATCGTGGCCGGAAAGCTGACGGTGTGAAAGGCGACGTTGTCCTTGCCCATGAACTGCACGTAGCGCACGTCATCGGCGCCGGCGTCCTTGCGCCACCAGCCCTTCCAGTCCCCGCCGGTCCCGTCGGCCCATTCCTGGGTGGCTGCGATGTATTCGATCGGCGCATCGAACCACACGTAGAAGACCTTGTTCTCGAAGCCCGGCCGCCGCTGGCCTCCACGCAGCACCGGCACGCCCCAGGCGAGGTCGCGGGTGATGCCGCGATCGATCAGGCCCTCGTCGAGGTGTTTGTAGGCGATCGAGCGGGCCAGAGCCGGCCAGCCCTCCCGCGAATCCACCCACTGGCGGATCGCCCCCTGCATCTTCGACTGCAGCAGATAGAGATGGCGCGTCTCGCGGACCTCGAGATTGCGCGATCCTGAGATCACCGAATAGGCGTCGATCAGCTCGGTCGGCTCCAGGAGCGAACTGCAGTTGTCGCACTGGTCGCCGCGCGCCGGCCGGTGACCGCAGATCGGGCATGTCCCCTCGATATAGCGGTCGGGCAGGAAGCGGTTGTCGTCGATGGAAAACACCAGCTTGTCGGTGCGCTCCTCGATCAGGTCGTTGTCTTCCAGCACATCGGCGAAATGCTGGGTCAGCTGCGCGTTTTGCGGCGAAGAGGATCGGCCGAACCAGTCCCACGCCAGGCCGAACTTTTCGCCCAGCGCCTGCTGCTTGCCATGCACCGCCTCGCAATAGGCCCCGACATCCTCGTGAGCCGCCGCGGCGGCCAGTTCGGCCGGCGTGCCATGCTCGTCCGTGGCGCAGATGGCCAGCACTTCGTGGCCGCGCGCTCGCTGAAACCGCGCGTAGATGTCCGCCGGCAGCATCGAGCCGGCCAGGTTGCCCAGGTGCTTGACGCCGTTGATATACGGCAGGGCGGAGGTGATCAGGATACGGGACATGGCGCTTTGCGGGCGGTTGAAGAGCGGCTCGTATAGGGGATGGACGGCCGGAATCAAAAGCCGCGGCGAGCCTGCGCCCATTGCCGCCGGCCTTCGCCTTGCGGCATAATCTACGCCTACGCCGGCTTAGCTCAGTTGGTAGAGCAGCGCTTTTGTAAAGCGAAGGTCGCGGGTTCGAATCCTGCAGCCGGCGCCGGGATGTGAATGGGCGTCTTTTCATGCCATATCTGTCGGCCCGCCTGCCTCAGGGAATGCCATGACCGTCAAGCTCGATCCCCTGGTTTCGGAGTTTGAAACCGACGAAGAAGCCAAGAGCTATGATCGCTGGTTCCGCGGTAAGGTGCGGGAGGCGATGACCAGCGCCGAGCCGCGCATTTCCCATGGTGAGGCCATGGCGCGTGTTGAAGCTGAACTCGCCGCCAAGAGAACGGCCCGTGCCGGCCCTGCGGTGGAGTGAGGAAGCGGTCGGCGACCTGAGCGATATCGTCGACTACATTGAGGAGCGCGATCCGGGCGCTGCCGATCGCTTGCGGGCCGATGTGGCTGCGACGGCGGAACAGTTCGCGGAGCGACCATATCTATACCGCCCCGGAAGGGTCGCCGGCACACGCGAAGCGCTTGTCACACCCAACTATCTGATCGTCTATCAGGTTGGAGAGGCATTCGTGGACGTCTTGCGCGTGTTGCACACCGCGCGGCGGTATCCGTGAGCTCCTCGGGTGAGGCGGAAGATGTCGTCTGCAGCGGCGCCCATCATCCCATCACCGCCTGGGCCGTAACCACCGGCGAAGCGGGCATGCGCACCCAGGCGCGGGGGCTGGCGCAGGCGGTCGCCGATGTGGTGGTCGAGAAGGTCGTGGCGCTGCGGGCGCCGTGGAGCTGGTTTCCAGCGGCTATGGCGCCCCGCGCGCTGGACGGGCTGAACGCGGCGAGCGACCCTCTCGGGCCGCCTTGGCCTGATCTGGTGGTCGGCTGCGGGCGCCGATCGGCGGCGGTTGTGATCACCATCGGCAAGGCCAGCGGCGGGCGCACGCTGATCGTGCAGATCCAGGACCCGCGCTCGTCCAGGGCCGCCTTCGACCTGATCGTGGCCACCGAGCACGATCCGACCCCGGCCGCTGCCAACGTGATCAAGACGCCGACCGCGCCGCATGACCTGACGGCGGAGAACCTGATCGCGGCGGCGGACGCCTGGCGCGCGCGCTTCAAGGGCCTTGGCCGTCCCCTCGCCGGGGTGTTGATCGGCGGGCCGACGCGGCGCCACCCGTTCGGCGAGGCCCAGGCGCTGCGCCTGATCGCGGGGCTCCGCCGGCTGCGCGACGAGGGCGGAGTGGGGCTGGCGATCACGCCGTCCCGTCGCACGCCGGCCCGCGTGCGAGCCCTGCTGGACGAGGCCTTTGGCGGCGACCGGCGCGTGTTCCTGTGGGACCTGGCCGGCGACAACCCCTATCGCGGCATTCTCGCGCTTTCCGACAGGCTGGTGGTCACCGGCGAGAGCGTGTCGATGATCTCCGAGGCGCTGGCCACCGGCCACCCGGTCGAGGTCTTCGACATCGGCTCGCGCCGCCACGAGGCGTTCCTGGACCGCCTCGTAGCCCAGGGCAGCTTGCGCAGGTTCACCGGCGATCCCTCGCCTCCCCTGGCGGCGCATCCGGTCGATTCAACGCAGGTCGCCGCCGAGGCGGTGAGGGCGCTGTTGCGTGACCGCGGCGTGTTCGGCGCCGACCAGGCGACCTAGACGCGATGGTTGGACCCTGCGAGGGCAGCTAGACCACGGGGGTCTTTGGATAGGCGAGTTGTTCGCGGGCGCGCCAGCCGTCGGTGACGTAGTTCATGATCACGCTTCGCCGCACGCCGGTAATCCTGCGCGGGGCCAGGCCATGCCAGGTATTGTCGGCGGGCACGAAGATCAGGGCGGTGTTGGCCGTGAAGGGGATCTGTTTGGCCCAGGCGTCTTTCGCCCTGTAGACATCAGTGCCCAGGTCCTCCTGGCCGTCGGTCGGCCCGAGATAAATCAGCATGGTGAACCGCTTGACGCCCAGATCGGTGTGGGGCTCGAGCCAGAAACCGTCGGTGTCCTGCGCGTATTCGAGGCGCACGCAGGTCCCCCTGAGGTCCGCGCCGGTCAGGGCCCCGATGGCGGCCACCACTGGAGCCGATTGGAATGCGCGCGCGACGGCGCCGCAGGCGGCGAACCGGGTGTTGTTGGCGGCATCGAAATAGTGGCGCGCGTCGTTGTGCAGCTCGCGCTTGCCCGAGACGCCGCCAAGATCGGGGGCGGCGAACGGCAAGTCCTCGAGCCATCCGGCGATCCGCGCGGGAAAAACCTGCGCCACGGTCCAGTGGCGGTAGGGCGTCTCAAACCGGCGGGCGGCGGCGAAACAGGCGGCAAGCGCCTTTGATACCTCCGCTTCGAGATCGGCCGCCGCCGTCGTGGTCGGTCCTTGCTGATCACTCACGCGATCGCCGCCCGGCGGCCGGCCCAGGGCTGCGCCTGTTCGAGCTGGCCGGCCAGGCGAAATAGCAGCGCTTCTTGCCCGGGCTTGCCGACGAACTGCAAGCCGGTGGGCAGGCCGGCGCGGCTTTGCGCCAGCGGCACGCTCATCGCCGGCTGGCCGGTGACGTTGAAAGCCTGGGTGTTGGGCATGAACGCGAACAGGCGCGCCGCGTAGCCCCTGAGGTCGGGCGGATCGCCGCGCAGGGCCCCGATCGGGATCGGCGGGCTCCCCATGGTCGAGAGCAGCAGCACATCATACCGGTCAAAAAACCCGGCGACCACGCGGCCAAAGGCGTGGGCGCCCTGCAGCGCGCGGACATAGGCAGGTCCGGAAGCCGCCCGTCCGCGCTGGTACATGCCCCAGCTGAGGTCCTCGATCTCCTCCTCGCCGATCGGGCGGCCCCGCCGGTCCGCCTCCGCATCCAGCATGGCCGCCACGCCGGCGGCGATCACCGCCCCGACATCGGCGCCCAGCCTGGCGAAATCTCCGGGCAGATTGGCTTCCTCGACGTGATGGCCGAGCGACTGGCAAAGGCGCGCCGAGTCCTGCACCGCCGCCTCGCATTCGGCGTCGATCCGTTCGGCGGCCAGGGCGGCGGTGGTGAAGGCGATTCGCAGGGCCCCGGGTTCGCGACGCACCTCATCGGCGAAAGGACGCTGTGGTGGCTCCAGCCAATAGGGATCGCCGGGAACGGGGGACGAGACAGCGTCCAGCAGGGCGGCGCTGTCGCGCACCGAACGGGTGACGGCATGGTGAATGGAAAACCCGCCCCAGCCCTCGTCCCCCGGAGCGAAAGAGACTCTGCCGCGCGACGGCTTGAGGCCGAACAGGCCACAGCAGGAAGCCGGAATGCGGATCGAGCCGCCGCCGTCGCTGGCGTGCGCGCCGGGAACGATGCCGCCGGCCACCGCGGCGGCCGATCCGCCCGACGAGCCGCCTGGCGTGCGCGCGAGGTCCCAGGGATTGCGGGTCGGGCCAAACAATCTGGGCTCTGTCACCGGTTCGAGCCCGAACTCGGGGGTGTTGGTCTTGCCGAATATGTTGAGGCCGGCGCGGCGGTAGGCGGCGACGATGGCGCTGTCTTCGCCGGCGACGGCTTGTTGAAAGAGACGCGATCCGGACGTGGCCGCGGTTCCCTTCACCTGGGCGCCGAGATCCTTGATCAGGAACGGGACGCCCGCCAGCGGACCTGCGGTCGACGTGTCGCTCGCCGCCGTTCGCGCCTCGTCTGCCAGAAAGAGGGTGATTGCGTTTAACTTTGAGTTCACCGCCTCCGCGCGGGTCAGGGCTGCGTCGAGGACCTCCCGCGCGCTGACCTCGCGGGCGGCGATCAGGGCGGCGAGGCCGACAGCGTCCTCTTTGAGATAGTCCGATTGGTTCATCGCCGCGCCTATCCTACTCTCGAGTGTCACAGTGCAATGGGACCACAGGACGGGCGCCGGGCCAATGGCAAGGGCGATTGAAATCTTCATCGACGCCGATGCCTGTCCGGTGAAGGACGAGGTCTATCGCGTCGCCGCGCGATATGGCCTCAAGACCCACGTGGTCGCCAACGCCTTCATTTTCGTTCCGGCCAGCCCGCTGATCGCGCGGGTGACGGTGGAGGCGGGTCCCGATGTCGCCGACGACTGGATCGCCGCGGCGCTGCGGCCAGGGGACGTCGTCATCACCAGCGACATTCCCCTTGCGCAACGAGCATTGGCCGCCGGCGCGGCGGCGATCGCGCCCAATGGGCGAGCGTTCACAGCGGACTCCATCGGCGCAGCCGTGGCCCACCGAGCCATTGCAGAACAGATCCGCTCCACAGGCGCCATCACCGGCGGCCCCGCGCCGTTCGAGCGAAAGGACAGGTCGCGGTTCCTGCAGGCGCTCGACCAGGCCGTCACCCTCGCTCTGAAGCCGGCGCGATGATCGCCGTGACTGACGACATCTCTATCGACGACGCCGAACTGTCGGTCACGTTCATCCGCGCTTCGGGGCCCGGCGGACAGAACGTCAATAAGGTTTCCAGCGCCGTTCAGCTTCGCTTCGATGCGCGCCGTTCGGCCTCGCTGAACGACGCGGTCAGCGCGCGCCTGCAGAAGTTGGCAGGTTCGCGCCTGACTTTGGACGGCGAGATCGTGATCACCGCCAGCCGCTTTCGCAGCCAGGACCGCAATCGCGCCGACGCGGTCGAGCGCTTGGTCGGCCTGATCCGAAAAGCCGCCGTGGCGCCGGTCAAGCGCCGCCGCACCCGCCCGCCAAGGGCGGTCACGGAACGCCGCCTCGCGGCCAAGGCGCGTCGCGGCGCCACCAAATCATTACGCGCGAAGCCCGAGGGACGCGACTAGGGGCTGTACTGATTTGGTATCGAGCGTCCCGGGATCCGCACCGCTTCATGAAAGGGCGATGATTCCAGGCAGAGCGCGTGAGACAGCTCTACGATCAATTTGCGCCAGCGCACCGACCCGGCGCAACACAAGTCGCCTTTCGAGGGTGAACAGTTTGAACCGCAGACGGCAAGCCGTCGCGAGCCCTGCCGTTCGCCAATCGCGAAGCACGATGTCGCTTGGCCAGTCGGCCTGCGCCGCGGTGGTGATCATCGCCAATGTCAGCTGATCGTGGCGCTTGCTGAAGGCTTGGGTCGAAAGGACAAGAGCTGGCCGGCGTTTAACGACCGGTTTGTCCGTGAACGGAAACGGTACGACGACGACATCGTACGGCTCAAAGATCGCGCCAGGCATCATCGTCCTCGGCGCTGTTCCATTCAGCCAGGGATTCCTGCACGCCGCGCAAATAGACGTCGTCGGCGGCCGACAGCTTTCGAATTATGATCCGCTCGCCTTCCACAACCACGGTGACCACGTCGCCGGCGGCCAGATGGGCCGCTTGTCGCACCCTGCGGGGCAGGGTCATTTGTCCCTTCGCGCTCAGGCGAGCCAATTCCATCTTTTTTCGGAATTCCCAGATTTCCTACTTGTCGGAATAGAGGGAAAGGGTCCTGGAGGCAATCTCTGCGGAGCGGTTGCGCCGAACGCACGCGGCGTTAGCCTTGCACAGCAAGATCAGGTCGGAGATTCGTATGCGCGCGCGGATGTTGGCGAGGGCGGCTGTTGCTTGTGCGGCTCTGCTGTCGGCCTGCGGCAAGCCGGCCCCGGCCGCCAATGATCAGCCGGTGGTCCCGGCCGAGCCCGCGTCGGCCCCGACACCCGCGCCGGCGGCGCCGATGACCGATGCGCGGAAGAAAGCGGTTCTCGCATCGCTTCCCTCAGCCTACCAGACCGCCGACCTCGACAACGGCCAGGCGAAGTTCGCCCTGTGCAAATCCTGCCACACCACGGTTTCCGGCGGAGCGGACATGACCGGACCCAATCTGTTCGGCGTGTTTGGACGCAAGGCTGGGAGCAAGCCTGGTTTCGCCTACTCCGATGGGCTCAAGGCCGCGGGATTCACCTGGGACGCCGCCCATCTCGACAAATGGATCGCCAATCCGCGGGGCGTGATCCCCATGACCAAGATGACTTACATCGGCATGGAAAACCCCAAGGATCGCAGCGACCTGATCGCCTATCTGAAAGTGGCGACCAGCCCGGCGGGCTAGCCCGCTTACGATCCCCAGGTGGCGAACATGCCCACCGCCGCGGCGGCCATGACCAGGGTAGCCAGCCAGCCGACGACCTTCAGTCCGAAGTGAAGTTTGAATTCACCCATCGCCGCGCGGTGACTGGAAAGATGCATCATCATGGCCATGATCGGCACCGCCGCCACGCCGTTGATCACCGCGCTCCAGAACAGCGCCTTGATCGGGTCGATGTGGACGAAGTTCAAAAGCCCCCCGATGACGAAGGCCACCGCGATGGCCCCATAGAACGCCGGGGCCCTTCCGACTTTTCGCGCCAGTCCGACATGCCAGCCCATGGCCTCGCCAAGGGCGAAGGCCGCGGAACCGGCCAGCACCGGCAGGGCGAGCAGGCCCGTGCCGATGATCCCGAGCGCGAAGATCAGGAACACGAACTGGCCGGCGATCGGCTTGAGCGCCAGGGCCGCCTGTGAAGACGTCTGGATATTGTTGACCCCGTGGGCGTGCAGCGTCGCGGCGGTGGTCAATAGGATGAACAACGCCACGATCTCGGAAAACGCCATGCCGAGGTAGGTGTCGATGCGGATGCGCCGGAACTCGGACGGCGCCTGCTCGGGCGCCCGCTCAAGTGGCCTTGCGTTGTCCCGCTCCTTGACCTCCTCGACCTCTTCCTCGGCCTGCCAGAAGAACAGATAGGGGCTGATGGTGGTGCCCAGGATCGCCACCACCACCGTCAGGTATCCAGGCTTGAGCGAAATGTGCGGGATCAGGGTGTTGCGGACGACATCGGCCCACGGAATGTGAACGACAAAGGCGACGCCGACATAGGCGAACAGCGACAGCGTCAGCCACTTGAGCACGCGAACGTAGCGGGCGTAGCGAATGAAGACCTCGAGCAGGACCGAGACCACCCCGAACAGCGCCACCCACACGAGGGTCGGTCCGCCGATGACAAGGTTCAGCGCCGCGCCCATGGCCCCCATGTCCGCGCCTAGATTGATGGTGTTGGCGATGACCAGGAGCCCGACCAGGCTGGCCACGACGGGGACCGGGTAGTGTTTTCGAAGATTGCCGGCGATGCCACGACCGGTGACCCGGCCGATTCGGGCGCTGATCTCCTGGATGGCGCACATGAACGGCCAGGCGAAGAGCAGCGTCCAGGCGAGATCGTAGCCGAACTGCGCGCCGGCCTGTGAATAGGTGGCGATGCCGCTGGGATCGTCGTCGGAAGCGCCCGTGATCAGCCCCGGTCCCAGGATTTGCAGAAGCCTGGGTCTGACCGGCTGCTTCACATCCTTTGGATCGTCGTGCTCGTCCGCGGGCGCGGCGTCGGTCATCCATTTCCCCTCGAGCCTGCCGACCGCAACGCTTAAGGCGAGTCTTCGATCCCCGCGAACAGGTGGCCGGTTTCATTGAGGGTTCGGGCGTGAATGGCGGCGCCCACGATCTCGAGCTCATTGATCCCGCAGGGGTCCTGGACGATGCGTGAAAAGGCGCTCAGAGGCTGGTCGATGAGCTGCAGCAGAAGGGCGCGATTGACACTGTCGTGGCCGACCATCACCACCGTGTCCTCGCGATGGCGCTCAACCACCATGCGAAGCGCGTCGCTGGCGCGGGCGACGACATCCTGCAGCGACTCGCCGCCGGGAAAGCGGACAAGCTGCGGCGCGCGTCGCCAGAGGTCGAAGAAGGCGGGAGCTTCTGCACGGACCTCGTCGTGGGTCTTCCATTGGCAGTCGCCGTAGTCGAAGTCGTTAAGCCCATCTAGCACCTCGGCTGGCCCCAGCGCGCAGGCGGCCGCGATCGCCGCAGCCGTCTCGCGGCAGCGCCCCATCGGGCTGCAATAGACCGTTGAAGGCTTCCAGCGCGCGGCAATCGCCCTGGCGGTAATCGCAACCTGCTTTCGGCCCGTGTCCGTCAGCGCCAACTCCATGCGGCCGCGAAAACGCGGCGGATCGATGCCTTCGACCTCGCCGTGGCGGGTGAGAATGACCCGGGTCACGGCGGCCCTAGACCGGATCGTCGAGGCTGAATCGATCGTCGTCCTCGTCGAAGGCGAAGATCTCGGCGAACCGGCCCCAGGAGACGATGGCGTGCATGGTCTCCTCCGCGTAGGGCTCGGACATGAAGTCTTCCAGCTCGTCGCGGAACCGCGTCGCCGGCGCCTGATGGGAGGCGCGCGCGTCGAGAACCTGGCGGATATGGCCGGCGAGCGGCACGTAGGCCAAGAGGTGCTGGGCGAACATCTGCTTGCGCGCGTCGACCGCCGCCACCGCATAGCGCTTGGCCGCGGGAGTCAGGCGGATGGTGCGTCCCTCGATTTCGGCGAATCGCATCAACTGCAGGGTCTCGGCGATCGGCAGCAATTCATTGGCCCGCATCTGCAGTTCGTGGGCCAGGTTGGCCAGCTCGGCCTTGCCGTTGTTGGGCGAAGCGGCCAGGGCCTCGATCATGCCGGACAGAGTGTTCGTCGAGACGTGGGTCAGCGCCAGGCCGAGCCCCATGCCGGGAAACACCCCGTCGCGGGCCGGCGCGTCGCTCCGCCGGGCGGTCATGCGGGCGTAGATGTCGTCGACGAGCGCGCGGAAGGCCGGATCTAGACGGCGCCGCGGTTGCGGCAAGTCGACCTTGATCTCGGCGATCACCCGCCCGGGGTTGGAGGAAAAAACCAGGATGCGGTCGCACATCAGCACCGCTTCCTCGATGTTGTGGGTGACCATCAGCATGGCGCGGATCGGCATCGTGCCCTCCGACCACAGATCCAGCAGGTCCGTGCGCAGCGTTTCGGCGGTCAGCACGTCAAGGGCCGAGAACGGCTCGTCCATCAAGAGCACGGTCGGCTGGACGACCAGCGCCCTGGCCAGGCCCACGCGCTGGCGCATGCCGCCCGAAAGCTCCTTGGGATAGGCGTTCTCGAAGCCGTCCAGGCCGATCAGGTCGATGGCCGCCAAGGTCCGCTTGCGCCGGGTCTCGGCGGAGATCCCCTGCGCTTCAAGGCCCAGCTCGACGTTCTTCTGCACGGTCAGCCAGGGGAACAGGGCGAAGCTCTGGAAGACCATCGAGACGCCGTGCGCGGTGTCGTCGCCGGGCACATCGCGCACGGTGACGGTTCCGGCGGTCGGCGTGATCAGCCTGGCGATCGAGCGAAGCAGTGTCGACTTGCCAGAGCCGGAGCGGCCGAGCAGGCCGACGATCTCCCCCGCGCGAAGGGTAAGGTTGACATCGTCCAGCACCAGCAGCGAGCCGCCGCCCCCTTTGCCATAGACGTGTTTCAGCCCCCTGACCTCGACCAGGGGCGCGTCGACAGCGGCGGGTTTTTCGAGCGTCATCGACATGGCGTGCGTCCCCTCGCCTATTCGAGCCGGAAGCGGCGTTCGGCGTAACCATACATGGGCCGCCACAGCGCGCGATTGAGAAGAATGACGAACAGACTCATCACGCCCACCCCCAGCGCCACGCGAGGGTAGTCGCCAGCTTGCGTGGCCTTGGCGATGAAGGCGCCCAGCCCGGCCGCCTCCAGCCGCGTGTGACCCCAGGTGGCGACCTCGGCGACGATGCTGGCATTCCACGATCCGCCAGACGCGGTCAGGGCGCCGGTGACATAATACGGAAAGATCCCGGGCAGGATCATGTCCCGCCACTGCTGCCACGAGCGCAGATGGAAGATGCCAGAGACCTCCTTGAGATCGGTGGGCAAGGCCGCCGCGCCGGCGACGACGTTGAACAGGATGTACCACTGGGTGCCCAGGATCATCAGCGGCGAGAGCCAGATGTTGGGGTCCAGCCGCCAGGCGACGATGGCGATCACGGCGATGGGAAACAGCACATTGGCCGGGAAGGCGGCCAGGAACTGGGCCACGGGCTGGATGCGCTCCGCCCAGACCGGGCGCAGGCCGATCCAGACCCCGAGCGGCACCCAGATCAGGCTGGCGATGGCGATCAGGACGATGACCCGCACGAGCGTGATGAGGCCCAGGACAAAAGCTTCGAGCGCTTCGCGGGGCGGGACCGTGGCGGCGACATAGCGCACGATGCTCCAGGCCGCCCAGAGCGTAGCCAGCCCGACAAGGACCAACCAGGCCGCGTCAAGGCCCTTGGCGGTGCGCTCGCCGCCGATCCTCGGCATGACCAGCCTGGGAAGCGTCGGCCTCGGCAGGGCGGCCAGAGCCAGGGCAAACGGGCGACCAAGGCGCCGCAGAAGGCGGGTGCGGCGCAGGATGTCATAGAACCATGAGCGTGGCTGTTCCTGCGACGCGGTCTGTTCGAAGCGGAACTTGTCGGCCCAGGCGACGATCGGGCGAAACAGCAGCTGGTCGTAGAGCACGATGACCACCGCCATGGCCCCGACCGCCCAGGCGACGGCGACGAAATCCTTCGCCCCGATGGCCAGCGCCAGCCACGAACCGATACCGGGCAGGGTGACCGTGGTCTTGCCGACGGTGATCGCTTCGGAGGCGACGACGAAGAACCAGCCGCCCGACATCGACATCATCGTGTTCCAGACCAGCGCCGGGGTGGCGAACGGCAGTTCCAGCCGCCAGAAGCGCCGCCAGGACGACAGCTGGAACTGGCGGCTGACCTCGTCCAGGTCGGCCGGCAACGTCCGCAGCGATTGATAGAAGCTGAAGGCCATGTTCCAGGCCTGGGCCGTGAAGATGGCGAAGATCGCGGCGCACTCGGCCCCCAGCTCGCTGGTCGGGAACAGGCCCATGAAAAAGGTCACGGTGAAGGTCAGAAAGCCCAGCACCGGCACCGATTGCAGGATGTCTAGCATCGGCACGATGACCATGCCGGCTTTGCGGCTCTTGGCCGCCGCCGTGGCGACGACGAAGGTGAAGACCAGGGACGCGAGGATGGCCGCGAACATCCGCAGCGTCGTCCGCAGCGCGTACTCCGGCAGCCGCGCCGGATCGAGGACCACTGGGGTGGTGTGCAGATTGGCCACCGGCAGGTTCATCTCCTGCGCGCCATGCACCAGGAGCACGCCGCCGGCGGCGATCAGGGCAAGGGCGACGAGGTCCGCGCCATTGGGCGCGAACCGGCGGCGGGCGAAACGGGCCAGCAGCCCTGCGTTCATCCGGTCAGGTGATAGAAAGACCATCAACTCGCCTCGTGAACGCCGCGTCGGCCGTCACGGGCGGGCTCGAGAACTCAAGCCCGGCGAGACAACCGCAGCGGCCGGCTAAGGGGACCAGGACTGTCGCTCGGCATCTTCGTGCGAGTTTCAAAAAAGGGCTGGGGCGCGGCGCCAAAGACGCCAACGCCGGTCGGGAATGGTCCCGATGAAAACCCAAGTCAAGAGCGGTCGGCCGGCTGTTCCCCGGGGCGCGGTCGACCTATCCTGACGCCCCGCCGCAAGCCGCGATCAATGAGGATGTGAGTGCGATGTGCGACACCATGATCGCCCTGAAGAGCGCCACGGCCAGGGGCGCGGCGCTGTTCGCCAAGAACAGCGATCGCGAACGTAATGAGGCGCAGGTCGTCGAGATGATTGCCGCGGGCCGCCACGAACCGGGCGCGAACGTGCAGCTGACCTACATCGCCATACCCCAGGCGCCGCAAACCTATGCCTGCCTGATCTGCCGCCCTTACTGGATGTGGGGCGCCGAGATGGGCGTCAATGCGCACGGCGTGGCGATCGGCAACGAGGCGGTGCACGCCACACTCCCGGCCGGGCGTCGGCGAGCCCTGACCGGCATGGATCTGGTGCGCCTGGGCCTCGAACGCTCGGTGAGCGCCGCCGAGGCGGTGGAAATCCTTGTCGGGCTGCTCGAACGTCACGGCCAGGGCGGCGACGGCGGCCACCTGGGCCGGTTTTATTACGACAACAGCTTCCTGATCGCCGACCCGCGAGAGGCGTACATCGTCGAGACGGTCGGACGCTGGTGGGCCGTCAGGCAGGTGCACGGCGTCGAGGCGATCTCCAACGCCCTTACGATCGGCGACGAGTACGATCGGATCAGCCCCGAGCTGGCGGCCCACGCGAAAGACCAGGGCTGGTCGGACGCCGATGGCCGTTTCGACTTCACCGGCCGCCTGATCGACACCGCCCGTGACGCCGTTTCCTTCGGTTCGGGCCGTTGCGCGCGTTCCCGGTCGCTGATGGAAGCCAAACGCGGCGCCATGACCGTGCCCGACATGATTGCCATCCTTCGCGACCACGGTCCGCCGGCCGCGGGCGATCGGGAGTGGCGGCCCGACGACGACGCCTCGCGGACGATCTGCATGCACGCGGCCAGCGGCGCGCGACGCAGCCAGACGACCGGCTCAATGGTCAGTGAGTTGAGCGGCGAGCGGGCCGTTCACTGGGTCACCGCGTCATCGGCCCCGTGCCTCAGCGTGTTCAAGCCGGTGCTGTTCGAGAGCGGCCTGCCGGACCAGGGCCCGGCGCCCGGCGGCCAGTTCGACGTCCAGAGCCGCTGGTGGCGACATGAGCGGCTTCACCGGGCGGTGTTGCGAGACTTCGCCGGCCACGCGTCTTCGGTGCGCGCGGCCTGCGAAACCCTTGAACGGGCTTTCTCCGAGCGGATCGACCTGGCCCTGGCGCAAGGCGCGGAACCGAAGGTCCTGCGCTCGATCGTTGCCGACTGCTGGCGCGAGGCGGACGACGCTGAACGCGTCTTGTCAGCAGTCATGAAGACGCAAAGGCCGATGGCGCGCAGTTCCTACCGCCTCAGTTGGGCCCGGCTCGATCAGGTCGCCGGCATGCCTGGAGGTAAGGGTGGTGAACACGGGCGCCACGCGTAAAGAACGTTTTCATCGTGCGCGGACATCGCTATGAGTCGCGACATGGCAGACTCAGCTATCAACCCTAGGAAACACACACCATGAAGTTGCTAACCCTGGCTGCGGCATCGCTCGTCGGCGCGGTCTTCATCGGCGGCACGCTCGCCGCCCAGACGATGGAGCCGGTCGCCAATCCGGCCGACAGCGGCCATCACATGATGGATCACCACATGAGGCATCACCACATGAGGCATCACCATATGATGCACCACCACATGATGAAGCATCACATGATGCACCATCACATGATGAAGCATGATGGGGACGTGGCGCCCCACTAGCCTTCAACCTTTCTAAAGAGGGCCCTTTTTCCCTGCGGGAGAAGGGCCCTATTTCTGTCCTTCTCCGTTTGCGGGGGAAGGAAGGCCTATTCCCGATCCGAAATTGAAAAGCCGATGCGCACGGCGCGCGGGGGCCCGTAACTGATCACGCCGTCGGCGGTCTTGCCGGTGGCGACGGCGGCGTCGAACAGATTGTCGGCGGCGACAAACGCGATGGCTCCGTCTTTCAGCCGCAGCTGAGCGCGCGCGTTGAAACTCACCGCCGGGTCCAGGCGGCGCAGATTCTGATCGTCATCGAAACGGGCGCTTTCGTACCGCATTTCACCGATGAGCTCGATCCTGGGCGCGGCCCGCCATGTCAGACCCGCCGTGGCCGCCAGGCGCGGCGTTTCAGCGGGTCGCAGACCGGTCAGCGCCGGCGCCGCCGCGCCGCCGTCGACGCGCGCCAGGGTCCAGTCGAACGCCGCGCTGCCTGTCAACGCGGTCCCAAGCCGCGCCGACGCATCCGCTTCGACCCCCAGGGCATTCACCGCGCCGATGTTTCGGCGCTGCAAGAGCGTGCCGCCGGCCGGAATGAAACCCTCGACAGGGTCCGTAAACGGACCGTCGGCGATGGTGACGTTGGTCACCGCATTGGTCAGGCGATTGTAGAAACCGGTGACATCCCAAGCGACCTTTGGCCCGTCGCTGCCCGCCCCGATCTCGACGCCATACAGGCGCTCTGGCGTGAGCGCTGCGTTGGCCTCGGTCACATCGTTGCCTACGCGGAATGGGCGGTAGAGTTCGTTGAGGGTCGGGGGCCGAAAACCCGAGTAGGCGGCCGCGCGCAGAAACCCGCCCTGGCCAGTTTCCAGCCGCGCGGCCAAGCGGGCGCTGGGCAGAACGCCGCCGCGATCGGCGGGCTTCAGCGCCAGGGTCACCGCGTCGGTGGCGAGTTTGCGCTCGAGCCGGTGGCCGTCGAACTGGGCCCATCCATCAAGGCGCAGACCCGCGGTCAGCAGCAGCGGGCCGGCCGTTTGGGTCGCTTCGCCATAGGCGCCCCCGCTCGCGGTCTGGCCTCCCGCGCTTCGATCGAAGGTGAGCACGCCCATGACCGGCTTGAAGCGCTCGTCACTCTCACCCGCGGCCCCACGGCCGTCCAGGCCGAGCTCGAAGGTGTCGGCGCCCGTGACCTTCCGCACCGCCAGATTGGCCCCATAGCCGATGGCCGGAGTACGGTACTGGTCGTCCGCCGGGCTGGTTGAAGCCCGTCCGGGCGCTACGCTCACCGAGCTGTTGGCCAGGTCCGAGAGGCTCACCCAGGTTTGCGCACGCCAACCCAGGCTCGCCGCTTCCGGCGGGCGCGCCGCTGTGAAGCTGATCCCCACGCCCCGGGCGCGCGACTCGGCCCCCGCCAGGCCCGCGCCGCGATCCTCCTGGTAGGCCGAGATTCGCGCCGCGGCGGTCGCCGGACCCAGATCGGCCAGCAATCGGGCGCTCGCTGAGTAGTCGTCGAGGGTCAGTCGGGTGTCGGCGGCGCCGCGCCCTGCCCACACCGGAATCCAGCCATCGCTGTGCTCGGCCGCGCCGGCGACAAACAGCGTCCCCGGCCCCGCCGCGAGGCTCGCGGTCGCGGCGGCGCGGGCCTGGCCCAACTGCCCCAGCTGGCCATCCACCGACCAGGCGCCCGGCGGCGGCGCGGCTTCCTCGAGGGTGATGACGCCGGTCAGGGCGCCGGCGCCATAGGGCCCGGCCCCGGCGCCGCGCACGATCACCGCGCCGGAAAGATCTTCCGGTGGCAAGCTCGTCCAGATCACCCAGCCGCCGAACGGATCGTTCCGAGGCACGCCGTCCAGCGTGACCAGCGCCCGGCTGGCGCCCGAGCCGGCGATGCCGCGCAGTGAAATCCCCTGGGTGGTCGGATTGGCGCCAAGACTTGAAGTGCGCCGAAACAGCGAGGCGCCAGGCACGGTGGCCAGCGCGTCGTCCAGCCGCACGTTTTCAGCCAGCGTCTCAGGGGCCAGCCGGATGATCGAAAACGCCGCATCGGCCGGACTGGGCGGCAGCCGGGCCGCGCTGACGACAATCTCGGCGGGCGGCGGAGGGTCGGCAGTCATGGCGTCGGCGTCCGCCCATCGCGACGTCGCGACCAGGCTCTAGTGGCGCCAAACAACGCTTTCGACAATTCCGGGCGGCAAATCTGAGGACGTTGATTGACACAATATAGCTGCTGGCTATAATTAGCGCCGTGAAGCCGGTCCGGTACAGCGTCAATGCGCTCAAGGATCTCAAACGTCACGGAAACGTCGCCGCACGCGTTCGCGTGGCGATCGAGGAATATGCGGCGGGCGGCGGCGCCCACGCCAATCAGGTCCCGCGTCTTCTCGGATCGACCGCAAGCCGCCTGCGGGTCGGAGATTTTCGCGCTGTGTTCGAGGAGACGTCCACGGAAATTATCGTCACCAGGATCGGTCCGCGGGGTGGCGTCTACCACTGACAGCAAGAGACAAGACCAACATGGATAGCGACACGATTACCCTGGCGCGAGCCGATTACGAAGACCTGATCGATGCCCGCGACCATGCCCAGGCGATGCGCGACATCGCCACGGGCGCCACCGAGACCCTGACCGGCGCCGAGGTCGACGCCTATCTCGCGGCGCCTACCCCGCTGGCGTTCTGGCGGCGACATAGGGGCCTGACGCAAGCGGCTCTGGCAGATGCGGTCGGCATCGCACAGCCCTCGCTGGCCCAGGCGGAAACCGGGCGGCGCGGACTGGCTGCGGCCACCTATGCCAAGATCGCCAAGACGCTGAAGGTCAGGATCGAGGATCTGTTGAGCGACTAGGGCGGATTTCGATCAGGTCGATCGCCGCCTTGCGCCCCCTCCACCACGCCGGCTGCGCCGTCGCGGTCCCCCTCCCCCGCGGCGCTGCGCTTGCGGGGAGGAATTTA
>Ga0208849_1001001_pt1 | contig 22110 bp, 19 predicted proteins | sample NGESurdeep072012_10_FD_184470 | JGI IMG/M metagenome (GOLD analysis project Ga0208849, IMG submission 184470) | Arctic peat soil microbial communities from Barrow, Alaska - NGEE Surface sample 53-3 deep-072012 (SPAdes) | ecosystem: Environmental > Terrestrial > Soil > Wetlands > Peat ... | reverse complement strand
CAGATGGCGAACGCAGCTTATCTCGCTAAAAAAGGTACCGTCCCCAAGTCCTATCTGATCCGCCTGGCGACGAAGAACCTCGTGAGCAACGCCGTCCGTTCGATTCGGCCCGAGCCCTTTGTCGACCGTCGAGGCAGGCTGCTCGGGAACATCATAGCCCTGGCCGATCTTGCGCGCGGTCGAATTACTCCAGAGCGCGTCTTAGAGCTGTGACGCGTTCATCTGTGCCAGAGTCGCGATCGCCCTTCGGGGGCACATCAACCAGGGCTGCTGCGCCACCGGCCTCCCGATGACTAGGGTCGACAGCCCGCTGGACTCCCACATCGCATCAATTCGGCATCTGGCGCGGGTATACGCGGTCGCCGCTCTGGCGAATGTCGGGCTGAATCTTCTGTTCATTCCCGCCTTCGCGTTTTCGAGCGTGGTGAGGATCCCCTTGGCCGTATCGCGCGGGATACCGTTCTGTTCTGAAATAAGGTTGATCAGCGCGGCGCGACACGATCTGGTGGCAAAACCTGTCGGGTTCCTTGCTCCTTTCCCGCCCTGAACCCGTCGCCATGAACCGCAGCGATCAGGTCGCGGTTCTCGTGTCTGGCCGAAGTCGAAGTTTACTCCTCAGAGATCAATTCGCTGAGGAAATCGACAAAGGGGGTTTGGAACATCGTAGCACGGCCCATCACTGGAAATCGCCCGAACGATCAGGAGACTTGGAGCCAGTATTGGTCGATTGGAAAGAAGGTCGCCTTTTGCGCTAAACCGAACCGTGTGCACGTGAGATCGATCTGTTGAGGTGGCTTCCGGATGGAGCGACCTCGCTACGATGTTGTTCAGGCCCGCTCCCCTCCCATCACGCGAGAACTCTGCAAGTCGCAAAAAGTCGGGCTCGGCGAAGCCAACGAAATGAAGCCACACAATACTCGGTCTTAGACCAGTACATTGATCAGCGCCCTCTTTAACCACCTGGACCAATCGTCGACTTAACGTGTTTGGCTTGTGTCCCCTGATAGACAGCCCTAGCGCGCTCTCGACTGTCTCGATCGCGCAAAACGGTCGGCGCGCGATCTCGGAGTCAAGTGCGATCGTCTCATCCAATTCTTGAATTCGAGTAGATTTGAGCAGCTGCCCCCATCCAGGCCGGGGAGCAAAGATCAATCCAAAGTCTGTGCTATCAAAGGGTTTCGTGACTGCGGTTGCCAGCGCCTCTTCCGTGTGCTGTGCAAGATTTCTGCAGTCATCTGCAGGCTTCTTTAGCGTCAAAATGAAGATCCCGGACTCCCAGGCGACAGGCTGACTAAGCACCACCCTGCGAAAGGTTTCGCACAGGTTTACGGTCAGTTCCGACTTAATTTGCGAGCCGGTGTCTTCAGAGATGGCCTTGCATTCGACTTCGAACGAATCTGTGCCTGTCTCAACGAGCAGGTCGAAGGCGCCTAGTCCCTCGAGGTCAGCGAATGTGACCGTGTATCCCTTCCGTCCGAAATGAGTTGCACACCGAATTTCTTGTTCCAGCTGGCGCATGTCCCGGTCTGGTTTCAGATTGTCCATCACCATGCTTCGGAGGCGGTCAGCGCCCGCAGACGACAGCGAGACCTTCACCCGGTTGATGCCTGCGACTAGGGAGGCCGCTCGAACCGCGGAAGATACCGATACGTCGAGGCGAAAAGGCCGTGAGTGATCTACAAAGTCAATGAATTGCTCATGAAAGAAATAGCGGTCACTGAAAAGTAGCCGCGTTTTCGGCGAGAGAGACTCAAGTTTCTGGATTACCTTTCCGAGCGCCTTGGTCAACACTTCGGCGCCAACGAAATCGACGAATGCCGCCAATTCTCGAGGGAAATCGGACTGCACTAAGGTGAATTTGTCGGGGCCCGCGGCTGACACTTTGATCGTTAGCGACGGCTTAGCGGTGATCAGCGGGATCGAGCAGCATCATCTACCTCAAGGTTCGACGACGAGTTGTTGCACGGGCGCTGCGACACGATAGCAGGTGGGCCAAATCGCAGAAAAAATGGTGGGCGCGACAGGGATTGAACCTGTGACCTTCCCCGTGTGAAGGGGACGCTCTCCCGCTGAGCTACGCACCCGAACCCGTCAGGGGTTCATTTGAACCTATCGTCTAGTCATAAAGCGTTGCTCTGCAAAGTAAGCTCCCTCCGGTGTGAAGGGAGTGCTCTCCCGCTGAGCTACGCGCCCGTCCGGCAGGACCGGAGCGGCGCGATCTAAGGGACGCGGTCCGCCCAAGTCAATCGTGGGTTACCGGCCGCGGGCAAAGTCGAGGCCGAGATCCGTCGCGGTTCCGACCGCGAACCCGACCCACCGAACGTCTTGCGCCCGTCATAGCGACAAACGCGGGCAGGCGGCTCACCGCGTCGTACAGCGCGTCGAGGCTGGCGATCACCGCGGTGGCTCCCAGCGATGCGACCGGCAGCGGGCTATAGCCGTAGTCGACGACAACCACGGCAATTCGCGCGGCAATCGCGGTGTCGACGTCGGTCCGCGAGTCGCCCACCATGACCGCGCGCTTCGTCTCGCCGCCGGCGAGGCGAATGGCTTCGGTGAGGTGGCGCGGGTCGGGCTTGCGAAAGCCAAAGGTATCCTGCCCGGTGATCGCCGCGAAATACCTGTCGAGGTCGAGGATGCGCAGGAGCTTTCGCGCCGGCGCCTCGAACTTGTTGGTGCACACCGCCATCGCCCAGCCGGCGGCGGCGAACTGGTCGAGCGCCGCGCGCGCGCCAGGATAGGGCCGGCTCGCGTCGGCGATGTGCGCGTCGTAGATGGCAAGGTAATCAGTGACCAGCCTGTCGAGCATCGCTGGTGTCAGCGTCCTGCCTTCCGCGGCGAAGGCGGCCTCGATGAGCACGCGCGCGCCGCTGCCCACCATGCCGATCGCCGACTGCAAGCTGACGGGCGCCATGCCTTCCGCGGCCAGCACGGCGTTCAGCGTCGTGACGAGATCTTCCGCCGTGTCGACCAGGGTTCCGTCGAGGTCGAAAACGATGGTTGGCGGAATACTCATCCGAGGCCGTAGCCGCGCGCCATCAGCGCCGCGAACACCGGGATGGTGAAAAATACCATGCCCTCGTAATGCATGAATCGGCGGACCGCGCGAACCTCCTCGGCCGGAGGCCGGAAGGCGGAATCGCCGGCGGCGGCAATGCGCCAGCGGATGATGCGCAGCGTCGGCGGTATGGAGAGCACCCCGACAATCAGGAACGCGATGATCTTCGCCCAAAAGACCGGATTGGGCAGATAGAAACCGGCGCCTTTGATCCCGAAGAAAACGCGACAAAATCCGATCACCAGAATGAGCCCCGCCACGATGCCGAAGGCGATGTCGAGACGTGCGACATAAAGGACGTCGCGGCTGGTCATAGTCGGCCGGATGGTCATCATTTCCGTGATCAGAAGCCCGAGCAGGGCGAAGATGAGGAGATGGTGGCAGATGGCCAGCAAGGCGTCGGTCAGCATGGGCGTCTCCCGCGGGAATCGGACTGCCCTAGATACCCGCATTCCGGACCCCGTCGCCAGCGTGGCGTCGGCTCCCGGCAGATGCTAACAAACCGCCTCAAATCTCGGGGACTGCGCAGGGAGTGCCGTATGCAACTGAAGGATCCGACGCTTCTTCGCGAGCAGTGCTTCGTCGGCGGCAAGTGGATCGGCAAGCCGGAGATTGAAGTCACCGACCCGGCGACCGGCAAGGTCGTCGCGCGGGTCCCCCGTTTCGGCACCGCCGAGACTCGCGATGCAATTTCCAAGGCGCACGCGGCGCTGCCCGCCTGGTCGAAGAAAACCGGCAAGGAGCGCGCCAACGTCCTGCGCAAATGGTTCGACCTGATCATCGCCAACCGCGACGACATTGCCCTCATCATGACGACCGAGCAGGGCAAGCCGCTGGCGGAGGCCGCCGGCGAGGTCGACTACGCCGCGTCGTTCGTCGAGTTCAACGCCGAGGAAGCCAAGCGCATCTACGGCGAGACCAGCCAGAGCCATCGCGCCGATGCGCGCATCGTCGTCGTTAAGCAACCGATCGGCGTGGTCGGCGCCATCACGCCATGGAATTTCCCGGCGGCCATGATCACCCGGAAATGCGCTCCCGCCATCGCCGCCGGCTGTACCGTGGTATGCAAGCCCGCCGGCGAGACTCCGCTGACGGCCTTGGCACTGGCCGTCCTCGCCGAGCGCGCCGGCATTCCCGCCGGCGTCTTCAATCTCATCACCGGCAAATCTTCCGAAATCGGCGCCGAGTTGACGTCGAGCCCGCTGGTCAACTGCATTGCCTTCACCGGCTCGACCGAGGTCGGCAAGCTCCTCATGCGCCAGGCGGCCTCGACGGTGAAGAAGGTGGCGCTGGAACTGGGCGGCAACGCGCCCTTCATCGTCTTCGACGACGCCGACATCGACGCCGCGGTCGAGGGCGCGATCTTCTCGAAGTTTCGCAACATGGGGCAGACCTGCATCTGCGCCAACCGCATCCTCGTGCAGGACAAGGTCTACGACGCTTTCGCCGCCAAGCTGGCCGCGGGCGTCAGGAAGCTGAAGGTCGGCAACGGCGTTGAGCCCGGCGTCATGCAGGGGCCGCTCATCAATATGGCGGCGGTTGAGAAGGTCGAGGAGCACATCGCCGATGCCGTCGGCAAGGGGGCGAAGATTGCTGTCGGCGGTCATCGCGACAAGCTGGGCGGCAGTTTCTTCGAACCGACGGTGCTGACTGAAGTGAGCGCCGCGATGATGATCACCAAGGAAGAAACCTTCGGCCCGGTCGCGCCCCTCTACCGCTTCCATGACGAGGACGAAGCGATCGAGATGGCCAACGCCACGGAGTTCGGCCTCGCCGCATATTTCTACGCCCGCGACATCGGCCGCGTCTGGCGGGTGGGCGAGGGGCTCGAGTACGGCATGATCGGCATCAACTCCGGCGCCATCTCGACGGAGCTGGCGCCGTTTGGCGGCATGAAGGAGTCTGGCCTCGGCCGCGAAGGTTCGCACTACGGCGTCGAGGAGTTCGTCGAGGTCAAGTACATGCTCATGGGCGGGCTCGACCGCTGATGGTGGAGAAGAGCCCGGTCGGTGACGATGTCCGTCGGCGCGCCGGCGAGGCGGCGCTGGCCGAGGTCGAGCCGGGCATGAAGCTTGGTCTGGGCAGCGGCCGCACCGCCGAGCATTTCGTCCGCGCGCTGGGTGCCCGCGTCCGCGCCGGGCTGAAGGTCGTCGGCGTGCCGACATCCGAGCAGACGGCGAAGCTGGCTGCGGCCGAGGGCGTGCCGCTGACCACGCTGGACGCCGAGCCGACGCTCGATCTGGCGATCGACGGTGCCGACGAGATTGACCCTGAACTGCGCCTCATCAAGGGCGGCGGTGGGGCATTACTGCGCGAGAAGATCGTCGCCTCCGCCGCCCGGCGCATGATCGTCGTCGCCGATCGCGGCAAGCTGGTGAAGACATTGGGCGCCTTCCCGCTGCCGATCGAGGTCGTCGCCTTCGGCCTTGGCGCCACGCGTCGGGCGATCGACAAAGCCGCTGGCCGCCTCGGTCTCTCTGGCACCTTGACCTTGCGTCAGGCAGGAGGCCGGCCCTTCGTCACCGATAGCGGAAACCATATTGTTGACGCATCGTTCGGGCTGATGCCTGATCCCGATAGACTGGCCGCCGCCCTCAAGGAGATTACCGGGGTCGTCGAGCATGGCCTCTTCATTCGCCTTGCCAGCAGTGCAATCATCGCCGATGGCGGAGTAATAGAGCGGCTGTCGTCCTGAGTTTCGCGTCTCAAAATCCGGAGTGTCCTGGTCATGTCTTTCGTCAGCAGAATTGTCGCCATCGCCGTAGTCGGGCTCGGGCTGGCGGCCGGCTCGTCGCCGGGCTGGACGCAGGAGATCACGCCGACGCAACTCGCCGCCGGGCTGGACGTGGTCAAGAGCGCGAAGATTTCGCTTGGATTCGACGCGCTCCTCCCCCAGCTCGCCGCCCGCGTCGAGGACCGCCTGATACGGGTGCGTCCCGATCTCCACGCGCAGATAATTTCCGTAGTCGAGGCGACCGCGCTGAAGCTTGTCGATCGGCGCGCCGAACTGGACAGCGATGTCGCGCGCGTGTGGTCGAAGCAATTCAGCGAGGACGAATTGAAAACCATCGCCGCTTTTTACAAAACGGCGGCGGGTCTGAAGTTTTCGGCGCTCGCCGGCCCCGCCGGGCAATTGCAGCAGGGCATGGTCGCCGCCGTGCAGCAGTGGTCGGACAGGGTCGGCGCCGAACTTCTCGACAAGTCGCGCGAAGCCTTGAAGGCGCAGGGAATCCAGTTCTGAGCCGCGATTAGATTGTGACCGCCGCCCGCCAGGACTACGACTACGACCTCTTCGTCATCGGGGCGGGCTCGGCCGGAGTGCGCGCCGCGCGCCGCGCCGCCGAGATGGGGAAGCGGGTGGCAATTGCCGAGGAGAACCGCGTCGGCGGGACCTGCGTGCTGCGCGGCTGCGTACCGAAGAAGCTATTCGTTCACGCCGCTCACTACGCCGAGTCTTTCGAAGATTCCGTCGGCTTCGGCTGGCGCATCGACGGGCTGCATTTCGATTGGCCGACGCTCACGGTCAATGTCGAGGCCGACGTTTCGTGGCTCTCCAGCGTCTATATCCGCAACCTTGAGAAGGCGGGTGCCGAGATCATCCGCAGCCGGGCCTCCTTGAAGGATGCTTACACCGTTGCGCTCCTCGCACCGGACCGCGACGTAACCGCCCGCGTGATCCTGGTCGCCACCGGCGGCAAGCCGCGTCGCAACCTGCCGATTCCCGGCATCGAACTGGCGATCACCTCTAACGAATTCTTCCATCTGCCGCGTTTGCCGAAGCGCATACTCATCGTCGGCGGCGGCTACGTCGCCATCGAGATCGCTTCTGTGTTCGCCGCATTCGCCAGCAATGTGACCATTATGCATCGTGGCGCCGAGATTCTGCGCGGCTTCGACGCCGAGGCCCGTCAGGCGCTGCATTCCGGTCTGGAGCGGCGCGGCGTCACGATTCAAACCGGCGAGCAGCTCGCCGAAGTCCGCAAGACAGGCGATGGCCTGCTGGCGATCACGAAATCGGGTGCTGAGTTCGCCGTCGACGAGGTCCTGCTGGCCGTCGGCCGCGATCCCAATACGAAGGGGCTGGGGCTCGAAGCTATCGGCGTTAAACTCGATGCCACGGGTGCGGTTGCCGTTGACCAATACTCGCAGTCGAGTGTGCCGAATATCTACGCCGTCGGCGATGTGACTAACCGGCTGCAGTTCACCCCGGTGGCTATTCGCGAGGGCTCGGCATTCGTCGACACCGTCTTCGGCGGCAAGCCGACGGCGGTCAACTACGACAACGTCCCTGTCGCGGTATTTGGTGTGCCTGAGGTAGGTTCGGTTGGTGTAACCGAGGAGGCGGCGCGCCTGCGATACCCGTCGCTCGATATCTACCGTTCCATGTTCAAGCCGTTGCCGTACCGGGTCGCCGGGCGCGATGAGCGCATGCTGATCAAGCTGATTGTCGAGGGCGACACCGACCAGGTGCTCGGTTGCCATATCGTCGGGCCGAACGCCGGCGAGCTGGTCCAGCTTGTGGCGATCGCGATCAGGCTTGGCGCCACCAAGGCCGACTTCGACTCGACCATGGCGCTGCACCCGACGCTTGCCGAAGAAATTGTCACCATGGGCCAGCCGGCAGAGCGCATTCGCCGCGAGGCGGCGGAGTAGACGGCTCCGAGCCGCAGGGGTTATAACCCGCGCCGCGGTCAGGGTTTTCTGGCCGCTCCGGAGCTGCTGCCATGAAGGACGGATGGACCCCGAGTAGCTGGCGGCAGCAGCCGATTGAGCAGTCTCCGGCCTACCCGAATGCGGCAAAGCTGGCGGCAGTCGAAGCCCAATTGGCCGGCTTCCCGCCGCTGGTCTTCGCCGGCGAGGCCCGCAAGCTCAAGAAGGCGCTCGCCGGAGTCGCCGAAGGCAAGGCGTTCCTGCTCCAGGGCGGCGACTGCGCCGAGAGCTTTGCCGAGCATTCCGCCGACAACATCCGTGATTTCTTCCGCGTCTTCCTGCAGATGGCGGTGGTGCTGACCTTTGCCGGCGCGCTGCCTGTCGTGAAAATCGGTCGCATCGCCGGCCAGTTTGCGAAGCCGCGTTCTTCCGACACCGAAATCCAGAACGGCGTCGGGTTGCCCAGCTATCGCGGCGACATCGTCAACGACATCGCCTTCACCCCTGCCGCCCGCATCCCCGATCCGTCGCGCCAGATCGAGGCTTATCGCCAGTCGGCGGCCACCCTCAACCTCATCCGCGCCTTCGCCACCGGCGGCTACGCCAATCTCGAGAACGCCCACCGCTGGATGCTCGGCTTCATCAAGGACAGCCCGCAGGCCGCCCGTTACGAGGAACTCGCCAACCGCATCACCGAGGCGCTCGACTTCATGCGCGCCTGCGGGATCGATCCGGAACTGCACCCGGAGATGCGCACGACCGATTTCTACACGAGCCATGAAGCGCTGCTGCTCGGCTTCGAGCAGGCCATGACCCGCAACGACTCGACCTCCGGCGACTGGTACGCGACCTCTGGCCATATGGTCTGGATCGGCGATCGCACCCGCCAGCCCGACAACGCCCACGTCGAATATTGCCGTGGCATCAAGAATCCGATCGGCCTGAAGTGCGGCCCGTCGCTCACCGGCGACGATCTCATCAAGCTGATCGACGTTTTGAACCCGGACGAAGAGCCTGGTCGGCTGACTCTGATTTGCCGTTTCGGCGCCGACAAAGTGGCCGAGCACCTGCCGAAGCTCATCCGCGCCGTCAAGCGGGAAGGGCGCGCGGTTGTCTGGTCATGCGACCCGATGCATGGCAACACGATCAAGGCGGCGAACAACTATAAGACGCGGCCGTTCGATCGCATTATGGCGGAGATTCGCGGCTTCTTTGCCATCCACCACACGGAAGGCACCATCCCCGGCGGCGTGCATCTCGAGATGACCGGCAACGACGTGACCGAGTGCACCGGCGGCGCCCGTGCCATCACCGAGATGGACCTCCACGACCGCTATCACACCTATTGCGACCCGCGCCTCAACGCCGATCAGGCGATCGAGGCGGCGTTCCTGATCGCCGAACTGCTCAAGCGCAATCGCACCGAGAACAGCGCGCGGAACGCGGTAGCGGCGCACGCCTGAACGACAAATAAGGACGAGCGAATGGGGACGATCATCAAGCTGAAGGCGAGCGACGGGTTCACGCTCGGCGCCTATGAAGCAAAGCCGGCGGGCAAGGTGCGCGGCGGCATCGTCGTCATCCAGGAAATTTTTGGCGTTAACGCGCACATCAGGCATGTCGCCGACCGCTACGCCGCGGAAGGCTATCACGCCGTTGCGCCGGCGATCTTCGATCGCGCCGAGCCGAACATCGAGCTGGAGTATGACGCGAAGGGCGTCGAGCGGGGCAGGGGAATCCGGGAGAAAATTCCGCTCGACAAGACGCTCCTTGACGTCGCCGCCGCCGTCGCCGCGCTTCAGGTGGACGGCAAGGTTGCCATCGTTGGCTATTGCTTCGGCGGCTCGCTCGCCTGGTTCGGCGCCACGCGCCTGACCGGGCTTGCCGCCACCGTCGGCTACTACGGCGGCATGATCGCCCCGCACCTCGACGAGAAGCCGCGCTGCCCGGTGATGCTCCATTTCGGCGAGAAGGATCAGGGCATCCCGATGAGCGATGTCGAAAAGATCAAGGCCGCCGTCGATCCAAAAATGGTGCAAGTTTTCAGCTATCCCGCCGCCGGCCACGCCTTCAACCGCGAAGGCAACCAGGCCTACGAGGCGGATAGCGCAAAGCTGGCGCTGAAGCGGACGCTGGATTTCCTGCACAAATACATCGGCTAGGCGGCGATTGCCGCGACGCGGCGGCCACGCTACACCCGCGCGCATGGCCGTTTCCCTGACCGACACGCTCGTCATTGCCGTCGCCCAGCTCGATTCGACTGTCGGTGACATCGACGGCAATCTTGCCAAGGCGCGCGCGGCGCGGGAGGAAGCCGCGGCCGCCGGCGCCGATCTCCTCGTACTGTCCGAGCTGTTCATCGCCGGCTACCCGCCCGAGGATCTGGTGCTGAAGCCGGCATTCCAGGACGCCTGCCGTACGGCCGTCGAGGCATTCGCGCTGGAAACCGCCGATGGCGGTCCGGGCGTCGTCATCGGCACTCCGTGGCCGCATGAGGCCAAATGCTACAACGCCGTGGCGCTGCTCGATGGCGGCAAGGTCGAGGGCCTCCGCTTCAAGGTGGAACTCCCCAACTACGGCGTCTTCGATGAGTTGCGCGTCTTCGACAAGGGGCCGCTGCCCGGCCCGATCGGCTTCCGCGGCCTCCGCCTCGGCCTGCCGATCTGCGAGGACATCTGGTTCGATCAGGTGCCTGAGTGCTACCTCGAAACCGGCGCCGAACTGCTCGTCGTGCCGAACGGCTCGCCGTACTCCGCCGCCAAGGCCGATCAGCGCATGCAGGTGGCGGTCGCCCGCGTCGTCGAGACCGGCCTGCCGCTCATTTACGTCAACCAGTGCGGCGGGCAGGACGAGCTGGTCTTCGACGGCGCCTCCTTCGCCCTCAACGGTGACCGTTCGCTTGCCTTCCAGATGACCCAATTCGAGCCCGGCGTAGCGCTCACCCGATGGAAGAAGACCGATGGCGCGTGGCGCTGCGTCGAGGGTCCGAAGGTAGCGCTACCCGACGTCGAGGAAGCCAACTGGCGCGCCTGCGTCGCGGGCCTCCGCGACTACGTCAACAAGAACGGTTTCCCCGGCGTCGTGCTCGGCCTTTCCGGCGGCATCGACTCGGCGGTCGTGGCGGCGATGGCGGTGGATGCGCTCGGCAAGGACCGCGTTCACTGCGTCATGCTGCCCTACCGCTACACCTCGAACGAAAGCCTCAACGACGCGGCCGCGATCGCCGAAACGCTCGGTGTCCGCTACGACATCGTGCCGATCGAGCCGCCGGTGGAAGGCTTCACCACGGCGCTCACGCCGGTTTTTGCCGGCAAGGCACCCGATATCACGGAGGAGAACCTGCAGTCGCGCACGCGCGGCACGATCCTCATGGCGATCTCCAACAAATTTGGCTCGATGGTGCTGACCACCGGCAACAAGTCGGAGATGTCGGTCGGCTATGCCACGCTCTACGGCGACATGAACGGCGGCTTCAATCCGGTCAAGGATCTCTACAAGACGGAGGTCTACGATCTCGCGCGCTGGCGGAATGCCCACCAGCCGCGTGGCGCGATGGGTCCTGCTGGGCCGGTGATCCCGAAGAATGTCATCACCCGCGCCCCTTCGGCCGAACTGAAGCCCGACCAGACCGACCAGGATTCGCTGCCGCCCTACGAGGTCCTCGACGATATCCTCGAGTGCCTGGTGGAAGGCGAGATGCGCGTCGCTGAAGTCGTCGCCCGCGGCCACGACGAGGCGACGGTCCGCAAGGTCGAGCGCATGCTCTATCTCGCGGAATACAAGCGTCGCCAGGCCGCCCCCGGCGTAAAAATCACCCGCCGCAACTTCGGCCGCGACCGCCGCTATCCCATCACCAACAAGTTCCGCGACCGGACCTAGCGCAAGCTAGCCCTGCAGCACCAGCGTCGCCCATTCGCCAAGGATGAGCGAACGGGAAAACATCAGCCCCACGTCGCGGTACATCGCCGCCACCCGCCGCTGCTGTTCGGTGAGCAGCCCCGACAGGATCACATTGCCGCTCGGCGCAAGGTTGTGCGCAATGGCCGGCGCGAGATGCACCAACGGCCCGGCAAGGATATTGGCGACAATCAGGTCGTAGGGCGCCCGCGCTCCGATCGTGCGGTGGTTCAGTCCGGTCGCAACCAGCGTGCGCACGAAGTGCGAGACGCCGTTCAGCCGCACGTTCGCGCGCGCAACTCTCTCGGCCACCGGGTCGATGTCGCTCGCCAGAACTTCGGCACGGGCGCGCTTTGCCAGCGCAATCGCCAGCACGCCGGAGCCGGTGCCGACATCCAGCGCATTGACGATCGGCCGCGTTTTGGCGATGCGGTCGATGGCGAGCAGGCAGCCGGTGGTCGTGCCGTGATGGCCGGTGCCGAACGCCAGGCCGGCCTCGATCTCGATGCCGATGTCGTTGCCCCCGACACGCGCCCGATCGTGACTGCCGTGAACGAGGAAGCGCCCGGCGCGCACCGGCGCCAGACCTTCGAGGCTCTTCGCCACCCAGTCCGTTTGCAGCAGCGTCGCGACAGTGAAGCCGCGCTTTCCCGCCAGCCGCGCCAGCGCGGCGCGCTCATCCTTGTCCGGCCCCGTCTCGAAATAGACCGCGACCTGCCAGCGGCCCGGGGCGGTTTCGCTGAGATCGAACGCCCGCTCCCACAGCAGCGCGTCCTCGCCAAGCGTCGCCGCCAAAGCCCGGGCAGGCGCCTCGGGCAGAGCGAGGGTCGCGACCTTGGTCATGCCTTTTTCGCCGCGGAGCCATGTGAATCAGCCGGCTAACCGCTTAGCGCAAACCGGCCCGAAACACCAAGATCCGCGCGCTTCGGACGCCGCCTAGTCACTACAGTGCATCCGGCCATTTTTGTTATGCTCCTGGCTCACGGGGGACAGAATGGCCGCTGACACCGCCGAATTCTTTGGCACTCTGCCGCAGCAGGAAATGCAGCGCATCGCGAATGCGCTCTGGCCGCTGCTGAAGGGCGATCCGCGTTACGCGTACGAGGGTCGTTTCGTCGGCCTTGACCGGCCCGATCTCGCCGGCGTTGAAGTCCTCGCCGCCCTGGCCGGCACCCAGGGTGGGACGGCTTCCTTCTTTGTGGACGCTGGCGGCGAGAACCCGATCACCTCGGCTCTTCAGGCACGCGGATACACCACCGACCGTTGGGATCACCTCATGGCGGGCGAGGCGGGTATCGCCATCTCACGCGATATCGTTGATCACTATAGCCTGCCGACCGGTTTAAAGCTGCACGAAGTAGGCCGCGCAACCACCGAGGCGCAGATGCAATCGTTCGCCGAGATGGCGCTGTCGTGCGGCGTCCTGCTGCCGGCGGGACGCGCTCTCCGCGGCGAGACACGGAACAGCGTTTTCTATGTGTTGCTCGATGCGACGGGCGAGCCCGTTTCATGTTCGGGCGCGGTGCTACGCAATCAGCCGGGAAGCCCGTTCGCTGACGCGTCGTGGTGGGGGATGCTCGCCACGCGCGAAGATATGCGCGGCCGCGGTCTCTCGCTCTACCTTGGTGCACTCGCGATGGTGACGATGGCCGATCGGTTCGGCGCGCGCCGCTTTTACACCGGCGTGCGCACCGACAACGCCGTATCGCAAAAGCTCTGCCGCAGGCTCGGTTTGGGCGATCACGGGCTGACGGTCATGGCGGTGCTAGATCCCGCCCGTTTCGGCAACACAAAGATGACGCGCTAGTGCCGCTCGACGAACGAGTCGAGCACGCGCTTCTGCCCGGCCTTCTCGAACTCGATGGTCAGCTTGTTGCCGTCGATGGCCGAGATGCGGCCATAGCCGAACTTCTGGTGGAATACGCGCTCGCCCATCGCGTATTCGCTCGTCCCGCCGATGACGCTTTTCGCCACCAGTTCGCCCTCCAGCAACCGAGGCCCGGAAGAAAGCGGATGCTCGAAGCCATTCTTTTTGGCCGCCGTATCCTTGTTGCGCTGGGCCCGCTGCCAGCCCGGCGTCGAATAGGACGTATTGGCAAATGGGTCGCGCGCATCGAAGCGTGAGGCGCCGTAGGCCGCGGAGCCGTAGCCGCCGTAGTTCGACGTATCCTCCTGCACATCGACGTGCGCCTCCGGCAGTTCGTCGAGGAAGCGCGACGGGATGCCGGCCTGCCACAGGCCGTGCATGCGGCGGTTGGCCGCAAAGCGAATGAGCGCACGCTTGCGCGCCCGCGTGATGCCGACGTAGGCGAGCCGTCGTTCTTCCTCCAGCCCCGCCTTGCCGTTCTCGTCGAGCGTGCGCTGCGACGGAAACAAGCCTTCCTCCCAGCCGGGCAGGAATACCGTGTCGAATTCCAGCCCCTTCGCCGAATGAAGCGTCATGATCGAGACGGCATCATTGCCGGCATGGCTGTCGGCATCCATCACCAGCGAGATGTGCTCGAGGAACCCGGTCAGCGAGTCGAATTCATCCATGGAGCGCACCAGCTCCTTCAGGTTCTCCAGCCGACCGGGAGCGTCGGCCGAGCGGTCCGCCTGCCACATCTCGATATAGCCGCTCTCCTCCAGCACCAGCTCCGCGAACTCGGTGTGCGGCAGCGTCGCCATCTGGCCGCGCCAGCGCGCGAACGATGTAAGGAGATCGCGGACGCCGGCGCGCGTGCGCGCCGCCAGTTCGTCCGTCTCGGTCAGTTCGGCCGCCGCCGCCATCAGTGGAATCTTCCGCGCCCGCGCTCGATCGTGCATCGCCTTCACCGTAGTCTCGCCGATGCCGCGCCGGGGCACGTTGACGATGCGCTCGAACGCGAGATCGTCGGCCGGCTGCGCGGTAGCGCGGAAATAGGCGAGCGCATCGCGCACCTCCTGCCGCTCGTAGAAGCGCGGGCCGCCGATGACACGATACGGCAGCCCCAGCGTCACGAAGCGATCCTCGAATGAGCGCATCTGGAACGACGCCCGCACGAGGATGGCGATTTCGTTCAGCGCGTGCCCCTTGTGCTGCAGCGCCTCGATCTCCTCGCCGACGGCGCGCGCCTCCTGCTCGCTGTCCCACGAAGAGGCAACCGAGACGCGCACGGCATCGGGATCGGTAGCGTCGGTGAACAGCGTCTTGCCGAGCCGCCCCTCGTTGTGGGCGATGAGATGCGAGGCGGCGCCGAGGATATGCGAGGTCGAGCGGTAGTTCCGCTCAAGACGGATGACGGTGGCGCCCGGAAAATCCTTCTCGAAGCGCAGGATATTGTCGACCTCCGCCCCGCGCCATCCATAGATCGACTGGTCGTCGTCGCCGACGCAGCAGATGTTGTTCTTGCCCTGCGCCAGCAGCCGCAGCCACAGATACTGCGCCACGTTGGTATCCTGGTATTCGTCGACCAGAATGTAGCGAAAGCGATTGTGATAGTCGGCGAGCACGTCCGGGTGCGTCCGCAGGATGCGCAACGGTTCCAGCAGCAGGTCGCCGAAGTCCGCCGCGTTCAGCGTCCGCAGCCGCTCCTGATAGGCGGCGTAGAGCTTCTTGCCGCGCCCGTCGGCGAAGGCCCGCCCGTCCGCCTCGGAGACGTCCGCTGGCGATTGTCCCCGGTTCTTCCACGAGTCGATCATCCCGGCGAGCTGCCGCGCTGGCCAGCGCTTCTCGTCGATGTTCTCCGCCACGATCAGCTGCTTCATCAGGCGGATCTGGTCGTCGGTATCGAGAATGGTGAAATCCGACTTGAGGCCGGCAAGTTCTGCGTGGCGGCGGAGCAGCTTGGCGCCGATCGAATGGAACGTGCCCAGCCATTGCATGCCCTCGACGACGCCGCCGATGAGATCGCCGATGCGGATCTTCATCTCGCGCGCCGCCTTGTTGGTGAAGGTCACCGCGAGGATCTGCCAGGGCTGTGCCCTGCCAGTGGCGAGCAGATGCGCGATCCGCGTGGTCAGCACCCGCGTCTTGCCGGTCCCGGCTCCGGCCAGCACCAATACAGGCCCCTCGGTTGCCTCGACCGCCGCCCGCTGCTCCGGGTTCAGCTTAGCCAGATAATCCCGGGACCGCGCGCCCGCGGCCCGCGCCGCGATACCTCCCGCCCGCGGCACTGGCGCGGGCACGGCCTCTCGCCCGTCGTCGTCGGGCGGCGGCACCTCGTCGAAACGCTTGGCAGGGTCGGTCATCAACGGCCGCAACTTTCCCGAATCCGGAAGGGAGAACACTATAGCAACCAATATCCACAGATAGGCATGTCAGCCCAGCGAATGAAGGCGCTTCACCCATGCAAATCTGGAGAATGACCACGGGCGCGGCTGATTCGCAGGCCATCTGGAGGGGCAGATGCGATATATGCTTGCTGCCGCGCTTGCCGCGCTCGCGGTCGCGTCGGCGTTGGACACTGCCGCAGCCGCGTCGCCGGCGGCCTACGATTGGAGCGGCGCTTACGTCGGCGCCTTTGCCGGGGCGGCCGTCGGCAGTTCCAGCCTCTCCACGGTCGTTGATTGCAGCGCCTACGGTGTGCTTTGCGACCCTTCTCCTCATTATCTGAACAACGGCCTGCTCATTGGTGCGACGGCCAGTGGCTCCGCTTCGGGGTCGGCCTTCACCGGCGGGGGGTTCGCAGGTCGCAACTGGCAAAGGGGCAGCGCGGTGTTTGGTTTCGAGGCTGACGTCAGCGCGCTGCCGCTCGACCTGAGCAACGGCGGCAGCGCCGGCACCCTCAATCTCGGGCTCTACAATAATAACGGCACGGTGCCCTCGGTATTCAACGTGATGGCGACGGCGTCGACGGATTGGCTGGTGACCGCGCGCTTCCGCGCCGGTTTCCTGCCGTCACCCAACCTGCTCCTCTATGGGACGGCCGGCATCGCGGCGACCGAATTCACAGTCTCCAATTCCTTCAGCGACAACTTCAACAACGGCGTTGGCACGGGCAACCGGGAGTCCTCGAGCGACGCAGAATTCCGCACGGCGCTGGTCATCGGCGCGGGCATGGAGTGGGCAATGAGCCGGCGGTGGCGTCTCCGCGCTGAATTTCTGCACGTCGACTTCGGCTCGCTTTCGACCGCCGGTATCTCAACTTATTTGCCGCAAGTGCCTGAATCCAGTCCGATCACCAGCACCGCCAGCCTCACGGCCGACATCGTCCGCGCGGGAATCGCTTACGGCTTCTAGCGAGAGGCCGAGAAACAGCGCCTGCGGCAAACCCATTGAAATCCGCGGCGTTATTGTAGAACCTGCCAGCGCAGGGGGGGCGAGAACAGGGCGCCCGATGTTTCTTTTGTCCCAGATGCTCAGGTCGATCGTTCGCGTCGGCACGCTGACTCTGATCGACGCGGACGGCCGCCGCCATGTCTTTGCCGGGGCGCCGGGGCCGGCCGTTACCGCACGGCTGACCGACAAGTCGCTGCCGCGCCGGATGATGATGAACCCGAGCCTGGCGGTCGGCGAAGCCTACATGGACGGCACGCTGGTTTTCGAAGGCGGATCAACGCTTTCCGACGGGCTGGCGCTCTTCGCCGGCAACAGCGGATCGCTGTCGACCTACCCGCTCCAGCGCGTGCTCCGCGGTGTGAAACGCAACTTCCGCCGCTTCCAGCAGATGAACCCGATCGGCCGCGCTAGGGAGAATGTCGCGCATCATTATGACATCGGGAACGACTTCTACCGCCTCTTCCTGGACGACGGGATGCAGTATTCCTGCGCGTACTTCCTCAAAGAGACGGACACGCTCGAACAGGCACAGGAAAACAAGCTAAGGCTCATAGCCGCCAAGCTGCAGTTGAAACCCGGCCAGCGCATACTCGACATCGGCAGCGGCTGGGGGACGATGGCGATGTACCTGGCGAAGGTCGCCGACGTCGACGTGACCGGGGTGACGCTGTCGGAGGAGCAGCATGTCCTGTCGAACAAACGCGCCGCCGAAGCGGGGCTATCCTCGCGCGTCCGCTTCGAGCTGCGCGATTATCGCGAGCAGCCGGGGCCGTTCGACCGCATCGTCTCCGTCGGCATGTTCGAACATGTCGGCGTGCCGCACTACGGCGAATTCTTCGCCAGGGTGCGCCAGCTGCTCACCGAGGACGGCATCACGCTGCTCCACTCGATCGGCCACATGCGACCGCCGGGCGGGGCGAGCCCGTGGATCCGCAAGTACATCTTTCCCGGCGCCTACGGCCCGGCGCTGTCGGAGGTCTTCGCCGCCACCGAGCGCGCCGGCCTGTGGGTGACCGACGTCGAGATCCTCCGCCTGCACTACGCCCGCACGCTGCACGAATGGGGGCGCCGCTTCGCCGCCAACCGCGACAAGGTCGCGGCGATGTACGACGAGCGCTTCTGCCGCATGTGGGAGTTTTATCTGGCGACCTGCGAGATGATCTTCGAGCGCGGCCCGCAGCAGGTCTTCCAGATGCAGCTCACCCGCAGGATCGACGCCGCCCCGGTCGTGCGCGACTACATGGTGGACACGCAACGCCGTTACCGCGAGGCGGGGTAGGGCACCCGCGCCGCACCCGGCAGCCCGATACGACGCCTCAGAAATCCTGCTGCGTCGGCCGGAACAGTATCTCGTTGATGTCGACCGTCTCCGGCTGGCTCATGGCGAAGATCACCATGTCGGCGAAGGCGTCCGCGGGAATGGCGATGCCGTAGCGCTCGCGCACGCCGGCCGCGATGTCGGCCTCGGTGACGCTCTCGGGGAGTTCGGTGGCGACGATGCCGGGCGAGATGATCGTCGTGCGGATGTTATAGGGCTTCACCTCCTGGCGCAGGCCCTCGGAGATGATGCGCACGGCCGTCTTCGTCGCCCCATAGACGGCACTGCCGGCGCGCACCTTGTGGCCGGCCACCGACGACACGTTGATGATGTGGCCGCTCTTCTGCTTCATCATGTGCGGCATGACGGCGGCGATCCCGTAGAGCACGCCCTTGATGTTGACGTCGATCATGCGGTCCCAGTCCTCGACCTTGAGCCGCTCGAGCGGCGACAGCGGCATGATGCCGGCGTTGTTGATGATGACGTCGACGCGCCCGTGCGCCGTGACCGCCGTCTCGACCAGCCGCTTTACTTGATCGTTCTTGGACACATCCGTCTGCACGACGGCGCCGGCGCCAAGCTTCAGTTCCTTGGCGAGCGCCTCAAGCCGGTCGATGCGTCGCGCGCCAAGCACCAGCTTCGCCCCGCCACGAGCAAGGTGCCGCGCCGCAGCTTCCCCAAGCCCGCTGCTCGCCCCGGTGATCACCACCACCTTGCCCTCGATGCCCTGCGTCATTTGGATTTTCCTTTTCCGAAACTCGTGCCCGCGCCTGTGGCGTCTGCTCGGGCGATGCTTTTACGCTGATTGCAGCACGTATCACAATCGACATGCGGGCGAGGATGTGACACCTGGCCCGTCCGCTCGCGCGCGGTCAGACGCCGGCATCCTCGAAGACGCGCTTGGCGATCGGCAAAGCCGTGCTTGCCGTCGGCCAGCCAGCGTAGAAGGCGAGGTGAGTAATCGCCTCGATCAGCTCGTCGCGGGTAACGCCGTTTTCCAGCGCCCGATTCAGGTGAAAAGGCAACTCGTTGATCCGGTAGAGCGCCACGAGGCTCGCGACTGTGACGAGGCTCCGGTCGCGGAGAGAAAGGCCCGGTCGCTCCCATACATCGCCGAACAACACGTTGTCGGTGTAGTCGGCGAGGGCAGGCGCGATCTCCGCAAACGGGTTTTTGCGCGGTGTGTCAGTCTTGTTCGACATGATGCGATCTCCATTGTTGATTGACGGCTAGCCAAACGACGGGCCGTCCAATCGCGTCCCTATCCGACGCTCGGAAGCTTCAGGAGGCGAAGGGCGACGACGGCGGTGCACAGCACGCTCAGCATGCTGACGAAGAACACCGAACCCAGGCCTGCCCATCCGGCGATCAAGCCAAGGATCGGGGTGCCGAAGCCGAGAGCGACGTCGAGAAAGACTGTGTACATGCCCAACGCGAGACCTCGGCTCTCCGGCGGCGCCCGCCGTACGGCTTCCAGACCAAGACCGGGGTAGATCAACGAATAACCGAGACCGGTGATGGCGGCTCCGGTCGTAGCTGCGAGCGGACCGGACGCCAGCCAGATCATTGCGAGACCGACCGCTTCGATAACAACGCAAACCAGAGCGACTTTTGCCCCGCCGAATTTGTCGGGCAGTTGACCAAGAGCGCCGCGGGCCGCGATCAAACAAGCGGCGAAGGCGCTGAAGGGAAGCCAGACCGGGCTCCAGCCGCGCTCGGCAAACATCAGCGCGCTGAAAGCGATGATCGCGCCGAAACCGATGCTGTTGAAAGCAGTTCCAAGGCCAGGCGCCCAGACAACGCCCGCCACGTTCCGGAAGGCCGGCCTTGTGCCGCGCCTGGCAGGAATCGGGGACAGCGGCGCCACGACCAGTAAAGTCGCGAGCGGAACCAGCGTGGTTGCCAGCGCGACCGCGGGAAAACCCCCGACGGTGTAAAGGGCTGTGCCTATCGGCGCTCGAAGCGCCAGTGCTGTAAACAACGCCATCCCGACCCACGCTATGACCCGCCCGGAACTGCGTGAGTCGACGAGCGCCAGACCCCAACTGATCGCTCCGGTGATGATGAAGCTCTCGGCGACGCCAAGCAGCCCGCGGCCGAGCAGCAGGACTGTTACCGACGTGATCGGCGACCCGATAAAACCGAGGGACAGAAAGTAGAGCAGGCCCAACGCAGTTGCTGCGAGAAGTCCGACGATAATGCCGTGCTTTGCCCCGCTGCTGTCCGAATAGTAGCCGGCCCACACCCGCGACAGGAGCGAAGCCGCGAACTGGCTACCGGCAACGAGGCCGACCACGAACGTTCCGAAGCCTAGTCCCTGATGGACGTGCAGCGGCAGCACGGGCAGCGCCAGGCCGATGACGAGGAAGCTGACCAGCACGACCGTCATGATAGGCAGAACGGCCGCCATGCCGGGCGCGGCAGTTGGCGGTGATGAAGTGCGGACGGCCATGGAGACGGTCATCGCACTACCCGCCGTATTGCTCGTTGGTGACGTGATCCAGCCAGTCGACGTTCTTTCCGTCGAGTTTTTCCTGGATCGCCATGTGCGTCATCGCCGTGGTCGGCGAAGCGCCGTGCCAATGCTTTTCATCGGGGGGAAACCACACCACGTCGCCGGGGTGGATTTCCTCTATCGGTCCGCCTTGGCGCTGAACGCGGCCGACGCCGGCGGTGACTATCAGGGTCTGTCCGAGCGGATGGGTGTGCCATGCCGTGCGGGCACCCGGCTCAAAGGTGACGCTCCCGGCAGATGCGCGCGCGGGTTCGGGCGCTGCAAAAAGTGGATCGATGCGTACCGTGCCGGTGAACCATTCTGGCGATCCCCTTCCCGAAGGCTTGGAGCCGATGCGCTGGATCTCCATTGGATTCTTTCCTTTCAAGCCACTTCCCGGCTTTCGCGCCGCCGCTTTCGATGACCCTCATTTAGCGAGTGCAATCGACCGGGATTAGCCGGTAAAATCGGCATGTACTTATGCAGGGGTGATATAAATGGACCGAAAGGACGTCGAGGACCTCTTGGTCTTTGCCGCGGTCGCCAAGGAGCGGAGCTTCACAAAGGCGGCGGCTAAGTTGGGGATGTCACAATCGGCCCTGAGCCGTACTGTCAGCCAACTCGAGGCCGGTCTTGGAGTCCGGCTTCTGGCGCGCACAACTCGAAGCGTTTCTCCCACTGAGGCAGGTCAACGTCTGCTGCAAACCGTCGGCCCTCGCTTTGACGAGATCGAGGCCGAGCTCGCATCGCTTGGCGAACTGCGGGACAAGCCGGCCGGAACGGTCCGCATAACCGCAACCGAATTTGCCGCCGATGCGATCCTCATCCCCAAACTGGCGAAGCTGCTGGGTGAGTATCCGGATATCAAGGTCGAGATCATTATCGACTACGGACTCACGGATATCGTGGCCGAGCGCTACGACGCGGGCGTGCGCAGTGGCGAGCAGGTAGCGAAGGACATGATCGCTGTGCGCGTTGGCCCCGACATGCGCATGGCCGTCGTCGGAACTGCGGCTTATTTCCGTCAGCGCGGCGAACCTAAAAAGCCCCAGGACCTGATCGGCCACAACTGCATCAACCTGCGGCTACCTACCCACGGCAGCCTGTACGCATGGGAGTTCAAAAGGCACGGCCGCGAAATCAGGGCGCGCGTGGATGGGCAACTCACGTTCAATGCGACGGCCCAGATGCTGAATGGCGCGCTTGCGGGACTGGGGCTGGCGTACGTGCCGGAAGGGTTGGTGACGGAGCATCTCGCAAAGGGTCGTCTTAAGCGCGCACTTGAAGATTGGTGTCCGCCGTACGTCGGGTACCACCTGTATTACCCGAGCCGGCGCCAGGCGACGCCGGCATTCTCACTAGGCCGTGTTGACGGTTTTCATCCAGAGCTTTGCGGCCGCGATGCACAGCATCGAGAGGAAAGCTCTGGCGGTTTTCTCGTAACGCGTCGCGAT
>Ga0208849_1001000_pt1 | contig 22122 bp, 22 predicted proteins | sample NGESurdeep072012_10_FD_184470 | JGI IMG/M metagenome (GOLD analysis project Ga0208849, IMG submission 184470) | Arctic peat soil microbial communities from Barrow, Alaska - NGEE Surface sample 53-3 deep-072012 (SPAdes) | ecosystem: Environmental > Terrestrial > Soil > Wetlands > Peat ... | reverse complement strand
CCAGCCATGGAGCACGGCGATGCCCGAGCCGACGTTGCGAAGCGACATGGCCAGGTAGATGTTGCCGTCGACGATCTCGACCGATGCTCTCCCGCCGGGAACGCTGGCCCAGTGCCTGTCGCCCCACATCATCTTCTCGGGGGGGTCTTGAGGTCGCGACGGGAACAGCACGGGGCGAAGGTTCACCTGGAGCGTCCGTTCTGCCGTGCGGGCCGCCTGGTTGGCCGATCGGACCGAGGCGAAGGTCGCCAGGGCCAACACCAACGTCCCCCCGGCGGTAGCGAACGACGACACCGTCACCCAGTCGACCATGGCGCGAAGGATACGAGACCCGGGCCGTCATGCCCGCGTCGACAGCTACCGGGGCGCGACCGTCGGGTGCGGTGTCGGTTGGGGTCCTCGAGAGGCCCGGTATCCTCGCGGCCACAGTGCGCGGAGCTGACCGCAGGCAGCGGCCTCGGCTCCTCCGCTCTCGAGACACCACCGATCGATGCCTCCCGACCATTCGCACCGGCCTGCCCATGCCCGAGGTGTCGGCGCCGCCGGACCGGCGCAGTCAGGGGGCGGCACGCGACGATGGGTCGTGGCAGTGGTCGGCGTGGTCCTCGTCGGTGCGTTGGCCACAACCGGTGTGGTGCTCCACGTGCGCCCGGGGCACGCCGCGGTCCACAGCCCCCCGAAGACGACGACGACCGTGGCGCCGACGACGACCGTGGCGCCGACCACAACCCAGCCCGTTGCGGTCCCGACGGGCCCCTGCGTGCCGGTCACGGTGGCCGGGGGTGTCTATGCCGTGGGGGACTCGGTGATGCTCGACGCGCAACAGCCCCTCCAGGGATGTGTGCCTGAGATCGAGGTGGACGCCGCGGTGAGTCGCCAGTGGTCCGAGGGGGAGACCCTCCTGCGCCAGGTCATGGCGCGCCCCGCGGCGCCGTCAGTCGTCGTGGTGGCGCTGGGGACCAACGGGCCCATCACCGACGCCGACTTCGATGCCATGATGGCGATCCTGCCTAGCGCCTCGCGTGTCGTCTTCGTCACCGTCCACGTCGGACGGCCTTGGCAGGACCAGGTCAACGGGGTGCTGGCCCGCGGAGTCGCCCGGTACCCGAGGGCGGTCCTGGCCGATTGGGAGGGCCTGGCGACGATGCACCCCGAATGGTTCTACGGCGACGGCACGCACCTCCCCATCGACGGACCCGGCGCGCAGGCGTTGGCCGCGCTCATCGCCTCCAAGGTGTGAGGTCAGCGCAAGAAGTAGGTGATCTCGTCGATCTTCTTCAAGACGTCATCGGTGAGGAGCGGGATGACGTCGAGCGCCTTCATGTTCTCGTGGACCTGCTCGACACGACTGGCTCCCGTGATCACCGTCGACACGCGAGGGTTCTTGGCACACCAGGCCAACGCCAGCTGCGCCAATGTGCAGCCCAGCTCGTCGGCGATGTCCTTGAACGCCTTGACCTTCTTGTTACGCCTGGCATCGGTCAGCATGCCCTGGAGCCATTCGTAGCCCGGGAGTGCAGCCCGGCTCCCGTCGGGGATGCCGTCGATGTACTTGCCCGTCAGCAATCCTGACGCCAACGGGCTCCAGATGGTCAGGCCGAGGCCGATTTCGTCGTAGAGACGGGCGTACTCGGTCTCCACCTTGGTCCGCTCGAGAATGTTGTACTGCGGCTGCTCCATGACGGGCTTGTGCAGGTTGTGGCGGTCGGCAATCTCCCAGGCGGCGCGGATCTCGTCCGCCGCCCATTCCGATGTCCCCCAGTACAGGGCCCGGCCCGAGCTCACCATGTCCGACATGGCCCATACCGTCTCCTCGATCGAGGTTTCGGGGTCGGCCCGATGGCAGAACACGAGGTCGACGAACTCGAGGTCGAAACGCTCCAACGAGCCCTCGATGGCCTGGGACAGGTACTTGCGGTTGAGGGTATTGCGCATGTTGACCTCGTCGTGGATGCCCCAGAAGAGCTTGGTCGACACGACGTAGCTATGGCGCGGCCATCCCAGGCGGGCGAGAGCCTTGCCCATGATGCGCTCGGATTCGCCACCCGAGTACGACTCGGCGTTGTCGAAGAAGTTGACGCCGGCCTCCCGGGCGGCGGCCAGGCAGTCCGAAGCCAGGCCCTCGTCGAGCTGGGGGCCGAACGTGACCCACGACCCGAACGACAACACACTCACCTTGATGCCCGAACGGCCCAGTCGGCGGTACTCCATCTCCATGGTGCTTCCTTTCAGAGTGAGGTGAGGTCGCGTTCGTCACACCGTCGCGACGGCACGGAGCCTGAGCCTACGGTTCCGGCGAGGAGGATCCCAGAGCAGGTCTGGAGCGGGTCGGACCCGGGCGACTGTCGCCGTCTGCGCTTAGGGTCGACCGGCTCCCACGAGGCCGCCGTTCCAGATGGCTTGGATGTGCACCAGCTCGCCGGTATCCGGAGCGTTGACGATGTCGCCACCACCGACGTACATCCCCACGTGGCTGATGCCTCCGAATCCCCAGAACAGAAGGTCGCCGGGCTGGATGTCCGACAGCGGGACATGGGGGATGGCGTCGTATTGGGCTGCGGCTGTCCGCGGCAGGCTGACCCCGGCCTGGCGCCAGGCCCACTGGGTCAGACCCGAGCAGTCAAAGCCCTGTCCCGGGCTCTCGCCGCCCCACACATAGGGCACCCCGATCTGGCTCTCGGCGGCAGCGAGGGCCGTGGCGGCCCCGCCCGACGCGGGCAGGTTGGGGAGGACGGGCCGGGTCGGGCGGGACGGGTCGACGCCGCGGGTGGGATTGTCGGCCTGGGCGGCCGCTGCCGCCGACGCGGCCGCTCTGGCCAGGAAGGCGGCATGCGATGCGGCCAGTTGGGCGGCTTGGCGCTGAGCGACGAGCGTCCCGATCTGGCCTTTGACGCGGGCCAACGTGGCTTGTTGGTTCGCCACCGTGGCCTGCGCGTCCTGGCGGGCGGCGGACGCCTGGGCGAGAGCCGCCTGGTCCTGGTCCTGCGCCGATTGCAGCGCACCCTGCTGGGCGGCCAAATGGCTCTGGGCCACGCTCAAGGAGTCGATAGCGCCGGAGATGTCGCCGCTCGCCACCGACTGGTACTCGCCGGTGACCGTGGCCTGCTCGCTTCCCGAGGTGAACAGGGTCTGGAGGCCGCTGATCGAGCTTCCGGCCATGTACGAGGCGACGGCCTGGTGGCGGAGGTTGCTCGTGTCCGCCGCCACCCGCGCCTCGTCCTGGGCCACGGTGGACTTGATCTGCGAGATCTCCTGGCCGACCTGTTGGACCTGTTGTTCGGCGGCGTCGTACTGCTCGGACGTCGTGTCGAGTCGCTGCTGGTCCGTGGCCAGCTGCGAGGTGATCTGCGCCGCCTGTGCCTGGGCGCTGGACAGGGCGTCGGCGACGGCAGGCCGCGACGACACACCCAGAACCCCCGACAGGACGGTGACGACAGCTCCGGCCACCACAGCGGCGCGGCGAGGCCACCCTGTCTGCTGGCTTGACGGAACCGTCGAGGGGAGCTCGACGTCAGTCACGATAGGCCAAGTGCTTAGCAAGGCTGGTCCCGCGGTGGCAAACGCAGCCCCTTGCGTAGCGCACACGACGGCCCGTCTACCTGCGCAATGTTGACAAAGTGATAGATGTGACAACGATCCCGGATCGACCGGGGTGGCCCGGGGACCGACCGGTTCCCGGGGCTCCTGGGCAGCCGTTGGGGCATTTCCCCTTGCAGATCGACACGCTCCGGAGGATGCTGACTGTACTTCCGGTCAACCCAGGGAAGAGGCCACCCATGACCTTCCAACCGGCGCCCGTCTGGGACGGCGACCCCCCGGACCATCGGCGCCTGCTCGAGATGGCACACGAGCTCGGGCCCATCTCCAATAAGGGCGACCATGTCCGCCTGAGCGACGTCGCCTCCGCGCTCCTCGAGGCGTTCGTCCGTCATGCCGAGGCGGAGCGGCCCATGGTGCTCCGCCTGTCCCCGTTCACGGCCCGTTTGATCGAGCACGGCCAGCAACGGGTGGTGGACCGGCTCGTGTCGCTGGTCCTCGAAGCCGACCTCGCCGAGGAGCCGTGCCGTTGCGCGGAGCTCGCCGAAGAGATCGCCTCGCTCATGGAGGTGCAGATCATGTCCGAGGAGTGGGACCAGACCGACCGCTGACCGCCCGTATGCTCGGGCGGTGGAGAAGCTCGTCTACCTGTTGTGGGGTGAAGGCTCTCCCGGACGAGGCGACCGGCTACGAGACGAACTCCTCGAGCTCGCACCCGGCTTGACCGCCGTCGGAGCGCATGCGGTCACGGTCAACGTGCACGACAGTGCCGCGGCCGAGGCGCCTTCGCCGGTGCCGACCCCGGACGGCGAGGACCCCCACGTGGCGGAGGTCTCGGTCTGGGTGGACAGCTACGACCGACGGGCGGCCCTCGAGAAACACATCGTCGACGTAGGGCTCACGACGGCCGGCTACCTCGTGGTCGAATCGCTCTTCGAGGACTACGGCACCACCCCGCATTCGGGCCCCCGGGACTGGGACGAGGGACGACGTTCCCCTGGTGTCCTCACGGTGTCGCTCATCCATCGACCCGAGGGCCTCGACTACGCCACATGGATCGAACGCTGGCACGGGACACAGTCCCCGCTGTCGGGTGAGCTCCAGCCCCGATGCCGGTATGTCCGCAACGAGGTGGTGCGTCCTCTCACCGATGGAGCACCCGAGATCCACGGCATCGTCGAAGAGGCGTGGCCCTCGCCCCGGCACGTGGCCGACCCCATGTTGTTCTTCAATGCCCACGGAGATCCGGCTGTGCTCTCGGCGAACATCACCGCCATGCTCGACAGCGTCAACGCGTGTCTCGATCTCGCCCGCATCCGGAACACGACCATGAGCGAATACCTCGTCAAGACGCTTTGAGTCGAGTTGGCCGTGAATCGGCTGGCCCGGGCTTATGTCCTGCTGCTCGTGCTGGTGCAACACCCCGCCGCCGCCCGAAGTATCGGGGGGGGATTTGTCACAATGGGATGGTGACGTCCATTCGCACCCGATCATTCCGAGCCACCGCCGTTGTCGCCGTCCTGGCTGTGACGGCGACTGCCTGTGGGACCTCGAAGGCGGCGACTCCGACGACGGGACCGACCACGACAGGGGCGACGACGACGGCGCCGATCCAGACCATCCCTCCCGCGTCGACGACGACGACGACCGTGCCGGTCCCCACGACGGCGCCGCCGGTCATCCCCCCCGCCCCACAACCCACTCCCGAGGCTGCCGCCAATGCGCTCGTCTCGTACTGGGCCTCGGGGAACCGGACCACGGCACTGCGCGTGGCGACCCCCCAGGCCGTCGCCACCCTTTTCGCCGTCCGCTATCCGAGCGGGCTGGCGATCAACCGCGGATGTAGCTCGGCCTTCCCCCCCATCATCTGCACTTTCGGGGCGCCCGGAGGCGGCCCCGTCAACGCGCCGATCTACCAGCTCTACGAGTCACAAGCACCGGGAGGCTGGTACGTGGGGTCGGTCCAGATCCAGTAGCTGAACCCGGCGGCGGGTGCGCCGCTCGAGTTCGACCTCCGAGGGGTTGGTCGGGCTGCCGGGATTTGAACCCGGGACCTCCACGTCCCGAACGTGGCGCGCTAACCAAGCTGCGCTACAGCCCGTGGTGCCGGCATCCCGGCTGGGCCGGAATGTTGTCGACCGACCGGCAACCGCGTCGATGGTAGTGCGAAAACCCCGAGCGCCTCTCCGGGTCTCAGGTGGTGCTCGGTTGATCCTCGACGGGAGTATCAGCGGCGGCCTGGATGACGACCTTGGCCACCCGCCGCTTGTCCATCTCCGCTACGCGGAGCTCCCAGCCGTCGTAGGTCAGCTTTTCACCCTCAGCGGGAATGTGGCCGAAGGCGTCGAAGAGGAAACCGCCCAGGGTGACGTACTCGCCCTCGGGGACGTCCACGCCGAGTTGGTCGCGCACGTCGTCGATGCTCGCCCCTCCGTCGACGAGCCAACGCGTCCGGTCGACCCGAATGATCTCGGGCTCGCCCCCGGGGTCGAATTCGTCACGCAAGTCACCGACGAGGGCGGCGAGAAGGTCCTTCACCGTCAACACGCCTGCCACGCCGCCGTATTCGTCCACGACGACGGCGAACGCTCTGCGGTCCCGGCGCATGTCGGCGAGGACGTCGAGCACGAAGCGGCTCTCGGGCACCGGATAGGGCTGGCGGAGCCGACGCGAGATGTCGAGGGGTGTGGGCTTGTCGGGCTCGCTGCTCCCGCCATTGCCGTTGCGCCCGTCGAGCTCCCAACCCGACCGGAACAAGTCGTTCACGAACAGGATCCCGATGAGATGGTCGAGGTCGTCGTCGTAGACCGGGAAGCAACTGTGGCCCGTCTGCCGGACGGCGCGCGCCACATCGGCGGCATGGACGGGGATGGGGAGGCCGACCACGTCGACACGCGGGGTCATCACTTCGCGCACCGTCGTGTCGCGCAGATCATGCAGTGCGGCCAGGATCAGCCGTTCCTGTTCCTCTCCCGCTTCCTCTCGGCGTCGGCCCCGTCCCGGACGAGATCCTGGAGGGCGGTCTTCAGGCGAGCCTTCGCGTTTTCGGAACACGTCGAAGCGCGAACGGTCAGGTGCTGGCACCGGCGGCGTCTCCGCCGGACTGCGCACCATTGACCACCGCCAGGACCGGCACCGGTTGGAAGGACTCGTCGTGGTACGTCCCACCCTCGATGAGCGCGGTCGTGGCCTTGCGCAGTCGGATCGGGTCCAGGGGTTTCACGACCCAGCCTTCGGCGCCCGAGCGCTTGGCCAGAAACACGTCGGGACGTCGGTCGAGGAGCATGAGCACGGGGACAGGGGGGAGGTTGCCGTAGGACTCTTCCAGGCGCAGCTCGAGGCACACGGCCATGCCCCCCATGCTCCCCATCTGGAGATCCACGATGACGAGGTCGGGCTCGTGTTCGTCGACGGCGGGGGCCACCGCGGGACCCGAGTCGACCTCGATGATGTCGGTGCCGGGCTCGTCCACCACGGCTATGACATCGGCTCGCACCGACGGGGCGTCGCTGGCCACCACGATCGTGCGCACGGGAGTCAGGCTAACGGGTGTCGGCCTGATCGGAAAAGACGTGGTCGGCCACGAGCCCGAGCCCGTGCACGTCGTGCACATCCACGTCGAGCAGGGGGACGAGCGACACCGGGGACGGCGCCACCTGGGCGACGAGGGCGGCGAAGGCGTCCTCCTCGCGGCGGTTCACGGCTTGATAGCCCCGCAGGTTGTCGATGAGTGCGGCGAGCGCGCTTCCCGGTGGGGCCATCGGCAGTGGCTCTCCGGGCCCGAAGGCGGGATGGACCCGATTGACGACCAGGCCTTCCACGGCCAGCCCCGACTCGTTGAGCTTGTCGGCGAACCACCCCGCCTCTTCCACGGTGTCGGACCGGGGAGAGGTCACGAGCACGAACGCCGTGGTGCGGCGCGCCAGCAGTCGGCGCATGTGCTCGGCCCGGGTCCGGAACCCCTCCTCCATGCCTTCGAAGGCCTGGAAGAAGGCCACGGCGTCGTGGACGATCTCCGCTCCGGCGACTCTCGAGATCGTGCGGAGCAGCGCCTGGGTGGCCACCGACACGGCTCGGAGATAGGCCCGGGTGGGCATGAGCAACAGCTGGAACAGGCGATGGCCGAGGAACCGGGTGAGGCGGCGGGGGGCGTCGAGGAAGTCCAGCGCGTTGCGCGACGGTGGCGTGTCGACGACCACCAGGTCGTAGTGCCCGTCCTCGGAGAGCTCGTAGAGCTTCTCCATGGCCATGTACTCCTGGGTCCCCGACAGCGCACCGGTGAGGTTGCGGTAGATCCGGTTGGCGAGGATGCCCTCGGCCTGCTCGGGAGACGAGGCGTACCTGGCGATGAGCTCGTCGAAGGTTCCCTTGGGGTCGAGCATGAGCGCCCACAGCTCTCCGGGCCAGTCTCCTTCGATCTGGCGCGGCGTGTTGGCCAAGGTGTCGACGCCGAGGGCGTCGGCCAGACGCTTGGCCGGGTCGATGGTCACCACGCACGCTCGTCGGCCCCGCCGGGCCGCCTCCAGGGCGATGGCAGCCGACACCGTGGTCTTGCCGACCCCGCCCGAGCCGCAGCACACCACGATGGCGCGCTCGGCGACGATCTCCGAGAGCCCCACCATGGCTCCCGGCGGGGGAGGGCCCGGAGGCGCAGGAGGCGTGGGAGGAGACGGGACCGAGCTCACGGCGTGCCCTCGTCTGCTTCTAGTCCCGGATCCGGGGTGGCGTCGTCGGCGTCGCGGTCGGGCTCGGTCCGGGCCAGGGCCGATCGGGCGTCGGGCAGGCGGCGCACCCCCGCGGCGAGCTCGTCGGCCAGCCGGTCGAGCTCGTCCGGGCCGATCCCGGCGCTGAAGAGGAAGGGGGCCTGCAGCTGCGGGAGAGGCAGTTCGCTGCCCAGGCGTGCCCGCTGTTCCTCTTGGAGGCCGAAGCGACGAGCCCGGAACTCGGCCGCGGATCGCAACGCTGTGGCCTGGTCCTTTGTCAACGTGACGCCCACTTCGGAGGCCGCCTCCTCAGGGTCGCGCTCGAGCCCGGGCTGGGGGGGCAGACAGGCGTTGACGATGACCGGGCCCAGGGAGATGCCGATCCGGTCCTCGAGCGCATAGGCCGCCTCGACGACCTCGTTCACCGGCATCTCCTCGGGAAGGGTCACGAGGGCGACCTGGCACCGTTCCGGGTCCGACAGGAGCTCGACCACGTCGGCGGCCTGGATCCGCACCGGCCCGGACCGAGCGGCATCCATCAGCCCCTGGGCCGAGGACAGAAACGTCATGGCATGTCCGGTGGCGGGGGCGTCCACCAGGATCAGGTCGGCGGCACGCTGGCGCTCGAGGCTCTTCACCTTGCCGAGGACCAGGATGTCGCGGATGCCGGGAATGGCCGTCGACACCACGTCGAGGGCCCCCGACGACACCAGGCGCTTCGAGATCCGCTTCATGCCGTGGTCGGCGAGGTACTCGAGAAGGGCGTCGTCGGGGGTGATCCGCCGGGCCCGGACCGAACCGCCCCCGGGCAGCGACTGAACGTCGGTGAGCTCAGACTCGTCGTACCGGAGCGATCCCACCCCCCCGAAGGCGGCGGGGACACCGGGCTTGCCCTCGAGCTCCACCACCAGGACCGACAGCCCTGCGTGGGCGGCCATGCGAGCCAGCGCGGCGGTGATAGTCGTCTTGCCCACGCCTCCTTTGCCTGCGACCACCAGAACCCGGCTCTTCCGGCAGAAAGTGGCGACGTCCATGCGCGGCCGAGCGTATCTGTCTCCTCTCGGTGTCCGTGAAGTGCCCGACCGACTCCGTGCCAGGGCCGAGTCGCCTGGATCCATGATTGGGGGTGGGGGCCTCCGGGACCCTAAATCAGAAGAACTTCCTGGTCACACCCCTTGTCGGGTTCACAGGCATGGGAGTAGCGTCACGTTTAGGAGGGGGAGTGCAGACTCGAACTTTGGGGGAGGCTTGGCAGGCTCGGGCGGCCTGCAGGGGACCGCAGTCAGCGGTCTTCTTCCCGCCCACGCACGCCGAGCGCAAAGAAGACAAGATCGAGCGGGAGAACCGCGCCAAGGATATCTGCGCGTCCTGTGTCGTCCAGCAGGACTGCCTCGAGTACGCCATCAGGATCCGTGAGCCGCACGGCATCTGGGGTGGCCTGAACGAGAACGAGCGCAAGCAGGTCCTCCAGCGCCGCGCCGGCTGACGGCCGGGCGTTCGACGAGCGTCAGGGCAGGCCCAGGCGGCTGGCCCCGGCCCGCACCCCCGAAGAGGTGCACACCGACACGGGCCTGCCTGCGGTGGCCGTGCAGATCGCCGCCGCCAGTGTGTTGGCGGCTCCCAGTACGGCCTGGGTATCGGAGTTCGACGGCTTGGACAGGTCGTCGGCGATCTGGGTCATGGACTCGCCCTGCAGCACACCCGGGGAGAAGCCGATCCCCGACCCCGACACCACCAACCGGTTGTTCACATCCACGAACGGGAAGGTGCCCGTGCCGGGCACGAAGGGTCCGGTGTCGTAGCGCTTGAGCAGCGCCCACTCCACCGGCGTGGGATCACGGAGCTTGGGGAAGCCGGCCGGGGCCGTGGCCGAGGGCCGGGCCCCGTATTCCTCGAGGGCGGCGAAGGTGACGTAACGGCTCCGGTAGGTGGTGCCGTCAAAGGTGAAGGTGGGCGTCCCGGGAAAGACCTCGGCGTCCGACGACGTCGTCGCCCCGAGGTGGGAGAAGGTCCCGAACCGACCGAGCGACGCCACCAGGGCCCAGCGCTCGGCGGCGCAGTACGGGCAGAACTCGGCGCCCACGTACACCACCGCCGGTCGTCCCCCGATCGAGACGGGGGGCTGCCCCGACAGGACCGCTTCGCCGGGATCCTGCGCCTGCTGGGCCCCGACGGCATCGAAGACCGAGCTCGGGATGGACGTGACCGCCTTGACCACGCTCGACGATGCCGGGGCCACGGGAGGGGGGATGACGGTGGTCGTTCCCCGGGTGATCTTCACCACCAGCAGCACCACCACGATCGACAAGATGAGGACCACGAAGACCCACGTGACCAAGGCCATGGGCACGCGCCGACGCGGTCGGCCCGCCGGGCTCTCATCGTCGGTGCCGTTGAGCTGCGTCGTCGCCATTGTCGAGGAGCCCCGCTGTGTTCGGTCGTGTGCAGGCGCCGACAAACGCGCCCGGACCGAGGAGCGGCCAGCCTACCCACGCCCCGCTCGGGGCCAGCGTCGGCTGCGGGGGAGTCGGCCTCACTAGCCTGGGACGATGACCCCGCCCCGTGACGCCCCCGCGCCGACGGGGGGGCCCGTGGCGGCGCGCGACGCCGCCACCATCATGCTCGTGCGCGACGCCCTGTTCGAGCAGGCGCCGGCGCTCGAGGTCTGCATGCTGCAGCGCCATCTCGACTCCGACTTTGTCGGGGGCGCGTACGTGTTTCCCGGCGGGAAGGTCGACGACGAGGACCGCACACCGGCGGCCGAGGAGGCCTGTGCGCTGCGCAGCGATGCCGAGGCCAGTGCGATGTTGGGCGTGGGGTCCGGGGGCCTGGCGTTCTGGGTGGCGGCGCTGCGCGAGTGCTTCGAAGAAGCGGGCGTGCTGCTCGCTTACCGCGCCGACGACGCCGGTGACGACGCCATTCTCGAGGCGCACGACGCCGAGACCCGGCGCCGGCTGGCGGCCATGCGCGTGGCGCTGAACGCGGGAGAGATCCGCTTCCTCGACGCGTGTCGCGCTGAAGGCCTGCGCCTGGCCACCGACCGCGTGCACTACTTCAGCCACTGGATCACGCCCGAGCCTGCCCCCAAGCGCTACGACACACGTTTCTTCGTCGCCGCCGTGCCGCCGGGCCAGGTGCCCATCCACGACGACTACGAAACCGTGGACACGGTCTGGGTCCGGCCCGACGACGCGCTGGCACGCGCCAAGGCGGGCGAGTTCGACCTCATCTTCCCCACTATGAAGAACCTCGAGGCGATCAGCCGGTTCACCACCAGTGGCGAGCTCCTGGCCGCGGCGGCGGCCGTGGAGCGGGTGCCCACGGTGCTCCCCCGGGTGGTGGCCGACGAGCGGGGTTTCCGCATCCTGCTCCCGGGTGACCCCGGCTACGACGAAGCCATGGGGGACGCGCCCGATCCCGGGCGCGGCCGCTCGATGACCCCGTCCGAGGTCGGTGCCATCGTCCGGACCATCGGCGCCGACGGTCGGGCCGAACGCCCCCATTGAGCGGGCCCCTTCCTCTCGACCCGACGCGCGCTCCCGAGCCGGGCCGGCCCGTGGCGTTGTCGGCGCTCGTCGTCCGGGCCACCGCCCCCAATCCCGGCATGATGACGGGACCCGGGACCAACACCTACCTGGTGGGGACCGACGAAGTGGCGGTGGTGGACCCGGGACCCGACGAAGCCGGTCATCTCGATGCCGTGGCCGAACTGGGCACGGGCCGGATCCGCTGGATCGTGGTGACCCACACCCATCCCGACCACGCGCCGGGGGGCGCCGGCCTGGCGGCGCGCACCGGGGCCGAGGTCCTGGGATTCTCGGCCCGTGACGGTTTCGTCCCCACGCACCCGGTCGGAGACGGCTTCGAACTGCGCGGGGCGGACATCACCCTGCGGGCGCTGCACACCCCGGGCCACGCCTCGAACCACCTGTGCTGGCTGCTCGTCGAGGAGCACATGCTCTTCTCGGGCGATCACGTCATGCAAGGGTCGACCGTGGTCATCGCGCCGCCCGACGGGGACATGACCCTGTACCTGGCGAGCCTGCGCGCCCTCCTCGTCCTGGATCCCCCGCTGAGCACGATCGCTCCCGGGCACGGCTCGCTCATCGTGGAGCCCGCCGCCGCGATCGAGGCCATCATCGAGCACCGGCGGGCCCGCGAGCTCGCCGTGGCCGAGGCCCTCACCGCCGCCGGGCGGGCCACCGTGGACGAGCTGTTACCGACCGTGTATGCCGATGTCCGCGACGAGCTGCTCCCGGTCGCCCGGCAGTCGCTGTGGGCGCATCTGCGGAAGCTCGACGCCGACGGCGTGGCTCGATCCGAGGATCGGGCCGACATCGAAGCGTCGTGGGCCCCTGCCTAAGGGGTGTCGCCCAGCGCCGCCTCGACCCTGTCGAGGAGACGGGCCGTGCACCCCGAGAGCTCGACCGCCGGGGCGATCTCCTCGACGATGCGCGTGGCCAGGGCATCGAAGGCCATACCCAGGATCCCCCGGGTCAGCGCCACCGGGGTGCCGGCATCGCCCGCCGCCGCCATGTCCGGGTGCAGGGGGACGGTGCCCACCAGGGGCACGCCGATCTCGGCGGAGAGCCGCTCGCCCCCGCCCGCGCCGAAGAGGGCGTAGGAAGTGCCGTGGTCGCAGGTGAAGGCCGACATGTTCTCGATGACGCCCGCCACCCGCAGATGGCCCTTGCGTGCCATGTCGGCGGCGCGCGCCGCCACCTTCTGGGCCGCGATGGGCGGAGTCGTCACCACCAGCACCTCGGTGCGCGGCAGCATGCGGGCCAGACCCATCTGGATGTCCCCAGTGCCGGGGGGCATGTCGATGAGGAGGTAGTCGAGCGCTCCCCAGCGCACGTCCTCCAGGAACTGCTGGACGGCCCGGTTCAAGATGAGGCCTCGCCACATGATGGCGGACTCCTCGTCGGCGAGGAAGCCCATCGACACCACCTTCAAGAGCCCCGAGCCCACGGGTTTTTCGAGGGGGACGATCTTCTTGCCCTGGGCCGTGAGCTCGCCCTGCATCCCGAGCAGGCGGGGGACCGAGAAGCCCCAGATGTCGGCGTCGAGGAGGCCGACGACCATGCCGCGCTGGGCCAGGGCGACCGCCAGGTTGACGGTGACCGACGACTTTCCCACCCCACCCTTGCCCGACGACACGGCCATGATCCGCGCCGTGGCGGGGATGTCGGTCGCCAAGGCCCGGTCCTCCTGCGCCTTGCGCCTGGCCCTGTCCATGAGCGCACTGCGCTCGGCGGCGTCCATCTCCCCCATGACGACGGTGACCAGGCGCACACCGGGAAGGCTTCCCACCCGGGCTTCGACGTCGTGTTGGAGCTGGTTTCGCAGGGGGCAGCCGGCGATGGTGAGGGCCACCTTCACCTCGACGGCTCCGTCAGAGTGCACATCGATCCCGCGGACCATGCCCAGATCGACGATGTTGTCACCGAGCTCGGGGTCGATCACGCCCAGTAAGGCGGCGCGAACCGTCTCCTCGGCAGGGGGCGAGGAAGGCGCGGGCACTCCATCGATCCTACCGTTCACCTGGTCCGCAACCGTCCCCAGCTCCCCCGGCACCCGGTCCCGGGGCCGGTTCGGTGGCGGGCTCGGATAAAGTGGTGGGTGAAGCCACGGCCAGGACCTCAGGAGGTAACGCGGTGACGACGATGAGCTCGGTCAGCATCAGCAGGAAGCCGAGTGTGATCACCCTCACCGACGGCGCCATCGCCAAGGTCACTGATCTGCTCGCCCAGGAGGGCAACGACGTCCTGGGGCTGCGGGTGGCGGTGCGTCCCGGCGGGTGCTCGGGCTACAGCTACGAGATGTTCTTCGACTCCGAGACCTCCGATGACGACGTCGTCTCCACCCAGGGCACCGTCAAGGTGGTAGTGGACTCGGCCAGTGCCGAGCTGCTGAAGGGCGCCAGCCTCGAGTACACCGATGGCCTCCAGGGCGCGGGATTCAACATCTCGAACCCCAACGCCACCCGCACCTGCGGGTGCGGTTCCTCCTTCAGCTGACCCACCCCGCCGCGCCGCAGTCGGCGCCGACGCTGTCTCTGCGTGTCGACGGCATCGTCGTCGAGGTCCCCGACGACGATGTCACACTGCTCGAGGTCCTGCGCGAACGCCTCGGTCGCCGCTCGCCCAAGGACGGGTGCAGCCCCCAGGGCCAGTGCGGATGCTGCACGGTGTGGGTGGACGGGGCACCCCGTGTGGCGTGTGTCACCCCGGTCCGGCGCGTGGCGGGTCGCGAGGTGACCACGCTCGAGGGCCTCGACCCGGTCGTGCGCAAAACGTGGGCCGACGCCTTCACCGCCGTGGGGGCGAGCCAGTGCGGCTTCTGCACGCCCGGGATCATCATGCGCCTGGCCGCACTGGGGACGCGGCGCGCCGACCCTGACGACGACGACGTGACGCGAGCCCTGTCGGCACATCTGTGTCGGTGCACGGGATGGCGGACCATCGTCGATGCCGCCCGTCACGTCCATGCGGCGGCGCACGGCCCAGGGCCGGGCCCGGCATCGGCGGCGGTCCCCGTGGCGCGCCACATGGGGGACGCGGCACGGCGGGCCGCGCTCGAAGGAGCCGGGCCCCAGGCGGTGGGGGCGGACGTGGCGTGTGGCGGTGGGGGCTTCGCCGAGGACACGGCCCCGGCTGAGGCGCTGGTGGCGGTCCCCGACGGACGCGGAGGTTGGGTGGTGGGGTCGTCGCTGGCCGAGGCCCGCCGGCGCGCCGAGCGCGTCCCGGGTCGCAACTCCACCGTGGCCCTGCGCCATCCCCTGGAGATTCCCCCCGGCCAGTGGGACCTCACCTTGCGCACGACCTTCGTGGAGCCCGCCTATCTCGAGCCCGACGCGTCGTGGTGCGTGCCGGGCGGCGAGCCGGTCACCCCTCTTGCCAACGGTGGGGCCTTCGGGGGAAAGATGGCCTCCCCGGTTGGTGCCGTGGCACGTCGCCTGGCCGACGAGACGGGGCGGGTGGTGCGGGTGGTGTACTCGCGCGAGGACGTGGTGCGCTACGGCCCCAAGCGCCCTCCCATCGCCGCCGGGGTGCGGGCGGACGGTTCGGGAGTGGTGCGAGTGGCGCGCACCCCGGGATCACCGGCTCTCGACCGGTGGGTGGATGCGGTGGCGAGCGTCGCCCCGGGGCTGGTGGTCGAAGAAGTCGCCGTTCCGGGGCCGCCGGTGTCGGCCGACCTGCGGGGCGCGGGCTGGGCCGAGGCCGCCGTCCTCGGGGCGGCCCTCGCCGTCTGGCGCGCTGAAGGACCGGGATCCGATCGGCCCGTCACGGTGCGGTCGCCGGCCGGGGCCCGCGCCACGGTCACCGTGGGCGAGGCCGGGAGCGTGGCCGTGTCGGTGGCGGCGGGCGAACCCCTGGACGAGGTCGTGCTGCGCTCCTATGTGGTGGGTGCGGTGCACCAGGCTCTGGGATGGGTGCGGAACGAGGGGGTGGCGGTGGACGAGAACGGCACGGTCCTCGACCTCACCATCAGGTCTTTCGGGATCATCCCGGCCCGGGGCATGCCGGCGGTGGAGGTGGTGGTGGAAGAAGATGGCCGGCCACCAGCGGCGGTGGGAGATACCGTCTTCGCTGCTGCCGCCGCGGCGGCGTGGCTGGCAGCCGGGCTTCCGTCGTCGTGGCCCGTGGACGTGGGAGGTGGTTTGTGAGTACTCCGGTCGGGCCCTACTCGCCCGCCATGCGGGCCGGTCCCTGGCTCGTGTGCTCAGGACAGATCGGCATCGAGCAGGGGCCCGACGGTCCCAACCTCGTGGCCGGAGGATTCGAGGCCCAGGCCCGCAAGGCCCTCGCCAACCTCTCCGCGTTGTTGTGGGGACGCGAGGTCGGCTGGGCGCACGTCGTGAAGACCACGGTCTTTCTCACCGATATGGCCGACTACGGCGCGTTCAACGCCATCTACACCGAGGTCCTCGGAGAGCACCGGCCGGCTCGCTCGGTCGTCGCCGTGGCCGGCCTTCCCCTGGGGGCGCTGGTCGAGATCGAAGCCTGGGCCTACGGCGGGGACAACCGCCCCACCTGAAGGTCCCGCCTCATCGTCATGGGCGCCCAGTCACGGCGTCCAGGTGCCGTGGCCGAAGCGGTAGCCGACCGAGCGCACCGTCTCGATGAGATGGGCGTGCTCCTCGCCCAACTTGGCGCGCAGACGACGCACGTGGACGTCGACGGTGCGCGCACCGCCGTAGTACTCGTATCCCCACACGCGACTCAGCAACGTCTCGCGTGTGAACACCTTGCCCGGGCGCGCCGCGAGAAAGCGCAGCAACTCGTACTCCATATAGGTGAGGTCGAGAGCCCGTCCCGCCACAGCCGCCTGGTAGGTCTCGAGGTTGAGGACGAGTGGGCCGTGCTCGATGAGCTCGGGGCGAAGCCCCCGGCCTGTCCGCCAGAAGAGATGCGCCAGGCGCGCCGCCACCTCCTCGCCGCGCACCGGGAGCACGCAGAAGTCGTCGAAATGGTCCTCGCGCAGGTGCAGGTCGGCCAGCTGGGTCGGCCCCACCACGAGCAACAAGGGCCGGAGCGGGACGTCGCGGGCCCGGACCAGGCGGCACAGGGCGAAGGCTCCGGTGGCATCGGGTTCCGCGCACACCACCCCCCCGGCCCAGCCGTCGTCGGGCTCGTCGGTCTCGGCGTGCTCGGGCCGGGCGACCGCCTTCCATGGGTAGCCGGCTCGCTCGATGACGACGGCGAGCTCGGTGGGGAACGGCTCTGGATAGCACAGCAGCGGTTCCATCAGCTGTCGTGTCTCTTTGTGGGCGGCACCATGGAGCGCAGCGCTGGCTTAGAGGAGCGGGAAGTAGCGGTCGAGCTCGAACTGACTGATGTGGGTCTTGTAGGCGCCCCACTCGGCGCGTTTGTTCCGGATGAACCACTCGAAGACATGTTCGCCGAGGGCCTCGGCCACCAGCTCGGAGTGCTCCATCTCGGCCACGGCCTCGTTGAGGCTTCCCGGGAGCGGTTGGATGCCGTCGGCGGCCAGCTCCTCGGGTGACATGGCGAAGAGGTTGGTGGCTGCCTCGCGCGGCAGCTCGTAGCCTTCTTCGACTCCTTTGAGCCCGGCCGCCAGGATGACGGCGAAGGCGAGGTAGGGGTTGCACGCCGTGTCGGGGGCTCGGTATTCGATGCGGGTCGATTCGTGCTTGTTGCGCTTGATGACCGGGACCCGGATCAACGCCGAGCGGTTGTTCCGCGCCCACGACACGTGGATGGGTGCTTCGTAGCCGACGACGAGCCGCTTGTAGGAGTTGACCCATTGGTTGGTGACGGCCGTGATCTCATGGGCGTGGCGGAGCAGTCCGGCGGTGAACCGCTTGGCCACCTCAGAAAGGCCGATGGGGTCTTCGGAGTCGTAGAAGGCGTTGGTGTCGCCCTCGAACAGCGAAAGGTGGGTGTGCATCCCCGATCCCTGCACCCCGGTGAGGGGCTTGGGCATGAAGCTGGCGTGCACACCCTGGTGTTGTGCGGTCTCTTTGACGACGAGCCGCACCGTCATGACGGTGTCGGCCATGGTCAGGGCGTCGGTGTAGCGCAGGTCGATCTCGTGCTGGCTGGGCGCGTCCTCGTGCTGAGCGTGCTCGACGGGAATGCCCATCTCCTCGAGGGTGAGGACACTGCGCTTGCGGAGATCGCTCGCCACATCCGTGGCGGTGAGCTCGAAGTACGACCCCGTGTCGAGGGTCACCGGCGGCTTCGTTGGGTCGGGGTTGGCGAAGTAGAAGTACTCGATCTCCGGGGAGGCGAAGAACGTGAAGCCCTGCTCCCGGGCCCGGTCGAGGTTGCGGCGCAGGACATGGCGGGGACACCCCTCGAAGGGGGTCCCGTCCAGGTTGAAGATGTCACAGAAGACCCTGGCCACCGGCGCCTCGTCGGGGTGCCAGGGCAGGATCTGGAACGTCTTGGCGTCGGGCCGGGCCAGCACGTCGCTCTCTTGGACCCGGGAGAACCCGTCGATGGCCGAGCCGTCGAAGGTCATGCCCTCTTCGAGGGCGTTCTCCAGCTCGGCCGGCGTGATGGCGAAGGTCTTGGCCGTCCCCAGGACATCGGTGAACCAGAGCTGTACGAATCGTACGGCTCGCTCTTCGACGGTCCTGAGCACATATTCCTGCTGGCTCCGCATGTGGCCTCCGCTGTGCGTGACTCGTGCCGGCCGGCGTCCCGTGCCGGGCCTGGCCGACCACGCTCTCCAAGTGTCGCAGGCCCGGGAGGGGTGGGGGAACGAGTTCATACGCCGTTTACACAGGGGCAATGGACGAGAAATCCCATCGTGGAAGGCTTGAGGGTGGCCGATCAGGCCCGTCGGGCTGGCGCGGGGGCGCTGACTTGTGAGTCCGCGTTCCAGCCACCACCATGGTGCCGCCCTGAAGGGCCCCCGGCGGCGGAGCCGGGCTGAGGACAGACCAAGGAGGAACCGTGCAGAAGCGGACCCCGGCCGAAGTGCTGCGCTTGGTGAAGGACGAGGGCATCGAGATCGTGGACGTCCGGTTCGTCGACCTACCGGGCCTCATGCAGCACTTCTCGGTCCCCACCCACCAGCTCACCGAGGACGTGTTCGAGGAGGGCTTCGGATTCGACGGATCCTCGATCCGGGGATTCCAGGAGATCCAGGAGTCGGACATGCTTCTCATGCCCGACCCCAACACGGCGGTCATCGACCCCTTCCGTGAGCACCGCACGCTGAACCTCAACTGCTTCGTGCGCGACCCGGTCACCCTGGAGCCCTACTCTCGCGACCCCCGCTACGTGGCCACCAAGGCCGAGGCCTATCTCGGGACGACCGGTCTGGCCGACACCTGTTACTTCGGGCCCGAGGCGGAGTTCTTCATCTTCGACGACGTGCGGTACTCCCAGGACCAGCGCCACGCCTTCTACCAGGTGGACTCGGTGGAGGGGCACTGGAACTCGGGCACCGACGAGGGGCCCAACCTGGGTTACAAGATCCGACCCAAAGAGGGGTACTTCCCCGTCCCCCCCGCCGACCACTTCCAGGACCTGCGCTCGGAGATGATCCTGACCATGGAGCGCCTCGGGATCGAGATCGAGGTGCAGCACCACGAAGTGGCGACGGCAGGCCAGGCCGAGATCGACATGAAGTTCGACACGCTGCTCGTCATGGCCGACAAGCTCATGCTCTACAAGTACGTGGTGAAGAACGTGGCCCGAGCCGCCGGGCTCACCGCCACGTTCATGCCCAAGCCTCTGTTCCAGGACAACGGGTCGGGCATGCACTGTCACCAGTCGCTGTGGAAGGACGGGAACCCGCTGTTCTACGGCGAAGGATACGGCGGCCTCTCTGACATGGGGCGGTGGTACATCGGTGGTCTGCTCAAGCACGCTCGGGCCGTCCTGGCCTTCGCGGCGCCGACCACCAACTCGTACAAGCGACTGGTGCCCGGGTACGAGGCTCCGGTGAATCTGGTCTACTCGCAGCGCAACCGCTCCGCCGCGTGTCGTATCCCGCTCTACTCGCAGAGCCCGAAGGCCAAGCGCGTCGAGTTCCGTTGCCCCGACCCCTCGTGCAATCCCTACCTGGCCTTCTCGGCCATGCTCATGGCGGGCCTCGACGGGGTGCAGAACCGCATCGAGCCGCCCGACCCGGTGGACAAGGACCTCTACGACCTGCCCCCCGAGGAGTTGTCGAAGGTCCCCCAGGTGCCGGGATCACTCGACGAGGCCCTGGCCGCGCTCGAATCCGACCACGACTTCTTGAAGGCCGGTGGGGTGTTCACCGACGACCTGCTCGAGACGTGGATCGACTACAAGCGCCTGAACGAGGTGGACGCCATCCGGCTGCGACCCCATCCTTGGGAGTTCATGCTCTACTACGACATCTAGGCCATTCAGGGGTTGTGAGCTGCTTCTTTAGTTTGAGCTAGGGCTCTCGTGACACGGATCTGACACGCGGCCTTTCGTCAGGTCAGACGGCATGCTCATTTCTTTCCTCTTGATCTGACGTCAGGAAGGCGTCTATAGCAGCCCGAGTGCGGTCTGCGTCCGAGGGCCACAGGTGGGCGTACAGGTTCAGGGTTGTCGTCGCCGAATCGTGGCCGAGGGCCATCTGGACGGCCTTTACGGAGCATCCCGCCGATATCAGTGCCGAGGCGAAGGTATGGCGAAGATCGTGATGGCGGGTCCCAGCTGGGAGACCGACCCGCTTGACCGTGCGCGCCCAGGTTTGGCTAAATCGGTTTTGAGGGATGGGCGCTCCTGTGACGTCGGTCACGAGCAGTTCGTCGGGAGCCCGAGGATTTCGCTCGAACCAGGCCGCTAAGTCAGCGAGAACAGCATCGCCGAGAGGAACGGTACGCATGGATGCTGGCGTCTTTGGTGCCGACAGGGTCGTGACTCGTTTGACCGTGACTGCTTGTTGGGTTACTGACAAACTGCGACGCAGGAAGTCGATCTTGCCACGGGTAAGCCCGAGGGCCTCGCCGATTCGGAGTCCAGCCCCTGCGCCGAGAATGACGAGTGGGCGGTAACGATCTTCGATGCCATCAGCGAGCAGCGCGACTTGCTCAGCGGTGAGCGGTTCGACCCGTCGTGGCATCTGGCGTGGCAGTTTCACGCCCTCCCAGGGAACTGCAGGCAAGAGTCGGTCTCGCACCGCCGCCCTATAAACCGAAACGAGCACCGTGTAGACACCCTTCACGGTCCCTGGGGCGAGTGTCTGGGAAAGCTTTCGGACGAGAGCCCGAACCTCTGACTCGCCCACTGATTTCAAGGGCCGTCGTCCCAGGTGTGGAATGAGGTGATTCTGCAAAACTCCGTCCACGCGCACCTGTGTCGATGGTCGCCAAACCTGGTTCTTCGCCCAGCTTGTCGCGGGATGGGTCGCCTACACTCCTCTCTCACAAGCCACCCTGATTGGCCCGGGGGGGCTCCATCCGTGGGTGAGGCTTTTCATCTGGCTGGTCCTGACGATTGTTTGGGCGGTCGCCTCGATCGCCGTCCTCCGAGCCCCTGAATCGGCCCGGGTTTCCTAGAGACTCAGTTGTCTGTGAAGGCGCAGCTTCTCATGCTGCGATCTGACGGTAGTAGATGGCCTCGAACTCTGCCGGCGGGATCTTGCCGATCTCGTTGTGGATGCGGCGGTGGTTGAACCAGTCGACGTAGGCGAGGGTGGCCCACTCGACGTCCTCGACCCCCTTCCACGGGCCTTCGTGGAAGATCAGCTCGGTCTTATAGAGCCCGTTGAAGGATTCGGCCATCGCATTGTCGTAGGAATCACCGCGGCTGCCGACACTGTTGACCACGCCGACCTCGCCCAGGCGCTCGGTGTAGCGGATGGAGAGATATTGCACTCCACGGTCCGAGTGATGAACGAGGCCTTCGAGACCCGCTGCTCGGCGTGAGTGGATGGCCATCTCCAAGGCGTCGAGGGCGAGGTCGGATCGCAACGAGGTCGAGACCTGCCAGCCGACGACGAAGCGGCTGAAGACGTCGAGGACGAAGGCCACGTAGACGAAGCCGACGGGGGTCTTCACGTAGGTGAGGTCTGCCACCCAAAGGCGGTTCGGGCGATCGGCGACGAACTGTCGCTCGACGAGGTCCGACGGACGATCTTGTGTCTCGTCGCAGATGGTGGTGCGCCTCCATTGCCTTCCACGCCGCACGCCGCGCAGCCCCAGATCGCCCATGAGGCGCTCAACGGTGCAGCGGGCCACCGGGGTGCCCTCCCGATTGAGCTGGGTCCAGACCTTGTCCGCCCCGTAGACGCGGCGGTTCTCGGCGTGCACTCGGTCGATCTCGGGCTTCAAGGCCTCGTCGCGCAGACGCCGGGGGCAGATGGGGCGGGCCTTTGCCGCGTAGTAGGTGGCGGGAGCGAACTGCAACACCTTGCAGATCGGCTCGACTCCCCACAGCAGCCC
>Ga0208849_1000999_pt1 | contig 22137 bp, 23 predicted proteins | sample NGESurdeep072012_10_FD_184470 | JGI IMG/M metagenome (GOLD analysis project Ga0208849, IMG submission 184470) | Arctic peat soil microbial communities from Barrow, Alaska - NGEE Surface sample 53-3 deep-072012 (SPAdes) | ecosystem: Environmental > Terrestrial > Soil > Wetlands > Peat ... | reverse complement strand
AAGACATCGACTGGATGTCATGCATCGTTTGATGAAGTTCAAGTAATTTGAAGCGGCGAGTCCGGAGGAAGGTGACCGCCACTGAGTAAAACGCCGCTATATACAGAATCAACGCGGCGATCGTTAGCCAGGCAATTATCCAATTCACGTAGTTATCCGGTGAACGATGAGCGATTGCCGAAATCGTCACGACGCCGATCAGGCCAAGGCCAAGGAAGACGGCGATAGGAAACGTGGCCAGGACATGGACTGACCGGCGCCCCAACCAATCGAAGAGGCGACGTTCCCAGGGATTCAGATCAGGCATCGGGGCATGTTAGCCCGGCGCAGGTGAATCGCGACCGCATAAGTGTCCTTAGGGGGTCGAGGCCGACCCCGGTGTTGGATGAGGGTCCAGGAGTAGGGTCGGGCGCGGAGGCTGGCTGAAGTCGAAGGCCTGAGTGATGTCCCCGAGCGCCGGCACCGTTTCGCGCACCGTGGGTCGCGGATCCGGCCGGCCATCCGTCTTCGGGTCCAGGCGCTGCCCGCCCAGGAAGTCATCCTCTATGAACTTCACGTAGGCATCGAAGCTCAGCGTCTGGTGGTCGATGTAGCCTCGCTTGGCGAAGGGGCTGATCACGATCGCCGGCACGCGCAGCCCGTAGCCGTTCTGGTCCACGGTCGGCGGCTGGACGTGGTCGTAGAAGCCGCCCCAGTCGTCCCACGCCAGGAAAATTGCGGTTGAGTTCCAGTCGGAGCTGTTCATGATCGCGTTGATCGCGGTCGTGACGTAGGTCTGGCCTTCGCTCACGAGCGCCGGCGGGTGCTCGCTCACCTTGCCGTTCGGCACCACCCATGACACGGCCGGCAGGTTCCCGCTCTTCGCGTCGGTGTAGAAGTTGCCGATCGTTTGGATGTTGCCGATCTGCCCGTCCTGTTGCACGGTGGTGAACCAGGGCAGCGGGTTCCAGATGTTCGGCGTGCCCACGGTCTGTGGCTGCGCCGCGCACGTGGCCTGGTCGTCTTCGCAGTCGGGCTGCGTGCCCTGGGCGACGTAGTACTTCCAGCTCACGCTGTTCTTGTGGAGCAAATAAGTGAGGTCTGTCCAGGCGTACAGCGGGTTCGGTGTGCCGCCATTCGCTTTCGCCACGGCTTGGCCCGGATTCTGGAGGGCGTTCACGCAGCTCATCGGGTCGGCGGCGTTGCTGCACTTCGCCGACCACTCCGAGACCATGAACAGGTGCTCCGGCAGCGACCAGCTGGCGTTCGGTTCGAACATGTGGTCCTGCAGCACGAAGTCCTGCGCGTACGTCCAGTAGTTCGGGATCTCGCGCGCGTCGTGGTAGCCCATCACGTCCGACCCGCCTGACTTCCCGTTGCCGCCGCAGTTCGGGTCATTGGGTCCTGTGCACGTTGTCTTCTGGCCCTTCAGCGCCTGGGCGATGAAGCCGTTCATCTGGCCGCCGTTGATGTCGGCGGTGGCGTTGACCTGGCCGTGCGGGCCGCCGTAGTTCAGGTCCGAGCTGTCGTGGTATGGCTTGACGCACACGCCGGTGGCGGGATCCGGCATGCAGGTGGTGAACTGCCCGTTCTGCACCGGCAGGCCGTCGGCGCCGGGGTAGGTGCCGAAGTACTGGTCGAAGCTGCGGTTCTCCTGCATGATCACGACCACGTGCTGGATCTTGTGGATCCCGGTCGCGGCCACAGGCGTGGGGGATGGGGTTGCCGCGGACGGGCTCGAGCACGCGCCGGCGAGGATGGCCCCCAGCGACAGCGCCAGGAGCCGCGAATTCGATCTCATGGTCCGATTCAAGCGCCTGCGCCGGGTTTTCGCATTACCAAAACGTAATCTCTGTGTCAGGCGGCGGGCTTGACCCCTCGAAGAGCGGGTGCTCGAACAGTAGTCGGCAAGGCGAACTTTTAGCGCCTACAATCTCCCTCGGCCGGCCTCAAAGCATGCCGGCGCAAGTCGAGGGGAGGGGGAGATGAGCAAGCTACGTCCACAGCTGGGTGCTATCGAGGCCATGGCTCTGTCGGTGGGCATCATGGCCCCCACCGCGGCGATGGCCCTCAACGGCTCGCTGGCCGCATCGATCACAGGCACGGCCGTCGCGCTCGCGTTCCTCGGGGCGGTGATCACGATCATCCTGACCTCCTTCTCGTTCATCGAGTTCAGCCGCCAGTTCGCCCACGCCGGTTCGGTCTATGTCTTCAACGGGATCTCGTTTGGCGCCCGGTTGGGATTCCTGTCGGCCTGGGGCCTGCTGCTCACGTACACCGCCTTCACGGTCGCCTCCACGGCGGAGGTCGGGCTCTTCTTCCAGACCTTCCTCGGCCTCCTCGGCGTCAACATCCACTGGCTCATCCCGGCGCTGGTCGCCGCCGCCCTGATCTGGTTCCTGGCGCATCGAGAGGTGAAGCTCTCGACCCGCACCACCCTGGTGGTCGAAGGCCTCTCGGTGCTCTTGATCCTGGTATTGGCGGTCGTCATCCTCGGCCGGGGCGGCGCCCACGGTCTCTCCTTCACGCCCTTCCAGATCCCGAAAGCCGGGTTCTCCGCAGTCGCGCTGGCCAGCGTCTTCGGATTTCTCTCCTTCGCCGGTTTCGAAGGCGCCGCCACCCTGGGCGAGGAGACAGGCAACCCCAAGCGCTCGATTCCACGCGCGATCCTGGCCGCCGTGCTGTTCACCGGCACCTTTTACCTGGTGATCAGCTACACGCAGGCGGTCGGCTTCGGGACCGACTCCAAGGGCGTGGCAGCCTTCGCCGGCTCGACCTCGCCCCTGGTCGACCTGGCCAAGACCTACCTCGGCTCGACGATGGCCGTGGCGATCAGCCTCGGCGCGACAGTGTCCGCCTTCGCGTCAGCCCTGGGCACCGGGCTGGCGGCCGCCCGCCTGCTTTTTGCGCTCGGCCGGGACGGCTTTGGGCCGGCCCAGCTCGGAAGCGTCCACCCCCGTCACGCGTCGCCCTACGTGGCCGTGGCCACGATCATGTCGATCGCGATCGTTGCCGACATCATCCTGGTCGAGCAGACCGGGGCCGCCGTCTTTGCCTACGCGGGGACCGTCGGCGTGCTGTCTCTGCTGCTGGTCTATCTCACCACCCAGGTGGGCGCGATCAAGCTGTTCCGCAGCATCGGTCGCTGGCGCGGAGCTCAACCGGTGATTCCGCTCATCGCCATCGTGCTGCTCGGCTACGCGCTCTACTCCAACGTGTACCCGATCCCGCCCGCCCCATACAACTACTTCCCTTATGGGGTGCTGGCCTGGGTGCTGGCCGGCATCGTGATCGTGCTCGCCAGCCCGGCGCTGGTGACTCGCATCGGCAAGGCTATGTCCGCGATCGACCAGACGCCGGTCGACCGCACCGCGGCGCTGGAGGAACCCTAGCCCGGGACATCAACTCCGTCTATGCGCCGGATCGGAACAATTGATTGGCTCTATGGGTGGAAGGCGCCTAGTCTGGCGTTACCACAACATGGACAATCCCGACGACGCGGTTCTGTACGGCTCGGACGAATCAGGCGACTCGACCGCGATGGTTGACCTCCTGAACGAGCTGGGCGTGCAGTTCGAATACCGCTGCGTCAGCCGCGACCCCGCCGCAATGCGCGAGTGGGAGCAGCTGGACGGCGAGCGCGTTCCCCTGCTGCGCATGGGCCACAACTCGATCGTCCGCGGCTTCGACCGGATCAAGGTTCAGCAGCTGTTCGGCTGGGTGGGCTGCTAGCTCCCGAGCTCCCGACCGGCATCGCGCGGCGGCGCTCAGCGTGCCAGTTGTGATCACGGCGGCGCTGACCCGCGCGCGCTACCCGGGTTCGATCCTGGCCGAGCAGGTCGAAGAGGTGGCGGGCTCATAAACCGACCGGTAAAATCGCCACCCCGTTCTTGGCTGAACAGGAATAGTCTCTGCTCGTGACTTTGCGCAAGCTGGGTTTGCTCGCGGCGGCGGTCGTGGTGGCGGCGGTGGCCTGTGGAGGCAGCACCCCCACTGCGACGACGACCGGCTCGACCATCATCCTCGGAGCCCCCCTCGGGCTCACCGGGTCCCTGACCAAGGAATCGACCCTCACCCAGCAGGGCTACAACCTGTGGAGTGACTGGATCAACGCGCGTGGCGGAATTGTCGTGAACAACGTCAAGCACCCGGTCGTGATCAAGTACTACGACGACACCAGCAGCGCCAACCAGTCCGCGGTGCTGATGCAGAAGCTCATCACCGAGGACAAGGCGAATTTCCTGCTGGGTCCGTATGGCAGCGCAGCCACGGCGACGGACGCTGCCATCGCCGAGCAGAACCAGATCCCCATGGTTGAGGCCAACGGCGCGGCGCAGTCGATCTTCAGCCAAAACTACAAATACACCTTTGGTGTGCTCAGCCCCGCCAACAAGTACCTCCAGGGCGTGCTCGACATGGCGGCCACGCTCATCCCCAAGCCGACGACGATCGCGCTGCTGAGCGCGGATGACAGCTTCAGCCTCGAGGTGGCCGACGGAATCAACAGCTACGCGCCCACCAAGGGGATGACCGTCGTCCTGTACAAGAAGTACAAGAACGGCGCCACCAACCTCTCGGCCGAGGTTCAGGCGGCCAAGGCGGCCAACGCCGACATCGTGCTCAATTCCGGCCACCTGCTGGAGGCGATCGCCATCAACAAGGCGGCCAAGGAGCAGAAGCTGAACGCCAAGATCTTCGCGTACTCGGTGGGTCCGTCCACCCCCGACTTCATCACCGCCCTCGGTGCCGACGCCAACTATGTCTACGACGGCTCGCAGTGGACTCCGCAGGTCAAGTACACGCCGGCGTTCTACCTGTCGGAGGCCGATTACGTCGCCGCGTACAAGGCGAAGTACCCTGGGCTCGGCGATCCGGACTACCACGTGGCCGAGTCGACGGCCGCGTGCCTGGCGCTTGAGCGCGCGATCGAGAACGCCGGGTCGCTGGATCCGACGAAGGTTCGCAATGCCCTCGCGGCGCTGGACGTGACGGTGTTCTTCGGGCAGGTCAAGTTCGACAGCCGCGGCCTCAACATCTACAAGCCGATGGTCGTCGAGCAGATCCAGAACGGCGTCCACCACACCGTTTATCCCGCGAGCGTAGCGGACGCCAAGGCCATGTACCCGACCCCTTCCTGGGACCAGCGCTGATCCTTCCCGGCCACTAGGCTTTGGCCAACTTCGTCCAGCTGGTCATTCTCGGCCTGCTGGCCGGAGGCGTTTACGTCGCGGTGGGCGTGGGCTTCGGCCTGGTGTGGGGCGTGCTCAACATCGTCAACCTCGCGCACGGTGGGTTGGTGATCGTCGGCGGCTACATCACCTGGCAGCTCTTCACCGCCCTCCACCTCGATCCGTTCCTCACTTTGCCGGTGGACGCCGTGGCGCTGTTCGTGCTCGGCTACGCGCTCCAGCGTGGAGTGATCAACAGGATCATCAGGGCCCCCCTGCTGTTCACCTTCCTGCTCACGTTCGGATTGAACCTCGTGATCATCAACATCCTGCTGTTGATCTTCGGGTCCGATTTCCGCTCGGTCACGCCGACTTACTCAGGCCAGGGGCTCGAGTTTGGCAGCGTGGTCATCCCCTACGTCGCTCTGACCTCTCTCGGTGCGGCCCTCCTTCTCGCGGCCGCCCTTGCCTTCATCCTGAACCGGACACGCATCGGCCTGGCGATCAACGCGATCGCGGCCGACCGTGACGCGGCCCAACTGGTCGGCATCGACCTGCGTCACGCGTATGCCGTCACTTTCGGGTTGGGGGCCGCCTGCGCGGGCGTCGCCGGCGGCCTGATCGCCATGATCCAGGCGATCACCCCGACCGCGGGGGAGCCGTACACGCTGCAGGCGTTCGTGGTCGTGATCCTTGGCGGACTGGGGAGGGTCAGCGCCACCGTGGTCGGAGGTCTTGCCTTCGGCCTGGTCGAGGCTTTTGGCCAGTCCATCCCCGGCTCGGGCTCCGTCTTCGCCAACGCGATCGCCTTCGGCCTCATGGTCCTGGTGCTGGTGACCCGACCACAGGGACTCATGGGCCGGCTGCGGTGATCGCCACGCTCGATTCAAACCGCCGCTGGCGGCGCGTCTTCCTGATCGTGGGAGGGATTATCGCCGCCTATGCGCTGCTCGCTCCGCTGACCTCTCTCGATGCCGCCGTTTCCGCCAACGTTCCGCTCCTGGCGGACCGCCTTTGGTTCCGGATCGCGACCTACATCGCAATGTTCATCGTGATGGCGACGGGCTGGAACATCATCGGCGGGATCACCGGGTACGCCGCCTTCGGCAACGTGGCCTTCTTTGGCATCGGCGCCTACACGACCGGCATGCTCATCGCCAAGGCGAAATGGCCCTTTCTCGCGGCGCTGCCGTTCGCGCCGGTCGTCGCGGCCCTTTTCGCCGCGCTGGTGGGGCTTCCGCTGCTCAGGTTGCGCGGCCACTACTTCGCCGTCGCCAGCCTCGGGGTCGGCGTCGCCGTGGGCGAGCTGGTGCAGAACATCGACTACGGAGGCCAGCCGCTGTTCGGCGGCGCGAGCGGCCTGTTCCTTCCCATCGACTCGATCGCCAACCGCGGCCTCTACTTCTTTTATCTGATGGTGGCGGCGGCGGCGATTTCGATCGCTGTCACCTGGTGGGTGCTGCGCAGCCGGTTCGGCTACGGCCTGATCGCCATCCGCGAGAACGAGGAGGCGGCGGCCGTCCTCGGCGTCAACACCACCGCGTACAAGGTCGCGGCTTTCGCGCTGGCGGCGGCCCTCACGGGCTTGGCCGGTGGGATCTTCTCCCAGTGGAACGTCTTCATCAACCAGGACAACGCGTTCCCGATCGAATACAACGTCCAGATGATCCTGATGGCGCTGCTCGGCGGAACGGGCACGGTGTTCGGCCCGGCGGTGGGAGCAGTTTTGTTGCAGCTTCTGATCCAGTTTCTCGGAGGCAGCCTGCCGATGACCGTCGGCATCCCGTTCGTCTCGGAAGCGGCGCGCCCGATCGTCGCGCAGGTCATCCTCGGCCTGCTGTTGGTCGGGGTCGTGATCTTCGTGCCCCGCGGCGTGATCGACTTCTTCGGCGGCCGGAGCCGGCTGAGCCTCTCGTACCTGCGGCGGTCGCTCAGGGAAACCTCGTTGTGAGCGAGGCTCCGTCGCCCCACCCGCGGGCTACGCCGGGGACCTCCCCGGCGAGCGCGGAGGTGAAGATCGCGGCCGCCGCGCCTCAGCTGGAGCTGCGCGGCGTGACCAAGCGCTTTGGAGGCGTCGCGGCGGTCGACGGTGTGAGCTTTGAGGTGGCGAAGGGCGAGATCGTCGGCATCATCGGCCCGAATGGCGCTGGCAAGACGACGCTGCTCAACTGCATCAGCGGCGTGCACCGGCTCGACGGCGGTGACATCCGCTGGGAGGGCGCCTCGATCGCCGGCATGGCGCCGCACCGGATCGCGAAGCTTGGGATCGGCCGCACCTTCCAGATCGTCCGGCCGTTCGGCTCCATGACCGTGCGGGAAAACGCCGCCATCGGCGCCCTGTTCGGCAGCGCGGAGGCACGCCGGGGGGTTAAGGGTGCCTTTGAGCTGGCCGACGAGGTGTTGGAGCTGGTCGGGCTTTCGGCCAAGGGTCGCCATCCGGTGTCCGCGCTCACCATCCCGGACCGCAAACGGCTCGAGGTCGCCCGGGCGGTGGCGACCAGGCCGCATCTGTTGCTGCTCGATGAGGTGATGGCGGGGCTCAACAACGTCGAGATCGACGAGGCGCTCGAGATGGTTCGGGCCGTGCACGCGACCGGCGTGACCGTGCTCCTGATCGAGCACGTAATGCGCGTGATCGTCGGGATCTGCCGCCGGGCGGTCGTCCTCGACTTCGGCCAGGTCCTGGCCCAGGGAGAGCCGGAGGTCGTGCTGCGCGACGAGCGGGTGATCCAGGCCTACCTGGGTGAGCGATATGCGAAACGGCTGCGCGCCGAGCGCGAGCAAGCTGGGACTCACTGATCGAAAGTCCTGATCCGCTGCTGAAAGTCCGCGGGCTGACGGCCGGCTACGACGCCGGGCCCGTGCTGTTCGGGATCGACCTCGACGTCGCGCCGGCGGAGCTGATCGCGCTCGTCGGCGCGAACGGCGCGGGGAAGTCCACGCTGCTCGGGGTCCTGAGCGGCCTGGTTCGCGCCACCTCGGGAACCATCACGCTCGGCGGGGAAGACGTGACCAACGCGCGCCCGGAGATGTTGGTCCGGAAGGGCGTCGCCCACGTGCCGCAGGGCCGGCGCCTGTTTGGGACCCTATCCGTCGAGAAGAACCTGCTCCTCGGCGCGTACCTGCGGCGCGACCGCGAGGTCCGCGATGACATGGCGCGCGTGCTCGACCACTTCCCGGCGCTCAAGGACAAGCTGTCGCGAGAGGCGGGCACTCTGTCGGGTGGGGAGCAGCAGATGGTCGCGATCGGGCGGGGGATGATGGCGCGACCGAAGCTGCTGATGGTGGACGAGCTGTCACTCGGATTGGCCCCGAACGTCGTCGACCGCCTCATAGACGTCGTGCAGCAGATCAACCGCGAGGGCACGGCGCTCCTGCTCGTCGAGCAGGACGTGCTCGTCGCGTTGGACGCGGCGAATCGCGCCTACGTGCTGGAGAACGGACGTGTCGTGTTGAGCGGAGCCGCGGCCGATGTCAGGGACGACCCCGGTGTGCGCCGCGCGTACCTGGGGCTCTGATGCCCGCTCAGTGGGCGCTTGAGGCGGCCCAGATGTTGATCCCGCTGTCGGTCGCGTAGCGGTCGATCTCCTCGAGCTCCCCGGCCGAGAACTCGACCTTGTCGAGGGCGGCGACGTTCTGCTCCAGCTGCTCGACGCTGCTCGCCCCTACGAGCGCCGAGGTCACGACCGGGTCGCGCAGCACCCACGCGATCGCCATCTGGGCGAGCGTCTGGCCCCGGCGCTTGGCGATCTCGTTGAGCGCGCGGATCCTGGTGAGGTTCGCCTCGCTCAGCATCTCCTGGGACATCGAGCCAGGGTGGCTGGCGCGCGAGCCTTCGGGCACGCCGTTGAGGTACCGGTCGGTGAGCAGGCCCTGCGCCAGAGGGGAGAACACGATGCAGCCGATCCCTTCCTCCTTCAGCGCCTCGACCAGGTCCGGCTCGATCCAGCGGTTGATCATCGAGTACGACGGCTGGTGGATGAGCAGCGGCGTCCCCATCCGCCGGAGGATGGCGGCCGCCTCGCGCGTGCGCTCCGCCGAATAGGACGAGATGCCCGCGTACAGCGCCTTGCCCTGCCGCACCGCCGCGTCGAGCGCCCCCATGGTCTCTTCGAGCGGAGTGTCGGGGTCGAAGCGATGCGAGTAGAAGATGTCGACGTAGTCCAGGCCCATTCGTTTCAGGCTCTGGTCGAGGCTGGCCAGCAGATATTTGCGCGACCCCCACTCGCCGTAGGGACCGGGCCACATGTCGTAGCCGGCCTTGGTCGAGATTACGAGCTCGTCGCGGCGGCCGGCCAGGTCGGTGGCGAGCATCCGGCCGAAGTTCTCCTCAGCCGAGCCGGGCGGCGGCCCGTAGTTGTTGGCCAGGTCGATATGCGTGATCCCCAGCTCGAACGCCCGGCGGACGATCGCGCGCTGGCGCTCGAACGGCGCGTCCTGACCGAAGTTCTGCCACAGGCCCAGGGAGATGGCCGGCAGCAGCAACCCGCTGTGGCCGGTCCGGCGGTATTGCATTCTGCATAGCGTGCCATGATCTGGCGGACGGCGATGACGATCAAAGAAGGGTGGCGGGGGCGGTTCTTCGAGGACTTCGTGGTCGGCGACGTCTACGAGCACGCGCTCGGGCGCACGATCACGACCGCGGACAACATCTGGTTCACGCTCCTCACGCAGAACACGGCGCCGATTCATTTCGACCACCAGTACGCTGCTCAAACCGAGTTTGGAAAGCCGCTGGTCAACAGCTGCCTGACGCTCTCGCTGGTGACGGGGCAGAGCGTCAGCGACGTGTCGCAGAACGTGATGGCGAACCTCGGTTGGGACGAGGTGCGGCTGCCGCACCCGGTGTTTGAAGGCGATACCGTCCACTCTCGCTCCGAGGTGCTGGAGGCTCGCGAGTCGCGCTCGCGCCCCAACGTCGGCATCGTCACCGTGCGCACGACCGGCTTCAACCAGGATGGAACCGAGGTGATCTCGTTCCGGCGCACCGCCCTCATATACCTCCGCGGCCAGGGCCCGAGCGCGAAAGCGCCGAAGCCTTAGCGCGATGGACTTCGAGCTCTCCGAGCAGCAGGCCGCTTTCCGCGACCTGATGCGTGACTTCTCCCGCAAGAGCATCAGCCCGGTCGCGCGCGAGTGGGAGCTCGCCGGCCGCTACCCGGAAGAGATCGTCGAAGAGATGAAGGCGATGGGTCTGTTCGGGATGCTCGTGCCCGAGGAGTACGGCGGCATCGCCATCGATGCGGTCTCGTACTCGGTCGTGTTCGAAGAGATCTCGAAGGCATGGATGGGCGTCGCCGGGATCCTGGGCTCGCACTCGCTGGCCACGCTGATGCTCGCGCGCTTCGGCACGCCTGAGCAGCGCACGAGATGGCTGCCGGACCTCGCCACCGGCAAGCGGCGCTCCGGCATCGCGCTCACCGAGCCCCAGGCGGGCAGCGACCTGCAGGGCATCGCGACGGTCGCGAGGCGCGAGGGCGATCACTACGTCGTCAACGGCTCCAAGACCTGGATCACCAACGCCCGGCACGCCGACCCGCTGCCGGTGCTGGTCAAGACCGACCCGAACGCGCAGCCGCGCCATCGCGGCATGACCATGCTGATGATCGAGCAGGGGACGCCGGGTTTCACGGTCGGCAAGGACCTCGACAAGCTCGGCTACAAGGGGCCCGAGTCGTCGGAGGTCTTCCTGAGCGATTGCCGCGTGCCGGTCGAGAACGTGCTCGGCGGGGAGGAGGGCCACGGCCTGCAGCAGGCGCTCTCCGCTCTGGAGTTCGGGCGCGTCAACATCGCCGGGCGGGCGGTGGGCGTGGCGCAGGCGAGTCTCGACCGCTCGCTCGCCTACGCGCGCGAGCGCCATGCGTTCGGCCGTCCCATCGCGGAGTTCCAGGCTATACAGCTGAAGCTGGCGGACATGGCGACCGAGGTGCAGGCGGCGCGGCTGCTCACGTGGTGGGCCGCCACCGCGCTCGACTCGGGCGGCCGGGCCGACCTCGAGACCGGCATGGCGAAGCTGTACGCCTCCGAGGTCTGCATCAAGGCTTCGCTCGAGGCGATGCGCATCCACGGCGGATACGGCTACTCGACCGAGTACGAGATCGAGAGGTTCTACCGGGACGCGCCGCTGATGGCGATCGGCGAGGGCACCAACGACATCCTCCGGACCGTGATCGCGCGCCAGCTCGTCCGTGAAGACCATTCCTGAAAGGAGGGCCCAGGTGGAGTATTTGCGCCAGGTCGATTTCGCAAGGCTCACCGCGGTCGACGACCGGGTGACCCAGGCCTTGCTGGATCACGACTCGGGAGCCACGAGCTGCAGCGTCAACTGCATCAAAACCCCTCCCGGCGACGGCTCGCCCGCGGGGATGCACACCCACGTCGTGGACCAGCTCTTCTACATCCTGAGCGGGACGATGAGCCTGGAGATCGCGGGCGAGTCCTACACCGCCGGCCCGAGCACGCTGGTCGTGTTTCCAGCCGGGGTTCCGCATCGCAACTGGAACGGCGGCGCCGAAGCGACGGTTCACCTTGCGATCAACACGCCGCTGCCGGCGCCGGACGAACCGTTCGCGCGACCGGTCGGACCGCGTGGCTGACATCGACCAGCCGCGGAGCTGGCTCTTTGCGCCCGGGCACGACGAGAAGCTGCTGCGCAAGGTGTTCGACGTGGGCGCGGACGCCGTGCTGCTCGACCTCGAGGACGCGGTGCCTGCCGAGCTGAAGGATCGCGCGCGCAACATGGTGGCTTCAGCCGCGGCGGCCCGAGCCTGCTGGGTGCGTGTCAATCGCGCCCAGACCGAAGAATGCGAGCGCGACCTCGCCGCGGTCGCGGGCAAGGTGGCCGGCCTTCGCATCCCGAAAGTGGAATCGGCCGGCGAGGTTGCATGGGTCGCGGAGCGCGCGCCCGGTGTCAGGCTCGACTGCACCATCGAGTCCGCGCGCGGTGTGCTCGCGGCCTTCGAGATCGCCTCCGCGCCGGCCTGCTCGCTGCTCTCGTATGGCGGTCTCGACCTCGCGGCCGACCTCGGAAGCTCACCTGGCGAGCAGGAGACGCTCTACGCGCGCTCCCATCTCGTCATCGCGGCGCGCTCCGCGGGCAAGCCAAGGCCGAGCGACGGCGTGTACCCGCTGCTCGACGACGATGACGGCCTGCGGAGCGAGGCGGAAGCGGCGAAGCGGATCGGGTTCTTCGGCAAGTCGGCCATCCACCCGCGCCAGGTGCCGATCATCCACGGCGTGTTCGCCCCCACGCCGGAAGAGCTGGCGTGGGCGAAGCAGGTGTTGTGGGCTTTCGAGCAGTCGGGCGGCGCGGCGACGAAGACGGCCGGCGGCGAGTTCGTCGACCGGCCCGTGGCCGAGCGTGCGAGGCAATTGCTGCGGGCGGATCGAGGGGGCGCGAGCCGTGGCTGACGCGCTGCACAACCGTTTGCGGGAGCTGATCGACAGGCAGCCGAGCGCGCTGGGCACGTTCATCACGCTCGGCGACCCGGTCGCGGTCGAGCTCGCGGGCCTGGCCGGTTTCGAGTTCGTCGAGATCGAGTGCGAGCGCCTGACGGATCGGTGAGCGATCAGCCCGAGCTGTCGGTCCTCGAGGCGATCCGCGAAGCCCTCTTAGAGGAGATGGGCCGCGACGAGCGAGTGATGGTTCTGGGCATGGACGTCGGGCGCTTGGGCGGCGTCTTCAGGGTAACGCGCGGGCTCATGGAGAGGTACGGGCCCGAGCGGGTGGTGGACACGCCGCTCGCCGAGGGCGCGATCGTCGGCGCCTCGCTCGGGCTGGCGATCGGCGGCATGGTCCCGGTCGCGGAGGTCCAGTTCCTGGGCTTCACACACCAGGCGTTTCACCAGATCGGCCCGCAGCTCGCCCGCTACCGGTTCCGCTCCCGCGGGCGCTTCAGCGCGCAGGTGACGATCCGGGCGCCCTTCGGCGGCGGAACGAGGACGCCGGAGTTCCACCCCGACGCGATCGAGGCCCAGTTCGTCCAGGCGCCCGGTGTGAAGATCGTCTGCCCGGCTTTTCCAGACGACGCGAAAGGCCTGCTCCTCGAGGCGATCCGCGACCCCGATCCGGTCCTTTACCTCGAGCCGCAAAGGCTCTACCGGTCGATCCGTGGACCGGTTCCGCCCGGCGATCACACCGTTCCCTTCGGCTCATCACGGCTGGTCCGCGAGGGCAAGGACGTGCTGCTGGTCGCCTGGAGCGCGGCCGTCCACCTCTGCCTGGAGGCGGCCGGCCTGCTCGCCCAGGACGGCGTGGAGGCCTCGGTCCTGGACCTGAGAACGCTCGTTCCGCTCGACGTAGCCGGGTTGATCGCTGCCGTGGAGCAAAGCGGCAAGGTCGTCGTCGTCCACGAAGCGCCTCTGACGGGAGGTTTCGGAGCGGAGATCGTGGCGACGATCCAGCAAGAGGCGTTCGGATCGCTCGACGCCCCAATCCGCCGGGTGGCGGCTCGCGACACGCCGTATCCGCCGGGTTCCATGGAAGACTATTTCCTTCCTTCGGTGCGCCGGATCGTGGCTGCGGCGCGCGCCACGGTGGAGTACTGATTGATCGAGCTGCTCGGGGTCGACGGGACGGTTCGCGGAACCTCGCCGATGACCTCCAAACAGGTCGTCGACGCCCTTCGCCTGATGCTCCTCTCAAGGGCCGTCGACGATCGGCTCATCAAATTGCAGAGGATGGGCCGGGTCGGTGTGTATGGCCCGGTGCACGGACAGGAGGCTGCGGTCATCGGATCCGCCATGGCGCTGGATCCCCATCGCGACTGGATCGTCCCCGCTTCCCGCGAGCACCCCGCCATGCTCCGGCATGGCCTGCCGCTGATGAACATGTTCGCGACCTACATGGGCAATTTCGATGCGGCCGCCATCCCGGATGGCGTGCGCCTCTTGCCGCGCCAGCAGGCGATCGGAGCTCAGCTGCCCCACGCCGCGGGCCTGGCCTGGGCGCTCAAGCTTCGCCGCGCCGGTGGCGTGGTAGCGGTATATTTCGGCGAGGGTGCCTCATCGGAAGGCGACTTCCACGAAGCATCGAACCTCGCCGGCGTCATGCGCGTACCTCTGGTGATGCTGCTGATCAACAACCAGTACGCGATCTCCACGCCGGTGCACCGGCAGACTGCAGCGACGGAGCTGGCGGCTCGGGCCGATGGGTACGGCTTTCCGGGGTTCGTGGTGGATGGGAACGACATCTTCGCCGTGTACGCGACCACACTCGATGCTGTGAACAGGGCGCTTTCCGGAGGTGGACCGACGCTCATTGAATGCCGGACCTATCGAATCGGATTCCACAACACATCCGACAACCCGAAGGAGTACCGCGACCCGGCCGAGGTCGATGAGGCGGAGCAGCGCGATCCCATCGAACGCGTGCGGCGCTTCGCGACCCGGGAGGGCATCTGGTCGGCCGCCATCGAGTCAGCCGCGCTCGATGAGATCCGCTCCCAGATCGAGACCGCCCAGCGGCAGGTCGAGGAGCTGCCGAGACCCGATGCGGCGGCGATCTTTGAGCACGTTTACGAGCAATTGTCGCCGCGCCTTGAGCAGCAGAGAGCCGAGGCACTGGACGATGTCAGGCCAAGCTGAACCGATCCTCGCCGGGCTGCGCATCGTCGAGCTCTCGGCTTTCGTCGCGGCGCCGCTCGGTGGCGCGACCCTGGCGGCCCTCGGTGCGGACGTGATCCGCGTCGACCCGCCCGGTGGCGGGATGGACATCGATCGGTGGCCGCTGCACCACGGTCGAAGCCTGTACTGGGCCGGCCTCAACCAGGGCAAGCGCTCGGTGATCTTCGACACGCGCACCGAGGCGGGGCAGCGACAGGCGGCCGGTCTCATCGCGGCGCCGGGAGAGGGCGGAGGCATCGTGCTCACGAACCTGCCGGTCAGAGGGTGGAACTCGTATGCGGAGCTCTCGAAGCTGCGGCGGGATTTGATCATGGTGGTCATCACCGGCGACCGCGACGGCGGGACGGCGGTCGACTACACGGTCAACGCCGCGCTTGGGTTTCCTTGGCTGACCGGGCCGGAAGGCTACGAGGGCCCGGTCAATCACGTGCTGCCGGCGTGGGACGGCATGACCGGGTTCCTCGCGGCGCTCGCCATCCTCGCGGCCGAGCGGCATCGCCGGCTGCACGGTGAGGGACAGCTGGTCGAGCTGAGCCTGTCGGATGTGGGGCTTGCGATGACCGGCCACCTGGGCCTGATCGGCGAGGCGACGCTCGCGGCCGAGCCGCGCGGCCGTTTCGGCAACGATGTCTACGGCACGTTCGGCCGGGATTTCGTCACACGCGACGGGCGGCGCGTGATGGCGCTTGCGCTGACCGCGAGACAGTGGGCGAGCCTAGGTGAGGCCACCGAGCTCACTGCTGAATTCGCTGCCGTTGAGTCGCGTGCGGGCGCGGATTTTCGAAAAGAAGCGGAACGCTGGGTGCATCGCAAGCCGCTCTTCGCGCTGCTGAACGCGTGGTTCGCGCAACACGATCTCGCCGCGGTGCGCGATGCGTTGGACAAGCACGGCGTGCTGTGGAGTCCTTACCAGACCCCCAAGCAGCTGGTGGCCGAAGACCCGCGCGCGTCGATCGCCAACCCGTTGTTCGCGGAGGTCGAGCACCCGGGCCTCGGCACGTTCCTGACCGCAGGCTCTCCGCTGCGTTTTGGCGCTGCGGCGCCCATGCCTCCGCGCCGCGCGCCCTCCTTGGGTCAGCACACCGAAGAGGTGCTCCGAGAGTTCGGCCTGTAAACAAGAAACCCCCCGGCGCGGCGCCCGAGGGGTTCCCTTGGTCCTGGTAGTTGGTCAGTCGCCAGTCGTGCTTTTGCCATCGAGGTTCCGCGCGTCGAACGGGCGCAGGAACTGGGCCGGCTGGAAGTTGATGAAGCTCGCGGGCGCCAGGTTGAAGGTCGAGCCGAGGCTCGTGGCCTGCGCATTCATAGTCGACGGGTCGATGCTTCCCCAGCGGCCGGTGTCGAGCCGGTGCACAAGGGACTTGAACGCGGTTACGGTTTCAGCGGGCGTGAAGGTGCAGTGGCCTGCGCGATGCACGAACACCTGGCGCAGCAGGCTGCTGTCACCGGTGCTCCTGACGACACTGGCGTAGGCGTTCTCGTCGGTCACCTCGACGAGGCCGTCGCCGGTGGTGTGCATGGTGAGCACGGGCATGTCGATGTCGCCGTTATAGGTGATGTATTTGGTGATGTAGGCCTTGGGGCCGGCAGCGGCGGAGATCCGAGGCGCGTCGTTGAGCGTCTCGAGATCCTTGTTCAGGTCAAGGCCCGCAGCCTTGTAGAGGGCGTCGACCTCGGCGCGGTCGACTGAGTGGGAGAGCTGCTCGCGATAGTCAACCCCGGTGTTCCACGAGAAGTTGCCGCGGGCGCGGACTTCGAGCTCGTAGCGACCGAAGAAGGCGAAGAACAGGTCGGGGCTGTTGTCCCAGGCGAGTTGGTTGACCTCCTGGGCCGCATAGTCTTTGGCCGCGGGCTGCGCGCTCGCGGGATCAAACCATCCGGGGACATCCGCCAGCGCGGCTGAAAGCGCAATCCTCGCGCGACCCGTTGCGCTGCCCTGCGCTTGGTTGAACGCGCCGATCGCCGCCTGGTAACTGGTAGCCGCGTCGGTGAAGGAATTGAACCCGGCCAGCTTGAAAGCTCCCGGAGCCTGGAGGTTCAGAAACGCGAACTCGGAATCCAGGCCCTGGTTCCAAACCCCTGGCCCGCCGGCGACGACGCCGCACATCGGCAGCGCGGCCGTGAAGCGGTCGGGAAACAGCTGCACCAGCCCTGCGGTAATCATGCCGCCGAGGGAGACGCCCCAAGCGATCGTACGCGTGGCGTTGTAGCCCTTGCTCTTGAACACGTCGAGGACCGCGATCTGGTCCTGGAACGCCTGCTGCAGCGCCCATCCCGTGGTCGCGTAGGACGAGCCCGCGATCGCATATCCGTTGGTCAGCAGCCAGCCCTTGGTAGCGTCATCGGGGCCGTCTTCAGCGGCCTGCGGTGCGGCCGGGCCGAACGGAGGCCCGGACGAGTAGCCATGGCTGTAAAGGACGAGGGTTCCGTTCCAGTTACTAGGCACTTCGATCTTGTAGTTCGATGGCCCGGCAGCATCTGGCGTCGTTCCGGTGTAGGTCGTCACCGTGGTGGCCGTCGCACTCGCCGGCAGAAGAGCCAGCCCGACTGCCGCGATCGCTCCGGCGCAAAGCCGGCGCAGCCATTTCGAAGATCCCCTCATATCGCCAAACCTCCCCACTCCGCCGACAGGACCATGGGAGTGTAGATCCGGCCCGTCGTTAGTGCAAAGCCCAAGTCCAGTCGCCCCGCCAACTAGGCTGATGGGCGGCAAATGAAAGCGACGAAGTTGGAAGCCGGGTTCAACGTCAGGTTGCTCTCGGCGGGCCCGTTCGTGACGATGATCGACCGCTTCGCGGTCGCACCCGTCCTGATCCCGATCGCGATCGACTTCCGCGCACCGGTGGGAGCCGTCGCCCTCGCGGCGACCGCGTATTACATCGCGTACGGGCTCGCGCAACCTTTCTGGGGCTTTGCCTCCGACCGCGCCGGGCGCATCAAGATCATGCGGATCAGCCTCGGCGCGACCTCAGCCGCGTGCGCTCTTTCCGCCCTTGCTCCAAACCTTGATTTCCTGATCGGCGCGCGCATCCTCGCGGGAGCGTCGGTGTGCGCGATCGTCCCGGCCGCCCTGGTTTACATCGGTGACACGATCCCGTTCGATCGCCGGCACGCGGTCATCGCCGACGTGCTGGCCGCGGTCGCGGTGGGCACCGCCGCCGGCAGCCTTGGCGCGGGACTGTTCGCCCACTACCTCACCTGGAGGCTGATCTTCGCCCTCACCGCCGTGATCGCGGCCGTGCTCGCCGTTGTCATGGGCCGGCTGCCGGAGTCGGACGTGCCGCCGCCCACAGGAGGCCCAATCGCCCAGCTGCGGCAGTCGGTGCGCCGTCCGTGGGCGCGGTTCCTGATCCTCTTCGCCATACCCGAGGGCGCGATGGTGCTCGGCTTCCTCGTCTACTTCGCGCCGGCGCTCGAATCAACCGGAACCAATCCGGCCGTGGCCGGGTTGGTGGTCGCCACCTACGGAGCCGCGGTGCTGGCAGGCACGCGTGTGATCAAGCGGGTGGCGTCGCGAATCCCCGCGTGGGTGCCGATCAGCGTCGGTGGCGCGATGGGTGTGTTGGGCTACCTGGCCGCGGCCGCGGATCAGCATGCCGTCGCCATTCTCTTCGCGAGCGTCATGATCGGCGGCTGCTACGCGATCTTCCATTCGACCATGCAGGCTTGGGCGACCGACATCGCACCCGAGGTGCGCGGGACGGCGGCGGCATTGTTCGTCACGAGCGCGTTCACGGGCGGGGCGATCGGTTCGGGGCTGGGCGCGCTGTTCGCGCAAGAGCATCAGTACGGGCGCCTGTTCCTGGTGGCCGCGGCCCTGAGCGTGCCGGTGGTGATCATCGCGGCGCTGACCCGCGCGCGCTACCCGGGTTCGATGCTGGCGGAACAGGTGGGGGAGGTGGCGGGCTCCTAGGCCGACCGAGTACGGCACCACCTAGAATTCATGAGCCGTTCCGGGATAGCTCAACGGTAGAGCAGGCGGCTGTTAACCGCAAGGTTCAGGGTTCGAATCCCTGTCCCGGAGCCAAATCTGAATTCGCAATCTAGCCCGCTGTCAAGCAGTGGTTGACTGCGCTACAGCAACCATACTGCAACCACTTGCAATCTATGACGCCGATTCGTGTCGTTGGGCCCATCGCGTGATCTCGCTCTAGGAATTGACATTCCTGATTCGAGCTCAGCCATGCGGCCGATAACCGCAAGGTCGCATTAATCGAACCGTGCAAGGAATTTGACCTCAACGCACGCCTTCGCTCCGCGCGCGCACCAATGTGTGTATCCAGTTCGCAAGCGCGATTCAGTATTTGACGAATTCAAACAGGAATTCGCTAAATAGCGTAAACTGCGCCCATGCTTAGCCGAACCGAGATGGTCTGGCGCCATCTTCTCGTCGCCGCGTTTGACCAGGGTGTCCGGCGCAGCTCGCTCACTCAGTTGAGCGCCGAGCTGGACTTACCTGTGTCCACGATCCACAAGGCTCTCGAGCGACCTCGAGCGATCGGTGCCGTGCGGGGCAGCGCAAGCGGCCTCCGTGTGTTAGATCCCAAGCGGCTCCTCCTGCTTTGGGCCGCGCTACGCGACCTTAATGGCGACGTCGTCTATGCGACCAAGGTCCCGATGGCCGTAAACGAGATTGAGGCTCGCTTTCCAATCTCGACAATACCAACCGCGTACACGGCAGTCGTTCATCACGAGGGACGCAACCTGATCGCCGACTACGAGCAGGTCGTCGTGTACGCGGACGGGAATGAAGTCAGGCGACAATTTCCGCCCCGGCGTGGCAAAGCCAACTTACTAGTTCTCGAGCCCGATCCTCTGCTTAGCCGGTACGGAAAAGTCGCGCCGCGCTGCCAGGTCTATGCGGACCTGTTCAACCTTCCCACCTGGCAGGCGGAGCGATTCCTCGAGGCCCTCGATCGCGAACTACTGCGCGATGTCGCCTGAGCGTCGGACTCGGCCCGACGAGGATCATGTGCAGGCGGTAATGCGCAGGTTCGTTCGGGAGTTTCCCGACGCCGTCCTTATTGGCGGCTGGGCCAGCTACCTGAGGGCCCACCTTGCCAAGAGCCACGACATCGACATCATCGTCGACCACGCGACGTTGGCCAAACTAGGAGCAAAGTTCCAGCTGTCACCCAGCCACCACATCAGCGGCCAGAAGTTCGCGATTGAAGTAGACGGCGTCGGGGTTGACGTGTACCCGGTCTATCAATCCAAGCTAGGCCGCCGGTTACAGATTCCGGTCGAGGTGCTTATCAACTACACCGAGAAGATCGACCAGACAAAGGTGCTCACCGCAGAGGCGCAGTTTGTAACGAAGATGGCCGCCTTGCTCGACCGACCGGACACTCTGCCGGGGGAAAAGGACCGGGGCGAAATGTGGAGCCTGATCAACTCGAGGCAAGGTCTCGACTTCAAGGCTCTGGCTTTAATCCTTCTGCGAGGAGGCTGGGAGGGCAAGCGCCAAACGGAGCTCATTGACCAGACCTTTGATCTTCTTGGCGAAACGGCTGATCTGAGCAAACACGATCGGGCGAAGCTCAGGCTGAACCGAACTAATGCTCTGGAGGCAGCGCTGTGGGCTGAAGGCCGCGACCAGGAGCTGGAAAGGTAAATCGGGTATAGATTTCCAACTGTTCAGGGTTCGAATCCCTGTCCCGAAGTCAATTCGCCATTCTGCCCTGCGGAGGCCAAGGCCGGCCGCTCCCGAATTGGAAATCGGTCGCTTGGGGGAGTTCGAACTGGTTCGACAGTTGCCTCCCGTCGACTGACACTTCAGTAAGTTGACTGGCTGATCAGCACCATGCCGGCGATGCCGGCGCCATAAAGAATCAGGACTAGCAGTGAGTCCGGGCCCAGCCGCAGGTATTGCCGCTTGGGGCGGATGACCAGCCCGGCGACGTACACCGCGGTCAGCAGGATTCCCAGAACGGCGAGGAAGGCGTCGGTCTTGGCCGCGCTGCCGAGCACCGACTGGCCCGCGAGCAGGGTGGCAGGGAAGAAGAGCACTGGCAGGAAAGCGTTGCCGCCGAAGATGTCGCTGACCGCGAGCTCGAAATCCTCGATGTGGACGGCGGCCAGGCCGGTGGAGAGCTCTGGGAGGGCCGTCGCGGCCGCGAGCACGGTCCCGCCGAAGACCGCCCCGTTGAGGTGGATCTGTGTGGCGATGGCGCTACCGCTTTCCTCGATGAAAACTCCGGCAGCAAGCGTCGCCAGTCCCGCGGCGGCAAAGATGCCAAGGGTCACCCCGGTCGATCGCGGCTTGCGCGCTTTCGCCCGACGTCGGGCGCCGGCGTCCGGTCCGGCGCCGCCGGTGGCCTTCCAGGGGAGGCTCTTGCTGGCGCGCCACACGAGGTAGAGGCCGCCGGCCCAGAGCAGGACGATCAATAACGCGCTGGGGTCGATGCGGCCGACGACCACACTTTTGGGGAGCAGGATCGCCCCGATCGCCACCGCCAGCACGGCGATCACCAGCGTTCCTTCGAGCACCTGCACCAAGGACTCGGTGGCGTTGGTCAGCGGGCGGCGGGGGACGCCAAACCCGTCGAGTGCCACCAGTACGAGGGTCTGGATGGCGATGCCGCCCAGGATGTTGCCGGTGGCGATGTCGAAGTTGTGCTGTACCGCCGCCGCACTCACGATCGCGATCTCGGGCAGGTTGGTGGCGAATGCCAACAGGATCAACCCGCCCAGGGCTTGCCCGAGACCGAAGCGAGAGTCGATCTCGTCGGTGGTCCTTGAAAGCTGGATGCCGGCGAACCAGATGGCACACGCCGAGGCGATGAACACCGCTCCGAGGACCGGGAGGGAGAGGTGCCCCATCACCCGGACCGCGGCGCGGTTGCGTCAATGGCCGTCACCGTCCAGCCGCTCCGACGTTGGTGTTTATTTCCTGAGCCCTCACGCGATGCATTTCTAGAGGCAGGGGGTTCGCGGTCCGCAAGAGTCCGGGTCCCGGCCGAGTCAGAAACGACACGGAGGCACCACTATGCGCTTCATGATCCTGGCCCTCTCGTGCGTGGAAGGGAAATCCCGGCTGTCCACCAAGGCGAAGGTCGACGATCGCCTCGCGCACCGCGGACGTGGGCGCCAGTAGGAGAGTTCGAAGAGCGTCCACTAAGGGGAGCCAAAACCGAACTCGGATCGGTGCGCTTGGAACCCTACTAGGGATCGCAACCCGGTTCCCACGGCAGTGAGGGTCTCAATTGCCAGCTCTGCGCCTTACGGACTTCATATAGCTATGACACGGCCATCGTTGATTCGACCCTATGATCGAGGCGTGGCTTTCCTCACCCGCCCGGAGCTGAAAGGCACCTTCGGGATGGTGAGCTCAACGCACTGGCTCGCCACTCAATGCGGGATGGCTGTG
>Ga0208849_1000998_pt1 | contig 22166 bp, 17 predicted proteins | sample NGESurdeep072012_10_FD_184470 | JGI IMG/M metagenome (GOLD analysis project Ga0208849, IMG submission 184470) | Arctic peat soil microbial communities from Barrow, Alaska - NGEE Surface sample 53-3 deep-072012 (SPAdes) | ecosystem: Environmental > Terrestrial > Soil > Wetlands > Peat ... | reverse complement strand
GATCCGCAGCTACGCAAGGCGCTGGAGATCCTCCACAAAGGGCAGACGCAGAAGGACCTCTTCTCCATCGCGCGGGCGGACGCAACTCCGGCTCATTAGCTTTCGGGAATGCGATATGCTCGCGAGGTATTTACCGCGGTCACGATCGTGGCCGCGGTCGCTTGTCACGGAGGCGCCGCGCGCCCTGCCACGCCCGTTCCGGCTCCCGTCGCCGCGCCCCTCCCCGCGCCCGAGTCCCACCTCGCGAACATCCGCCAGCTCACGCACGGCGGCGAGAACGCCGAGGCGTACTTCAGCGCGGACGGGAAGCGGCTGATTTTTCAGAGCACACGCGATGGCCGGAGCTGCGACCAGGAATTCGTCATGAACGCCGACGGTTCCGATCAACACCGCATCTCCGACGGCACCGGGAAGACGACGTGCGGCTACTTCTTCGCGTACGACACGAAGGTGTTCTACGCATCCACGCGCGCCGCGGACAGCGCCTGCCCACGCAAGCCCGACCCGTCGAAAGGCTACGTTTGGGGCCTCGACAGGTACGACATCTACACGTCGAACCCCGACGGTACCGGCACCGAGCGTCTCACCAATAACGGCGTGTATACCGCCGAGGGAACGCTCTCACCCGACGGCAAGACGATCGTCTTCACGTCGCTCAAGGACGGCGATCTCGACATCTATACGATGAATGTGGACGGCACGAACGTTCGTCGCCTCACTCACTCCATCGGCTATGACGGCGGCCCGTTCTTCTCGCCGGACGGCAAACGCATCGTCTATCGCGCGTATCATCCCACGGATTCCACCGAGCTCGCGCAATACGAAGACCTCCTGCACCAGTCGATCGTGCGGCCGAACAAGATGGAGATCTGGGTGATGAACGCCGATGGAAGCGACCAGCATCAGATCACGCACCTGGGCGGCGCCAACTTCGCACCGTTCTTCACGCCGGATGGGAGGAAGATCATCTTCTCCTCCAACTACAAGAGCCCGCACAGCGGCGACTTCGATCTCTACCTCGTGAACGACGATGGCAGCGGCCTCGAACAGGTTACCACGGCCGCCGGCTTCGATGGCTTCCCGCAATTCAGCCCCGATGGCCGGCAGCTCGTCTGGGCATCCAGCCGCTATGCAACGGGCGAGCACCAGCTCGACCTCTTCATCGCCGACTGGAGACGCTGACGTGCACGCGACCTACCGTTTCATTCCCGTCCTTTCTCGTATGGAACCACCGACATCCGCCGTGGAGCAACGATGATCAGCATAGTGCTCGGCATCATCGCGGTGATCGTCCTGCTTACCATCACCAATTCGATCAAGATCATCGGCCAGGCCGAGGTGATGGTGATCGAGCGGTGGGGACGATTCAACCGCGTCGCCCGCTCAGGACTCAACATCCTCATTCCGTGGATGGAGCGGGGCAAGACGATCGACGTTCGCTACTTCGAGGCCGACCCGGGAGGAGTGAAGCGCGTGACGTCCGGGTCGACGTCGCGCATCGATCTCCGCGAGCAGGTGCTCAGCTTCCCGAGCCAGCCGGTGATCACGAAGGACAACGTCACGATCGACATCGACGCGGTGCTCTACTACCGCATCGCCGATCCGCAGAAGGCGGCGTACGCGATCCAGAATCTTCCGTTCGGTGTCTACGCGCTCGATGCCAACGACACCGGCCGCGTCGGTGTCGCGATCGGCGACCGGATTGTCGGCCTGCGCGCACTCCACGCGGAAGGGTGGCTCTCGGGTGATGGCGAGGTCGCGGGCCGTCTCTGCGCAGGCTCCGGCCTCAACGGCTTGCTCGCCCTCGGCCCCAGATACTGGCTCGCGCTCCGCCATCAACTGTCCGAGTTGCTGCGGGATGGATCAGCTGCGGCGCGCACGCCCGGCCTCGCCGAACGGATCCTGGTCAGCGCCGCCGATGTGTCGATGCGGCTCCCGGCCGCGATCGGCGACTACACGGACTTCTACGCGTCGATCCACCACGCCACCAATGTCGGCGCGATGTTTCGCCCTGACAATCCGCTGCTACCCAACTACAAATGGGTGCCGATCGGATATCACGGGCGCGCGTCGTCGATCGTGCCGAGTGGCACTTTCGCGATGCCAGTTGTCAGTGCCGCGTACGCCGTGTTGTGCATGCCGAAGATGCCAGAGGCGACGGTCGTGATGGTGCTGACCCCCGACGCGGGCCAGGGCAAGCTTTTCCGCGAGTCGATCGAGAAGCACCTCCAGCCGGGAACGATGCTGATGTTCGCGCACGGCTTCTCGATCCATTTCGCGCAGATCAAGCCGGACCAGAACATCGACGTCGCGATGATCGCCCCCAAGGGCCCCGGTCACCTCGTGCGCAGCACCTACGTCCAGGGCATGGGCGTGCCCGCCCTCATCGCCGTCCATCAGGATGCATCGGGCCACGCGCTGCATAGAGCGCTCGCCTATGCCAAGGCGTTGGGCGCCGGCCGGGCCGGGATCGTCGAGACGACGTTCAAGGAAGAGACGGAGACCGATCTCTTCGGCGAGCAGGCGGTTCTCTGCGGCGGTGTCAGCTCGCTCGTCAAGACCGGCTTCGAGACGCTGGTCGAAGCCGGCTACCAGCCTGAGATCGCGTACTTCGAAGTCCTCCACGAGCTGAAGCTCATCGTCGACCTCATGTACCGCGGTGGGCTCGGGTTCATGCGCTACTCGGTCTCGGACACGGCGGAGTACGGCGACTACGTCTCGGGCCCACGCGTCATCGATTCTCACGTGCGCGAGAACATGCGACAGGTTTTGCACGAGATCCAGGACGGCAGCTTCGCGGAGAAGTGGCTGGACGAGAACTCGAACGGCCGCGACGGATTTCTGTCCATGCGCCAAAAGGATGCCGAACACCCCATTGAGAAGGTCGGACGCGAGCTCCGCTCGATGATGACCTGGTTGGAGCCTGTAGAGAAATGAGCGAGAGTCCCGACCGAGTATTCATCTTCGATACGACGCTGCGCGACGGCGAGCAGTCGCCTGGCTTTCACCTGGACGCGAACTCGAAGGTCCGCATCGCGCGACAGCTTGAGAAGCTGGGCGTCGATGTGATCGAAGCCGGCTTCCCGATCTCCTCGCCGGGCGATTTCGAAGCTTGCCGCCGCATCGCGCGTGAGATCCGTGGCGCGACGGTTACGGCCCTGGCGCGCGCGGTGCGCGAGGACATCGACGCGGTGTGGGGTGCGATCAAGGAAGCGGAGTCGCCGCAGATCCACATCGTGCTGTCGGTGTCCGACGTGCATATCGACCGCAAGCTGGGCATGACGCGCGCGCAGGTGCTCCAGCGCGGCGCCGAGATGGTCTCCTATGCGCGGTCGCTATGCGACCGCGTTCAGTACTCTCCCGAAGACGCCGGCCGCGCCGACCCCGACTATCTCATCGAGACCGTGGAGACGATGATCGCCGCGGGCGCCAACATCATCAACATTCCGGACACCACCGGCTACTGCCTGCCGTGGGAGTTCGGCGAGATCGTGCGCCGCGCCATCACGGAAGCACGGGGCAGCGAGAAGGCGTTGTTCTCAGTCCACTGCCACAACGACCTGGGCCTCGCGGTCGCGAACACGCTCGCCGCGCTGGCCGTCGGGGCGCGACGTGTCGAGTGCACCATCAACGGCATCGGCGAGCGAGCCGGCAACACCTCGCTCGAAGAGATCGTGATGCTGCTGAACGTACGCCAGGCGAAGCTCGGACTCGAGTGTGCCGTCGATACCAAAGAGATCACGCGCGCCTCGCGCCTTGTCGCGGAGCTCACGGGCACCCCGGTGCAGCCCAACAAGGCGGTGGTCGGGGCCAACGCCTTCGCGCACGCGTCGGGCATCCACCAGGACGGCGTCCTGAAGGACCGGCTGAACTACGAGATCATGAAACCCGAAGACGTCGGGCTGAGCGACTCGCGCATCGTGCTCACCGCGCGCTCGGGCCGCCACGCGTTTCACCATCGCCTGAGCCGGTTGGGTATCACGCTGGCCGACGGAAACGTGGACGCCGCATGGAAGCGCTTCCTGCAGGTCGCCGACACCAAGAAAGAGGTATCGGACGAGGACCTGCGCAAGATCGCGGCGAGCGTGAACGAGCCGAACGGTCAAGAAAATGATGGCCCAGAAACCAATGGTCACGACACCAACGGCCACCCGCCCGTGACCGATCAGCTCCTGGACCACAACCACGTGGCGGACACCCTGCGGCATCTCATTTTCGGATGAGTCTTTTGGCATCTCATCTTTGATGAGTCTTTTGGAGTGAAGGTCGCGTACCAGGGAGAGCCTGGCGCCTACTCGGACGAAGCCGTTTCTGTGTTGTTCCCAGGCGCCGACGCGGTCGGGTTTGCCACCTTCCGGCTCACGTTCGAAGCGCTCACGATGGGCGCCGTCGACGTTGCGGTACTCCCGGTGGAGAACAGCAGCGCCGGCGTAGTGCAGGAGGTCTCCGATCTCTTGTGGGAGCTGCCGGGCCTGCGCGTGGTGCGCGAGCACGTGCATCCGGTCCGCCACTGCCTCCTCGGCTGGCCAGGGCCTGTCGAGCGCGCGCTCTCGCACCCGCAGGCTTTGGCGCAGTGCGATGCGTACCTGCACTCACGGCAGATCCGTTCGGTCGCATACCACGACACCGCCGGAGCCGCGCGGGCCGTCGCGGAGCAGAGGCAACCTGGCACCGCGGCGATCGCCAGCAAGGCGGCCGCCGCGCGCTACGGGCTGTACGTGCTGGCCGAGTCGATCCAGGACGATTCCGAGAATCGCACCCGATTCATCGTGGTCGAGCGCGGGACGGCGACGAGGCCGGGCGAGTCGGGCGCCGGCCACAAGTGCTCGCTTGCGTTCGTCGCGGCGCACCGGCCGGGGAGCCTTTCGCAGGCGCTCGATTGCTTTGCGAGACGCGATGTGAACCTCACGCGCCTGGACAGCCGGCCCATGAAGGGGCGGCCGTTCGAGTACCGGTTCTACCTCGACTTCGCGGTGAACGGGAACGCGGCGGCGGCGGAAGCATCGCTCAACGACCTGGAAGAGGCGAGCGCCGAAATCAGGTTGTTCGGGACTTATCCCGCCTCGGCGGTCTAACTTCACCTCCCCACAAGGTGGGGGAGGCCAGGTGCAGGCCGCGGCGGGAAGCACTCTGACCGCGACCTGCTCTGTTAAGGAAACCGAAAATAAAGTTAAGTGGAAGCCGGGACTTGCTGCCCTACAAAAAACCTGCAACGCCAATTTCTCGGACGTGAAACAATCCCACCGGAATGGTGATAGTGACCCTTAATTTCAGTCGTTCGAACAGTTGAAGACGGTGGCGCCCGACAGCAACCCGCAAGGTCCGAAAACGGTGCGCCGGCGTCTTCCGGGCGTGACGATCAAGCCTGGCTCGGTCAAGCAAGCCCGGCACGAAGCGGGCATGAGTCTCGCGCAGGTCGGCAAAGGCCGCGTCACTGCTCCAGCCATCTACCTGATCGAGACCGGTCGCACGCGTCCTTCACTGCCCACGCTCGAGCACATTGCAAGTCGCACCGGCAAGCCCGTTGAGTTCTTCCTTGCCGACCCCGCCGGCAATGCCGATGAAACGCTGGCGGCTCTTGCCGACCTCGAAGCGATGGTGAGCGATGGTCGATTCACCGAGGCCATCGCGTTGGGTGAGTCGCTGCTAGACCTCGGGACCTCAGCCCACCGACTTGGCAGGATCCGGTATTTCGTCGCGATGGCCTACACACAGATGGGGCAGAACGAGCGAGCGGAGGCTCTCCTCGCGCAAGCGCGCGCACATTTCGAGGCGATCAACGACCGCGTGATGCTGGCCGAATGCCTGGGCGCCGAGGCGTCGCTGGCCTACCTCAATCAGCGACCGGAGGCCCTGGCCCTGGCCGAGAAGGCGCTCGCGGTCTGCCGCGCCCTCGAGCCTGTTCCCGTTCCGATCGAAGCTCGCCTCCTGGGCATTCTCGCGACGGCCCACGTGGCGAATCTCGATTGGGACAAGGCCGTCGAGACCTACGGGGCGGCGATCGATGCCGCCGGTTCGTTCGCCGACCTGGGGCTGCTGGCCACGATGTACCGGGGGCTGTCCTCCGCCTACAAAGCGCTGGGCCAGATGGACACGGCGGCAAGGTATGCGACCCGATCCGTCGCCCTGCTCGAGGTGCTGCGAGACCGCGTAGCCCTGGCGCGCTCCGAGAACAGCCTGGGCCTGATCCTCATGGCCCGCGGCGATCTACCCGCCGCCCGCCAGCACCTCGATCGTTCGATCGAGCTCGGCGAGGAGACCGACCTTCAGCTCGGTCGCAGCCGCATGCTGCTCAGCCTCTGCGAGCTCTGCCTCCAGGAGGACAACATCGACCGCGCCGGCGAGTTCGCTCGCGAAGCGCTGGCGCTCGCAACCCGCCTGCACGAGGGCCAGAACGTCGCTGAGGCACACATGTGGCTGGCCCGGATTGCGGACAAGCTGGGCGACGCCGATGGCGCAGATCGCGAGTTCGCCGAGGCGATCCAGGGCCTCGAGCAGCTCGGGCGCCGCGAGAGCCTGTTCCATTTCCACGGCGTCTATGCGGAGATCCTCGAGCGGCGCGGTGATGTCGCTCAGGCTTACGTGCACATGAAGAAGGCGCTCGAGGCGAGCCGCCCGGGAGCACGGCAGCTGCAGCAGGAAGACCAGGAGCGCGCCAGCTCAGCCTGAGCGATCTGCGGTTCAGATCGAGCTCGAAGCGGTGCGTGCTAGTGTAGATTTCGCCTCCGAGGCCTGGCCTCGGTGGCTACTCTAGAGGCCTAGGGAGGTTTTCCTGCTGGCGAAAACGCTGCGCAACACGAAGTCTTCTCTGGCCGCAGAAACCATCGTCGCGGATTACCGCCTGGCCTACAGCAGCCGCCGGGCGAGCATCATCGGTCGGGCCGAGGTTCTGCGCGGGAACGCGACGTTCGGGATCTTTGGCGATGGCAAAGAGATCCCGCAGCTCGCCATGGCCAAGGCCTTTCGCCCAGGTGACTGGCGCTCCGGCTACTACCGCGACCAGACGTTCATGTGGGCCACGCGGATGTCGAATGTCCGCGCGTTCTTCGCACAGCTCTACGGCAACGCGAACGTGGAGGCCGACCCGGCGTCGGGAGGTCGCCAGATGGGCAACCATTTCGCGACGCGCTTCCTCGACGCCAGCGGTGCTTTCGCCAGGTCGGTCGAGCTGCTGAACTCGAGCGCCGACGTCTCCAACGTGGCCGGCTGGATGCCCCGGCTTCTCGGCCTCGCCTACGCCTCCAAGCTGTATCGAGACAATCCACAGCTGAAGGCGGCCCAGGACGGTTTCTCAGTCAATGGAAACGAGGTTGCATTCGGCACCATCGGCGACGCGGCCACCAGCGAAGGGCTGTTCTGGGAGGCGATCAACGCCGTGGGGGTGCTTCAGGTTCCGCTCGCCATGTCGGTTTGGGACGACGGCTACGGAATCTCGGTCCCGATCACGGCGGAAACGACCAAAGCCTCGATCTCTGACGTGCTGCGCGGCTTCACGCCCGACGACCGGCCGGGCATCGACATCTACGTGGTGCCCGGCTGGGATTACCCGGCCCTGGTGGAGGCATATGCCACCGGAGTCGAGAAGGTCCGCCGCGAGCACAAGCCGGCGCTCTTTCACATCACTGAGCTGACGCAACCACAGGGGCACTCGACGAGCGGAAGTCACGAACGCTACAAGTCGAAGGAGAGGCTGCGTTTCGAGAACGAGTTCGACTGCGTCGCGCGCATGCGGGACTGGATCATTGAGTCAGGGTTCGCGAGCGAGTCTCAGCTGGAGGGTTGGGAAGCGGCGGACAAGGAGGCGGTGGAGGCTGCGCGCGATCTTGCTTGGGAGGCGTTCCAGGCGCCGATCCGCGCAGAGCGCGATCGCGCGGTCGTGATCCTCAAGCGGATCGACATGCCGGAGATCGCCCCGATCACCAACCTGCTCGATGAAGCGGGCAAGGTGACGCGGTCCCTCGTGATGTCCAGCGCGACCCGGGCCCTGCACAGGCTGCGCGGAATCGAAACACCGGCGCGCACGGAGCTCGCCAAGTTCGTCGAGGAGTACGGGAAGGAGAACCACGAGCGGTACAACTCCCATCTGTACAGCCGGTCTGCCGAGTCGCCGTTGAACGTTCCGGTCGTGCCCGCGGTGTTCACGGACAAATCGCCCGCGGTGGACGGCCGGCAGGTGCTGCTCCGCAACTTCGACGCGAATTTCGCGCGCGATCCACGCCTTTTCGTGATCGGGGAGGACGTGGGCCGCTTGGGGGACGTCAACCTGGTCTTCGAAGGCTTGCAGGCGAAGTACGGCGCGCTGCGGCTCACCGACACCGGCATTCGAGAGGCCACCATCCTTGGACAGGCGATCGGCTCGGCCATGCGCGGGCTGAGGCCGATCTGCGACATCCAGTACCTCGACTACTTTCTCTACGCGTTAGAGACGGCCGCGGACGACCTCGCCACGATGCACTGGCGGACCGTGGGGGGCCAGAAGGCGCCTGTGATCATTCGCACGAAGGGGCACCGGCTCGTCGGGATCTGGCATTCGGGCTCGCCGATGGCGGTCCTGCTGAATGCCCTGCAGGGTCTGTACGTGGCCGTGCCTCGCAACATGACGCAGGCCGCGGGGTTCTACAACACGCTGTTTCGAGGCGACAACCCCGGGGTGGTGATCGAGGTGTTGAACGGCTACCGGCTCAAAGAGCGTGTGCCGGACAACATCGGTGACTTCACCGTTCCTTTGGGGGTGCCTGAGGTGCTGCGGGAAGGCACCGACGCCACCATCGTCACCTACGGATCGTGCTGCGGCATCGCACTCGATTCCGCCCGAACGCTCGACGAGCTCGGAGTTTCCTGCGAGGTGATCGACGTTCAGACGCTGAATCCTTTCGACCTCGACCACTCGATCGTGCGCTCGATCGAGAAGACGCACGCGCTCGTCTGCCTCGACGAGGACGTGCCGGGCGCCGCGTCCGCATTCATGCTGCAGCAGATCCTCGAGGTGCAGAACGGTTGGTGGCACCTGGACGCCGCTCCGCGCACGCTGGCGGCTTCGCCAAACCGGCCGGCGTACGGGCCCGACGGGGACTACTTCACCAAGCCGAACCGCGAAAGCATCGTGGCCACCGTCTACGACCTGGTCCGGGAACGCCAACCGTGGAGATTCCCCTCCCTGGATTCCTAACGGAGGAAGTGCCTTTTCACCTCCCCACCATGCGGGGAGGACGGCGCTGCCCGCAGGGCACCGCCGGGTGGGGCGACCCGAGCCAGCAAGGCCGCGGCCCCAAATTCGTGTCCCCACCACAGTGGGAGGTCGTGTAATTCACCTCCCCACCATGTGGCGAGCACGATCCAATCCACACGAGCCGCACACGAGTGGCCGGGTGCCGTTAAGCAAGTATCTTGACTTTGCTTAACGCGCGAGCAATGATTCGCGCAATTCGAGGCGGGGTGGCCGGCCGACTTGGACTGGGGGTTTGTTCTATGTTCCGACGCTACCGTTTCGTTCTCGCTGCCCTGGTCGGTGCGCTACTCATGCCACTCAGCGTCGCGCCAGTTTTCGCCCAACAGCCCGCGCCGCCTGCGCCGTCATCAAGCGGAACCGGAACGTTGCTCAGATTGAAGCTCAATTCGCGGCTCTTCCGCCACCGACAGCGCATCAAATTGCCCTGGCTCAGGCATATTTGGATGCGCACCCCTTGCAGGTAACCATTGAAGAGCTTCCGGCTCCGACTTCCACTACGCCAAAGCTAGGCCTGACTCCCTACGCGTCCATTGGCGTGTACTGGTGGGGTTATCGTCTACACCTAACTCCAACTGACGTACACGACATCTGGTATGCGGTGTTGATGGGCGGACTGGCTGGAGCAGGCGCGGTTATATGCTCCCCATCGGGGGTGGGCATCGTCTTCTGTGGGGTCATCGGCGGAGTTGCGGGGCTAATCATTGCGTCGTTGGTTTGGAACTACTTCGGCTACTACGTGCCCAGTTGCGGTGTTCACATCGACTACCGCTGGTGGGGCACCTACAGCTACGGGACATGCTGATGCAGACAGCAATTCAACTTCACGGTTCCCAAATCGTTGCTCGTCCTTCGGTTCGAGACTTACTTTCAGGTCACATGACTTGGAGTAACGCCGCCCGAATCGGATTGGCGGTGATGGCGGTCATCGCCATACCGCTAGACGTGAGGAATCACGTTTTCAGTCCGGCTCCCAACTGGCCGCTGATCGTGACCGAGCCGGTTATCCTTCTCGGCTTTCTGCGTTGTACATTGGGATCACTCCGGTGAGCCGCTTCAAAACCTGGGCCATTCAGGCGATCGTCTCAGCGATTATCTTGGCCCTGGTGCTTGGCTTGATCTTCGGCCTACGAGGGCGACTCCTGATCGCGCTTCCCATCCTGACCGCTTTAGTCATCGCCACGGTCGGCTGGCTTCGCAATTCGGGCCAGCGGAGTAGTCACGGTTAGGAAACAACAAAACCCCGGCCCCCACTGCGGGGACCGGGGGAGCTCCTTTCATGGAGGAGCACTTCTTGCGGGTCAGCTAGTCATGGGGACGGCGACGCCGACGGACTCCCAGCGAGACACCTGGTTTGCGTAAAAGAAGGTGGCCGGACCCCAGAGGACCAACCAGTGGCGGGGAGGTGAATTACTAGTCGAGGACTAGGTCAGCTCTCCTGGTAGGTATTCCATCACCGCAAGGGCCGGCGCACGGGTCAGCAGCGAGACTCCTTCGAGCAGGTACCCGATGTATCCGGCGGCGCTCGGGAGCGCCGTGGGCGGGATCAGCCGCTTTGGCGCCCGCACCTCCCGCACCGGTGCAGTGTCCGACAGGCCGGCCAGGGTCCGCGCCTTGCGCACGGCCGCGTCGAAGCCGCCCAGCTCGTCCACCAGCTTTCGCTCGAAGGCCTGGCGGCCGGTCCACACACGGCCCGCGGCGATCGGGTGCACTTCTTCCGGCGTCATGTTCCGCGCCTTGGCCACGACGTTCAGGAACAGGAGGTAGATGCGGTCGATCTGACCTTTTACTATCACCCGCTCCTCCTCGGTGAACGGCTTAGCGTCGCTCTCCAGGTTCACGTGCTGCCCGAACGCGACCGTCTCGCGGTTGAACATGAGCTTCGACCACATGCCGCCCGTCACGATCTTTCCCGTCAGCACTCCGATCGAGCCGGTGAGGGCGCCCGGCCGGGCGACGATCCATCTGGCCGGCGTCGAGACCCAGTACCCGCCGGATCCTGCGACAGGACCCATGGCGACTACCAGCGGTTTGCGCATTGCAATCACGTGTAGCGCCTGCCGCATCGCCTCGGAGGCGGTCGCTGAGCCGCCTCGCGAGTTGACGTAGACGACCACCGCCGCCGCGCGCTTGTCGCCCGCGACCGCTCGCGCCGCCTGCACCACGGTCAGGTCGCCGGCGCGATCATCGCCGAGCAGTGGAATCGGGATCGGCGGCTTGACCGGCAGCCCGCCCGAGCGCCCGTCGATGATCGTGCCTTCGATCCGGAGCACCGCCACGTACTTTCGAGCGCGAAATCTCGGTGCGGAGGATCGCATCTTGGCGCTCGCCCGTTCCCAGGTCCCGATGGACACCGGAGCCTGGGAACCCTGCGCGAGGCGCTCAGCCAGCTGCTCTTCCGGCAGCACCGCGTCGACCACTCGCCCGTCCAGTGCGGTGTCGTCGGTGTACGGGGAGGCGTCGACCAGCCCCTGCGCGCCCTTCTCGTCCAGCACGCGGCCCTTGCCGATCGCGCTCAAAAGCTCCTTGTGCTGGGAGTCGAGCAGCCACGTCACCTGCTCTCGCAGCTCGTCCGACATCTCCGACTTCGTGAGGGTGTCGGCGGCCGACTTGTAAGGCGAGATCTGCACGAAGTCCGCTTCGATGCCGAATCTCGCCAGCCCATCTTTCAGAAACATTCCCGTGCTCGCAAAGCCGAGCGGCTGGACCGTCCCGGTAGGCATGAGCAGGATCTCGTCGCACGCGCACGCCAGGTAGTAGGTCCCGGTGGTGTAGAAGGGCGCCCACGCCACGACCCGCCGGCCTGACTGGCGGAGCTTGGCGACGAGCTCTCTCAGGTCCTGCAGCGTCGCCATCGGCATGCCCACGGGACGGAGGTGCAGGACCACGCCCTTGATCCGTGGATCGTTCGCGATCAGATCGAACTGCTCGCCAAGCTCCTTAACGCTCAGGCGCGGTCGGGAGGTGAACCGCTGCCACAGCGGCCGTGGCCGATCCGGGAGCGCTGGCAGGTCGCTCTCGAGCACGAAGATGACGTGGTCAGGCGGCCGGCCCAGCGAGCGGCGCACGCTGGAGATCAGCCACCAGAGATATCGAAACGGAAAAAGGATCATGCCCCGGACAAGGTTACGGGGTAGCCGTGCTCAGACTACTTTCGACACCTCGAGGTGCTCGTCCATCTGGTGGCTCAGCCGGGTCGCGCCGTACTCCTGCCCTACGTGCTGGTGATACGGCACGCCGGTGAAGAGGTGATGGCTGCGAGTCGGTATATCCGCGCCGGCGGCCCACTCCTTGCGCTGCAGCGCCATGTAGCCCTCCTCCTGGTCGTGCTTCAGCTCGCGCAGCAGCACCGACATGCCGTGTCCGGCGGCGTGCTGCAGGGCGAGGGTGATGAAGATGAAGCCGACGCCCAGCTCGCCAAGGTCGTCCCAGGTGATCGGGTTCTTCTCGTTGTGCCACTTGAACGATGACGAGTAGTTGAAGGCAAACCGGGCCTTCGGAAACCGCTTGCGAATCTCCGCGCAGAACTTCTCTGTCGGCCCGCGCTCCGCGGTGGGGAACTCGCACCACAGGAGGTCGGGAACCCCGCTGTCCAGGTACCGCAGCCCACGGTCGATCGCCAGCTCGATCCCTCGCTTTGACTCAGGCGCCTCGCTCGCCGACACGCCATCGGTGCGCGCGATGATGACGAAGTCCGGGTGTCCAAGGTCGTCCGCCGCGGCGCGCATCATCTTGAGCTTGCCGACGAACTCGTCAGCCGAGATCAGTGCTTTCCCGGCGATGTGACCGCATCGCTTCGGCATCACCTGGTCCTCGAGGTGGGCGGCCGCCACTCCGGCTCGCACGTACAGCTCGACCGTACGCTGCACGTTGAACAGGTTTCCGTACCCCGCGTCCATGTCCACGACGACCGGTGGAATCTCGAGGTGGACCGGTGGTACCTCTTTCTCGGGGTCGCCTGTCGCCATCGTGAGCTGGAACTTGCGGAGCGCGCTCACGGTGCGCCGGGCGCCGTCGGCGATCTCGACCGATGAGTAGAGGTCCATGTCGGTGGTGCCGAGATGGCCGATGGCGAAGGAGTAGCCGCTGAAGTAGACGGCGTCGAAGCCGTGGTACATGACGAGCTCCGCGCCCATCGGGTCGTACACGCCCGGCCCGAAGACGTAGGGCTTGCTCGCAAGCAGGCGGCGCAAGCGCTTGCTCGGATCCTCGTTGCGCGACGCCGGGACTTTCAAACCCTGCGGCAGCAGGGGCGTGGAGACAAGGTCCATCAGGTCCTCCTTTCGAGCTCAGATTTCTAAACGCGCCAGGCGAAAGGGTCTACTCGTTCTCGTGGTCGCAGTTGCACGGTTCGGGGCACTCGCACTCGTGTGCAATCAGTAAGTCCCATCCTGGTCGCGCTTGCGCGCCAGAGGGCTCCGTCTCGAGTTCCGGCGACCGATCGTTTCCATCCATGAGCCAGAAGCTATCAAGGACTTCGTCATAAGTCCAATTGATAGATTTGATAAAACCTATCGAGAAATCCGATGTACGGAATGGGTCAGGTGCGCGCTTCTATCAGCTCCAGAAACGCGGCCACGATGCCTTCGGGCTCGCCTGCATCCCTGCGCCGGAAGACCACAAGCGACTGGTGCATGGGCGGCGCATCGCTCATGGCGACGACCGACAGGCTGCCGCTCGCCGCCTCGCGCGCCACGGCGGTGGCCGGCAGCAGGGCAACTCCGAGGCCTCTTTCCACCATCTTCTTGGCGGCTTCGATCGAGTCGAGCTCCATCAAGCCTCGCAGCTTCACACCCGCGGACAGAAAGGCGCCCTGAGTGATCTCGTAGTAGCTCGAAGTGCGGTCGAACATGATCAGCTTCTCGGCCGCGACCTCCGCCATCGGGACGTCCTTCCGTTTGGTGAACGGATGATCCGGCGCGCAAACGAGGACGAGCACCTCGGTATGAAAAGGTCGCAGCTCCAGGTCAGGGTGGCGGATTGTTCGCCCCAGGCCGAGCTGGACCTCATCGCGCACCACAAGCTCGACGACGTCCTCGGAATGACCGGTCCGCACCGACACCTCGACCCTGGGATGCCTGGCCACGAACCGCTCCAGGAGCTCCGGCAGGACATAGGTGCTCACCGCCGGAGCTGCAGCGATCATCAGATGGCCGGCCGATGCCGTCATCACCTGCTCGAGCGCCTCCCGGCCGTCGACGAGAGCCCGGAGCGCCCGCTCGGCATAGGGGATCCAGGCCCGCCCGGAATCGGTCAGCCGCATACCGTGCGGCGTGCGCAGGAAGAGGGCGGTCCCGAGCTCTCGCTCCAGGCCGTGCAGGCGCGCGGTCAGGGTTGGCTGGGTGATGAAGAGGACTTCGGCGGCCCGGCTGACGCTGCCCCTGCGGGCCACCTCGAGGAAGCCCTCGACCTGCACCAGCTGAATTCCGCTGGGCTTTCCGTTACGTGATTCGTCTATGGCCACGGCCTTGGCCACAAATTCTATCTATGGGGCGGGGGATTTCACCTCCCCGCTCGCCGGGGAGGTCGGCCGAAGGTCGGGTGGGGGTGTGGGAAAGCGCTAAGTCGGGGGTTTTCGCAGCAGCACGGCTGCCGCCCATATCGACAGCGCCCAGACCGGACCCATCGTGATCACGAAAGGACGGATGGTGTCGCTGGCCGAGTTGGAGTTGCGGTCGAACGCCTCAAATACCAGGACTGTGCCGTAGAGCAGGATCGCCAGGGCGACAAAGACTCCGCCGGCCGTGGACCACTTCACAGCCAGGGCAACGGCCGATGACTGTTGCGAGTTACGGAATGATGAGGCCGCAATCGGACGTTCTAGTTGGTATGAACGCACTTTTCGGATTCCACATGCCCAATTTCACGTATCCCGGTGTCCCGAAGGACCGCCTTTTCGATCACGTGGTCGAGCAGGCGAAGGCGGCCGAGAAGGCCGGCTTCGACCTCGTGACCGTCATGGACCACTTCTATCAAATCCGCGGGCTCGGTCCGGAGACGGAACCGATGATGGAGGCGTACACGACTTTGGGGGCGCTTGCGGCGAGCACGTCACGCGTGAAGCTCGGCACGCTCGTGACCGGCGTGACCTACCGCAACCCGGCGATCCTCGCCAAGCAGGTGACGACGCTCGACGTCATTTCCAAAGGCCGCGCCATCCTCGGCATCGGCGCCGCCTGGAATGAGGACGAGCACAAGGGCTACGGCGTCGAGTTTCCGCCCATCGGCCAGCGCATGGACCGCCTCGACGAAGCGCTGACCATCGCGAAGCTGATGTTCACCCAGGAGCGACCGTCGTTCGAAGGCAAGTACTACAAGATCGATCGCGCGCTCAACGTGCCGCGGCCCGTGCAGCCCGGAGGCCCGAAGATCCTGATCGGCGGCACCGGCGAGCGGCGAACGCTGCGGCTTCTCGCCCAGCACGGCGATATCGGCCACTGGTTCGGCGGGCCGATCGAGGAGCTGAACCGAAAGAAGCAGATCTTCTTTGAGCACTGCGAGGCGGTCAAACGGGATCCCTCCGAGGTGCAGCTGACCCTCGGCGTCGGCCTGGTCCTCGTCGAAAACGAAAAGGATGGCGCCCCAATCCTCGACAGCCTCACGCCGGAGCGGCGCGCAATGGTCAAGGTCGCTACGGTGCCCCAGGCTGCGGAGTTGATCGGCCAGTACCTGGACGCCGGCTTCACCGGCTTCACGTTCAATAACAACATCTACTCGACAGACGAGTCGATCGCGCGCGCGGGCGAGCTGATCAAGCTGGTCAACTCGAAAACCCACGCAACGGCCTAACGTCCTGGGCTCCCCACCATGTGGGGAGCTCGGCGCTGCCCGAAGGGCACCGCCGTGAGGGGCGACTTAGCCCGCTCTAACTCTTGTAAATGAGCTCCCCGGCCCGCACCGGCACGGTCAAAAAATTCTCCGGTGGGGCGAGCGGGCACGCCCACAGCGGGCTGTACGCGCACGAGGCGTTGTAGGCGTAATTGAAGTCGATGGTCACGTCGCTGGCGCCGGGAGTGATCTCCAGCACCAGCCCGTCCGTGTCCTTCGCGGTGTCGAACAGATAGCGCCCGCCGCCGTAGGTCTCGCGACCGGACGTGCCGTCGCGAAAGGGGACGAACAGTCCGCCCGCGTACTGCATAAGGCTGAGGACGGTCAGCTCGCATTCCTGGCCGTGCAAGCGGAACACCAGGCGGCCGGCTCTCCGGTAGCGAACCGCGCCGTCGTCGCCGCCGGTGTCGATGAGCAGCTCCGATCCCTCGCCCGGCTCGAGGCGCGCGTCCACGCGATAGGCGGGGTCGTGCGGATAGTAGCGAAGGCCGGCGAATGAGCTCCTGCCGTCGGGCTCGATCGGCGACTGGGGGTGTGACCGGAAGAGCTCGTCGCGTCCACGCCTGAACCGCGTGAGCGTGTCGGGACCGGAGATCCGGTACAGATCGCCGACGCGGCGTCGCCAGTCGACGAGGTCCAGGAGGACCTGCCCGTCAGCGGCCATCAACCGGCACTGCTCCCGCTTCGGCGGTGGTGAGCTTGTAGGAGGCGTGGGGCGGCAGGCTGGCGAGCGCCTGGTGCACGTCGTCTTCGGTCGCGTCCGTCACCGAGAGGACGTAGCGATGGGTGTGTGGATCGGCGACCTCGGTCACCGAGACGACCTCCGCCACCGAGGCGACCACGGTGGCGGCAACGCGCGCCGGCTCGGCCGCGACTTTTGGCGAGCGCGCGGTGGCGTCTGCCCTCAGCACCCGCAAGTGGTAGAAGCCGACCCCTGCGGCCACGAGGATCACCGCAAGGTAATGGCCGACATCCAGGTTCGCGCTGTCGCTGAGGGTGGGGTGCGCGCTGAAGAGCTGGCGCAGCAGGGCGGCGAGCATTCCCACGCCGGCCCCCAGGATCACGAGCACGCTGGCCAGCAGCGAGGCCCAGACGTAAAGACGCCGGGGCAGCGACTGGCGATCGGCCGCCCATGGTGCCTGGCGCCAATGTGCCAGCCACACCACGACGCCGACGACCAGGAGTGTGGCCCAGAGGCTGACCGGGTTCTTCCAATCGCCGGCGGTGCCTCCGATGATCGGCGCCTCCACCTGCTCCGCGAGGGTCCACAGCAGTCCTCCCGCGCCGATCGCCCAGGCTCCGAGCGAGACGAGCGCGGCGAGGTTGGTGTAGAGCCGGCGGATGCCCGCCTGGCGATCGGCCTCCTGGGCACTGGCGTCTTTGGCCAGCCGGCGCCGCATGAAAAACCAGGCCGGTCCATACACCACCAGCAGGGACGCCGGCGCCGCCAGTGCCCCAAGGATGTCGTTTCCGGCGCCGCCGGGGTTGTCCACGCCAAGCGCTCGCGCCAGCCCGTAGTAGAGGATCTGGCTCGCGCCGAACAGGGCGACGGTGATGCTGACCGCCACCGCGATGAAGCCCTGCAGCGCGCGAAGTGTGGAATGGCGGTCGTCCGCGACGTGGTTCTGCGCGACCGTGCGCGCGTGGAAACCCCACACTAAGAGGCCCGCGATGAGCAGGCCGGCGGCATCGCCGATGTACAGGCCGTAGCCGAGCTGGCTCTGGACCGACTTCAGCCAGACGACCTGAATGAGGCTGCTCGCACCGCTCAGCATCACGAGCAGCCCGACGAGCAGGGCGACGTACATGTACCAGCGGCGCAGGGTGGCGGACGCGCCCGTCTCGCCGACCGCCGCGCGATCGCGTGCCGCGATCCGGAAGTGGAAGGCCCAGATCGCCAGGAAAACGAGCGCGACCCATCCTGCCTGCGAGGTCGCCAACCAGCTCTGGCTCGCCGGGCATGAGCTGATGATCACGGGGACGCCACCTTTCTGAAGCGGCGCGTAGCCGGTGATTGCGCAGGCATCGATGAGCGGGCGTAGGAGGTCGCCTGCCGTGATCGCCAGCGCGACCAGGGCGCCGATCGCGCTTCCGAGGCATGCCCAGTAGAGGTACAGGCGACGGATCGCTGAGGCCCGCTCATATGGATCGCGCATCGCGTACCGGCGCGCGAACAAGAAATGCACTCCCCACACGGGCAGCGCGACCAGGGTCATCGCGGTGAAGGCCGCCAGCTGCGTCCGGCTGTCTTGAGCGGATGGATCGTTGAAGACGAAGAGCAGGACGGTGGTGCCGAGGAGTGTGAGCCCGGCGGCCAGGAGGCCGAGGCCGGCGGCGCTCACCAGGTAGAGGTAGAGGCGCCGCAGAATCATGGCCCGAACCGTACTACCATGCGCGGGTGATCTCTCAAGAGCTGCTCGAAATCCTGGCGTGTCCGAAATGCCATACCAAGGTGGAGTTCAAGGAGCCGGACCAGCTGCGCTGCCCGAGCTGCAAGGTCCTTTATCCCATCGTCGACGGCATCCCCGTGATGCTGATCGAAGAGGCGAAGCCGGAGGGGGATCAGGCTTAAAGCCCCCGACCCTAGCCCTCCTGTTTAAGAGTGCGTCATGCGCGCGCCCGGCCCGGGGAGGGAACTCTCATGCTGCGCAGGCGTACCGGCTGGTGTCCACTGCAGCGGGGTGCGATTGAGCGTCCTTGATGTCGCCCGCGATCTCGCTGTTGGCCAGTGCGTAGGCCTGGTTTGGGTCACCCGCCGAGGTCGCGAACACCAGTCCGATCACATGTCCGTCGAGGTCGACCAGAGGCCCGCCTGAGTTACCTGGGCGAACCCTGGCCTGGATCACGAGGATCTGCCGTGTGACGAGGTTGGCGTTGTAGATGTCGCGTCCTTCCGCTGCAACCTGTCCGTCGACGACTGCCGGGGAGGTTGCCTCCGGACCACCGCCCGGGTAGCCGATCGCGGCGCCCGTGGTCCCGCGACTGGCGGTCCCGGAGGCCAGCGCCGCCGCCCTGTACTCCGGCACGTAGAGCACGGCAACATCTCGTTCCGGATCGAAGAAGATGACGGTCGCCTGCATCTCGGCACCGTCCGGCGCCTCGATCGTGTGCGCGCTCGTGCCCGAGACAACGTGGGCGTTGGTGACGATGTATCCGGGGCCCACCGGAAACCCGCTGCCCGTCACCATGCCGCCGCAGCCGAGGCTTGCAACCTTGACCACCGATTGCCTCGCCTGTATGACCCCTGGTGTGTCGACAGCGGCCGGGACCGGCAATGGCGCCGGCAGCGAGCCCGGCTCGAGGCCCGCGAACACCGGCGAGAAGTTGACGCCCGACAGGATTCCTTCGACGCTGGCGAGAAAGGCCGGCGGCCTGGGAGCCGCGTTGTCGAGCGTGTGCAGTACGACCGACCGCTGAATCTGCTGTGCGATTTCGGGGCTCGGTCCGCGTGAAAAGCTCACTCCGAGGAACCAGCACATCATGAGCACCGCGACCACGGACAGGGCGGCCCCGCCGACCGAGTCGGTTGTCGTGTGGACGCCGGCACGCAGGATGCGGCGGCGGATCGGCTCCCCCGCGGCAAACCCGATGCTCGAGCCCAGGCTCCCACCGATCACCAGCACGAGCGCGGCGCCGAGCGGGCGAGCGCCGGGATTGTGGATCTCGAGGTAGCTCAATAGCGGGTCCGCCGCGGTGGCGCCGAGCAGCACGCCCACGACGAGGCCCGCGTACTGGGCGCCAGAGAGCCAGAAGCCACGCCGGTAGCCGTTCGCGAGCCCGATCAGCGTCGCGGCAAGGATCACCAGATCCACGAGGTCGAACCCCATCAGCGTATTAACACCCTAGAGGGGAATCGTCTCGGACCGCCGCATTGCCGATAATTGGAGGCGTGGTCTTTCTTGCTGGCGAATGGGTCCCGGCCTGGCTGGGCCTGAGCGCCACGTTTCTGGTCGCGGGCCTGGGTGTGGTCGGGCTTGGCTGGTGGGTCCTGCGCAAGGACAAGCTCAACCACGTCGCCGAGGAAGCCGCGGAGCTCGCGGCCGTAGATCCCCACGCGAAAGAGGCTCACCACTAAGACCTGGGAGGCAATTTCACCTCCCCACCATGTGGGGAGGTGGCGCGAAGCGCCGGAGGGGGCGATCCCTCTTGTTATGCGAGGGCCGGAATCGCCTCGGGGTCCACGAACTCTCCCGACTCGCGCAGGTCGCGCAGCGGCATGAAGCTGCGAACCGGCGGGACCCGTTCGAAGTTGTAGGGCGGCGGTGGAGAGGTCGTCGCCCACTCGAGCGTGTTGCCTCCCCAGGGATCGTTCCCCGCGATCTCGCCGCCGTTCCAGCTCCGCACGACGTTGATCAGGAACAGGAGGACCGAGAACGCGATCAGGAAGGACGAGATCGTGATGATCAAGTTGGTCGTCGCCCATGACACGTTGGTGTAGGTCGCGATGCGGCGAGGCATGCCCTCGAGGCCGAGCGTGTGCATGATCAAGAAGGTTCCGTTGAAGCCGATGAACAGGGTCCAGAAGTTCCACTCGCCGAGCGTGCGGTTGAGCAGCCGGCCGGTGATCTTCGGGAACCAGTAGTAGAGGCCGGCGAAGATCGTGAATACGCTGCCGCCGAAGAGCACGTAGTGGAGATGGGCGACCACGTAGTACGACTGGTGCAGCTGGGTGTCCACCGGCACTGACGCGAGGTAGACGCCGGTGATGCCGCCGATGAGGAACGTCGCGAGGAAGCCGAAGACGAACTTCATCGGCACCGTGAACTCGATCGAGCCCCACCAGGCCGTCGCGATCCAGTTGAAGAACTTGATGCCGGTCGGCACCGCGATCAGCATCGTCATGACCATGAAGAAGGTCTCGACGTAGGTGTTCATCCCGACGGTGAACATGTGGTGCGCCCAGACGGTCATCGAGAGGAAGACGATCCCGAACAGGGCCATGACCATCGACATGTAGCCGAAGATCGGCTTGCGCGCGAAGACCGGGATGATCTCGGAGATCATGCCGAAACCGGGCAGGATCATGATGTAAACCTCGGGGTGCCCGAAGAACCAGAACAGGTGCTGGTACAGAACCGGGCGGCCCTGGGTCGTGAAGAACTGCGTGCCCAGCTGGCGGTCGAACTCGAGCAGGATCATCGCCGCGGCCAGCGGCGCGCCCACGACCAGAAGAAGGATCGAGGTCGAGATCTGCGCCCACACGAACAGTGGCAGGCGGGTCAGCTTCATCCCGGGCGCGCGCAGGGCGACGATGGTGGTGAGGAAGTTGGTCGAGGCCATGATTCCCGAGATCGCCCAGACGATGATGCTCAAGGCCCAGAAGTCGACGCCGAGGCTGTGCGACTGGTAGGCCTTCTCGGTAAGCGGGGCGTAGCCGGTCCAGCCCGCATCGAGCGCGCCGCCGGTGAAGAAGGCGCTGTAGTAAAGGATGATCGAGACCGGTATGAGCCAGAACCCCAGCAGGTTGACGCGCGGGAAGGCCATGTCGCGGGCGCCGATCATGATCGGCACCAAGTAGTTGGCGATCCCCGTCAGGAAGATCGTGACGAAGAAGAAGATCATCGTCACGCCATGCGCCGAGATCAGCTGGTTGTAGGTCTCGGCATCGACCACTGAGAGGTTGGGCTGCGCGAGCTGCAGCCGGATGATCAGGGCGAAGATGCCGCCGACCACGAAGCTCAGCACTCCGGTGACCATGTACATGATCCCGATCAGCTTGTGATCGGTCGTCGTCAGCCACAGGCTGATCGGCTTGAAGAATGAGTCGTCGTAAGCCTTCGGGCGGGGCAGGATCGTGGTAGCCGCCATCTGCTGCCTATCCTAACTCGGGCTTGCTGAGGGCTTGGGTGAGGGTGAGGTAGACGGCGACGGGGACGGCGATGCGTGCTTCGCGGCCAACTCAGTCTGCACCCACTGGTCGTAATCGGCCTGGTCCATCGCCTGCACGATGATCTGCATCGTGCTGTGCCCAGCGCCGCACAGCTCGGCGCACTCTCCGCGCCAGGTGCCGGGCTGGCTGATCTTCAACCACGAGAAATTGTCGTAGCCCGGCACGGCGTCGGTCTTGCCCGATATGGCGGGCACCCACCAGGAGTGGATGACATCCGTGCCC
>Ga0208849_1000997_pt1 | contig 22180 bp, 19 predicted proteins | sample NGESurdeep072012_10_FD_184470 | JGI IMG/M metagenome (GOLD analysis project Ga0208849, IMG submission 184470) | Arctic peat soil microbial communities from Barrow, Alaska - NGEE Surface sample 53-3 deep-072012 (SPAdes) | ecosystem: Environmental > Terrestrial > Soil > Wetlands > Peat ... | reverse complement strand
GAGCGGCAGCGAAGCAGGTTCCAACGCCCGACTGGCCGGTGCCCGGCGACTGGTGGTCACCCACCGTTGGCCCACCGTCGACGCGGCCGAGGTCCTGGTCGAGGCCACCGAGGCCTTCGGGGGCACCGTCGAGCAGGCCGCGGTGGGCCGGGGGTATTCGCTGTGACCGACCCCCATGCCTTGCGCGCCGATGGCAGGGACGTGGGCGACCTGCGTCCGGTTTCCTTCGTGCGCGACTTCACCGAGTTCGCCAACGGGTCGGTCCTCGTGTCGATGGGCAAGACCAAGGTCCTGTGCACCGCGTCGGTTGAGGACCGCGTCCCACCGTGGCTCCGCGGCGGTGGCAAGGGTTGGGTCACTGCCGAGTACTCGCTGTTGCCGGGCTCCTCCGCCGAGCGCGTCGGGCGCGAGGCGGCCAAGGGGAAGCAGTCGGGCCGCACCCATGAGATCCAGCGGCTGATCGGCCGGTCCTTGCGCGCCGTCACCGATCTGGTGGCCATGGGCGAGTTGTCGGTGACGGTGGACTGCGACGCGTTGCAGGCCGACGGGGGCACCCGCACGGCCTCGATCTGCGGCGCCTATGTGGCGCTGCACGACTGCTTCACGCGCCTGGTCCAGAAGCGGGTGCTGTCGTCGCATCCGCTCACCGACGCCTGCGCCGCGGTGTCGGTGGGGGTGGTGGACGGGGCCTGTCTCTTGGACCTCGACTACTCCGAGGACTCGCGCGCCGAGGTGGACATGAACGTGGTGATGACCGGGTCGGGGCGCTTCGTGGAGGTCCAGGGCACCGCCGAGGGCATGGCCTTCACCCGGGGCGAGCTCGACGAGCTCGTGGGCCTGGCCGAGTCGGGCATCGCCGTGCTGCTCGAGGCGCAGCGCGCCGTGGTCGAGGACCCTCCCTCTCCTCGGTGACCGGTCGCGGCGACGGGGAGGGCAACGGGGTCGGGGCCACCGGGAGGCTGCGGATGGTGCTCGCCACCGCCAACCCCGACAAGGCGGCGGAGATCGTGGCCCTGGTGAACGAGACGGTGGGGGACCGGGTCGAGCTCGTGGCCCGGCCCGCCTCGGTGGCCGAGGTGGAGGAGTCGGCGGCCACCCTGGAGGACAACGCCCGGCTCAAGGCGGTGGCGCTCGTGCACGCCACCGGATTGCCGGCCATCGCCGATGACACCGGACTCGAGGTCGATGCCCTGGGGGGCGCCCCCGGGGTGTTCTCGTCGCGCTACTCCGGGGAGCACGCCTCCTACGACGACAACGTGGCCAAGCTGCTGGCCGAGCTCGACGCCGCCGGCGCCCACGATCCCGAGGCCCGGCGGGCCCGGTTCCGGACCGTGGCCATGGCCTGCTTCCCGGGCGGGCGGGAGGTGGCGGCCCACGGCGTGGTGGAAGGCACCATCGCCCCGGACCGGCGCGGCAGCGGCGGGTTCGGCTACGACCCGGTGTTCATCCCCGACGGCGGCGACGGGCGCACCTACGCCGAGATGGCCATCACCGAGAAGAACACCCGCTCCCATCGGGCCCGGGCCTTCCGGGCCCTCGCCATCGGCCTGCTCTCGGGCTGAGGTGGGCCGCGGCGCCGGTCGAGCCCAGTTGATGGCCTCAGCGCCGTTCAGGCCTACCAGAGACATGGCAATTCGCCCACAGCAGCGACAGGTCCGGCTGATCGCCATGTGCCCCGATGAGGTCTCAAGCAGAGGAGAGCGCGTTCAGACTGCGACGCACTCGCCGGCTGTCGGGGATATCGCCTTTGATCTCGAGGAGTTGGAGTGCTCGTTGCAATGAGGCTCGGGCCTCGTCAGGTCGATCGGCCAGGAGCTGGACTTCGGCCCGTCCCTTATGGATGTCAGCGATCCATTGCAGTTGATCGCTGCGCTCGATCCATTCCAAAGCCTCGGCGGCCAGTACGAGGGCGCGGCCGAGATCTCCGTTCGTGGCTGCGATTTTGGCGCTCACAATGCGCCACAAAGACTGGGACACCACGTCTTCGTCATGAGTCAGGCTCTGCCCCAATGCGGCCAGCTCTGTCGCCGCCTCCATATCACCTCGGCGCAAACGGATGTCGGCGAGCAAGGGCGCCACCGTTGACAGAAAGGACCGCTCTCCACTCTGTTCGAGCTCTTCGAACAAGAACAGTAGGTGGCGCTCCGCCGCTTCGTCGTCGCCGATGATCAACTCGGCGTTGGCGGAGCAGGAGGCCAGATGATAGAGGTGCATTTTGCTGTGCATCTCCTCGAAGACGGACCGCGAATCGGCCAACGCGGCGCGCGCCTCGCCCGGCTTGTCGCGCAATGCGAGGAGCACTCCTTCGACCATCCGCCGAGTGCCGTATGCGATTCGGGTGGTTTCGCCCGAGAGCGCGTCTCTGCGGAGGAGTTCGAGGCCCTCATCAGACGGTCGTGGTCCATAGTAGATCGCCGCGTATCGAAACGAGCGGGCTTCATCGACCAGAAAGCGATCGCCGCACCGTGACGCGTGGTGCATGATCCTCTCGCAGATCTCCATCATCGGTTCCCAGCGCGCATCCATGTTGAGTCGTTGGCGCCGTGCGACGTAGGCATGTGCCATGCCTTCGTCGTCACCGGTGGATTCGAAGTATGCCAAGGCCTCGGCAACGGTGGCGTCGATCTCAGCCAGAGCGAGAGTACCCTCGGTGTGGGCGGCCACTTCCAGCCATGCCAGCCGGGCCCGCAGGATCAACCCACGATCGCCGCAAACCTCGGCGTCGTGGAGTACCCCGTCGAGCGTGGCGCGGGCGCTGGTGAACGCCTGGGCTCGGAAGAGCGCCACGCCGTGTCGGCGTCTGAGTTCCAATCCGCCCACCTGGCCTGGAACCAAGTCGGCGGCTCGAGCGTATAGGGCTGAGGCCGAAGTGGGGTCGGTGGCCATCAGCCGCAACGCCACTTCGGCCAGGCGTCTCGCCGCCTCGTGGGCCAGCGCACCGTCGTCGATCTCGCCCATGGCGCGACGCAAGGCCACCGCCTCGGCCAAGTGGTGACCCACGAATTCGTCGGCCTCGCTGACCTTGCCGCTGGCCTGCTTGTCGAGCCAGCGGGCCAGTCGCTGGTGGAGATCGGCCCGGCGCAGCTTGGGCAACGCATGGTAGGCCGAGTCGCGCACCAGAATATGGGTAAACGCGAAGCCGTCCTCGCCGGCGATGTCGCTGTGCTCGGAGCGGACCATCTCCTTGCGGGCCAGTGAGCGCAGATGACCGGCCACCGCGTGGGAGTCCATTGCTGCCAGCTCGACCACTGCCCCGGCGTAGAAGAGCTGGCCCACCACGGCGGCGACATCGAGCACTTGGCGCTCGCCTGCCGACAGCCTCTCGAGCCGGGCCGCCAGTAACGCGCCAATGGTTGGTGGCACCGTCACCGAGCCCAGATCCCCCGAGACTTGCCATCCCTCGGGTGCATGCACCAGCAAGCCGTCGTCGACCAGCATGGCCAGCAGTTGCTCGACGAACAGCGGGGTGCCGCCTGCCCCCGAAACCACCCGTTCGAGCGCTTCGGCGGGCAGGCCTGTCCCGCCGAGGATCTCCTCGACAAGCTTCGTAGACTCTTCGGTCGAGAGGGGCTTGAGCAAGACGTTGGTGACGTTGAGTTTCCCTCCGCCCCAGGTGGGGTACTCGTCGAGGAACTCGGGGCGGGTCAGGCACAGCACGAACAGTGCCGTGTCGCGGGACCAGTCGACCACGTCTTCGACGATGGCCAAAAAGGTGGCCTCGGCCCAGTGGAGGTCATCGATCACCCAAATGACCGGATTCGAGGCGGCGAGGGCTTCGAGGTAGCGCCGGACGGCCCACTGGATCTCTTCGATGGACCCCGAAGTGCCTCCTAGCCCTGCGAATGGGGCCAGGAGTTCGGTGACCTGTGCTGCGTCGGCGTCGTTTCCGAATACCGCAGCCATGCGCTTCCGGCCCTCATCGTCGTCCTCGGTTCCTGTGAGGCCGGCCGACGCTCGCAACATTTCGAGGAGGGGCCACAGCGATGTGCCGTCCCCATAGGAAAGGCATCGACTTCGGATCACGCCGACACCCGGTGTCCGCGAGGCCAGGAACTCGCCTGTGAGGCGGGTCTTTCCCACTCCCGCCGCGCCGAACAGGGTGAACAACTGGCAGCTGCGATCGACGGCGGCGCGCTCGAAGCACTGACCCAAAATCGCCAGTTCCCGGTCTCGACCCACGAGTCGGGCCCGCAGAGTGACGTCGGCGTCCGGAGTCTCGGTGACTCCCGCCACCGTGACCACCCGCCACGCTGGCACGGCCTCTTGTTTCCCCTTGAGCTCGAGCGGTGCCACGGGCTCTGCCTCGGCCCAATCTCGCACCAAGCGCCAGGTTGTCTCGCCCACGAGCACTTCGCCGACTCCGGCGGCCTGTTCGAGCCGGGCGGCAACGTTGACGGCGTCGCCGACGGTGTGGTCGGCCGAACCGCTCACAAGCACCTCGCCAGTGTTGACTCCGATACGAACGGCCAGCTCGACGCCCCAACGCTCCACAAGCTCCGGATTGAGCTCATCCAAGTCTCTGTGCATATCCAAGGCGGCCCGCACCGCCCGGAGGGCGTCATCCTCTCGAGTGACGGCGACGCCGAAGAAGGCAACCACGGCGTCGCCGATGAACTTCTCCACTTTCCCGCCGTGGCGCTCGAGGGCCGTTCGCATCACGGCGAAGTAGCGCTCCAACAGTGCCCGGAGGCTCTCTGGGTCGGTGCGTTCTCCCAGGCTGGTCGATCCCACCAGATCGCAGAACAGGGCCGTGACCGTCTTGCGCACGTCGTCCGCGTTGTCGACGGGCAGCTTGGCGCCGCACTCAGCGCAGAACTTCGCCCCGTCCCCGACCGCCGACCCACATCCGCCACAAGTCATCGCCACCGGCAAAATGCTACCGATGCCTCGTCTGGCGCCGTCGTTGCCCCTATCGGTGGAATTTGCGAGTCGGCGACGATGCCGGACCACCGCATTATTCAAGGGTGGCGGCCTCAGCGCAGGCGCCACTCCACCCGGTCGCCCGAGGCGAAGCGGGCCTGGCCCTCGGCCAGCGCCTCGGGGTCGTTGCCCAGGCCCACGAAGGCCCAGCCCAGGCCGAGCGCCTGGCTCCTCGACAGTTCGCGCCCCGCCCACAGCGCCCGCAGCGTGGCCTGGACCGCCACGGGGTGCGCCTTGGCGATCACCTCGGCCGCCCACTGGGCGCGGGGACGGAGCTCGGCGGCGGGCACCACTTCGGTGACGAGGCCGATCTGCAGGGCGCGCTGCGCGCTCATGCGCTCCTCGCTCCCGAGGAGGGTGAGGCGGACGAGGTCGCCGAAGGGCATGCGATCGGTCATCTGCAGGGGCTCGAAGGCCGCCGCCATGTTGTAGGTCAGGTGGGGGTCGAAGAACGTGGCGTGGTCCGCCGCGATCATGAAGTCGACCTCGCCCAGCATGTAGAAGGCCCCGCCGCAGGCGATGCCGTTGACGGCGGCGATGACCGGCTTCCACAGGTCGTTGGCCTTGGGCCCGAGGTTCTCCCCGGGGTCGTCGAACATGAAGGGGGTGGTGCCCGAGCCTATGCGCACGGCCTCGTCCCCGGGGGCGGGGGCCATCGCTTCGGAGCTCCCCGAGCGACCCGGCCGGGATCCCTCGGTCAGTGCTTCGGAGCGGTCGATTCCGGTGCAGAAGGCCTTGTCGCCGGCGCCGGTGAGCACCACTACGTGCACGTCGTCGTGGCGTCGGAGCCACCGCCACACACTGCGCAGCTCGCGCTGCATGGTGGTGTTGAAGGCGTTCATGACGCCGGGTCGGTTGAGGGTGACCCACGCCACGCCTTCCGACTCCTCGTAGCCGAGGGTCTCGAATTCGGGCATCGCTTCCTCGCCGTGGTCGTCGGGGCCGCCGGTGCTGTGTCGTGGGGCGGGCCGCGGGCACGGTAGCAGGGGCTGCACGAAGCGGGCACGCCGGAGCCCGCCCGATCTCTCTGGGGGCTGCTCGATCGGGCGGGGCCCGGCGGTCCGTGCAACTCCGGGTGGTGGCCGGGGGCATTTTCGGCACCGTCCCGGTGCTCGCCACCGACCAGGAAAAGCAGCGGGCGACGAAGCTCCGGACATCTTGGGCTATTGCGCCTCCCCTCACTAGGGACCAAAGTCCCTATTCGGTCCCACCGCCCCCACCAGGCCGGACGCGCCCACCTATCGCCTCCCACGGTGCGGAGTCCCTGGTGGAGGACCCAAAAGTGGGTGTCATTGGCGGGGGGGCGGCATTGGGCGGCACAGTGTCACGACGCCCACGGGGTGGCGGTGGCACGGGAGGGAGCACGATGTCGGACGACGAGCTGAGCAAGATCATCGGCAAGCCCATGAGCAAGTCCAGGGTTGTGGTGGAGCGCGGGCCGGTGGCCAACTTCGCCACGGCCGTGTGTGACTCCAACCGCGTGTACCGCGATCCCCGCGCCGCGGCCGAGGCCGGTCTGGCGGCGATCCCGGTGCCCCCTACGTACCCCTTCGTGATGCAGACGTGGGGCGAGTTAGCCGAGGCACAGCCCGCCGACAAGCCCAAGGGCAACCCCATGGGCGAGGTCATCGGGCCGCTCATGGCCAAGGGCGGGATCATCCTCCACGGTGAGCAGGAGTTCATCTACCACCGTCCTGTGGTGGTGGGGGACGTGCTGGTGGGCGAGGGCCATGTCGTCGACGCCTATGCCAAGGAGTCCAAGGGCAAGACGATGACCTTCCTCGTGACCGAGACGGTGTGGCGCGACGAGGAGACGTCGGAGCCCGTGGTCACGTCGCGCTTCAACCTCATCCACCGCGGTTGAGACCCCGGGCGTGAAGACCTCTCTGCTCACCGGACCCCAGTGGGCTGCGGTCCTGCGCATCGGGCTGGGGCTGTGGTGGCTCGAGAGCTTTCGGCACAAGAACCTCACGGCGTGGATCAAGCGCCAGGCGGGGATCAACTGGGCTGCCGACATCGCCGCCAAGCACCGCTGGAAGGTCGTGGGCAAGGGCTTCGACGCCGTGGTCAAGCCCCATCCGAAGGCCATGACCTGGGTCATCCTCATGAGCGAGCTGTCGCTCGGGCTCGGGCTGAGCCTCGGGTTCCTGACCCCGGTGGCCGCCTTCGCCAGTATCGCCCTCAACCTCTTGTACTTCGTCCTCATGATCCACGACTGGGCTGAGCAGGGCCAGAACGCGATGATGGTGCTCGCTGCGGCCGTGATCCTGGGGACCCACGGCTGGCAGGTGTGGTCGATCGACCACCTCATCGGCTGGTTCTGACCGACCGCCTCCGGCGGCGGACACCACACAGGGAGTCGGAGCATGCCCATCGGCATCGGGGAGGACCACGAGGAGCTTCGTCGCACGGTGCGGCGATGGCTCGAGGCGCGCTGCCCGCCTGCGGTGGCGCGCGCCCTGCTCGATGCCGAGGTCGAGACCATGCCGCCGTTCTGGGAGGAGTTGGCCGGCCAGGGCTGGCTGGGCATCCACGTGGCCGAGGAGTACGGCGGGCAGGGGTTCGGCATGCTGGAGCTGGCCGTCGTGGTCGAGGAGATGGCCCGGGCGTTCATGCCCGGACCGGCGGTGCCCACCATGCTGGCCGCCGCCGTGGTGAGCGCGGGCGCCGACGACCTCCAACGCAAGGCGCTGCTGCCGTCGATGGTCGACGGCTCCGTCCCCGTCGCCGTGGTGCTGCCCGGTGCCGGGGCCTTGACGGGCCGGCGCGCCGCCGACGGGTCCCTGGAGGTCCACGGTGAGGTCGGTCCGGTGCTCGGGGCCACCCTGGTGCGGCGGCTCCTGGCTCCGGTGGCGGTGGAGGGCGGCGGAGTCGTGTGGAGCGTGGTCGACCTCGATGCCGACGGGGCCACCGCCACCTCGCTGGCCAGCCTCGACCCGACCCGACGGGTGGGGACGGTGCGGGTGGAGGGCCTGGTGGTGGTGCCCGAGCGCCAGCTCCAGTCGGTGTCGAGCACGTCGGTGCGCGACCTCGCTCTGGTGCTCGGGGCGGCTGAGTGTGCGGGCGGGGGGCGCTGGTGTCTCGAGGTGGGGACGGCCTACGCCATCGAGCGTCGCCAATTCGGCCGGCCCATCGGCCAGTTCCAGGCCATCAAGCACCGACTGGCCGACATGCTGGTGGCGGTGGAGCAAGTCACGGCGCTGGCCTGGGACACCGCCCAGGCCGCCGACGCCGGTGACGCGTCCCAGGCCCAGCTGTCGGCCGTGCTGGCCGGAGCCTTCGCCCTCGATGCCTTCGTGGATTGTGCCAAAGGGTGCATCCAGATCCTGGGGGGCATGGGCTTCACCTGGGAGCACGACGCCCACCTGCAGTTGCGCCGGGCGCTGACGCTGCGCCAGCTCCTGGGCCCGAGCTCGGCCCTGCGGATCGAAGCCACGCGTGCCGCCCTGCACGGCAGCCGGCGCCGCCTGGCCCTGGATCTCCCCGACGCCGCCGAGCGCGTGCGCGAAGAGGTCCGCGCCGTCGTGGCCGAGGTGGCCGCCGCTCCCGACTCGACCGAGCGCCGCCGGCGACTGGTGGACACGGGGCTCCTGACCCCGCACTGGCCCGTGCCGTGGGGACGAGGGTCGGGGCCCGTGGAGCAGCTGGTGATCGACGAGGAGCTCGCCGCCGCCCACGTGCACCGGCCCCATCTCTCCGTGGGCGCCTGGGCACTCCCCACGATCATCGCCCACGGCTCCCCCGAGCAGCAGGAACGCTGGGTGGGGCCCACCATGCGGGGCGAGCTGGTGTGGTGCCAGCTGTTCAGCGAGCCCGGGGCGGGCAGCGACCTCGCCGCCCTGTCGATGCGGGCCACCCGGCACGACGGTGGGTGGGTGCTCAACGGCCAGAAGGTGTGGACGTCGATCGCCATGCGTGCCGACTGGGGCATCTGTCTGGCCCGAAGCGACCCCGACGCCTCCAAGCACGAGGGCATCACCTATTTCATCGTCGACATGCACACCGAGGGCATCGAGGTCCGGCCGCTGCGCGAGATCACGGGCGCGGCCATGTTCAACGAGGTGTTCTTCACCGACGTCTTCGTGCCCGACGACTGTGTGGTGGGGTCGGTGAACGGGGGCTGGCGCCTGGCTCGCACCACCCTGGCCAACGAGCGGGTGTCGATGGCGGGAGGTGCGACCTGGGGCTTCGGGATCGAGGGGATCCTCAAGGGCATCGACGCCGACGGGCCCGAGGATGCCGTGGTCCTCGACGGTGTCGGGAGCCTGCTGGCCGAGGCCCAGTCGCTGGCCCTGCTCGGCGCCCGGACCACGCTGCGTTCGGTGTCGGGGGTCGAGCCCGGTCCCGAGGCCAGCGTGCGCAAGCTGCTGGGCGCCGAGCACGAGCAGCGTCTCCAGGAGTTCGGGCTGGTGCAGCTGGGCGCGTCGAGCGCCACCACCGAGGGCGATGCGGGCCGGTGGAGCCAGGGCTTTCTCTCGGCCCGTTGCCTGACCATCGCCGGGGGCACGAGCGAGGTGCAGCGCAACGTGATCGGGGAGCGCATCCTCGGCCTGCCCCGCGACCCCGAGCCCGGGAGCTGAGTCTCACACCCACTGAGTTTTGACACGGACGAGTTTTGACACGACTGAGTTTTGACACGGACGAGAGACGACGCCCAAGCTGCGGCGACCGGGCGAGAAGGGATCGACATGGGCGAAGCCACGCCGTACTACGAGGACGTCAAGGAGGGTGACGAGGCTCCCTCGTCGAGCCACACCCTGACCCGCACCGACCTGGTGCGCTACGCCGGCGCCTCGGGGGACTACAACCCCATGCACCACGACGAGGTCCTCGCCACCGCCGCCGGCCAACCGAGCGTGTTCGGCCACGGGATGTTCTCCATGGGTCTGCTGGGCACGGCCCTCACCGACTACGTGGGCCCGGGCAACCTCACCCACTACAAGGTGCGGTTCTCCCGGCAGACCTGGCCCGGGGAGGAGCTCACCACCAAGATCGTGGTGACGGCCAAGCGCGTGGAGGACGGCCGCAACCTCGTGGACCTGGAATGCAGCCTCGCCAACGGGGACGGCGAGGTGAAGGTCGTGGGCGAGGCGACGGCGATCCTTCCCAGCAAGGCCTGAGCCGGCGCCGGGCGGGGCGCTCGCTCAGGACCTGGTGCTGGATTCGATGTGGTGCACCGGGCGTCGCCGGCCTGACCGGGCGGGCGACGGGGCCCAGGTGCTCAACAGCCCGGAGGGCTCCCGGTCTTGCCCGAGGCCGAGTAGAACAGCCCCAGCAGCGTGCAGATCGTGACCTTGGCCACCAGCCACTTGCCGTCGGTGAACACGGCGTAGCCGTTGTTCATGGGCAGGATCGCCGTTCCCCCCGTGCCGAGGATGTCGTAGACGACATGGGCGCACTGTGCGGGCAGCGACTGCTTGGCGCACTGGGCTGCGGTCAGGATGTTGACGCTGTCGATCTTCGAGCCCTGCGAGGCGCTGGCTTCGGAGGATGACAGGGCCTGCTGCAGCGCGGTGGTGATCGACTGCCCGTTCTGGATCACGACCAGCTTGCCGGCCAGGCTCGGGTTGGCGAGGTTGAACAGCGTGTTGTAGGAGAGGGCGATGTCGGCCTGGGCCGTGGCCGGGTCGATGGCCACGGTGGTGGTGGTGGCCTTGACCGTCGTGGGCGATGCCGATGGGGTGCTGCTACAGGCCGCCGCCCCCAGGCTGAGCGCGGCGATGATCGTCACCGCCATGACGCGCGGTGCGCGCAGTCGTCCCCGGTGCTTGTGGCCGACCGCCGTGGTGGTGTGTAGTCCGAGCATCGTATGGGCCTCCCCTTGAATGGTGCGCCGCTCCCCGAGGGCTGCCAGAGGTTAACCGCATCCCCGGCGCCGTACCTGACATTCTCGTCAGGGACCGTGGCGGGGGAGGCCGGGGGTGGCCGGGAGAGCCAGGGCCCCTGACGGGGCCGGGCCTCGGGTGGGCCTCAGGATCGGCCCCGGGATCAGAAGGTGAAGGGGGGCAGGCCCGGATCGCGGGTGGCGAAGAGCGTGGCCTTGTTGTCGGCCAGCTCCTTGGGTGTCCACCCCGAGTCGCGCTTGAGCTCCCCGGCGGGCCCCCAGCCCGCCATGACCCACACCGATCCGCCGTACACGACGAAGTTCTGCCCGTTGATGTCGGCGGCCTCGTCGGTGGCCAGGAACGCCACCAGCGGTGCCACGTTCTCCGGCGCGAAGGCGTCGAACTTGCCCTCCTCGGCCTTGGCCATGTCCCCGAAGAGGTCCTCGGTCATGCGGGTCCGGGCCCGGGGGGAGATGGCGTTGACGGTCACGCCGTAGCGGGCCAGCTCGCGTCCCAAGATGATGGTCATGGCCGCGATGCCGGCCTTGGCGGCTCCGTAGTTGGCCTGTCCGGCATTGCCGAACAGCCCGGCCTCGGACGCCGTGTTGATGATCCGCCCCGACAGGTCCTCGCCCGCCTTGGCGCGGTTGCGCCAGTGGATCGAGGCGAAGTGCGACGTGGCGAAGTGGCCCTTCAGGTGCACGCGGATGACGTCGTCCCAGTCGGACTCGTCCATGTTGAAGCTCATCTTGTCGCGCAGGATGCCGGCGTTGTTGACGAGGATGTCGAGCTTGCCCCAGGCGTCGACGGCCTGGGCCACGAGGGCCTCGGCCCCGGCCCACGAGCTCACGTCACTGCTGTTGAGCAGGGCCTCGCCGCCCGCCGACTTGATGTCCTGGACGGTCTGCTCGGCCGGGTGGACGTCGATGCCCTCGCCCGCCCGGGAGGCGCCGACGTCGTTGACGATGACCTGGGCGCCCTCGGAGGCGAGCAGGAGTGCCTCGGCGCGCCCGATCCCGCGCCCTGCCCCGGTCACGATGGCCGTCTTCCCCTCGAGCATGCCCATCAGGTGTCCTCCTACTTCTGCTGCTTGGCGCCACGTTGACGTCGGATCTGGAACCCGGGCAGCATGGCCGATGGTGCGAGCCAGGGTCAACACGGCCCACACGCCCCGACCGGCCCTGACCGGGCACGACGACGACCACATTCCCTGCGCACGAACGAGGCAGACACCCATGGCCACCACCCGCTTCGACCTCCCCACCCCCGACGACTTCACCCGGCCGTGGTGGGACGCGGTGGCCGAGGGGCGGCTGCTGCTCATGCGGTGCTCGACCTGTGGTGAGGCGCACTACTACCCCCGGCCGTTCTGCCCCCGTTGCGGGGCCGACACCGTGTCGTGGGAGGAGGCCAGCGGGGACGCCACGCTCTACACGTGGTCGGTCGTGCACCAGAACGACCTTCCGCCCTTCAACGAGCGGGTGCCCTATGTGGCGGCCGTGGTCGACCTGGCCGAGGGCCCGCGCATGATGACCAATGTCGTCGGCTGCGCCCTCGACGACCTCGCCGTGGGGATGGCCCTGCGGGTCGAATTCACCGACATCGGCGACGAGTACCACGTGCCCATGTTCCGCCCTGCCTCCTAGGACCGCGATGTCGATGCAGCGTTCGGGGAGGAGGGTGGCGCTGATCACCGGGGGGAGCAGGGGGATCGGCCGCGCCTGCGCCTTGGCCCTGGCCGGCGACGGCTTCGATGTGGCGGTGAACTACCGCCGCGGCGACGAGGCTGCCGCTGACACGGTGGCGGCCGCCGAGGCTCTGGGGGCGCGGGCCCTGCGCTACCGGGCGTCGGTCGAGTCGGCCGAGGAGGACGAGGCCATGGTGGCGGCCGTGCTCGGCGACTTCGGCGCCGTGGACACACTGGTGCACTCGGCCGGTATCGCCAGTCGCGGCCACACCGTGGTCGACACCGATCCCGCCGAGCTCGAGCGGGTCGTGGCCATCCATGCCTTCGGGGCCCACCACCTGTGCCGGCTCGTGTTGCCTTCGATGCGGGGCTGCCCTCGGGGCGACGTGGTGTTCGTGTCCAGTGTGGCGGCCCGGTTGCTGGCACCCAACAGCTCGCCCTACAACATGGCCAAGGCCGCCCTCGAGGCGCTGGCCATGACGCTGGCCAAAGAAGAGCGTCGCCACGGTATCCACGTCAACGTGGTCGCCCCGGGGTTGGTGGCCACCGAGATGGGGCGGCGCTTGGTCCGGGCCATGGGCGTGGACGACATCTCGACCATGGACGCCAACGCCGCCTTCGGTCGGGTGTGTCGCCCCGAGGACGTGGCGGGCGTGGTGCGGTTCCTGTGCTCGGACGAGGCCGGCTATGTGAGCGGCCAGGTCATCGCCGTCGACGGCGGGGGATGAGGCGTCCCGGGCTCAGCCCGGGGAGGCCGACAGGTCGTAGACGGTCACGCCATTGATGGTCTGGGCGGTGAAGTGGCTCTCGACCCACTGCGTGATCTGGCTCGCCGTGGTGCCCGAGTTGCCCGTGCCGGGCCCGCCGCCGCCGGAGATGAAGTAGTGGACCTCCTTGTCGGCCACGTACCGCTCGAACTGTGCCAACGTCGGGGCGGGATCGGTGCCGTTGAACCCACCGATGGCCATGACGGGGTCGGCGGTGGCGAGCTGGTAGCCGGCGGCGGAGTTCGAGTTCACGGTGGCGGCCACCCAGGTGTAGGCGCGGGCATCGGACTCCAGTGCCTTCACGAGCTTGCTCCCCGGGGTGCTGATGGACAGGAACCCACCGCCGCCCGGGCCGCCCACGCGGCCACCGAACCGTGCCGCTCCGGTGCCGGCGGACGGTGGTGCCCCGGGAGGCCCGCCGAAGCCGCCGGCCGGCAACGCGGCGCGCCGCGCCCCGGCGCCCGCACCGCCGGGGGGTATGGCGAAGCCGCCTCTCGGACCGGCGCCGGGAGTGCCCCCGAAGGTGCCGCTGGGAGCGCCGGGACGGCCGAAGCCGGTGCCCGACGACGGCCCCGCCGAGGGGATCGCCCCCGCGTGGGCGGTGGCGACGGTGTCGAGGGCGTAGGCGGCGGGCCCGGCCAGCGCGGCGCAGACTCCCACCACGCCGATCCCGAGCGCGGCCCTGGTGCGGAGGCGGGGCTGGAGCACGAGCGCCAGGGCGCTCATGAGGCCCACCCCCAGCACGGCGACGCGCAGCCACGGCATCCACTGCGGGGCCCGGTCGAGCAGGACGTACGACCACACCGAGGTGGCCGCCAACGCCGCGGCCAGAACGGCTCGGGCGCCGAACGCGGTCCGTCGTTCCCACAGGGCCGATGTCCCGATGCCGACCATGGCACCGATGGCCGGGGCGGCGGCGACCGAGTAGTAGGGGTGGATGATCCCCTTGGCCAGGCTGATCACCACCACCGTGACGACGAGCCAGCCACACCACAGCAGCAAGCCGCTGCGCGCCGCGTCGGTGCGGGGCCGGCGTCGCCACAACCACAACGACGCCACGGCCACGATCAGCGCGGCGGGGATGAGCCAGGAGATCTGGGTCCCGAACTCGGTGTTGAAGAAACGCAGCCACCCGGTGGGGCCCCACTGCGAGCCGACGGCGCTGTTGCCGCCCACGCTGCCGCTCTCGCTGCCCGAGATGCGGCCCAGGCCGTTGTACCCGAAGATGAGGTTGAGCAGGCTGTTGTCTTGCGACCCTCCGACGTAGGGCCGGTCGGCGGCCGGAATGAGGGACACGATTGCCACCCACCAGCCCGACGACACCACCAGGGCCACGGCGCCGGCGCCCAATTGTGCGATGCGCCGGCGCAGGGGCGTGGGGGCGGCGACGAGGTACACGATGGCGAGGGCGGGCACGACGAGGAAGGCCTGGAGCATCTTCGTGATGAACCCCGTGCCCACCGCGCTCATGGCCAACACCAACCACCATGTGTTGGCGCGTTCGAGGGCGCGCACCGTGGCGTAGGCCGCCACCGTCAGCAAGAGGACCAGGAGGGCGTCGGGATTGTTGTACCGGAACATGAGCGCCGCCACGGGGGTGGTGGCGAGCACGAGACCCGCCAACAGCGCGGCACCGGGGCGGAACGAGCGCCGCACCGCGGCGTAGAGCACGGTCACCGACGCCACTCCCTCGAGGGCTTGGGGGACGAGGATGCTCCACGAATTGAGGCCGAAGATCCGGGCCGAGATCTCCATGACCCATAGCGACGCCGGCGGCTTGTCCACGGTGATGAAGTTCGCCGCGTCGGAGGAACCGAAGAAGAAGGCCTTCCAACTCTTGGTGCCGGCCTGGACAGCGGCGGAGTAGAAGGAGTTGGCCCAGCCCGACGCGCCCAGACCCCAGACGTAGAGGACGGCGGTCCCCACCAACAGCGTCAGCAGTGCCGGCCGCACCCACGCCGGATCGCCGGGCCGTCCCCGCCACAGGCGGTGGACGACGTTGCCGCGCCGATCCTGGCGCTGCTCGTCCGGCGACGGGATCGGGCCGGGCGGCGCCTCGAGCGCGGGCTCGACGGGAAGGACGTCGGTCGTCATCGTGGGCTCCTCGGCATTGGTGACGGCTGGACTGGGGACGGCTGGGTTGGTGACGGCGGGGTGGCGCTGGGGAACACCCACGACCGGAAGAGCGCGAAGCGCACCGCCGTGGCGAGCACCCCTGCGGTGACGAGGACGGCGACTTCGAGGCCACGGCCCGCGCCGGGGGCGAGGGCGTGCAGCACCACCAGTGCCCCGGTGGTGAGGGCGAGTCCGACGGCGAACACGACGATGCCCTGGAGCTGGTGGCGGAGATGTCGGTCCCGGCTGCGCACGCCGAAGGTCACCCGCCGGTTGACGGCGGTGTTGGCCAGGGCGGTGACCAACAGGGCGAGGGCGTTGGCGAGAAGGGCGGGTAGCCCGGCGCGCAGCACCACGTAGAGCACGACATAGGCGGCGGTGCTCACCACTCCCACGGCGGAGAAGCGCGCCAACTGGGCGAAGAGCCCCGGACGGGCGTCCACGGCCTGTTCGGCCGCCGTCGAAGCCCGCAGCGTCGCCAGGGGAAGGCTCCCGGTGGCGAGACCCCGCAGCAGCCGGGCGATGCCTCTCAGGTCGTCGAGCGCGGTGGCGAGGAGATCGACACGGGAGTCGGCGTCGTCGACCCAGTCGACGGGGACCTCGTGGATGCGCATCCCGGCCCGCTCAGCCAGGAACAAGAGCTCGGTGTCGAAGAACCATCCGGTGTCTTTGACCAGTGGCAACAGGGCGCGGGCCCGGTCGGCTCGGATCGCCTTGAACCCGCACTGGGCGTCGGAGAACCCGGCGGCCAAGGTGGCGCGCAGCAAGAGGTTGTAGCAGCGCGAGATGACTTCGCGTTTGGTGCCGCGCACCACGCGCGAGCCGTGGGCCAGGCGCGTGCCGATGGCCATGTCGCTGTGCCCCGAGACCAGAGGCGCCACCAGGGGCAGCACGGCGCTGAGCGCGGTTGAAAGATCGACGTCCATGTAGGCGAGCACCGCCGCGTCGCTGGATGTCCATACATGGCGCAGGGCACGGCCCCGCCCCTTCTCCTCGAGGTGCAGTGCCACCACATCGGGGAGCTCCTCTTCGAGGGAGCGGGCAATGGGCCAGGTGCAGTCGGTGCTGGCGTTGTCCACCACCGTGATCCGGAAGCTGAAGGGCAGCTCGTCGCGCAGATAGGCGTGCAGTCGCCGGACGCTGGCCTCGAGGTCCGCCTCCTCGTTGTACACGGGGATGGCGATGTCGACCTGGGGTCCCGTCGACCGCCACAGGGAGAGGGCGGGTTCGCTCTCGAGCGCTCCGGACCCCGTCGGTGTGGCACGGGGCATTGAGAAGTCGTCGGGTCGGAGTGTGGCCGGCTGGACCATGGGGATCAGTGTCCCGGTGCCAGCAGTGGCTCCCCTCAACGCCACCTGTGGATTTCCTGACAATCTCGGACGCTCCGGAAGGGCCGGGGGGTGGGGCCGAAGGCCTTCAGCGCGCCATGTCCGCCAGCGTCGTCACCGTCCGCAACGTCCGGGTGGTGGCCACCACGTCCAGGGAGCGTTCGAAGAAGGCGTTGTTGAGCTTGGTCCGCCCGTAGCCCTCGGGGCAGTGCACGTAGACCTCGCGGCCCGACACCCGGAATTCGTCGGGAAGGAAGGCTCGGGGGTCGAGGCCCGAGGGCGCCGAGGTCGCCGGTTTCGACGCCAGGAAGGTGACGTGGAGCTTCGACGGGTCCCGCCCCCCCGTCGCCAGCGGATTGCGCGCCACGACCTCGGCCAATTGCGGACCGGTGCGGAGCACGACCTTGATCCCGAGGCCGAACCGGGCCTCGAGCCCTTCTTCGAGCATGGCCCGGAGCTTGGCCGCCGCGGTCGATGTGGCGAAGAGCACGTTGCCGCTCTGGATATAGGTGCGCGCCGCACCGAAGCCCATCTCGGCGAAGGTGGTGCGCAGGTCCGCCATGGACACCTTGGCGTGGCCCCCCACGTTGATCCCGCGGAGCATCGCCGCGTACGAGGTCATGGCGGGCTCGTCACGGCCTTCGTCCCGTGAGGTCCAGCAACCGCACCTGCATGGGCGCGTCCTCGGCTATCGATCCGCTGGGGCCGCTCCCGAACACGCCGGTCTGGCCGATGAAGGGCACCATCGGTTGCAAGGCTTCCCAGGTGGAGAGGACCAGATCCTCGTGCAGACGCTCGTCGCCCCCGGTGGCACGGGCCACGTCCCAACTGTGCAGCAGGTAGTCGCCGGTCCGGAACCCGTACAGCGTGGTGCCCGGGACGTCTCCGGCCGCCGGGTGGTGGATGGTCATCTCGAAGGCCCCCGGGGCGCTGAAGGCGGCGAGCTCATCGGCCATGGCCGCGTCGAGTTCGACTCCGAGGTCCGGGCCATGCGCCACGCCGAAGGCGGCAGAACTCTCGGCCGCCGATGCGCCCCCGAGCAACAACCCCGACATGCGGCTGCCTTCGACCAGGTGCACGACCAGGGCCTGGACGTTCCAATGGGCGCAGGGTGTGGGGAGGTCCCACTGGCCGGCCCCGATCTCGGCCACCCGCGCCCGGATCTCGGCCTGTGCGGTGGCCAGGTCGGTGACATCGCTCATGATCTCTCTCCTTGCTCGGTCGGGCCCGCCTCGGGGCTCATCGCATCTCCACGTCCTCGAGGTATTCCTCGCGCCACAATTCGTAGCGCTCCTCGGGCAGGTGCAGGGCGTGGGTGGGCCGCAGGGCATCGACGAAGGGTCGGTCGTGGCTGACCGCCACCACCGTGCCGGGCCACGTGCTCAGCATCTCGCCGACGGCCTCGACCGACGCCGGGTCCAGGTTGTTCGTCGGTTCGTCGAGCACCAGGAGGTTGGCGCGCCCCGCCGACAACATGGCCAGGCTGAGCTTGGCCCGCTCCCCGCCCGACAGCGAGGCCGGCAGCTGCTCCGCCGTCGCTCCGGTGAGCCCGAACGAGCCCAGCAGGGCCCGGCGCTCGGACACCGTCCGCAGCACGCTGTCGTCGATCTGCTCCAGTGCACACAGCGAAGGGTCCAACTGCTCGTGCTCCTGGGCGAAGTACCCCAGGGCCACGGCGTGGCCCGCCTCCACCGAGCCCTGGGTGGGGGCCTGGACCGAGGCGAGGCATCGCAACAGGCTGCTCTTGCCCGCACCGTTGCGGCCGATCACCACCACCCGGTCGCCGCGTCCCACGACGAAATCGGTGTTGAGGAGGACCTTCTTGGTGCCGTAGGAGACCTGCACAGCGCGCACGGTGAGAGGCAGCGCACCCGAACGCGCCGGCGTGGGGAGCCGAAAGCGCGTCTTGCGGTCGCGTTTGACCAGTTCGGTGCGATTGCCCTTCATCTTCTCCACCCGGCGGTCGAGAACCTTGGCCTTGCGGGCCCGGTCCTCGGTGCTGGCCCGCATGGAGTCGGCCAGGGTGCTGAGCTTGCGGATCTGCCGGTCCTCGAGGGACCGCTTCTTCTCGCGCTGTTCGATGTCGGCGGTCAGTTGGGTGCGAAAGGCGGTGTAGTTGCCCTTGAACTCCCGCAGGCCTCCTTCCGCCACGCTCAGCACCTTGGTGATGACCCGGTCCAGCAGTTTGAGGTCGTGGCTGATGACGAGCATCGCCCCCGCAAAGCGCGACAGCTCGGCTGTGAGCCACCGCTTGGCGGCGAGGTCGAGATGGTTGGTGGGCTCGTCGAGCACGAGCGTGTCGGGGCGCCCGAACAGGACCCGGACGATGTCGACGCGCCGGCGTTGGCCACCGGACAACGAGTCGATGTCGTCGAACAAGATGGCCTGGCGCAGGCCGATCCCCTCGGCCAGCCGGGCGATGTCGCCCTCGAGGTTGTAACCCCCGGCGGCCCCGTATCGCTCCTCGAGGTCGGCGAAGGTGGCGATGGCCTCGGTGGTGGGGTCGGCCGCCACCGCCCGGCGGGCCCTGTGCATCTCCTCGTCGAGGATGTCGAGGCCCCGGGCGGAGAGCACGTGCGAGAAGCCGGTGGGCTCGAGCCCCAGGCCCCCTGCCGTCGGCACCTGGGGGAGAAAGCCCAGGGTTCCTTGGACGTCCACGTCCCCCGCCACCCGCAGGTGGGGCGGGACCTGGCCGCAGATGACCGACACCAATGACGACTTGCCCGTCCCGTTGCGACCGACCAGGCCCACCTTGTCGTCGGGCCCGACCATGAATGACGCGTCGCGCAGCAAGGTCCTTCCACCGATCTCGATGGTGATGTCGCGGCCCGTGATCACCCCTCTATTGCATCAGGTTGGTGACCGGGTGCTGAACATCGGGACTTCGGTCGCGATCAGACAGTCGAGTGCGGGCGAGAGGAGTCGAACCTCCACCCCCGAAGGGACGGGGACCTAAACCCCGCGCGTCTACCGTTCCGCCACGCCCGCAGCGCCCCGCCACCGGCACGGCGCCGCCCGTCGGGACAGGGCGAGCCTATCGGGCCGCCCACCGCACCCTGCCCGACCGGCGCCGGCATCCCGGGTAGCCTCGTGGCATGGCATCACACCTGACAGACGCATCTCCCCTGGTCGCAGACCTGCCCCCCACCATGCGGACGGGAAACCTGCCCGACCTGGCCTCGGCTGACGTCTTCCAGCGCCTTCTCAAGGAGCGCATCATTTTCCTGGGCAGCGCCATCGACGAGGTGGTGGCCAACCAAGTCTGTGCACAGCTCCTCCTCCTGGCGGCCGAGAACAGCGAGCGCGACATCGCCCTGTACGTCAACTCGCCGGGAGGCTCGGTCACCGACGGGCTCGCCATCTACGACACCATGCAATACGTCAGCTGCGACGTGAGCACGATCTGTGTCGGACTGGCCGCGTCGATGGGGCAGTTCCTGCTGTGTGCCGGCGCCCCGGGCAAGCGGTTCGCCCTTCCCCACAGCCGGATCCTCATGCACCAGCCTTCGGGGCAGATGCAGGGCCAGGCCACCGACATCGCCATCCAGGCGGAGCAGATCGTCTACCTCAAGCGGATGATGGCCGAGCGGATCGCCCTCCACACCGGTCAGCCCATCGAACGGATCGAGGCGGACTCGGACCGTGACCGCTGGTTCACGGCCGAAGAGGGGAAGGACTACGGGTTCATCGACCGGGTCATCGAGCACTCCACGCCCCAGGCGGCTGCCCGCTGAGCACGGGGCCCGGGGTTTCGAACGGAGCAATCCGATGACCGACGTCCAATCCGATGTCGGGGCCGCGGTCGAGCCGACGGCTCCACCCGCCGGTGCCGATGCGACCGACGGAGCTCCGGTGGGGGTGGACGCCGGTGAGCGCGCTATCGCCGAGCGTGCCCAGCGCATAGCGGGGCGGTCCAAGCCGACCCGAGTCGTCGCTGCCCGGGTGAGCATCTGGCTGCGCCTGGGCGAATTGTGGCGGGCGCGGGAGCTGTTCTTCTTCCTGGTCCGCAAAGAGATCAAGGTCAAGTACAAGAACTCGGCCCTGGGGTTCTTGTGGTCCATGCTCAACCCGGCGCTCACCTTGGCCGTGTTCTACGTGCTGTTCACCTTCTTCCTGCCCAACGGGATCCCGAACTTCGTCATCTACATGTTCTCGGCCATGTTGGTGTGGAACCTCTTCCAGACGGCCGTGCTCACCGGCACCAGCACGATCGTGTCCAACGCGGCCATCGTCAAGAAGGTCGCCTTCCCTCGCGAGATCCTCTCCCTGGCTGCGGTGGGATCCGCCTTCATGTTCTTCTTGTTCCAGTCCATCGTCCTCCTGGCGTTCATGATCGCCTTCTGGCACCGCCCCGACTGGAGCGTGCTGTGGCTCGTCATTCCGGCGCTGGCGGCCATCGTGGTGTTCGCGGCGGCCTTGGCGGTCTTTCTCTCGGCCGTCAACGTCTACCTGCGTGACACCCAGCACCTGGTCGAGGTGCTGTTGATGGCGTGGTTCTGGGCCATCCCCGGCATCTACCCCTACTCAGGCCGGGTCCAACAGGGGCTGATCAAGCACACCATCTTCGGGATCCCCGGGACCCATCTCATCTGGCTGTACTTCGCCAACCCGGTGAGCCCGGTGGTGATGTCGTTCCAGCGGGTCTTCTACAACGTCGTCCATCCCCGCTCCACGCTGCTCACCAAGCTGCCGTCGGGGAACTCGATCCACAAGCTGATCCCCAACGGGGTCATGGCCCGGTACGGGATCCACTGGTACGTGACGTCCGATCTCATCGTCCTGGGGGTCTCCCTCGCCCTCCTGGTCGGCGCCATGATCGTGTTCGGGCGCCTCGAGGGCAATTTCGCCGAGGAGCTCTGAGCGCGGTGCCGGCGAACATCGCCGTCGACGTGGTGGACGTGACCAAGCGGTTCCGCCTCTACACCGAGAAGTACCAGTCGCTCAAGGAGCGGTTCCTGCACGCGGGACGGAACCCGTACCAGGACTTCTATGCGCTGCGGGACATCAACTTCGAGATCCCCGAGGGTCAGACGGTGGGGATCCTGGGACGCAACGGCTCGGGGAAGTCGACCCTGCTCAAGTGCGTGTCGGGGATCCTCCAGCCCACCAAGGGCAAGGTCGTGGTGCGGGGCAGCCTGGCCGCCTTGCTGGAGCTGGGGGCCGGGTTCCAGCCCGAGTTGTCGGGACGAGAGAACATCTACCTGAATGCGTCACTGCTCGGGTTGTCGACGAAGGACGTGGACAAGCGCTTCGACGAGATCGTGGCCTTCGCCGAGCTGGAGCAATTCATCGACAATCAGGTGAAGTACTACTCGTCGGGGATGTACGTCAGGCTGGGCTTCGCGGTGGCGGTCAATGTCGACCCCGACATCCTGGTCGTGGACGAGGTGCTGGCCGTGGGCGACGAGGCGTTCTCGAGAAAATGCATGGCCAGGATCAAGGAGTTCCAGGACGACGGCCGCACCATCTTGTTCGTGACCCATTCCTCGGACCTCGTGCGCCAGATCTGTGACTTCGCCGTCGTCCTGAGCTCGGGGG
>Ga0208849_1000996_pt1 | contig 22184 bp, 19 predicted proteins | sample NGESurdeep072012_10_FD_184470 | JGI IMG/M metagenome (GOLD analysis project Ga0208849, IMG submission 184470) | Arctic peat soil microbial communities from Barrow, Alaska - NGEE Surface sample 53-3 deep-072012 (SPAdes) | ecosystem: Environmental > Terrestrial > Soil > Wetlands > Peat ... | reverse complement strand
GTGCTCGCGTTCGTACCACGCCGCGCCGATCCCGAGCTGGGCTCGGCCTCCCGACAAGACGTCGAGCGTCGTGACGATCTTCGCCAGCAGGCCCGGGTGTCGGTAGGTGACCCCCGTGACCAACAGCCCGAGCCTCATGGTGCTCGTCTGTCCGGCCAGGAACCCCAGGGATGTGTAGCCCTCGAGCATCGGATCCTCGGAGGTCGCCATCATCTCCATCTGGAACCAGTGGTCCATGAGGGTGAACACCGACACGCCACTCTCCTCGGCGATACGGGCCGTGGTGGCGAGGGTGGGGCCGAGGGTCTCGGGTGCCCCGGGCAAGGTGAAGTTGACGAAGTGGATGCCTACGCGCATCGGCGTTCCTTTCGGTCTAGGTCGGGAGTCGGCCAGGATCGTGGCCCTCACCTTCGCGCGGCGCCGGGGCGCGTCGGCCTCGGTCGACGACTGAGCCTGGCGTCTCGACGGCCGGGACACCATTGACGTGGCCGCCGACAATTAGATACGGTCCGACTCGGATCGAAATCTCCGGCGAAAGAGAGCCCGACGTGCCTGCACTCGAGCGCAAGTGGTGGACCCTCATCGCCGTCTGTACCGCCACCTTCATGCTCCTTCTCGACATCACGGTCGTGAACGTGGCACTCCCCGACATCCAACGTTCGCTGCACTCGAGCTTCAGCGACCTGCAATGGGTGGTCGACGCCTATTCCCTGACCCTGGCCGCCTTCCTTCTCACGGCCGGGGTCGTGGGAGACATGTTCGGGCGCCGCGTGGTCTTCGCCGTGGGGTTGGGCGTGTTCTCGGTGTCGTCGCTCGTGTGCGGCCTGTCCTCGACGGCGTTGATCCTGAATCTGGCGCGAGGAGCCCAGGGGGTGGGGGGCGCCATCATGTTCGCCACCTCGCTGGCGCTCATCGCATCCGCCTTCCACGGCAAAGAGCGCGGGACCGCCTTCGGCATCTACGGGGCGGTGATCGGCGGTGCTGTGGCGGTGGGGCCGCTCATCGGTGGCGCGCTCACCAGCGGGCTCGGCTGGCGGTGGATCTTCTTCGTAAACGTGCCCGTCGGGGTCGTCGCCATCGCCCTCACCCTGACACGGGTGCAGGAGTCCAAGGAGGCCAACCAGCGGCGGGTGGACTGGATCGGCTTTGTGTCGTTCTCTGCCGCCCTGTTCATGCTGGTCTTCGCGCTGGTGCGGGGGAACTCCAACGGCTGGAGCAGTTCGATGATCGTGGGCCTGCTCATCGGCTCGGCGGTCCTGCTGGGCGTGTTTCTCGTCGCCGAATGGCGCCAGTCTGACCCCATGCTGGACCTGAACCTGTTCCGGCGGCCGGCGGTGATCGGCTCGTCGATCGTGGCCGTCGCCTTGTCGGGATCGATCTTCGCCCTGTTTCTGTACATCACCCTCTACGTCCAAGACGACCTCGGCTACGGCCCGTTCGCGGCCGGGGTCCGATTCCTGCCCATCACCATGCTGTCGTTCATCGTGGCCCCCTTCGCCGGCAAGCTCAGTGTGCGGATCAAGGCGCGGTACCTGCTCGGCAGCGGGCTCTTGATGGTCGCCATCGGGCTCCTGCTCATGTCGCACGTCCACGCCTCGTCGGGGTGGACGGTGCTGTTGCCCGGGTTCGTCGTCACCGGCATCGGCATCGGCACGGTGAACCCCGTCCTGGCGTCGGCCGCCATCAGCGTGGTGCCACCCGAGCGAAGCGGCATGGCGTCGGGGGCGAACAACACCTTCCGCCAAGTCGGCATCGCCACCGGCATCGCCGGCCTGGGGGCCGTGTTCCAGAGCCAGATCCAACACAAGACCCTGGCCGGGCTGGGGGCGAGCCCTGTCGGCCGGGAGGTGTTGGCCCGAGGGGGCGCGGCGCTGAAGGGAGCGATCACCGGTGGTGGAGTACGCCAGGCATCAGCGGCCATTCCCTCGGCCCCGGCCCGCGACGCGCTGCTGCACGCCTATCAGGTCGCCTTTGCCAGCACCTTCGACCACCTCATGGTCATCGGCGTGGTAGTCGCCGCGCTGGGCTCGATCGGTGCCTACGCCCTCGTGCGCGAGCGCGACTTCGTGCCGAGCTATGCCCCGCCCGACGCGGCGCAAGAACAACCGGCCGGAGTGGGGCTGTGAACGTGGACGCCACGCTCGCACCCACACCGCGGCCTCCGGGGAGGCCGCGGGACCAGCGGGCCACCCAAGCCATCACCGACGCCGCGCTCCGCCAGCTGGCCGCGTTGGGATACGCCCGGGTGTCGATGGAGAGCATCGCCAGCGAAGCCGGTGTGGCCCGGGCCACGGTGTACCGCCGCTTCAAGGACAAGGCCGACCTAATCACCGCGGCCATCGCCGACACTCCGGGAGGGCGGTTCCCCGATCAGCCTTCCGATGACCCGCGCGCCGACCTCGTCGTCTACCTCGAGGCATTCGACGAGCGCTTCGGGGAGAGCTGCGTGGAGGTGATCGGCACCCTGCTGGGGTCACGCGAAGAACATGTGGCGTTGGCGTTGCACCGCCAACGTGTCGTCGAGCCGCGCACCGGCTACGTCCGCAGCCTGCTGGTGCGGGCCCAGGAGCTGGGGGAGCTGGCCACCGACACCGATGTCGACCTGGCCGTGCAGATGCTCACGGGATCGGTCCTGGCCCGAAGGGTCAACGGCACAGCCAGCCCGCCCGATTGGGCACGACGTGCCATCGACATGATTTGGAGGCGCGACGTACCCGTCGCGTCCTTCTGAGGCGCCAGGGCCGCCGACCTGCCGGACGACCGGGGTGCCCTACCCCAGCTCGGTCAGGAGCTGACGGCAACGCTCCGCGTTCTGCGCCAGCGTGGCCCGGAAGGCGTCCATCCGGGCCAACTTGGCGTCGAGCTGCTCTTTCAGGGACTCGTTCAGAGCCAGGGCCTCCTCGAGCAGAGCCTTCTGTTGGAGCCGGGCGGCTTGGGTGTTGACGTCACGCTTGGCCCGGTAGGCGGCACGCACCTCGTCGAGCCGTTGTTCGGACTCCAGGAACTCCTTGATCTCCTCGAGGTTCATCCCCAGCGCCTCGCGCAGCTCGAGAATGCGCTGCAGCTGCACGAGGTCGGCCTCCCGATAGCGTCGCTCGCCACCGGCGGTGTAATCCGAAGGGCTCAGGAGACCCAATTCGTCGTAGTAGCGCAGCGTGCGGGGAGACACCCCGGCCCGGGCGGCGGCGCCGCTGATGCGCAGGCCGGCCTCGGGTGTCGCGCCCGGCACCAGCGGGGCCATGGAACCGGCGTCGATCGGTGCGCCCTTCACCCCCGTGGCCCGAGCCATGTCCTCAACCCACCAACAGGGGCTCTGTCTCGGCCACCGCTTGTTCGGACGACTCGAGCGGAAGCCCGGCGTCGCTCTCGGTGTGGTGGTACTTGCCCCCGCGCAGCAAGGAGGCGACGGCGCCGAGCACGCAGGCGATGGCAGCAAAGTCGAACGCCTTCTCGAGTCCCTTGCCGAACGGGGCCGAGATGAGGTGCGGGAAGAACGACCGCCCCGTGATGTAGTTCGCCTGCGCCACGGTCATGTGGTGCAGAGCGGTCGGACCGAGCAGCGTCGCCATCGGGTTGTACCCGAGGAATGCCGCGAAGAGCGAGCCCACGGGCGGGAGGTGTGACACACGCGTGGCGGTGCTGGCTGGCACTCCTTGTGCCACCAGCCCGTGAAAGAGGGTGGAGGGCAGCGTGGCGGAAAGGCCCAGGATCATGAGCGTGAAGAAGATCCCGATGGAGAGCACCTGGGCCGAGGAGTTGAACGTGGCCGCCATGCCCGCCCCCGCCCCGCGCTGGTCCGCAGGCAGGCTGTTCATGATCCCGGTCTGGTTGGGCGCGATGAACAGTCCCATCCCGACCGAGTTGAACAGGAGCAGGGTGGCGAACACCGGATAGCCGAAGTTGACGGGCAGCATCTGCAGGAGGACGAACGTCAAGGCCACGAGCAGCAGGCCCCCGGTGGCGAAGGGGCGGGCGCCGTACTTGTCGGCCAGGTGGCCGGCCAGTGGGCCCGCGGCGAGAAATCCCACGGTCAGAGGCACCATGTAGATGCCGGCCCACAGAGGAGTGGAGCTGAAGCTGTAGCCGTGCAGTGGTAGCCAGATGCCCTGGAGCCAGATGATGAGCATGAACATGAGCCCGCCCCGACTCAGCGACGCCAGGCCGCTCGCCACGTTGCCCGCCGTGAAGGCACGGATGCGAAACAAGGTCAGCCGGAACATTGGATTGGCGACCCTCGTCTCGATCAACCCGAACACCGCCAGCAACACGAGGCCGCCGATGATCTCGGCCATCACCGACGGACTCGTCCACCCCATGGTGTGGTGGCCGTAGGGCAACAGGCCGTAGGTGATCCCCACCAGGATCAGGATCAGGCCGGCCGCGAACGTGGCGTTTCCCCACCAGTCGACGTGGGCCGGGGTGCGGATGCTGCGGTCTTCGAGCTTCCGATACGCCCACACCGTCCCGAAGACCCCGAAGGGCACCGACACGAGAAACACCATGTGCCATTGGACCGGCGCCAACAGCCCGCCCAGGACCAGGCCGATGAAGGCCCCGGCGATGGCGGCGACATTGTTGATGCCGAGCCCCAGCCCGCGCTGGTCGGCGGGGAAAGCGTCGGTGATGATGGCCGAGGAGTTGGCAAAGAGCATGGCGCCACCGACTCCCTGGCCGATGCGCATGCCGATGAGCCAGATGGCTGCCCCGGCGCCGTGCATCCACGTGACCGAGAGCAAGATCGAGAACACGGTGAAGACGGCAAACCCGAGGTTGTACATCTTCACCCGGCCGAACATGTCGCCCACGCGGCCGAGGGTCACCAGCAGCACGGCCAGCACCACCATGAACCCCATGAGCATCCACAGCATGTAGCCGGTGTTCGCCGGGGTCAGGGGGTTGAGGTGGATCCCCCGGAAGATGGCCGGCAGGGCGATCAAGACGATCGACTGGTTGATGAAGACCATGAGGGTGCCCAGCGTGATGTTGGAGAGGGCGATCCACTTGTATCGGCTGTCGGCGGCGGCTGCCTCGGTCCGGGTCACATCCTGCACGGAGAGATCTTAACGTTAACGTTAAGGTCTTGCAGCTGGGGGCGACGTTCCGGGCTCGGGCTGGCCCCGGCCCAGCTCAGAGCGGTCGTGGGATCAGTCGTCGAGGCTCCGGGAGAAGGAGCGGTTGCGCGGATCATCCTTGAACTCCCCGTAGGGAGGCCTGGGGTGATATCCGGCGCCGACGTAGAGCGAGATGGCATCCGGTTGCTCGATCCCGGTCTCCAACCACATCTCGCCGTAGCCCGCCGCCCTGGCCTGTTCCTCCAGGAAGGCCAGGACCCGAGCGCCAAGGCCACGACGGCGGAGTACGGGGTCGACATACATGCGCTTGATCTCGGCCACTCCCGGACCGAGGTGACGGATGCCACCGCACGCCACCTCGACACCCTCAACCACGGCCACCACGAAGCACCCGGCGGGTGGATCGAATTCGTCACCACGCAGGGGCGCGGGGCCCGCGCCGCCGTAGCGCCGGGCCATCTCGGCGATCTGTCGGTCCTGGAGTTGGCGCGCCCCGGGGCTGTCCACGGCGACGGTGCGCAAGGCGACCTCGGCGTGGTCAGCGGATTTCGGCATGCGGTCATGATGCTGGGCCTGGCGATGGCAGGCAACGACGGGGACAACCGTGACGGTTGACCCCGCGGGGCTGCTCATCTAGACAGGCGCAATGGGGGCACGACACCGCGCTGGTAGATCGCCGTGGACGACACGGGTGCGGCTGGCGACGATCGGGACGCTCCTGATCGGCGTCGTGGTGGCCCCGGGGACGGTCCGGGCCTCGGCCGGCCCGCTGCTGTCGATCACGGTCTCGGGCAATCATTTCGTCAACGGTGCCGGGAGCACCGTCCGCTTGCTGGGCGCGGATGTCCCGAGCACCGAGTACGCCTGTGACCAGGGTTGGGGCTACGCGTCGCAGCCGCTGACCGTCGGCACGGCCGACGCCATCGCCTCGTGGCACGCCGATGCGGTGCGCGTCCCTCTCAACGAGGATTGCTGGCTGGGCATCAACGGCCAGCCGTCATACGGGACCGAGGTCGGCTACCAACAGGCCATGGAGTCGTGGGTGACCGACCTCAACGACGCCGGGATCTACGCCATCGTCGACCTGCACTGGACCGCTCCCGGTGCCAACGATGCGGACGGTCAGCGACCGATGCCCGACGATCATTCCAAAGCGTTCTGGACCTCGGTGGCCAGCGCCTTCAAGAACAATCACGCCGTGGTCTTCGACGCCTTCAACGAGCCGTACTCGCCAGCCGCCAACGGCAACTCGAGCCTGCCCGTGAGCTGGTCGTGCTGGCTGAACGGCGGGTGTCTCCTCCCGGTGGCCAACCAGGACGGCACCATCAATGATGCCGACACCTACACCGCGGTGGGCATGCAAGCCATGGTGAACACCATCCGCGCCACCGGAGCAACACAGCCGATCCTGCTGGGGGGCTTGAGCTATGCCAACGATCTATCGGGATGGCTGGCCTACGAGCCCACCGATCCCGATCATCAATTGGCGGCGTCGTTCCACAACTACTACGGCGAGTCGTGCGACACCACGTCGTGTTGGCAGAGCACCATCGCCACCGTGGCAGCCCAGGTGCCGGTCGTGACGGGCGAGTTCGACCAGGGATACGACTGCGCCTCCCCACCGACCACGCCCTCGGGCCTCACCACCTTCGACACCACCTTCATGCACTGGGCCGACGCTGACGGGGTGAGCTATCTCGCCTGGGGATGGTGGGTGCTGGGGAACACCTCGACGCCATGCAGTGCGCTCGCCGATCCCGGGGACAACGACGCCCTGGTCTCCGACTACGCGGGCACAGCGGTCTCGCCCGACGGCACGAACCTCCGCACCCACTTGGCGGTGCTGTCGGGGAGCACGGGCCTGCAGGTCACCACGGCGGCCCTGCCGGCCGGAGCGCTGCGCCTGAAGTACTCGGCCACCCTTCGGGGCAGTGGCGGCAACCCCCCGTACAAGTGGGCGGTGTCGTCAGGGCGGCTGCCGACCGGCCTGCACCTGCGGGCGACGGGCGTGATCTCGGGTAGACCCAGGGTGACGGGCACCTTCACCTTCACGGTGAAAGTCGTCGACCACAAGACCAAGGCCAAGCCTCACACCCAGAATGCCGCCACCCGGTCGCTGGCGATCACCGTCGTCTGATCAGCGGCGTCGTCTGATCAGCGGCGTGCCAGACGGCGCCCGCCCTCGGTGTCGGGGGGTGTGTGGTGAGCTCGAGGTGATGGTGGAGCGATGATTCGCCCGCGCGTGGCTAGGTTCGGACCTCTTCGTGCACGGCAGCGGTGCGGCCCTCGGTGTCGGTCACGGCGCGGTCGTAGGTGCGGTTCTGCGTTCCTGCCGGTCGGCGAGCCATTGCGAAGATGACCGTCGAGATGACCAGGCCGATGGCGCCCACGACCATGAGGATGACCCCCACCGTCGAGAGCCGGAAACCATGTCCTTGGCTCGTGACCGCCCAATACATCACCGCACCGGCGGCGATGGAGATCATGCTGAAGACCATTCCTGTCAGACCCATGTCTGTCACTTCCATTTCGTGTAGTCCTGGTCAGATGCCAGGAAGCGAAGGAAGCGTGGGCCGGGGTGCCTTCGGGTGTTCTTCTGTCGACACTAACAAGCAGCAGGTTTTATGCGTGCTTGACGCTCAATGGGCGCTGGCCACTTTCTTGCCCCGCATGCGGGGGGCGACCTTGGCCTGATGGCGAGAACAGAACGGGCCGTCGTTGTAGATCGACAGGCACGTCCCGCATCCGGACTCGCCACACAGCCTTCCCGGCGCGAAGGTCTTCGACCTCGGGCCCGTGCCCTGAAGCCCCCGGCCCCCCACGGTGCGCTCGATCTCGTTCGAATCCTCCACTGCACCCACCTCCCGAGGGTCGAGGGTCATTCCCCGCTTCGATTGACCCTCGAGCGACCGGTGGTCGGCGACAGGCGAGTCTCTTTGACGCTCCCCAACTTACTCTAGTTTTATGACGCTAGCAATTTATTACTAGATTTACCAGGCTATGCTCAAAGCACGATGCGCTCCTGGAGCTTTCTCACCAACCACGCCCGGGTCCTGGTGTGCATCGCCCATGACCCCGGGGTCCGCCTGCGCGACATCGCCTCGATGGTGGGGGTCACCGAACGCAGCGCCTATGGCATCGTGACGGAACTGGCCGCGGCCGGGTACGTGGTCAAGGAGCGGGACGGTCGTCGCAACCGGTACCGCGTCCAGGCGCATCTGCCGCTGCGAGAGGTGCTGGGTCGAGAGCGCACCATCGGCGAGGTCCTCGACCTCTTGGTCGACGCCAACGCCGACACGGGCACCACCGCGCTGCCGGAGTGAGGCTGGGGTTCCGCCCGGAATACGGCGGGTGTGGTGTGGCCCCTATTACAGGGAGCGTCTCACCGCCGGGGCGCGGTGTCCGGCGATGATCAGATGCAGCTCCGCCGGTGCCAGCGAGTGGTCGATGATGGCCCGGGCCACATCACTCAACTGCCTGCGATTGCTCCGGGCAAAGCTGCGCAGGAGGGTGAACGCCTCGTCCATGTCCACCTGTCGCCTCTCGGCCACGATGCCCTTGGCCTGCTCGATGACGATGCGGGAGTTGAGCGCACCCTGGAGCTGGGAGGCCAGGTCGGTACCGTGCTTGATGGCACGCTCCTGGAGGATCCCGATGGTCGCGACGTCGGCCAGGGCCTGCGTGAGGTTGACATCCTCGGGGCGCAACTCGTTCAACTCCGGGCTGAAGATGTTCATGGCCCCGATCACGTTGCCGCGCAACTGCAGCGGCAGCGCGTGCGCCATCTGGAAGCCGGCTTCTCGGGCTTGCAGGGCGAAGCGCGGCCAGAGGTCCTCGGAGTCCTCCAGCCGCTGGTTGAGCACTTGCTCCCCGGTGAGCAGGCAGTCGCGGCACGGGCCCTCGTCGTTTTGGAACTCGATCAACTCGAGGGCCCGCATGCGCTCGGTTGAAGATGCCATGACCCGCAACTCGCCACGGGTGGCGGCGAGGGCCAGGCCCACTTCGGCTGAACCCAACAACTCCGCACACCGTTCAACGACGATGGACATGAAATCGATGAGGTCGAAGTCAGCGACCAGCGTGTCCGCCAGCTCGATAAAGGTCTGAGCCAACCACTCTTCTCGATTTTGCATGATCACTCCCCGAGCCCAAAGCACTCGGCGAATTCCCTATGGCCCACGTCGCAGACCATCCGGGGACTCCGGGGACTCCGGGGACTCCGGGGACTCCCTCTAATGGTGTCACGGATCCCGAAATTAGTACACCCCATCTGTCTTGCCCTTCTGTGGCGCAGCGCGGTCACGGCTCGTCGAATCGCAGGTCACCGGTGACCACATCGGCGGCCACCAGGTCAATGAGTCGATCGCTCGAGAAGGCCCGCCCTCGCAGGCGCACCAGGGCTTCGCCCATCGGACAATCGAGCTGGGCCGAGATCATCCCCGTGGCTTGGTGGACCACGGCCCGGTAGTCGTCGACCTCGAGACCCCAGGCCAGGGACTCCGACAGCGCACCGGCCTGCATGTCGAGGACCTGGTTGGTGACGAGATCGGCGACCAGGAGCGCGGCGGAGAGCTCCTCGCCTTCCAAGATGCCGGGCACGTCACGGTAGAGAACGAGCACGCCGAGCTTGATGGCCCCCAATTGGAGCGGGAGCGCGTAGACGCTCCGGATGCCTTCGTCGACGATGGCCCGGGTGAATTGGGGCCATCGACTGCCGAAGAGGGCCACGTCTTCCACCATGACTGGCCTGCCCTCGGTGTACGCGTCGCTGGCCGGGCCCTCGCCCAGGGTGAACTCGAGATCCTGCGCAGTCACCGACACCCCGTACGCGCTGGCCACGCTCGGGAACGTGCCTTCGCCCATCAACACCACCGACGATCCGGCCATCCGAAGCAGCCCGGTGGCGGTCCGACACACCGTCGTCAGCGACGGCGTCTCTCCATCGGATCCCCCGATGAGCGCAGCCAGAAACTTCTCTGCGTCGTCGGCTCTCATCGCCGTTCCCCCAGTCTTGTCGTCCGCTCCCTTGGGTGCAGTGCTCGGCCGGAAGATCGAGCCCCGACCTTCCGGCACGAAAACCCTGCGAACAGTGGTCCCGCTCGGGCTGCGATCCGGTTGGTGCAACCCACGGATCGCATCGTCCAATTCGTCGATGACACCCAGGATCGTGTCGAGGACAGCCGCCTCATGGCTCTGGCAGAAGCAGGAGTCGGCCAACACCTGGGCTGCCTCGATGGCGGAGACCGATGCTTCTTTCAGCTTCATGTTGACCGCAATGATGCGATCGGCGTGCGCTCTGCACGCCGATCGCATCGAACCGTCACGGGCCGCTCCGGACACGTCGTCGGCACGCGCCAGGAGCCCCAGCACGAGAGTGAGACGCCGGTCGCCTTCGAATTGCTGAGCCACCGCCCCACGGCGCAGCGACCGGGCGCCGGGTGGGCTCGACGCTCGCCTCGCTCCGTCCCGGCGGGCCTCGACCACCCGGAGCTGGTTCCCGGCGGGGATCGAACGCCTAAGCACGGGGGACGTCCGGGTCCGGGACGGACGCGTTCCTCAGGGCCTCGACCATGGCGATGTCGATGTCGCCACGCCCCAGCGGCACCCGTGGCCAGTACGTCGGGCCGTTCCGATCGGCGAGCCTGAGCGCCTCGACCAGGGCGGAGTCGATGTCGGGACGACCGTCGAAGGCCAATGGTTCGGGGCGGGGCCCGGGGCCGAACTGGAGAAATGCATCTTCAGTGGCTTCAACAATCGTGATGCCGTCGAAATTGGAGGAGGCTCCCTCGGATAGTTGGATGCCATCATCTCCGGGCGACGGCAGTCGATCCATCAGTCTCGCCCTTTCCCCTCGGCGCCCATGAAGGGCAGGCCGTCAGGGTCTCGGACGACGTGTTCAGGAACCAGCCCATAACAAGCTGATCGGCGTCAGCTTACGCGCGCCGGCACCGGGATTCCATGGTGATTGGCCCAAGGTTGGGAGAAAACTGGAGTACCGGACCCACCTACCACGGGGAGCGGGTGATCCAACGCTCAACGCTGTAGGAAGGGTGGCCTTACGATCCCCGGATGACCGCTTCCCTGCGGGCCGCCGAGACCAGCTTGATCCGTTGGTGGGCCAGCTGGCGATGCAGCGACGTGACCCGGGCGGCGGCGATGAGACGGAGCTCGAGATCGTCGGCGTCGAGAGGCTTGACGAGATAGTCGTCGGCGCCCGCACTCATCGCTTCGAACATCTGATCGCGCGAGCTGTGGCCCGTGACCATGATCACGTAGGTGTAGCGGGCGGGGTGCGCTCGGATCTTGCGACAGAGCTCCAGACCGGTCATCCCAGGCATGAGCCAGTCCGTGATGACCACGTCGGGACGCCCGGTTTGAAACGCTTCCCATGCTTGGTCGCCGGCAGCGGCGGTGATGCACGTATGGCCCAGGTCCCGTAGTGCGGGCTCGACGAATTCCAGCGAGGTGAGGTCGTCGGCTGCGACCAGGATCAACATGAAGCGGGTGCGACCGTTTCCAGGGCAACGCGCACGCGACCAAGCTCATCTTCGAGGGCGTCGAGCAAGACGTCACCGCCCATGAGGTCACCGACCACTCCGTCCGCCGCCAAGGTCGCGCACAGGCGGGCGAGGACGGTGGCGCCCAGGTTGGCGCTCGCTCCGCTGAGGGTGTGCGCCGACCGCACCACCGCCGAGGCGTCGTCCCGAGCGATGGCCTGGCGCAGTGCCACAACTCTGGCATCAGCGTCGGCAAGGAACAAAGGGGCCAACTGCCCCATGAGGTCTTCACCGGCGGTCTCACCGAGACGCTCCAAGCGGGCGACCACGTCGGCATCCAACACCGGGCGGGTGGGGTCATCGAGGTGGTCCAGTCCGACATGGACCTGTGGGGCAGGCCCGGCCGGGTCGTTCCTCGATGCAGCATCGGATCCATCTGATGCCCAGCGCTCCAACACTTCGGACAGTGCGTGCAAGTTCAGGGGCTTGGCCACAAAGTCGTCCATGCCCGCCGCCAGGCAACGCTGCTGGTCGGACTTCAACGACGAACCCGTGACGGCAATGATGGGAGTTCGGTGCGATCCCTCGTGGAGGCGGATCTCACTGGTGGCGAGATACCCGTCGAGAATGGGCATCTGACCGTCCATCAGGATCGCCGCGTAGGAGGTCTCCGCCGCCGCCTTCACTGCTTGGGCGCCGTCTGGCACCACGTCGACACGGAAGCCGAGGTTCTCGAGCATCGCCGCCGCCACCCGCTGGTTGACGGGGTTGTCCTCGGCCAGCAGTACCTGGCCCGACGACTTTGGCCCTGGAGCGGCCGCTGGGGACGCAACCTGCGCCATCGGCACTGCGACGGCATTCCCCGCGTCACCGGACACGGCTTTTGCCGGTGACTCCTCCTCGTCCGACTGGGACTTGGTTCTGTTGAGAGGAAGACTGAACCAGAAGGTGCTGGCGTGGCCAAGATGATTCTGGACTCCGATCTCCCCGCCCATCAACTCCACCAACTGGTGCGACATGGCGAGACCGAGCCCGGCGGCGCCAAACGAGCGAACGGTGTCAGCATCCCCTAGCAAGAACGATTCGAAGAGCGCGGGCTGATGGGCACGGGTAATGCCGAAACCGACACCGACCACTTCGAAACGGATCATCACGTTCTGGTCGAGGCGGTCCTCGACAAACAACTCGAGGATCGCTTCACCCGAAGGAGTGAAGCGCAGCGCATTGCCGACCAGATTCGCCACCACCCGACGGAGCCGACCGGGGTCGCCCCGGAAGGTCACGGGCATGTCATCGGGAAAGCGGCATACAAGCTCCAGGCCCTCGCGGTGGGCGGGAACACTGAGCTGGTCGGCCACGTCCTGCACCAGGCTTCGAAGGTCGAAGGCGATCGACTCCAGGTCGTGGCGCCCCGCCTCGACCTTGGCAAATTCCAAGATGTCGGCCAGGATCCCGACCAGGCCGTCGCCCGCCACGAGTACGGTCTCGGCCAGGATCTTGTGATTGGCAGTGGTGTCGGCGTCGTTTAGCTGCGCAGTGAGGACAACGACGCCCTTCATCGGCGTCAGCGTGTCGTCGGTCATTCTCGCCCGGCCGGTACGCCGACATTGGCCTGCAACGTGCAGATCGCTGCGTCCGCCTCACGCACCAACGAACACAGGAGCTCAAGGTCGGCACCGTCAATCCCGAGCAAGCGATGGGCGAGATCGTCAAGACGCGCGGCGCCGAAGCTGGATGCCGTTCCCTTTATCTGATGTGCCACACGCTGAGCAGCAGCAACATCGCCATCCCCGGCGGCCGTCGTGAGTTCGATGCGCTGGAGTGACAGATGAGCGAGAAACTCCGAGAGCAGCTCCGCATACACTTCGGAGCCGACATCATCCTCGATCGTGTCCTGCGACTCGTCGAGTGAACAGTCGCGCTGATTCTTCACGTCTCTGTATCGGTTCGCGATGACAACAGCTGAACCATTTGACCAAAGGACTTCGAAAAGCCCGGGGTCATGGCCGATCCGTCCTCACGGACCGGTCCACCAGAGCAAGAAGGATCTCCTTGTTGACGGGTTTCGACAGATAGCTGTCCATCCCTTCGGCCAGACAACGCTCCTCGTCCTCGCGGCGTGCTCCGGCTGTGATGGCGATGATGGGCGTGCGTCCGGAGGCGCCCCCTTTCCCGCGGATGACGGCCGTCGCCTCATACCCGTTGAGCTCAGGCATCTGACAATCCATCAGGATGGCGTCATAGCGCCGGGCGGCGACGGCGCGCACAGCCTCCTTCCCGTTGAGCACCGTGTCCACGCTGTAGCCGGCCGTCGTGAGTATCGCCATGGCGACCTTCTGGTTGATCAGATTGTCCTCGGCCAGGAGGAGTCGGCCGCGCTGGGAACCTGTGATCGGCGGCGGACTCCGCTTCGAGACTTCAGCATGGACCTGAGGCGCTTCGTCCAAACCCAGCACCACCCGCACGCAAGATCGAAGCTCCTCCCGCCGGATCGGCTTCGACAGTGAGAAGCACGTCACGGCCCCAGCAACGTCACCGAGGTCACGCTCGTGGCCCAAGCCGGTCATGAGCACCACCCCTCTGGCCAGAGCAGGGTCGTCGATCATGGCGTTTTTCAGTGTCAACCAGTCCGACCCGGGCATGGTCTGGTCGAGGAGAACCACGGCGAAGGACCTTCCTTCTCTTGCCGCCGACTCCAGCGCAGTGAGCGCTGAATCGCCGTCCGCGGCGGCGCTGACCGTCATCCCCCAGCTCGTGAGGTAGCCGGACAACACTTCTCGCTGCGTGGCATTGTCGTCGATAATCAGAACTGGGACGCCACCCAAATCGGCGTCGACCGGTGCCCGAACGTTCAGGACCTGACCGGCGACGGCATGGACGCTGATCGTGAACCAGAACGTGCTTCCTTCTCCGAGTTGACTGTACACACCACAATCGCCACCCATGAGCGTCACGAGTTTGCCGCTAATGGCCAACCCCAGGCCCGTCCCTCCATATTGCCGAGAAGTGGACGAGTCGGCCTGGACAAAAGGCTGAAAGATTGCTTCGAGCTCGCCGGGCGCGATGCCGACACCGGTGTCGGAGATCTCGAAGCGGATAGTGGTCTCTCCGTCAAGATGAGACTCCCCCACGACGGCGGCCTCGTCTTCGGTGACCCGGACGACGATCTCCCCCGATGAGGTGAACTTCACTGCGTTGCCAACAAGATTTGTCAAGACTTGGCGAACCCGACCGGGATCGCCTCTGACCACGGCAGGGAGGTGGCTTTCGGTGACAGCGATCAATTCGAGATTCTTCGTTTGCGCCGCGCCTGCCAGCAGGGCCACCACGTCGCTGACGATGTCCTGCAAGTCGAAATCGACGTCTTCGATGTCGAGCTTGCCGGCCTCCACCCTTGAGAAATCGAGAATGTCATTGATGATGGTCAACAACGCAAGGCCGGAGTTGCGCACCATCTGTGCGTAACCGCGCTGGCGCGAGTCGAGTTCGCTCTCGAGCAACAGTTCAGTCATGCCAATGACACCGTTCATCGGAGTTCGAATCTCGTGACTCATGTTGGCCAAAAAGTCAGACTTGAGACGAGATGCCTCGGTCGCCGCATCCCGGGCCTCGGACATGGCCGTGTCTGCCCACACTTCTGCGGTCACGTCAGCCAAGGTGCCGACCCAACCTGTCATCCCGCCTTGGGTGTCCGGAATTCGTCTGGAGGTGACGAGAACGATCCGCGAGGATGATCCCGGAAGCCGAATCTCGAATCGACCGCAGATCTCTCCCTCCGAGGTGCCGGCGTCACCTTGCTCCTCCTTCACGTCGGCCGAGTGCTCTGATCCAAGAGCCGCGTCCCACTTTTGCCCCGACGCCTCATGGGCTGAAACGCCGGTGATCTCGGTCCAACGCGGATTGGTGTACACGTATCGGTTGTCAGTGTCTGTCTGAAAGATGCCTATCGGGGCAGCGTCGCTGAGGAGCCTCAATTGGTCAGCTGACTTCTGCAATTCCCGAGCTTGGGCGGAGAGTGCTTCTGCATTCGTGAAGAGGTTGGCGAGGACCGAGACCTTGGCCCGAAGATCGTCCGGTTCGACGGGAGCAAAGATGAAGTCGATTGCTCCCTCGGCGTAGCGGTCGACGCTCAGGAACTCGTCGCGGCCATAGGAGGTGATGAAGATGATCGGCGTGATCTCAGACTCTCGGCGGCATCGGATAAGAGAAGCGGTCTCAAATCCATCCATGAGTGGCATTCGGATGTCGAGCAGGATGACAGCGAAGTTCTGAGCCATGACACAACGCAAGGCGGCGACGCCGGAGTCGGCTTCAATGACCGAGTAGCCAAGCGGCGACAATACTGCCCTCAGGGCAAGTCGCTTTGCCGGGCTATCGTCAACCACCAAGATGGGGACAAGACTGTTGACGGCTTCTGCACGCGGACCGGTGCCTTGCGACTCCCCCGATCGCACCATGGTGCTCATACCACCTGCCGATGGGGCGCAACAGACAGCCAACGTTGCACGACTGCAACGAGGTCCGTCGATACCAACGGCTTCGGAAGATAATCGTTGGCTCCGGCATCGATGCAGCGTTGACGCTCCCATGCGGTGACGTTGCCGGTGACGACAACTATGGGAAGGCCCTTGAACTGATCGACCGCACGGATTGATCGGATCGTGTCATATCTGTCCATGCGAGAAGACATGGTGTCCAACAAGACAATGTCGATGCTCGGGTTTCGCTTCAGCTCGGTGAGAGCCTCGGAGCCTCTAGCGATCACGATGACTTCTGCATCTACCCTGGCCTGTTCGAGAAGCGTAGAGAGTGCAAACATGTTGTGGAGGTCGTCCTCGACCACGAGGATCTTGCATCCCTCGATGCCAGGATTCGTGCGTCCATTGGAGTCATGCCGATGGGGTTCCCCACCAGTGAGCTCGGCGGCCGAGGCGTGTACGGTCAGAAGGCGGCGACTTTCCGTGCCGGGCGGATGTGGAGCATCACCGGGGAACGGCTGTCCAACGTGCACTGTCGTCGGTAACCATGGCTTCAGGGCGGCATACAGCTCCATGGTGTCAGCCGGCGTGGGCATGTAGTCGCTGGCGCCGGCTTCGATGCAACGCTCACGCTCGCCTGGCGTCACCTCGCCCGTGGTCGCAATGATGGGAAGACCCTCGAATTGCTCCATGGCACGGATAGCGCGGATAGCGGCGTATCCGTCCATGACCGGCATCACGATGTCCATGCAGACAAGGTCGATGTCCGGCAATTGCTTCAGCATGGCAAGGGCCTCAGGGCCGCTCTCAGCCACGGTGACCTCGGCATCGCAGTGTTCGAGGAGCGCCGAGAGGGTGAAGATGTTTCGGAAGTCGTCGTCGACCACCAGGATCTTCGTCCCCGCCATCGCACTGACTGATCGTCGATCGACATACGGACGATCGACCAGCCTGGCCGCCAGATCCACTGCCGGATCGTCCCGTTCGACGCTCGGTTCAGGACTTTTGGGCACCTCCATGACATCCCCGAGCCGACTGGTGGGAAGGCAGACGGTAAAGATGCTCCCCACACCCGGTGTGCTGGTCACAGTGATCTCGCCCCTGAGAAGGCGCGCCAGTTCGCGGCTGATTGAAAGACCGAGTCCGGTACCCCCGTAGAGCCGGGCCGTGGTGCCGTCGCCCTGACAGAAGGGCTCGAAGATACGGTGCTGCTGGTCAGTGTCGATCCCTATTCCTGTGTCACTCACAGAGATGGCAACCATTGAGGACGGGGCGGAATGGGTGCCCGTGTTCTTGCTTTCCCCGCGGTAGGCCGGAGCCACCGCGACATGGACACTTCCCTGCTGCGTGAACTTGAAAGCATTCGAAAGCAGATTCTTGAGGATCTGAAGAAGTCGTTGCGGGTCCGTGACGATGGTGCGAGGGCTGTCGAAGGAGATATCGATCGAAAAGGTCACGCCTCTTCCCTTAGCTATTGGCTCGAATTCGCGAAGTATGGCGTCACGGAGCTCGCTGACAGAGACGACCGATGACTCGGCCGTTGTGGAGCCCGATTCGACCTTCGCCAGATCGAGGATGCTACTCAGCAGAGACATCAGCTCGTTTCCTGAGGAGGAGATGCTGCGCGCATATTGAACCTGAGAATCATTCATGGTGTGTTCAGGGTTGGCTGCGAGTTGCTCAGCCAGGATCAAGATGCTGTTCAACGAAGTGCAGATCTCGTGTGACATATTGGCGATGAATTCGGACTTGTGGTTTGACGAGACGGCGAGTTGGGCGATTCTCGCCTCGAACAGGCGATGAGACCGTTCGATCTCCTCAATCTTCTTGGCGGCTCCTCTGGTAGCGCTCGCGAGGAGGTGGGCCTGTCGTTCGAGATCTTCGGTGGACTGACCCGCGAATGCGTCGAGCTGGTCGATCACGAGGGTGATGGTGTTTCTCAGTGCTGCCATCTCACCCTGGGACTCCAGCGCGAAGTTCTTGCTGAGGTCGACTTCGGCGGCCGCTCCGGTTCCGCGATCCATGTCACCAATGCGGCCAGCTCGTGAGCCAAAGCCGCCTTGCTCGGCGCTCACCTTTGCTGACTCGGACCTTCAAGACCTTGTCGCCTCATGCCGACACGGCCGTGGCCATCAACGAGTCCAGCGCGTCAGCCGACGTCGGTCGGGCGAAGAAGTAGCCCTGATAGGAGTCGCACTCGAGCGCCACCACCTCGTCGAATTGGTTCTCGGACTCGATCCCCTCGGCGACGACGGTCATGTGCAGGCTGTGGGCCAGCCTGACGATGGCGCCGACGATGAGCCGACTCGTGGGCTCGCGGCCCAGGTCGGCGATGAAGGCCCGATCGATCTTGACGATGTTGACCGGGAACTGCTTGAGGTAGCTGAGCGACGAATAGCCGGTCCCGAAGTCGTCGAGAGCGAGCTTCACCCCGAGGTGCCGGAGGTCGTTGAGCACCACCAGGGCACGGTCGCTGTCCTGGATGAAGACGCTCTCGGTGACCTCCAGCGTCACCACGTCGGGGTTGGTGCCGGTCTCGGTGAGGACATCGGCGACGGTGACGGCGAAGTCGGGCGCCATCAGTTGCGACGACGAAATGTTCACGCAGATCTCGAGTTCGCGGTGCTCCTGATGGCGCTGCCACCGGTGCAGGTCCACACACGCCTGCATCAGCACCCACCGACCGATGTCGATGATGAGCCCGGACTGCTCCGCCAGCGGGACGATGGTGTCGGGCGCCACGATCCCACGGACCGGGTGCGCCCACCGCAGCAACGCCTCGACCCCAGTGATCCGTCCGTCGGCGGTTGCGACGATGGGCTGGTACTCCGTGCGCAGCTCCCGCCGGGCCAACGCCCCACGCAGGTCGCGATTCAACGTGGCCCGGTTGTCGGCGAGGCGCTGCTCACCTATGTCGACCATGCCGTGCCGAGCCCCGCCCTTGCGCTTGGCCTGGTACATGGCGGTGTCGGCGTCCTGGAGGATCTGCTCGGGGACGTCGTCATCCCGGCCGGCGAAGGCGATGCCGACGCTGGCGCTGATCTGCACCTCGATACCCGACAGGACGAAGGGCCGGCCCAACGCCTCGTCGATCCGCGTCGCCAGGGGCTCGACCTGCGAGGTGTCCTGGAGGTCTTCGCACAAGATGACGAACTCGTCGCCGGCGAGTCGGGCCAATGTGTCGCCCGGTCGCAGGAGCTCGGTCAGCCGTCCCGCCACGGCCACGAGCAGCTCGTCGCCGATGTGGTGACCGTAGGTGTCGTTGATGGACTTGAACCGGTCGAGGTCGGCGAACAGGATGGCCACCAGCTTCTCGGACCGCCGACACCGCAGAATGGCGTGCACCAGGCGCTGGATCAACAGGGTCCGGTTGGGCAGCCCCGTGAGTGCGTCGTGCAGGGCTGTCTCACGGGCACGGTCCGACGATTCCAGGAGGTCGGTGCGCGCCTGCGCATTGAGGAGGTAGGCGGCGGCCACATCCGCCAGCGTCTGCGCCGCCGTCATCGCCCCGACACTCATCGGCCCCGCCGTGGTGCGATACAGGTCGAGGGCGCCGAGTTGATGGTCGTCGTGGCGCAAGGGGAAGGTGAACACCGCGCCGAGCCCTTCTTCGATGGCTCGCGAGGCGAACCGGGGGAATCGGTCGTCGTCACGAAGGTCAGGGACGACGACCGCCTCACCTTGTTGGTAGGCGACGATGCAGGGGCCCTCGCCCAGCTCGGTCTGAAGCCGTTCGAAGCGCATGGCCGCATCGTCGGACGCAGCGATGAAGTGAGGATCGGCTCCGGGCGAGATCAACGTCACGCCGGCGGCGCTGATGGGCAGCACGTCGACGATGCGGACGACCAGATGATCCAGGATCGCCTGAATCGGAAAGTCAGTGACCAGGGTCCTCGCGAACTCACTGAGGACGTCTGAGAGTCGCCGCTCGATCTCCATGAGAACCCCTGGCAAGCTCGGAAAGCGGGCCGCGAGGACTGGGCGGAGGACTCGGAACCAATGCGAACTAGCACTGTAGCGGCGTGAAACTGCCGCATTCAAGCATTGTCGGGCGTCGACGGTGCGTTCGGACGTTCACAAACGCGGTGCGCACATTGTCGAGCCCGTGTGAACTTCTGTGTCAGGAACAGAACATACGCACAGTGGCGACCGCTCGTCACCGTCAGTCATCACGTCGCCGGCATGATCTTGTGCAAAGTTCGTTAAAGAAGGCGCATCGGCGGCCCGATGGATAGCACAGACCCCCGAGAGGGGCGCCTGGTTAAGTCAGGGTTCCTGAACCGGTTCCCGTCGCCGCGGCTCGACGTGTCCTCTCCCCATCCAACGGAAGAGGCACGCCCCATGGTTTCCCCTCGAACAGTCCCGTCCATCATCGGCAAGGCGGCGCGCCCCCGACACTTCTCCCCCTGGTTCGTTCCGGCGGCGGTGATCCTGGCCGGCGTGGCGGTCCTCGCTCCGGCGCTACGCGCCGACGCCGCGCAGACCCCGGTGGGCCTGGGCACGGCGGGAAGCTTCGCCATCCTGGCCGGCAGCGGGATCACCAACACCAACGCCACCACGGTCACCGGGGACGTCGGGACATTCCCGACGACGTCCGAGACCGGCACGGCGTCGATGACGATCACCGGCACCGACCACGCCGGTGATGCGGTCACCCAGGGCGCCAAGAACGACCTCGTGACCGGGTACAACACCGCCGCAGGCGAGAGCCCGCGGACGGCGGTCCCCGCCGATCTCGGGGGCCAGACCCTGAATCCCGGCACCTACAACTCCGCCTCGTCGCTGGGGCTCACCGGATCGCTGACGCTCAACGGCGGCGGGAACCCGAACGCCATGTTCGTGTTCCAGGCCGGCTCCACGCTGATTACGGCGTCGGCCAGCAGCGTCAACCTGATCAACGGTGCCCAGGCCTGCAATGTCTTCTGGCAGGTCGGGAGCTCGGCCACCCTCGGCACGGGCTCGACCTTCCGCGGCACCATCCTGGCGCTGACGTCGATCACCGTCACCTCGGCCACGACCATCAACGGCCGCGTCCTGGCCCGCAACGGTGCGGTCACCTTGGACAACGACACCATCACGAGGCCGACGTGCACGACCTCGGGTGGAACGACGGTGACCACCCCCGGTACGGCCAAGGCCAACACCGCGACACCCAGCCCCGCGGGCGCAAAGACCTCGACCGGGACACCGGGCGTGACCGGCACCGGGACACCGACCGGTACCACGGCCAACGGCACGCTCCCCTTCACGGGGATCAACCCCCGGCTGCCGATCCTCGGTGGGTCGCTGGTCGTCTTCGGGCTCGGGCTGCTGGGACTGTCGAACGCCCGCCGTCGGCGCACCCGTGCCTGACCCGCGGCGCTTGACCCTCAGCTCCTAAGCCTGGGGCTCGCCTACCCTTCTGGGACCTCCACGGGCAACCTGCACGTCTGCCCCCGGAGCCCGGGACGGTCGGTGTGAGGAGTGGAGCTCAGCGGGCGCCGGCGGCCACGGCCTGGCCCCAGGTGTAGATGTAGAAGGCGGGGCTGCGCGTGAGCACGGCGAAGAGCTCGGTGTCGCTCATCCACGGCTTCGCCCCCGCCGGTGCCGCCTCGCCCGCCCCCATGACGAAGAACCCGCCCGACGACGCCAACTGGGCGGCACTGAATCCCAGAATGTTGTCGCGGTGTCCCCAACAGCCGCCCCCGCCGCTGCCACAGGCCAGATTGCCCGACCCCGGGCCGTCGTCGTACATCCAGTTGTAGTTCGATCCCAGCGCGCCGGCGTTCTCGCTCCAGTTCGACGCCCACCGCATGATGCTCACACCGGGGGGGACGATCGTCGGGGTGGGGTCGATGGCGGCCTGCGCCGCGGCCTGGGCGTCGGAATCGAGCTCGGCCACGAGCCCCAACGCGGGCGGGAGCCCCCGGTCCACGCGCTCGGTGTCGGCCAGCACGAACAGCTGCTCCGCGGCGGTGAGGGCCGAGTAATTCCCGGGCAGGGTCATGGCCGCCATGCCCTCGCGCCCCCGGGCCGTGTCGGTGGCCTGCAGGGTCGACGCGATGCACGACGCCGACAGCGCGCCCTGGGCCAGGCACGTGGTCTCGAACAGCGGGGTGGGGGCGATGCTGGCGGGCGGGTTGGCGGGAGGGACGATC
>Ga0208849_1000995_pt1 | contig 22184 bp, 22 predicted proteins | sample NGESurdeep072012_10_FD_184470 | JGI IMG/M metagenome (GOLD analysis project Ga0208849, IMG submission 184470) | Arctic peat soil microbial communities from Barrow, Alaska - NGEE Surface sample 53-3 deep-072012 (SPAdes) | ecosystem: Environmental > Terrestrial > Soil > Wetlands > Peat ... | reverse complement strand
TAGTCAGGGACCATGCTCCAATTCGATGGGCTCACCCGCCGCTTCGGCGCCGTGGTGGCCCTCGACGACCTGTCGTTCACGGTCCCGTCCGGGCAGGTCTTCGGCTTCCTCGGTCCCAACGGGGCGGGAAAGACCACGGCCATGCGCGCCGTGTTCGACCTCATCGGGCTCGACGCCGGGGTGGTGCGGTGGGAGGGCGTCCCCGTGACGTCGAGGGACCGCCGCCGCTTCGGGTACATGCCCGAGGAGCGCGGCCTGTACCCAGGGATGGTGGTGGTCGAGCAGATCCAATACCTGGCCCAGTTGCACGGCATGCGCGCCCCCGATGCCCGGGTGGCGGCCATGCGCTGGCTCGAGAAGCTCGGCGTGGCCGACCGCGCCACGAGCAAGCTCGAGACCCTGTCACTCGGGAATCAGCAGCGCGTGCAGCTGGCGGCCGCCCTCGTCCACGAGCCCGAGCTGCTCGTGCTCGACGAACCCTTGTCGGGCCTCGACCCGGTGGGCGTCGATGCCATCAGCGCCGTGCTGGTGGAAGAGGCCGCCTCGGGGCGCGGCGTCTTGTTCTCGAGCCACCAGATCGATCTGGTCGAGGACCTGTGCCAGTCGGTGGCCATCATCGACCACGGTCGCCTCGTGGCTCAGGGCACGGTGGAGGAGCTCACCACCGGTGGGCGCCGTCGACTGGTGGTCAAGGTCGGCGGTGACTTCGCCGGGGCGTGGGCACACGCCGTCGAGGGCGTGACCATCTCGCGGGTCGAAGGTGGCGCCGTTCGGCTGGTGCTCGACCCGAGCACCGACCCCCAGACGGTCCTGGCCGCCGCCATGGGGGCGGGGCCGGTCGAGCAATTCGGGTTCGAACGACAGCGGCTGTCCGAGGTCTTTCGCGAGGCGTTGGCGTGAAGTACGTCCTCTACGGGGTGCTGGGCGCACTCGTGGTGCTGCGGGTATGGCGCATGCGCCGGGCCCGCGCCCTCGCCGCCGGCACCGCCGGTTCGGCCCCGGTCGCCCGGCCCCGCCGGGTGGGGGCGATCCTGGACAAGCTCGGGGGGAACGTCGGCCTGGTGGCGCGGCGCGAGATACGCGAACGGGTGAAGGGTCGCACGTTCCGGGTGGGGACGGCGATCATCCTGCTGGCGGTGGCCGCCGCCGTGACCATCCCCGTGCTGCACAAGGGCAGCCAGAGCCACCAGCGGGTGGGCATCGTCGGCACCCTGTCGTCTTCCCTGCGCGCCACGGTGCGCGCCGCCGGACCGGCGGTGGGCACCACGGTCGTCCTCGTCCCCGAGGCCTCGCTGACATCGGCCCGACGTGCCCTGGCCGCCGGGCGGGTCCAGCTCGTGCTCGTCGGCACCCGGCGGATCATCGTCGAGCAGTCGCTCGACCCCACCGACACCTCGACCACGGCATTGCTGGTGCGTATCGTCGCGGCGTCGGTCAGTCTGCAAGGAGGGCTCGAGGGGGCGGGCATCCCGCCGGACGAGGCCCTGCGCCTGGCCAATCCCCCACCTCTCCCGGTCCAGAGCCTGCAACCCCCGCGCCACAACCAAACGGCGCGGACCACGGCGGTCTACGGCGTCATCCTCACCTATGTGCTCCTCGCCCAGTTCGGCACGTGGCTCCTCATGGGTGTGGTGGAGGAAAAGTCGTCGCGCGTCATCGAGGTCCTGATGTCGACGCTGCGCGCCGGGCAGCTCCTGGGCGGCAAGGTCATCGGCCTCGGGGCGGTGGCGCTGCTGCAGGCCGCCCTCATCGTGGCGGTGGCCCTCGGCCTCGGTGCCGCCGAGGGTTCGACCCTGGTCCACGGGACGGCCGCCCTCGGGGTCCTGAGCTCGTTGTTGTGGGTGCTGCTGGGCTACGCCTTCTACTCCTGGGTCTTCGCCGCCGGTGGCTCGCTGGCCGACCGCCAGGAGCAAGTCCAGAGCCTGGCCTTCCCGCTCCAGCTGCCCATCCTGTTCGGCTACATCGTGAGCCTCACCGCCCTGGGCTCGGGGCAACCTTCGGAGCTGGTCAAGGTCCTCGCCTACGTCCCGCTTACCGCCCCCTTCGCCATGCAGGTGCTGGTGGGACTGGGAGACGTCACGTGGTGGCAGTTCAGCGCATCGGTGGTGCTCACGTTGGGTGCCACGGTGGGCGTGGCCCGGCTCGCCTCGGTCGTCTACCGACGCGCCGTGCTGCGCACCGGCGGGCGCGTGCACCTGCGCCAGCTCTTCGCCCGCGGCGTCACCTGACCGGCACCGGTCGGTACGACGCCCTCCGTCGAGCAGAATGTGGCGTGGACAGCACCGGGACCGACCGCGCCCCACGAGAATTCGTTCCCGTGGCCGACGCCCGACCGCGCGACGACGTGTGGCCCGCCATGGTGTGGCCACCGCCGGCCGACGCCGTGCTCGTGGGCCGCGTCGTCGAGCTCGCCCCGATCGACCTCGAGGGCGACACGGAGGCGCTGTTCGAGGCCCTCGATGACGACGAGGCATGGAAGCACATCCCGTTCCGGCCTTCGGACGCCGTCACCTTGGCCAGGCTCTTGGGAGGGCGGGTGGGGGCGGGCACGTTCCCCTGGGTCGTCCGGCTACGGGTGCCCTACCGCGGACTCGGCGCCGGGGCCGTGGTGGGGATGTCGAGCTTTCTCGACGTGTCGGTGGGCGACGCCCGGCTCGAGATCGGCGCCACGGTGTACCGGCCCTCGGTGTGGGGGACGGCGGTCAACCCGGACGCCAAATTGCTGCTCCTTGGCTATGCCTTCGACGAGCTCCACGCCGGCCGGGTGCAACTCAAGACCGACGTCCGCAACACTCGCTCCCAACGAGCCATCGCCCGTCTCGGTGCCCGCTACGAGGGAACGCTCGGTCGCTATCAACGTCGCGCCGACGGAACCGTCCGTGACACGGTGCTGTTCTCGATCCTGGCCGAGGATTGGCCGCGGGACCGAGAGGAGCTGCGACGGCGCGTGGACGAGGCCGTGATCGAGGCCCGGATCGAGCAGCCCGGCTCGACCTAGCGGCCCGACACGATCAGGAGCGACCTCAGACCTTCTTGGCCAAGTGGTGCGCGCTGTGCAGCAGCCCACCGAGAACGCCGGTGATGGTGGCGAGCGGGATGGCCCGCACCTCCGAAGGCGGAGGGACGGTGACGGTGACAGGGGCGTCGTAGCCCGTGAAGTTCACGACGGCCGAGATGCCGATTCGGTGCCCGGCACCGAGGGCGCCGCTCACGGTGGCCTGGACGAGTTGGTCCGAGGAGTTCGCCCACACCGTGGCGGTGAGGTTCAGGCGCTTCACGTGGGCGGTGATCCGATCACCGGTCACCGACGTGGCGTCGACAATCGAGGATCCCAAGGAGTGGACCGAGGCGTGATGGGCCTGGGCGAAGGCAAGGATCTCGTTCACATCGCCCAGCGCTCCGCCCGCGGTAGTAAAGATCCCCGGAAGGGCCGAGGTGGCGCTGGACGGGAGGGCCACGGAGATCCACGGCTCGCCCAGCAGTGTCGCCAGCGACGGGATCTGGGCGTAGACGGTGCCACCCGACAGCACGACGTTCACGACCTCGGACCCCCCCGAGCTGCCGGGGATCAGCTTGGCCACCGATGCCGGCAGGGTCACCGACAACGAGCCTGTGTCATTGACGAGATCCACCTGACCGGTCCCGCTCAGGCTGATCGATCCCTTGCCGATGCCGCTGACAGCGACGGTGAAGTTGAACGCGGCCGTGGTGACCGGTGCGGTGGCCGTGGCCGGGGCGGTGTGGACGTGGACGTGATGCCTGGGCCTCGGCTTCGCCGACGCGCTCGGGGCGACCGCTGCAGCCCCCGCCGCCAATGCGGCCACCATGCCCAGCGATGCCAGCCACTTCACCCGGCGTGTCACAACACCCACCCCCGCTCGTCGAACGATGCCGTCCAAGTCCCCCTTGCGACGGCTCCCGGAGCATAGGCGAGTCCCTGACCCCAGGCCCGGGACGGCTGCTTCGGTTCCACGCGTCGATCAACCGTGGATTCGACTCGAGCGGCCCGACCCTCAGGGCGCGTCATTGCCCCGAGGACGGGTGGGTGCTTCTGACGGCAAGCGCCCGGTCATCTCGTGACGCCGGGTACTCGACACCACGCGGGACCACCGCTGAACTGGGAAACAGCCGCGGAGGACTGAGACCGGCCCCCCCAAAAAGAGGCACCGGGGCGTTGAGCCCACGGCAGAAAAAGCAGTCGGAAGGCAGAGGCCCCCGATGCCGGGACGCCCCGGTGCCAAACCGGCAGAGTACCGGGAGATGTCAGTGGTGACTGCCGCCGAGGCTCGCGGCTCTGACATGGTGCTTGTTTGGGAAGGCACACAGCCCCCCGGTAAGGTGCCGTTGACGTGAACGTCAAGCAAGGGAACCCCCAGGGGATCGAGGTGGGCGGCCGCTACAAGTGGGTGGCCCTCATCAACACCACGCTGGGCATGTTGATGGCGTCGATCGACGGCTCGATCATGCTCATCTCCCTGCCCGACATCTTCCGGGGCATCCATCTCGATCCCCTACAGCCGGGCAACAGCTTCTACCTGCTGTGGATGATCCTCAGCTTCCTGGTCGTGACCAGTGTCCTCGTGGTCAACCTCGGTCGCCTGGGTGACATCTACGGGCGCGTGCGCATGTACAACCTGGGCTTCGCCATCTTCACCTTCTTCTCGCTGTTGTTGACGATCACGTGGATGACCGGTGCCGCCGCCGGCCTGTGGCTGATCGTGGTGCGCGTCTTCCAGGGAATCGGGGCCGCCTTCTTGGTGGCGAACTCGTCGGCCATCCTCACCGACGCCTTCCCCGAGGACCAGCGGGGCATGGCGCTCGGGATCAACCAGGCCGCGGCCATCAGCGGCACCTTCATCGGGCTGGTCCTGGGAGGAGTGCTGGCGCCGATCAACTGGCGGCTGATCTTCTTGGTGTCGGTGCCCATCGGCCTGTTCGGGACCGTATGGGGCTACCTGCAACTGCGCGAGGTGGGTCGTCGGGTGAAGGCCAACATCGACTGGCCCGGCAACCTGACCTTCGCCTTCGGCCTCGTCTCGCTCATGATCGGCATCACCTACGGCATCGAACCGCACGGCGACCACACCATGGGCTGGACCGCTCCCGCCGTGCTGAGCGAGCTCGGTGTCGGTGTGGCTTTGCTCATCGCCTTCGCCATCATCGAGACCCGGGTCGAGGACCCCATGTTCCGGCTCCCTCTCTTCCGTATCCGCGCCTTCACCGCCGGGGTGCTGGCCAGCTTCCTGGCCGCTGTCGGGCGTGGTGGCCTCATGTTCATGCTCATCATCTGGTTGCAGGGGATCTGGCTCCCCCTGCACGGCTACGACTTCGCCCGCACACCGCTGTGGGCGGGGATCGCCATGCTCCCGCTCACCACGGGGTTCCTCATCGCCGGCCCGCTGTCGGGAGTGCTGTCGGACCGCTACGGGGCACGACCCTTCGCCACGGGCGGCATGCTCGGCTCCGCCGGCTCGTTCGTGGCGCTGGAATTGCTCCCCGTCAACTTCTCCTACTGGGTGTTCGGAGTGATCCTGTTGCTCCTCGGGCTCACCATGGGTGCGTTCGGCTCGCCCAACCGGGCCGGGGTGATGAACAGCCTGCCGCCCCAGCACCGCGGGGCGGGCTCGGGGATGAACTCCACTTTCCAGAACTCCGCCCAGGTCCTGTCCATTGGCATCTTCTTCACCCTCATGATCGTGGGGCTGTCGTCGTCGCTCCCCACCGCCATGTACCACGGCTTGGTGGCCCAGGGTGTGCCGACGGGCGTCGCCGACCGCGTGGCGCATCTCCCCCCTGTGTCGACGCTGTTCGCCGCCTTCTTGGGCTACAACCCCATGCAGCACCTGCTCGGCAGTGCCGTGCTCACCCATCTCTCGGCCAGCCACCGAGCCGTGATCACCGGGCGCAGCTTCTTCCCCACGCTCATCTCGGTGCCGTTCCGCCAGGGGCTGCACGCCGCCTTCGACTTCGCCATCGCCGCCTGCCTGGTGGCGGCAGCGGCGTCGTGGATGCGCGGCGGGAAGTACGTGTATGTGGAGCCCGAGTCCCACGCCCACCGGGTGCGTGGCCACGACGGCCACACCGACAGCCGCCACTCGATGCCGGTCCTCGAGACCGAGAGCACCCGGTGACCACCGAGCACACCCTGCGCATCGGGGAGGTGGCCAAGCTGTGCGGCGTGACCACCCGGACCCTGCGGTATTGGGAGGAGATCGGCCTGGTGGCGCCGAGCGCGCAACGCCACGGAAGCGAGCGGGTCTACGCCGGCTCGGAGGTCGAACGGGCCAAGCGCATCCGAGAGCTCCAGTCTCTGATGGGGTTCTCGTTGGCCGAGATCCGGGTGGTGCTCGAGACCGAGGACGTCCTCGACAAGCTCCGTCACGCCTACAAGGCGAATGCCCGACCTGAGCTCCAGCGCCGGCTCCTGGCCGACGCCATCGACGCCAACGACAAGCTCGTGGCCCGCCTCGACGACACCGTGGCGCGCATCAAGGCCTTCCGGGACGAGCGCGTGGCCAAAGCCACGCGGCTGCGCGCCCGCGACCGCGAGCTCCAGCGCGACATCGCCGGCGGAGCCACCGCACGCGCCGGTGACCATGCCCGCCGGTGACCATGCCCGCCGGTGACGCCCAGGCCCGGTCCCTGTCGGTAGCCTTGGCGATCGAGCGAACATGACTGCCACGACTCTTGCCCCGGACCAGACCGTCAACGGCGCCGAGGCCATCGTCCGCACCCACGACCTCACCAAGGTCTATCCCGGCACCGACTTCCGCGCCGTCGACGCGCTGAACCTGTCGGTGGGCATGGGAGAGATCTTCGGGCTGCTCGGCCCCAACGGCGCGGGAAAGACGACCACGGCCGGAATCCTCACCACCCGTGTCATCCCCACCTCGGGAGAGGCCTTCATCGCCGACATCGATGTGGTGGCCCACCCCGCCCTGGCCAAACAGCTCGTCGGGGTGGTGTCGCAAACCAACACGCTCGACCGTCAGCTCAACGTGTGGGAGAACCTGTACTTCCACGGCCGTCTCTTCGGGATCGCGGCGGCGGAGTCGCGCCGGACCTCGGACGAGCTCCTCGAGAAATTCCAGCTCTCGAAATGGGCCAAAGCGTCGGTCTACGCGCTGTCGGGCGGCATGGCCCAGCGCCTCATGGTGGCCCGGTCCATCTTCCACAAGCCCGCCGTGCTCTTCATGGACGAGCCCACCGCCGGTCTCGACCCCCAGAGCCGACTCTTGTTGTGGGACATCCTGCGCGACCTCAACGCCGAAGGACAGACCATCCTCCTCACCACCCACTACATGGAAGAGGCCGACCAGCTGTGCGGACGAGTGGCCATCATGGACCACGGCAAGATCCTGGCGCTCGACACTCCCGCCCATCTCAAGCAGGGCGTGGGAGCGGACACCATCGTGACGGTCAAGGCCCTGGGCGACCAGCAACGTCTGGCCGAGGTGCTCCAGGGCGAGATCGAAGAGGTGAGCCGGGTCCGGCCCACCGATGACGGTCTCGAGTTGCACGTGCGCGGCCGCAACCGACTCCTCCCCCGGCTGGTCGCCGCGGCCGAGAGCGGTGGCTTCGAGGTCGCCGACCTTTCGGTCTCCGAGCCCAGCCTCGAGACCGTGTTCATCAACCTCACCGGTCGGGAGCTCCGCGACTGATGACCACGACCGTCCCGAACCCGGCGGGATCTGCTTCCATCGCCACCACGCCGACTCGTTCCGCCGCCTCGGCCAGTCGCATCGCTCTGCAGGCCCTGATCCTGCGCGACGTCGCCGTCTTGTGGAAGCACAAGATCGAGTTCGTGGCCCGCACCGTGGTCCAGCCCTTTCTCCTGTGCTTCGTCTTCCTCTACGTGTTCCCCAAGATCGGCCAGGCCGTCGGCGGGGGTGGTCGGAGCAGCGCCGCTGCCTCGTCGGCCTTCGCCACCGTGCTCGTCCCCGGCGTGGTGGGGATCTCCATCATGTTCCAGGGTGTGCAGGCCGTGGCCTTGCAGATGGCCCAGGAATTCGGGTTCACCCGTGAGATCGAGGACCGGGTGCAGGCGCCGTGTCCCATCTGGCTCGTGGCCGCGGCCAAGGTCCTGTCGGGCGCCATGCAGGGCGTGATCTCCGCGATCATCGTGCTGCCCATCGCCTCGGTCATCCACGCCGCCGGTGTCGAAGCCCATCTGAACCTGCACTGGTGGGTCGTCCTCACCCTCGTCCCCCTGGCTTGTGCGACCATGGCCTCGCTCGGTCTCGTGCTGGGCACGAGCTTCGAGCCGCGCAACATCGGGCTCATGTTCGGCTTCGTCGTCCTGCCCATCACCTTCCTGGGTGGCACCTACTACCAGTGGACCCGACTCGTCCCCGTGAAGGTGGGAGCCTGGCATTGGCTGCAGACGATCGTGCTCGTCAATCCGCTCATCTACGTGAACGAGGGCATGCGGGCCGCCTTCACCAACGCCGAGCACATGCACCTCTATGTCATCTACCCGGTGCTCCTCGGGTTCAGCACCCTGTTCCTCCGGATCGGCCTGCGCAACTTCCGCCGCCGCGTCCTGGCCTGAGCGTTCTCGTCGGGCAGCGGGCCAGACGCGTGCGACGACGGGCGGGACCGGCGCTGGGCGCGGCCGCGATCTCGATCCTGGCCGGTGCCTGCTCCGGGGCCACGCCGGCCCGGGCCGCACATCACAGCACGGCGGCGACCGCCGGACCGACGACGCCCCTGGGCCGGCCCTACACCTGTGCCCCCGGCGTCAACGACGCCATCCAGGGCACCTACGGCGATGCGGCCGCCATCGGATGGGAGGGGAACGACGAGGGCGTGGTGGCGTGCCTGGGAGGCAGCTTCTATGTCCAAGGTGCCCGGCACCGGACCTATGGGTACGGCGTCTACGACGACTCCAAGACGACGTGGACGAATCTCGACGGCTACTTGCCGGCGTTGACGACGTCCTTCCACCGCTTCGGGGCCGCCATCTCCATCACCAACTTCGGCGACGAATTGTCGCTCGGGGACCGTGCCTTCGTGGCCGTCTACAGCCGGGTGGCGGTGCACAATCCGACGAGCCACGGCGTGCGCGTCGACCCCGAAGCCTCGTCGGGGCTCGTGTCCCTCTCCTCGGCTCCGGTCGAGGTCCCCGCCCACGGCACTGTCGACCACGACTACGTCGTCGCCGTCGACCGCTTCGGCCGGAGCTACCAATGGCCCACCGACGGGGCGCTGGCGGGCGCCGGCACCTTCGACCAGCACCTGGCCCAGATGCGGGCCTTCTGGAACGGGCAATTGGCCACCATCACCCAGCTCCGACTGCCCGACCCCCAGCTGGTCGACGCCTATCGCAGCGGCTTCATCTACACCCAGATCGCGCGGAGCGGCGACCACCTCAACACCGGCGTCAACGGGTACCAGTCCGAGTTCAGCCACGATGTCGTGGGGATCCTCGCCAACCTGTTCACCCAGGGCGACTTCGCCGACGCCCAGGCGCTGTTGACCGACGCCCGCAGCGTGGTGGGGGCTCAGCTGCAATACGAGGACGGCGAGTGGACGTACTCGTGGCCCTGGGCCATCTACCTGCTCAAGACGGGCGACCTGGCCTTCGTGCGCGCCAACTTCTCGACCGAGGGGCCCACCGGTGCCAGTGAGCCCAGCATCGAGGACACGGCCCATGCCATCGCCGCGGCCCGCACGGGACCGGGCGGGATCATGCACGCCACCGACGACATCGACACCAACGGCCTGTGGAGCATCGACGACTACGAAGCGCTCATGGGCCTGGCCGCCTACCGCTACCTGGCCCAGCAAGTCGGCGACGTCACCGAGACCACCTGGGCCACGCAGCAGTACGACAGCCTGCTGGCGGCGACCAACAGCACCCTCGATGCCACCATCAACCGGTACCACCTCGACTACCTGCCGTGTTCGATCGTTCAGCCCAACACGGCCAACCGCTGCAACAACCCCGAGGACGCCAACTGGGCCGCACCCCTGCTCTTCGGCCGCTGGGCCTGGGACGGGTCCCTGTTCGGCGCGCAGCTCTCGGGACCGGGCATCGACCTCATCGACGCCACCTACGCCTACGGCTTCGGACGGCTGAAGGGCGAGCTCCCGGCCAACACCTTCGGGGGCTACCCCGTGGCCTACTACTACTCCACCGGCTACAACGCCGGCTACGGCAGCTGGGGCCTGGCCGGCCAGAACTACCGAGACCAAGGGATCTTGAGCTACCAGTTCATGATCGACCACACCCAGAGCGGTCCCTATTCGTGGTGGGAAAGCTCCGACGCGCCCGAGGCAGCCTCACCGTGGATCGGCAGCCACCCCGCCGGAGGGCAGGGTGCCGCCCCCCATGGCTGGGGTATCGCCAATGCCAACAAGGTGCTGCTCGACTCTCTGGCCGCGCAGCGTTCGGACGGTTCGTTGCTCATCGGCCGGGGCGTGCCCGACTCGTGGGTACGCGACGGCCAGAGCCTGGCGGTCTCGAACTTCCCCACCACCGACGGGCACCGCCTGGGTTTCACCATCGCCGTACACGGAGGCAGTGTGACGTTGCACCTCGACGGTGACGCACCCTCGGGCCCGGTGCTGTTCGAGCTTCCCGCCTTCGTGGACAACATCGCCACCTCGGATGCCGGTACCGTCGACGACCAGACCGGCGTCGTCACGTGCCCGCCCGGGGTCACCACGGTGACGGTCACGCTGTCGCACCCGGTGTGACGTCGCGTCAGCCGCGTCTGGCGAACGGCGAGCGCAGGCTCCGGCCGGGATCACTGCGGCGCGGCGCCCAACTCCAACGCCGGAGTGACACCACAATGCCCACCACGGCCCAGATGGCCAGGACCTGGATGTCGTGCCATGCCCAGGGAGAGACGCGGACACCTGCAGTGGCGAAGTAGGGAGCGTCGGTGGCGGTGATCATGTGCCGCACCGGGAAGACGGCCGAGACCCGGGCCAGGAGGGAGCCGCTCTTGATCGGGTAATAGAGCCCGGACAGAAAGAGCAGGATGAAGAACACGATGCTCACCAACGGTCCCGCCGCTTCCTGGTTGGGGATGACCGTACTCACCGCGATCCCCAGGGCGGTGAAGCAGATGACCCCGGCGACGAGCGCCACCACCAGGGCGAGGAGGTTGTGGGGAAGCCCCACGTGGAACCCGAACCTGCCGATCAGGAAGAGGATGACCACCTGGAGAACAGAGATGATCAAGGCGTTGACGAAGATCGCCCCCAGCATGACCCAGGTGGGAAGGGGCGACAGGCGCACTCGCTTGAGCAGTCCCATCTCGCGCCGCACCACCAGTGAGATGCTGAGATTGCTGAAGCACGCCGACATGATGCCGTAGGCCGCGAAGGACGCCACGTAGTACACGACCAGGCGCATGTTGTTGAGATCGGCGATCCGGGACGAGCCCGCCGTCGAAGACAGGAGCACGAGGAAGACAACGGAGAAGCCGACGGTGAATGCGGCTGCGATGGGGTTCAGCCAGAACCCCAACTGCTCGTAGTAGACCTGGCGACCCACCAGGCGCAGGTCGTCGACACCCCGGAAGGACCCCAGCACCGGGCGCGGGGGCGGCTCGGTGCCGGTCACGGCGCTCATGCGTCTGGTCCCGTGACCGAATCAGTGGCTTCGGCGGCGTCGGGCTCGTACCCCGTGAGCCGCAGATAGACGTCCTCGAGGGTCAACCGCTCCACCGTGAGCCCGATCAGGTCCACCTCGTGGCGAAGCGCCCAGGTCGTCAAGGTGGCCAGCACCTCGATCTCGTGGTCGGTCCTGATCTGCAAGGCTCCGTTTCCCGACACCGTGGCGGGGACGGGCAGATCGCTGACGCCGACCCCGGGGGGAAGCCTGAAGCGGATCGTCGCCTCGCCCACGTCGCGTCCGCCCAACGTGCCGGGCGGCCCTTCGGCGATGATCCGACCGGAGCTGATCACCGCCACCCGGTCGGCCAGAGCCTCGGCCTCGTCCATGTAGTGGGTGGTGAGAATCACCGTGGTGCCCCCACCGGTCATCGACCGAACCAGGTCCCAGGCGCCGCGCCGAGCGTTGGGGTCGAACCCCGTCGTGGGCTCGTCGAGCACGAGCAGCTCGGGGTTGCCGATGATCCCGAGACCGAGGTCGAGTCGCCGCTGCTGGCCACCCGACAGGGTCTTCACCCGGGCGTTGGCCTTGGCCGCCAGGCCCACGAGCTCGAGCACCTCGTCGACGGACCGGGGCCGGGGGTAATAGCCGGCGTTGCGCGTGAGGGCCTGGCGGACCGACAAGAAGGGCTCGACGGCCAGCTCCTGGAGCACCACCCCGAGCCGCTCGCGCAGTTGCCGGCTGGTGCCGGTGTCGGCGGGGTCATACCCGAGCACGTCGACCCGGCCGCCGTCACGTTTCCGGAATCCCTCGAGGATCTCGATCGTCGTCGTCTTCCCGGCACCGTTGGGACCGAGCAGGGCGAAGACCTCACCCTGCTGTACCTCGAAGCCCACATCGTTGACCGCGTCGATCTCGCCGTAGCGCTTGCTCAGATGCTCAACGGACACGACCGCCACGCGGACTCCTTCACTTGCCCATCGGTATCGCTCTTGGCTAGCCCATAGCATGACCGAACACCGCCAGGATCACGCCTTCGGCACCTCACCAGGGGATGGCGCTCGTGCACACGTTCATGACCGAGATCAAAGAGACGGTATTCCCAGGTCGGGACAGTGCCTTCGGCCCCCTGCCGCCGCTGCTCCTCGCTTTGACCGTGGTGACCGGGCTGGTCGACTCCTTCAGTTACCTGGTGCTCGGGCACGTGTTCGTGGCCAACATGACCGGCAACGTCGTCTTCTTGGCCTTCGCCCTGGTGGGCGCCCGGGGATTCTCGATCCCGGCCTCGATCGCGGCGTTGTGCTCGTTCGGGCTCGGTGCCGTCATCGGCGGGCGCGTGTGCGCCACGCTGGCGCGCCACCGGGCGCGCCTGCTGAGTGCCTGCACGACGATCCAGGCGCTCTTCGTGGCGGTGTCGGTCGCCCTGGCCGCGGTGAGCGGCACGCCGGTGGGTACGGGATCTCGCTACGGCTTGATCGCCGTGTTGGGCATCTCCATGGGGATCCAGAACGCCGCGGCACGAAAGCTCGCCGTGCCCGACCTCACCACGACGGTGCTCACGATGACGATCACCGGGATCACCGCCGACAGCCCCATTGCGGGCCGGAGCGGGGCCCGGGCAGGCCGGCGCGGCCTCACCGTGGTGGCCATGTTCCTGGGTGCCGTGGTAGGGGCGCTGTGCATCGTGCACGCGCAGATCGTGGTTCCCCTGGCCATCGCCCTCGTCGTGGCGGCCGCCGTGGGTGGGGTCACCCGCGCCCTCGGCGCCTCGGATCCCGCCTGGTCGCAGGTGGACCGCTGACCCGCTCCGTCGGGCGGTGCCAGCCTGCGTCGCTCAGCCCGACCGGGGCGGGCGCGGCACGTTGGCCCGAGGGCGCGTGATCTCGAAGAAACCCGGCTCCCCGGCGATCACCTGCACCGCGTCCCACAGACGTAGGGCGGCGTCGCCGGTCGGTGCCGGCGCCATCACGGGTCCTTTGAACCCGTACGGTGGATCGGCCCTCACCACGATCGTCGGCGTCTGGGTCTTGGGCCCGCCGAAGGCGTAGGCGACGTCCATGGCGTCGACGATGGGGGCGTCCCAGGCGTCGTCCTCGGCGGCGGAGACGAGCTCGGGGGCGAGCCCACTCGCCTCCACGCACGCCGCCAGCAGGGCGTCGCCGCGGACGTGGTCCCGGTCGAAGAACCGGCGACCCCACTGGGCGTACAGCGCGTCGACGGCGTCCTCGCCCGCCTCGGCCCGCGCCGCCTCGAAGATCCGCAGCATCCGGTGGGAGACAGCGTGGCCGGCGAGGGCGTCGTCGCGGAGGCGCTCGGGCACGGTGGGGGCCACGCCGTAGTCGTCGCGGATCTCGAGACAGTACGAGCGCCAGGTCACCGCCAGGTCGCGTTGTGGCGTCACCTCCTTGACCCACAGGGCCGTGATCCACGCCCAGGGGCAGCTGGGATCGACGAACACTTCGACACCGAGCACGGTGCCAGGATAGGAGGGATGACGGAGTGGGCGCTGAAGGTGCGTGACGTGCCCGGTCGGGTCACAACGCACGCCGCAATCGAAGGGCCCGGGGGAAATTGGCGGCGAAGGGGAACACACGGGGTGAGGGGCGTGTTGATCTCAGTGTGAGTGAACAGGGCGTGGTCGCCGACTTCTGGTTCGACCCGCTCTGCCCTTGGGCCTGGATCACGTCTCGTTGGATACTCGAGGTCGAGAAGGTCAGGGCCGTCACGACGCGCTGGCACGTGATGTCCCTCGCCTATCTGAACCTGGTCCAGCACGAGGGCAAGGGCCTGACCGAGGAGTACCTCGATCGCATGGAGAAGGCCTGGGGCCCCATCCGGGTCTGCGCCGCGGCGGCGGCCGAGCGCGGTGACGACATCCTGCTCCCCATCTACACCGCCCTGGGCACGCGCTTTCACGACCAGCAGCGCCGAGACAGCGCGGCGGTGGCCGAGGCGGTGGCCGAACTGGGCCTCCCGGACTCGGTCCTCGAAGCCGCCACCGGCACCGATCTCGACGACGCCATCAAAGCGTCACACCAGGCCGGCATGGACCTGGTCGGCCTCGACGTCGGCACACCCATCATCAGCGTCCAGGGCAACGCGTTCTTCGGTCCCGTGGTGACACCCATTCCGCGCCGAGAGGCAGCCGGGAGGTTGTGGGACGGCGTGATGGCGGTGACCGCCACGGACGGGTTCTTCGAGCTCAAGCGGACCAGGGACCGCAAGCCGAGTTTCGACTGAGGCGCGCGTCGCCGGCGCGGGCGCGCCTTGTCCTACGAGGTCGTCGTGGGGGTGGACGTGATGGTGGCACCGGGCGGGAGCTGGAACAGCGAAGCCGGGGGCGAAGCCGAGTAGCTCTTGATCTCGAAGCTGGTCGAGTCGTTGGCGACCTTGACGTAGCCGAGGATGCCCTGCGCCGTGGTGCAGATGGTGCTGGTGCCGGGGACGCCCGAGGCGTTGAAGTCCACGCACTGCATGGCAAAGCCGTTGACCGACATCGTCGACGCGGTGACCTTGTCACCGGCGAGACCCGCCGCCAGCGAGAAGTCCTTGAGGAAGGCCGTCCAGTGGGACGGAGTGTAGAAGTCGAAGATCTGGTTCTGAGCGGTTGCGTCGGCAGTTCCCAGTCTCTGACAGGTCACGCCCGAGCTCGACCCCGACTCGGACGAACAGGAGTATTCGCCCGAGGCGTTCACGATGATGTGCACCGAGCTCGTGCTTCCACCTGTCGGAGTGTCCTCGAAGGTCAGGCCTTGCGGTGGCTGCACGGCGTAGACGACGGTGGCGGGAGTGCTGCCGGTGGTCACGTAGGTCGCCTCGAACGTCGTCCCTTGGCTCGATTTGATGGTGTTCGTGAAGGTGTCGATCGTGGCCTTGTTGCCCCTCACGTCGCGCTCGACTTTCCTGACCGCACTCACGACCCCACAACTCGTGAGCACGAAACTCCCCAGAACCATCGCCACCGCCATGACCCCGGCGCGACGACGACCACACAACGCTGCGGCTCGGCCAAGGTTCCGGTTCATTGCTCTGCCTCCCGAGGCGATCAGCCGTGAAGCGAGTGGACTCAGAAACTGCCTCCCTCCGAGGATAGGCCCTCGCCGCTGTTCTCCGATGCACCAGGCATGCACCAGGCAGACACCGGTGCGGGTTCAGCACCCACGAACCGTTGGTGCCTACAGTTGTCGGGAGCCATTGGTCACGAACCCGGTCATCGAAGATCTGTTCATGAGGCCTCCCTCGGACGAGGATGGCGTCGTCGCATTGGGCGTGCGACGGCGCTTTGGTTCTGTCGAAGCCCTCCGGGGGCTCGACTTCACCGCCCGCTCCGGGGAGGTCACCGGGCTCGTGGGCCCGAACGGTGCGGGCAAGACCACCCTCCTGCTCATTTTGGCCACACTGCTCATGCCCGATGCCGGCACGGTGCGGATCGCCGGTCACGACCCGGTGCTGGCCACGGACGCGGTGCGGGCCACGTTGGGCTGGGTGCCCGATGCGTTCGGCGTCTACGACAACCTCACGACGCGGGAGTACCTCAGATTCGCGGGCCTGGCCTACGGCCTCGGGGCACGGTCCCGACCCCGGGCGGAAGAACTGCTCCTGCTCTCCCGGCTCCAGGACTACGCCGATCGACCGGTGCACGTGTTGTCCCGGGGCCAGAAACAACGGTTGGGATTCGTGCGGGCCCTCGTGCACGGTCCCCGGGTCCTGCTCCTCGACGAGCCGGCAGCGGGACTGGATCCCTACAGCCGGGTGGAGCTGCGCGACCTGCTGCGCCAGTTGGCGGCCGCAGGTGCGGCGGTGGTGGTCTCGAGCCACGTCCTCGCCGACCTGGAGCAGATGGCCGACAGGGTCGTCTTCGTCGACAAGGGCGTGACGGTGGGCGAGCGTCGCATCGACGACCTCTCCCGGACTTCGGGCCCCCGGGTGTGGCGGGTGCGCGCCCTGAACCAACCGGAGTTGCTGGCGGCCCTGGACCGCAATCGGTACCCCCACGGCGCCTCCTCGCCCCTTGGCGTGGACGTCGAGCTGCTGTCTGACGAGGCCGCTGCCGGGCTCATCGCCGGTCTGGTCGGCGACGGGGTGCACGTGGTCTCGTGCGCGCCACTCACCAGCTCGCTCGAAGCCACGTACCTCGAGCTCACGGGGGAGCAAGGGTGAACGGCGTCCTGACCATGGCCCGGCTCGAGCTGACCGTGCGGGTCCGGGCCGGACGCTGGCGGTGGCTGCTGGCCGGGTGGTTCGTCGTCCTGGTGGGGTTCACAGCGCTGCTCCGACTGGCGCTCACCAATGCCACCAACCTGCACGGGGACGTGGGCACGGTGATGTACGGCGGGCTGCAGCTGTTTCTCCTCGCCCTGGCGCTGCTGGTGATGCCCGCGCTCACGGCGCAGTCGGTGAACGGCGATCGCGAACGCGGCACCCTGGGGGTGTTGCAGGTCACGCGCCTGTCGGCGTTCGACATCGCGGCCGGCAAGCTGCTCGCGGCGTGGGGTGCGGCGTGCGTCTTCCTCCTGGTGTCGGCACCCCTGGTCCTCTGGTGCATGGTCGAAGGGGGCGTCCCGGTCCTCCGGGTGATCATCGTCACCCTCGTCGTCGTGCTCCTGCTGGGAGTGATCTGTGCCGTCTCACTGGGCCTCTCCGCCCTGCTGGCTCGAGGCACCACGTCCAGCGTCCTTTCGTATCTGGCGGTCTTCGCCCTCACCATCGGGACCCTCATCGCCTTCGGCCTGGCCACGGTGGCGTCTACCCAGACACGCCCCGTGCATTTCTCGCCCGGCGGCGGATCAGCTCCTGCGGGGTGCTGCACCGAGACCGAGAGCGTGCAACGCACCGATCTGACGTGGTGGATCCTGGCCCCGAACCCGTTCGTCGTCCTGGCCGATGCCGCCCCAGTGGTCACCGAGCGCGCCGCCCCGTGCCACCGCATCAGCTCGGACGGGTCGGTGGCGACCTATTGCCCATACCAACCGCAGGACAACGTCGATCCCCTCGGCGACATCAGTCGCAGCGTGCGGTCACTGCGGTCTCCCGCGGGACTGTCGAGTCCCGGCGCGTCGGGCCAACGGGGGGGACTGGTGTGGCCCTACGGGCTCGGCTTCGACGTGCTGCTCGGTGTGTTCATGTTCGGTGTGGCCACACGCCGCTTGCGGACCCCACGCCACACCCTGCCGCGCGGCGTACGGCTGGGCTGACCCGTTTCTTCACACTCCCGTTTCGTCACACAATTGCAAAGGGTATGCCCCTGGTCTCCGATCGGCTTGCGGGTCCATGATGGCGATGATGCCGTTGCCCCGTTCGGACGGAGTCCGCCGCCAGTGGTTCGGCGACGCGCGGGACGATGGAAGGCGGATGGAGGTCTCCTGGCACCCCGACGAAGGGATCGTCATCGTGAGCCTGTGGCACGGCTCTGTGTGCCGGGCGACCTTCCGCTTGCCCGTCGACCAGGCCCCCGCCCTGATCCAGACCCTGGCGGATGCGTTGGGCGATGCCGTCCAGGCCGGGCCGCTGTCGCGCCCCGCGCCCGGCACGGGGGGCCGGCCGACATCGCTCGGCGTCATGGGCCGCGAGCGGCTGCGCCGGCACGTGGCCGAGATCGTGGCCCTGGAGGGCCGGCCCCGGCGCTGACCCCGCTCCCCGACCGGCGGCGGTGGCGCCGTGCGCCCCCGCAGACCACCATGGCGGCATGCGCATTCTGTCCCTGCTGCCGTCGGCCACCGAGATCGTCTACGCCCTGGGCCTGGAGGACGATCTCGTGGGCGTGACCCACGAATGCGACTGGCCGCCTGCGGCCCGGGCCAAGCGGTCGGTGTCGTTCTCCGCACTGCCGCCTGCGGCTAAACCGGCGGAGGTGGACAGGTTGGTGAGCGCCAGCATCGACGGGGGCAAGCCCATCTACCGCCTCGACACCGAGGCGGTCCGAGAGCTTCGCCCCGATCTGGTGCTGACCCAAGACCTGTGCGCGGTGTGCGCGGTGCCGTCGGGACACGTCAACGATGCCCTCGAGCTCCTGGGGTGTCGTGCCGAGGTCCTCTCCATGGACCCGAGCTCGCTGGGCGAGGTCCTGGAGTGCATCCTGCGAGTGGGCACCGTCACCGGCACCGAGGCTTCGGCCACGGCACTCGTCGGCGACCTGCGCCAGAGGATCGGTGCGGTGGTCGACGGCGTGGCCGGCAGGACACGTCCCCGCACCTTCGCGCTCGAGTGGTCCGATCCTCCGTTCAACGGCGGGCACTGGGTGCCCGAGATGATCGAGACCGCGGGAGGTGAGGCCGTCCTGAGCAGCCCCGGCACGCCGTCAGTCCGGGTGACCTGGGACCAGGTCGCATCGGCGGCGCCCGAGGCCGTGGTCTTCATGCCCTGTGGCTACGACCTCGAGGGCGCGGTGGCCGAGGCCGGCTCGCTCCTCGGTCGGGCCGAGTTGTCCGGCGCCGCGTTCTTCGCCGTCGACGCCAGCGCGTACTTCTCCCGACCGGGGCCCCGGCTCGTCGATGGGGTGGAGATCCTGGCATCGGCGCTCCATCCCGATGCCGTTCCCGCCGGCCCGCCGGACGCCCTGCGCCGCCTTCGATAGTCGATGTACGACCCACTCGACCCCGAGCTGTGGCGCGACCCGTACCCGACCTACGGGCGCCTACGCGACGAGGATCCTGTCCATTTCGTGGCCACGCGGGGCTTCTGGGTCTTGTCCCGCTTCGCCGACGTCATGGCCGCCGCGTGTGACACCGGGACCTTCTCCTCGGCCCACGGCCTCACCTTCGAAGAGGACGAGATCACCAAGCTGGGGCTCATGCCCACCTTGGTGATGATGGACCGGCCCCGCCACACCCTCTATCGCCGGCTGGTCAACGCCATGTTCACCCCGAGGGCGGTGTCGGCCCGAGAAACGGCCCTGCGCGCCTTCACCCGGTCCCGCATGCAGCGCATCGCCGAGATGGGCGAGGCCGACTTCGTGGCCGAGGTGGCCTCCCCCGTGCCGTCGTTCGTGGTGGCCGACTACCTCGGAGTCCCCGACAGCGATCGGTCCGCCTTCGCGGATTGGAGCAGCGCCATCGTGCAGGCCAACGCCAGCGGCAACGTGCTCTCGGCGGGTCGGGCCGTGGGCGAGCTCTACGGGTACTTCACCGAGCTCGCCGCGGCCAAGAGGGGTGGCTCGGGCACCGACATGATCTCGGTGCTGCTCGAATCCGAGGTCGACGGCCACCCGGTGAGCATCGAAGAGATCCTCGGGTTCTGCTTCGTGATGATCGCCGGCGGTAACGACACCGCCTCGGGGCTCATCGGGGGCACGGCCGCGCTCCTGAGCGAACACCCCGAGCAGCGCCGGGTCCTCGCCTCGAGTCCTGACCTGGTGCCCGGAGCCGTGGAGGAGCTGCTGCGCTTCCTCTCCCCCGTCCAGGGCCTGTCGCGCACCACGACCACCGAGGTGACGGTCGGTCCCCCCGAGGGACCTGTCACCGTCCCGGCCGGGGCCAAGGTGCACCTGCTGTTCGCCTCGGCCAACCGCGACCCCCGGGAGTTCGGGCCCGAGGCGGGAGTACTGGACGTCACGCGCACCGTGGCCCGCACCCTGGCGTTCAGCTCGGGGCCCCATCACTGCCTGGGGGCGGCCGCGGCCCGACTCGAAGGCAAGGTGGTCATCGAGGAGCTGCTGCGGGTCCTGCCTGGCTTCGCCGCCGATGGTGCGTCGGGACGCTACGCCCCGGGCCCCTTCACCCGGCGCTTCGAGTACCTCCCCATCCGCGCCCAGGGGTGAGCTGCGGGCCGCTCGCGCACTTCAGCGGTCACTTGTCGGGCCTTCACGCGCACTGAGCGGAACCGGGCCCGCCGGGCTGTCACCATGGGAGCCGGCGTCCACGGCTTGGTGGAGAACGCCCTGCAGCATGCGGGCGCACAGGAGTCCGATCCGCGTCGGTGAGCACCCGAAGTCGGCCATGAGCGCCTGGGTGGTGTGGGCCGACAGGTGCAGGGCGAAGGCCAGGGTCAAGTCCTCGGGGGGCTCCCCCGCGCCTCCGGCGGAGCGCCAGGCCAGGGCGGCCAGGTAGGGCATCCCGCGGAGGCGATAGGCCCGGCAGAGCTCGGCCACCTCGGCCAGGGTCTCCGACCCGGGCCGCGGTGGGGCGTAGATGTCCCAGAAGGCGACGCCGAAGACCTCGGCCATGCGGGTGTGGATGGTCACCGCCAGCGCCTCGAGCCAGGCGTCGACATCGGGGACCTGCCGCGGCAAGCTCTCGATCCAGTCGGCGAGGTCATCGATGTGGCGCGGCGAGCCGGTGTCGGGGTAACGGCCGCACGCCTCGAACATGTCCCGGGCGGTCTCGGCGATCAACCAGTCGTGGGTCCCGTAGTGCCGGAAGATGGTGCGGGGGCTCACCCCCGAGAGCTCGGCGATCTGCTCCACGGTGGTGTCGAAGCCGTGCTCCGCCACCGCGGCCATGGCAGCGCGACGGATACGGGTCCTGGTCAACTCCTGGCGCTGTGCCGCCAGAGATTGCGGACGCTTGTCAGCCTGGTCCACGGCCGCCATCCGGCCCCCGATGCTCGGCACTGCTCCCGGCTCCCCGCCGGGTGCTCCTCAAAATCGTACCGGAACCCCTGGTCGTACCCGTGGCCTGTCCATGGCTTGACCGTTCACACCACGAGCCGTTGACGCTACGAACAGCCGCTCGTGGTCCCGCAACTGGAACAGAGGTAGCAGGACCCCGCTCGCTGCATGACCATGCCGCACTGGTAGCACAACGGAGCGTTGCTCTGTTCGGCGCGCGCCGAGGTCGGGACGGAGCTGATCCCGGAGTCGTCGACGAGGTCCTCCTCGGGCGTGGCGGCTTCCTCCACGCCGGGCAGGGTGGGCTGCATGCGCTCCCCCGTCGACAGCACGCCGAGCTCCTCTCGCTCGGCCAGGGGCAGGTAGTCGACGGCCAGCCGACGGAAGATGTAGTCCACCAGGCTGGTGGCGATGCGCAGATCCGGGTCGTCGGTGATCCCCGCCGGCTCGAAGCGCATGCTGGTGTACTTGCGGACGTAGGTGGCCAGGGGCACGCCGTGCTGCAATCCCAGGCTGACCGAGATGGAGAAGGCGTCCATGATCCCCGCCAGGGTCGAGCCCTGCTTGGAGACCTTCATGAACACCTCGCCGGGCCGGCCGTCGTCGTACTCCCCGACGGTCACGTACCCCTCGCAGTCGGCCACTCGGAATGCGAACGTGCTGGACTTGCGTCGCCGCGGGAGGCGCTCCCGCACCGCTCCCACGACCACGGTGTCACGCGACCGGCTCTGGACCAGGGAGAGTGCGGACTCGAGCTCGGCGATCTTGGCCGCCGCGGCGCGGTCACGAGCCTCGGCCTGGGATCCCGGCGGGGCGAAGTCGCCGCCCTCACCGACACCGGCCTTCTTGGTGGTGGACAGGGGCTGGCCCACCTTGCAGTTGTCGCGGTAGATGGCGACGGCCTTGATCCCCAGCCGCCAGGCATCGAGATGCAACTGCTCGATGTCCTCGACGCTGATGTCCTCGGGAAGGTTCACGGTGTTGTGGTTGACGATCCCGTTGGCGACGAAGGCGTGGGTGTAGGGCACCGAGACGTCGAACACCTCACGCTCGCCGGCGTCGTCCACAGACTCG
>Ga0208849_1000994_pt1 | contig 22185 bp, 20 predicted proteins | sample NGESurdeep072012_10_FD_184470 | JGI IMG/M metagenome (GOLD analysis project Ga0208849, IMG submission 184470) | Arctic peat soil microbial communities from Barrow, Alaska - NGEE Surface sample 53-3 deep-072012 (SPAdes) | ecosystem: Environmental > Terrestrial > Soil > Wetlands > Peat ... | reverse complement strand
TCGTCTGCCAGAGCAGAAATTACCGGCTGTGAGTGCACACCGAGGCCGGCGCCCGGGGCGCCCTTGCGCGCTGCAACCGCCCCGGCGCAGTATCCGCTCTAAACGAGTATCAGGGGACCTTACATATGCTGGCCATGCGCGAAAGGCCTGCGCGCCAATGCTGGTCGACGGCAGACGTCGAATCGCGGCATGCGCTTGCGTATTGGGTGGACACGATCTGTAAATCCTTTCTCGAGATCGACATCGAGAGCCTACAGCGCCATGCATTTCGAGCGCGGCTCGATCAATCCTCGCTCGGCCCAGTGACGATGAATATCATCGAGGCGGACGCGCAACGGATCTGCCGCACCCGCGCGCGCATTGCCCACAGCCGCTTCGCCGGCTACTTCCTGATTCAATTACGCGCCGGGCAGGCTCGCTTCCAGCAGTACGGCCGCGAGTCCTGCATCGAAGTGGGTGACTGTGTCCTGGTGGACTGCACGGCGCCGTACCTGCTCGAGTGCCTGCAGACGACACGCACGGTTGCGTTGCGTTTTCCGGGCGACTGGCTGCGCAACTGGCTGCCGAACGCCGAAAGCCTCGCGGGACGGCCACTTCGCGGCGGCGCCCGTTGGAGCAACGCGCTTTGCGCGGCGCTGGCAAACTTCGACACTGACACCGATCAAGTGCTTGCCTTGCCGGATAGCGTCGTGGCTGAGCACATTGCCGTGCTTCTCGCGCTGGCAGCTGGTCCGGACGCGCATGTATCGCGCGGGAGCGAAAAGCTGCTGAACCGAATCCGTCGGACCATCCGCGATCGCTGCCACGAGGCGGGACTGACACCGGGGACGGTAGCCGAGGCGAACGGAATTTCCAAACGCTATCTGCACCATCTGTTTGCGCAGGCGCATAGTACCTTCGGGAGTGAATTGATCCAGACTCGCCTGGATTGCGCGCACCGGCTGCTCAGTGATGCTCGTTACTCAGCAGTCACGGTCGGCGAGGTGGCCCTGCGAGCCGGGTTTCTGGAGCCCAGCCACTTTGCGCGACGATTCCGCAAAGCTTATGGCTCAGGGCCCATGGCCTTTCGAACCGCGCATCTGCGCGGCGGAAAGTCCGCCGCCTAGAACCGCAAGTCTCATGCCGGACATATTGACCACCCATGTTGGTAGTCTGCCGCGAGGGGACGAACTGGCACCGCTGCTGCTGGCCCGCGACCACGGCGAGCCTTGTGACGCGGCTGTGTTCGATCGCATCGTTCAGGCAGCGGTCATCGATGCGGTTGCCAGGCAGGAGAGGTGCGGCGTCTCGATCGTCAGCGACGGTGAGCTGGGCAAGGTGGGCTATTCGACTTACGTAACCGACCGCTTGTCGGGCTTCGGCGGAAATGTGGCCCGCAAGCCGGCGCTGGATCTGGCGGCACTGCCCCAGTTGAGAAAGAAGCTTGTGGCGATTATGGGCGAGCAGGAGTTCGTACGCAGCAGCTGCGTCGGCCCCGTCAAGCTGCGCAACCTTCAACCCTGCCTGGACGACATCCGACGCTTCAGGCAAGCGATGCAGGGACGCAAGGTTCGGGGCTTCATGAATGCCGCTTCCCCCGGCCTGATCACAGCATTTCAACCCAACGCCTTCTACCCCAGTCATGAGGCATACCTGGCCGATCTGGTCGCCGCGATGCAGCCGGAATTTGAAGCCATCGCAACGAGCGGCTTTCAACTGCAACTGGACTGCCCCGATCTGGCCATGTCGAGGCATACGGGCTATCAGGATAAGACGGAGGAGCAGTTCCTGAAAATCGCCGCAGCCAATGTCGAGGCGCTGAATGCCGCCACCGCAGGGATTGCACCGGAGAAGTTGCGAATACATGTCTGTTGGGGCAACTACGAAGGTCCACACGATTTCGACATACCGCTGGAACGAATCATCAACATCATTCTGCGGGCGCGACCGGCGACGATTCTGTTCGAAGCAGCAAACCCCCGGCACGAGCACGAGTGGAAGGTCTGGGCGCAGGCAAGCATTCCCGACGACAAAGTGCTTGCACCCGGTCTGATCGATACCTGCTCAAACTATATTGAGCACCCGGAGCTCATTGCGCAGCGAATTGAGCGCTTTGCGGCTATAGTCGGCGTCGAACGCGTGGTGGCCAGTACCGATTGCGGCTTTGGCACATTTGCCGGCTACGGTAAGCTCGATCCGGCAGTGACATGGAAGAAACTCGTGGCGTTGCGCGAAGGAGCCGACCTCGCGGCTTCGAGGCTCTAGCACTCTGAGTTCTAACACTGTGCACTGCCATGTGAGTCCCTGTCCGCCCTGGCCGGCATACTCTAATGTGACGTCCGTACGCCTCATGCCAGCGCGGCGCACTGCGGTACTTACCGTGTCTGGCGATTAGACAAGGTTGCCATTAGCCCTTTGAACCTCGAAAAAGATGCCCGTGAAGATCTGCTGGACATGTACCGCATGCTGTGGCGGATCCGGACGTTCGAGGACCAGGTGCGCCGGCTCGCCGCAGCGGGTGAAGTACCCGGATTTCCGCACCTTTCAACAGGCCAGGAAGCCGTCGCGGTCGGTATCTGTGCACATCTCTTGCGGCAAGATTTGCTGTTCACGAGCCATCGCGGACATGGCCATGTGCTCGCCAAGGGCAGTGATGTCGAGGCGATGTTTGCCGAGATTCTGGGTCGGGAGACGGGCCTGTGCCGCGGCCGGGGCGGATCGATGCACCTGGTAGACGTCGCGAACGGCGTTCTAGGCGCCACCGGCGTCGTAGCGGGTAACCTCTCTCTTGCCGCCGGTGCGGCATGGGCAATGCAGGCCAGGGGTTCAAAGAACATCAGTGTCGTGTTCTTCGGCGATGGTGCCACCGGAGCCGGCGCATTCCACGAGACGCTCAACCTCGCGGTGCTGTGGAGGTTGCCGGTGCTTTTTGTGTGCGAAAACAATGGCTATGCCGAATTTACCAGCCGCGAAGAGCACTCAAAGGTAGCGTTCGTGCGCCGCTTTGCAGAACCCTATGAAATGGCCGCGGAAACCATCGACGGCAACGACGTGCAGGCCGTGCTCGCCGCGGCTGGCGAAGCCATCGGTAAAGTGCGCCGAGGGGACGGCCCGTATCTGCTCGAATGCATGACCTACCGCATGGCCGGGCACTTTGTCGGTGACCCTCAGCATTACCGCTCGAAGGAGGAATTTGCCGCCTGGCACGACAAGGATCCGATCGAACGTTTGAAGATGCACCTCCTGCAAAGCGGCGTCGCGGCAAGTGAACTGGATAGCGCCGCCGAGAGCGTCAAGCAGGAAGTGCAACGCGCGGTTGATAAAGCGCGCGCCGCCCCGCGCCCCAACCCCGCAGACGTGCTCGCGGAGGTGTATTCCGCCAAGTACCTCAACGCCACGGCTGGCTGAGGGGTCTCATGAGCCAGTCATTCATCGAGATTATCCGACGCGCCCTGGATGAGGAGTTGGCGCGGGATCCAGCGGTGCATCTGCTGGGAGAGGACGTTGCAGCGGGCGGAGCATTTGGAATCACGCGCGGACTTGCGCAGAAGCACGGTGCGCACAGGGTGCGTAATACACCCATCAGCGAGGCAGCCATCACCGGAGTGGCCACCGGTGCCGCATTGTGCGGATTGCGCACCGTGCTTGAGATCATGTTCATCGATTTCGCCACATTGGCGATGGATACTCTGGTGAACCAGAGTGCCAAGTATCGTTACATGTCGGGCGGACAGCTCGCCGTGCCGATGGTCGTGCGAACGCAGGCTGGCGCCGCGGGAGGAGCCGCGGCACAACACTCGCAAAGTCTCGAGGCATGGTTTGTCCATGTGCCGGGCCTGGTCGTCGTCGCCCCCTCTTCGCCTTCGGAAGCCTATGGACTTCTGAAGAGCGCGATACGCCTCGGCGATCCGGTACTCTTCGTCGAGCACAAGCGGCTCTACACAATGAAGGAGGAGCTGATCGAGAGCGCCGAGTTGCCGCAGATCGGCCGCGCGCGCGTGGTCCGTAGCGGCGAGGATGTCACTTTGATTGCATACTCGGCAATGCTTACTTGCGCGCGCGAGGCTGCAGAGCTGCTGGCGCGCGACGGCATCTCGGCTGAGATCATCGATTTGCGCACGCTCGCGCCGCTCGACATGGCCACCATTGCCGCCTCGATCACCAAAACGCACCGCGCGGTGATAGCGCATGAAGCAGTGCAAAACGCGGGTCTCGGTGCGGAGATCGCCGCTCGTATCGGCAGCGACTTGTTCGATGAACTCGATGCGCCGGTATTGCGTATCGGCTGTCCCTTCGCGCCTATACCGTTCGCACCTGAGCTGGAGCAGGCACTTCTTCCCGGTACCGCGGACATCGTGCGTGCCGTGCGTTCGCTGCTGAGCTAGAGGACGGGAATCAGGTGGCCTTAGTCGCACAGGAAATTCCCAAAGTCGGGTTGGTGATGGAGACCGCCCGCCTCGTTCGCTGGCTCAAGAAGATTGGGGATAGCATCGTCCAAGGTGAGCCTTTGCTCGAGCTCGAAACGGAAAAAACCGTGCTCACCATCGAGGCCACCGTGAGCGGGCGGCTGGTTCAGCTGCTGCTCGCAGAAGATCAGGAAGCGCGTGTCGGTGATCGGATAGCCTGGATTGAATGCGAGACGGGGAGCAACGCCGACACACCGGCGCGGGATCAGCATTCCGCGCCTCAGAGCCATGCCTCGTCGAGCGAGCCGCTCGCCGACGAGCCGCCGAACTCCGTAAGCCAGTCGTTTGAAACCCCTCACGCTGCACGCGTGAGGAGCTCTCCCATCGCACGCAGAGTGTCCGCAGAACACGGGCTTGATCTCGCCCGCATCGCAGGCACCGGTCCTCGCGGCCGCGTGCAGCTCCAGGACGTTCGGCGCGCAGTCACAGCGCAGGCGGCGCCGGGTGCGAACTCATCGGCAGCTCCAGCGGGGCAGCAACTCTCCGGCATGCGCCGCGCCATCGCCCGCGCCATGACCTTGAGCAACGCCACGATTCCGCAGTTCACGGTCACGAGAGCCGTGGACTGGACGGCGCTGCAGGGGGCGCGCTCCGAGATCGGCGCGAGTCTGCCAGCGGGCGCGCGCAAGCTCTCGGTGAACGACTTTCTGCTGCAGGCTGTCGCCGGCGCGTTGCTCAGGTTTCCCGCAATGAACGCAACCTTCTGTGGGAATCCAGAACTGCCTGAGGCGCGCATCGTTCCGGCGAGCGGAGCGCATATCGGCCTCGTGGTTGCTCTCGAAGACGGCCTGCTGGTGCCGGTACTTCACGGGGTGGAGAACTTGGGCCTTGCTGAACTCGCTCGTCGCCGAAGCGAGTGCGTCGAGCGTACATTGACGCACGGACTGAGGCGTGAGGAACTCGAGGGCGCTACCATCAGCATCTCGAATCTGGGTATTCGCGGACCTGACCGATTTACGGCGTTGGTCAATCCGCCGCAGTCAGCCATACTCGCCGTCGGGCGTCAGCGCGATCGCGTCGTGCCGGGGCATGGTGGTATCCAGGTCCGACCAATGTCCGAGCTTTCTCTCAGCGTTGATCACCGCGTCGCCGATGGCCGGCTTGCCTCGGAATTCCTCACCCGCCTGGTGGAATTCCTCGAAGGCGGCGAGTGGCGAACATAACTGAGGGGGAAACGTGCAACCACCCATCGAGATTCTGGGCTCCTACTGGACTCTAGCCGTCGGCGCGGACCCGCTGGGTGATCAGCGCTGCCTGCACGACTTTCGCAAGCGGGTGGAGATCGCCGCGAAAGCGGGCTTCAAGGGCATGGGCCTGTGGCACACGGACATTCAGGAAATTCTGCGCACCTACAGCTTGCAGGAGATGAAGCGGATCCTGGATGACCACGGGATCGTGCGAATCGAAGTCGAATGGCTGCTCGACTGGTTCTGCGTCGGCGCGAGACGTGCTGCGTCGAACAAGATCCGGGCACTGCTGTTCGATGCGGCCGAAGCCCTCGGCGCAAGGCACATCAAGATCGGCGATCTCGGAAATGATTGCGCCGACGTTCCGAAGATGACCGAGGAATTTGCGGTTCTATGCCGGCAGGCAGCTGAACGAGGCGTTTCCATCCTGATCGAAATGCTGCCGTACCCATTCTCGCGCGCACCGTCGCTCGATGACGTGCTGGCCATCTGCAGAGGCGCGGGCGCCAGCAACGGCGGCATCATGCTCGATAATCTTCACGTGCAACGCACCGGCACCACCCCGGAGGACATCGTTCGCAAGGTCGGCCGAGAGATCCTGCTGGGAGTCGAGATCAACGACGGCTCTCTGGCGACGCCCGTGAAATTCGAGGATTCGGTGGTCAACAAACGACTCCTGCCTGGCGATGGCGAATTCGACATAGCGGCGTTTCTGCAAGCACTCTGGTCCATCGGCTACAACGGACCGATCGGAGTCGAGGTGCTGAATGAGTACATGAGGAAATGGTCGCTGGAGACGGCAGCGACCGAGGGATTCACCAAGACGCAGCGGGTCGTGACGGCTGCGCGCGAGCAGTTCCTTGCAAGCAGGACGAATTGAAACCGATCGCATGATCTGAGGGCTATCCAATGAGCGTACAGACACCTGATACCGGACGGCAGATCTGGGTCTTGACCCAGATGCTGCGTATTCGTGAGTTTGAGACCCGCGTGAAGCGCAGCTTTACCGATCACCCGGGTGTGATCCGCGGCCATACGCATCTTGCGGACGGCGCGGAGGCCTCGATCGTCGGATCACTGGTTCATTTCCAGGACGGCGATGCAGCACTCGCTACCTATCGCTGCCACGGCTATCCCCTGGTGCTGGGAAGCGACCCAAAGGCGCTCATGGCGGAGATCTTTGGTCGCGCAGACGGCATCTGCAAGGGCCTCGGCGGTTCCATGCACCTCACGGACGTGAAGCGTGGGTTTCTTGGAACGTCCGGCATTGTCGGCGCAGGCATTCCGCACGCCGCGGGTGCCGCCTGGGCTGCGCAGATCAGGCGCAAGGGCGAGGTCGTGCTCTCCTTCTTTGGTGATGGCGCTTCCAAGCAGGGTGCGTTCCACGAGACTCTGAACATCGCCTCGCTATGGAAGTTGCCGGTGGTTTTCGTCATGGAGAATAACGGCTACAACGTTGTCACGACCTCGGCGCAGGAAGATGCGAACGCCGCGGCAGGCAAGCCACTTGCCGTCAAGGCACAGGCGTACGAGATGCCGGGTGTCACCGTGGACGGCACCGATCCGCTGGCAGTGCAAAAGGTCGTGGGCGAGGCGATAGCGCGAGCACGAGCCGGCAGCGGCCCGACTCTCGTGGAGTCCAAGGTGTATCGCCTTTCAGCCCACGGAAACAGCATTGCGCCACCGGGTGTGCCGTTGCACTACCCCGAGCACGAAGCCATCACGGTGTTCGGCAAGCGCGAAGAATACGAGGCCGCCTTGCGCGGCGATCCGGTGCCCCGATTCCGGGGCGTACTGGTTCAGAGCGGTGTGCTAACGCCGGCGAAGGCCGATGCGCTTGCCAAGCAGGCGGCCGACGAAATGCAGGCAGCGGTTACGTTTGCTCTCAACAGTCCGTTTCCGAAGAATGAGAGCGCGCTCGAGTACAACTACGCCTAGGTTGGAGGAGTCAAAGCCATGGCAAATCTGCCTTTTATCGCTGCGGTCGATGCGGGTATTCATCAGGAGATGAAGCGCGACTCGCGAGTGCTCTATTTCGGCCAGAATATGGCTACCACGGAGAATCACGAGTACGTTGCCGCGTACGGCCCGGATCGCGTACGCGTCACGCCCATTTCCGAAACAGCCGAGATTGGCATCGCCATCGGCGCGGCCATGGCCGGCATGCGACCAGTGGTCGAGCTGTACATGGCCGAATTCATGCTCGTGGCCATGGACCAGGTGGTCAACGAAGCGAACCGGTTTCGGTATATGTCCGGCGGCCAGGTCAAAGTGCCCCTGGTGCTCAAAGCGGGCTTCGGATTCACGGCCGGTTGGGCGGGCCAGCACACCGGATCGCTGACTTCGCTCTTCATGGGAATACCCGGGCTGAAAGTAGTCGTGCCCTCCACGGCCGCGGATGCCAAAGGGCTCATGGCAACAGCAATTCGGGACGACAATCCGGTCGTGTTTCTGCATCACTACTTGCTTACACTGGAGCACGGCGAGGTGCCCGATGGCGAGCATCTGGTGCCGTTCGGCAAAGCGGTCATTCGCCGCGCGGGTGGCGACGTGACGATCGTTGCTACCGGCTGGATGGTGCAGCGTGCGCTCGCCGCCGCCGAAAAACTTGCCGCTGAGGGTATCCAGGCGGAGGTCATCGATCCGCGCACGGTGGCACCGCTTGATCTGGAAACCATTTTCAGCTCCGTTGAAAAGACCAGGCGCGTCGTGCTGGTTGATCAGGGCACGCGCCACGCGTCCGTCAGTGCCATCATCGCCAGTGAGATCGCGGAGCAGCGCTTTTCTGCGCTCGCGGCCCCGATCGGTCAGGTCACGGCTCGTGACACCACAATTCCATACAGCGAGCCGCTCGAGGCCTATGTGATTCCTGATGTGGAGAGGATCGCATCGGCCGTTCGAAATGTGCTGAAAGGATGAACAACGCTTCCCGGGCACGGTACGGGCCGGGCTATCAGCTGCTGCTGTCGATGCTTCTGAGCATCAATTTCGGGATTGTGTTCTTTGACCGCAATGCGCTGAACTTTCTGATGCCGTTTGTCCAGCCGGAGCTGGGTCTGGATAACACTCAGGTTGGAGCACTGGCAGGTGCGCTCTCGCTCACGTGGGCGAGCGCGGCGTTTCTCGTCGGCATGGTTTCAGATGCATGGGGCTCCCGCAAAGGGCTGCTGGTGATCGCAACGCTCGCGTTTTCGGCCTGCTCGTTTGCTTCGGGGCTTGCGTCGTCATTCCTCATGATGCTGGGCGCCCGGATGCTCATGGGAATATCCGAGGGCGGTATCATGCCCATCAGCCAGTCGCTTATCGCCAGCGAGGTCGCGCCACGTCACCGCGGACTTGCGATGGGTGTAACGCAGAACTTCGGCTCCAATCTATTCGGGGCCTTCCTGGCTCCGGTGCTGCTGGTCGCCTTTGCCAGGGCATTCGGCTGGAGGCACGCCTTCTTTCTGGCGGGTGCGCCAGGAATCGTGACGTCGCTACTGATCTGGCGTTTTGTGCGCGAGTCCCAGCCGGACCGTACGCGCGCTGCCAGCACGGAAGCGCACTGGACGTTGTGGCAGGCGCTGGCTGAGCGGAACATCCTGATATGCGCATTGCTGGGCATCCTCCTGGTCTCCTATCTGGTGATCTGCTGGGCGTTCATGCCGTTGTACCTGATCCACGTGCGTCACTACGATGCGCAGACCATGGGATGGCTCATGGGTACGCTCGGTATCTCAGCGACACTGGGTGCCTTCGTGATCTCGGCGCTTTCCGACCGAATCGGACGGCGCCCGCTCATGATCGCGACGCCCTTCATCGGCATTATTATTCCGCTCGCGGCCATGTATTTCCAGGGCTCGGTGTGGGCGTTGGCCGGCATTTTCTTTGTCGGTTGGAGCGTGACCGGTATCTTCCCGCTGTTCATGGCCACTGTCCCGTCAGAGAGCGTTGACCCGCGCCATACCGCCACCGTTCTCGGAATCTGCATGGGCACCGGAGAAATCATTGGCGGAGTGCTCGCGCCCTTCGTCGCCGGCATTGCCGCAGATCGTAGCGGGCTTGCGGCACCTCTGCTGATGATGGCCGGCCTGGCACTTTGCGGTGGCCTGCTCGCACTTGGACTTCGGGAAACCGCGCCGCGCGTGCTGGCGCGCATAGCGGTGCAGGCCGCACCGCTGGCGACATGATTTCTGCGTCGCCAGCCTTAGCCGCATATGAGGTGTTCGCTCTGCGCTATGCCGAGAACCCCGCGCAGCTGGCTGCGAGAAACTTCATCGACGGTGACGCCCATGACCGGTTAATGCCTTTGGACTATTTCATCTGGCTGATCAGGGGACCGGGCCGGACTTACGTCGTAGACACGGGTTTCGACGCTCAGGCGGCAAAGGAGCGTTCGAGAGTGCTCCTGGCGACCCCAGGGGAGCTGCTTTCCTCGCTCAACGTCGACAGCGAGCAGGTGAGCGACGTCATCGTTACGCACATGCACTACGATCACGTCGGCAACCGCGAACTATTCAGCAGGGCTCGATTTCATTTGCAGGATCGGGAGATGGCGTACGCGACCGGCCGATGCATGTGTCATCCGGCTCTGTCGGGCCTCTTTGATGTGCGCGATGTCTCAGCGATGGTAGCGCGAGTGTACGCGCGGCGTGTGCTCTTCCAAGATGGCGACCACGAGCTGGCGCCGGGGCTATCGCTGCATCGGATCGGGGGGCACACGGCCGGCCTGCAGGTCGTGCGTGTCTGGACGCGTCGCGGTTGGCTGGTACTGGCCTCGGACGCGAGTCATTTCTATGCCAACATGGAGCAGGGCCGAAGCTTCCCCATCGTCTACAACCTCGGGGACATGTACGAAGGCCATCGTCGGTGCTACGAACTGGCCGACCGACCAGAGAACGTGATTCCCGGACATGACCCCTTGGTCATTCAGCGCTACCCGCCTCCACACCCATCGCTACAGGGGAAGATCGCGCGATTGGACGCAGACCCGCGCTGATGCGGCGATGATCAGCAGGCCGCTGACACCGCAATGTCCGCCAGCTTATGAAAGCGGACGATGTTCCGATTGCTGGACAGCAGGCCTGTCGTGAGGCACACGAAGGTCAGGTCCAACTCAGGATCGACCCAGAACAGCGTGCTGCCGGCACCATAATTACCGAAAGTCTCGGCTGAAGTCTGTGTGCCGAACATGTGATTAGTCATCTTGGTACCGCGCAGTGAAAAGCCGAGGCCGATATAGCCCGGAGAGACTTCCCACTGGTCCTTGTGCGCCAATGTCTTGTACAGCTCATTGGGCTTGTTTTCCGTATAACACTGGCGCGCCTTCCTGACCATCGCGGGGGACAGGATCCGGGCGCCATCCAGACTGCCCTGCTGCCGCAGCATTTCCGCCAACCGATAGATATCGGGTCCCGAGGAGACAGCACCGACCCATGGCATTTCGGCGAACTCCTCGCGGAAGGCGCCGTTCTCACCGAGGCCGCTGCTGCCTATGTGATTGACCGGAGAGTTGCCGCGAAAGTCGGGGAAAAGATGTCGGCTCTGCAAATCCCGACGCAGTCCAAGCGAGCTCCCGGTCATCTTCAGGGGCTCGAACAGATCCTGCCGCATGATGTCGCGGTAGTGTCGACCCTGCGGGTCGGTCCGCCGCACCATCTCACCGAGCAGCAGATGATTCAGCAAAGGCGAGTACTTGCACGACAAGCCCGCCGGCTCTTCCGACTGCACGACCTCGCAGGCCACGCGCACCATGTCATCGAGCTTGTCGATCGGCATACCCGGCTTTAGCTGAAAGAGCATCGGCAAGCCGGACATGTGGGTAAGCAGGTGGAAGACCGTGATGTGCTCGCGCAGGCCGCCGCGAAATTCCGGAATGATCTCGGAAACCTTGTTTGCCAGCGAGAATCGGCCAAGCTCGACCGCTCGCAGCGCCAGAGCGTTGGTCATGGCTTTTGTCATCGAAAAGATCGAGAACACGCTGTCACTTTCGACTTGGCGCGTACGTTCGGCGTCGGCATAGCCGATGCAGGCGTCAAGCGATACACGTCCGTGTCGAGCGAACAATATGCGCGCACCCCAATAGTCACCGCGCTCGGTGCTCGCGCGGATGGTATCGGCCAGATGCTGTACGCGATTGACGTCGAGCCCGGGGACTTCTGTCACGTCATTCATAGTGATTCGCCTTTGGATTGACTGGTTCGATTAGATCGCATTCAGTGGGCATGCGGTAATGGCATACCTGCGGGCGCCGGTCTGCCGAGAATAAGATCTGCGGCCTTTTCAGCGATCATCACCACGATCGCATTGGTGTTACCCGCCGGCAAGGTCGGGCAAATGGACGCGTCGACGACCCGCAGCCCCTCAGCGCCGTGCACCTTGAGGTCCCAATCGACGACGGCACCGACATCGTCGCCCATACGACAACTGCTCGTGGGATGGTGCACAATCGCGCAGGTCTGGCGGATGTGCTGCTCCAATTGCTGATCGGTGTCCGCGTGGTTGCCGGGTTTCAGCTCCGCCGCGCGATAAGGCTCGAATACCTTGCCGCGAAGGATGCGCCGCGCCAGGCGCAGCCCGGTGCGGATGCGCACGACATCGTCGTAATCGGCCAGCAGATTCAGATCGATCAGCGGTTTGTCGTGCGGGTCGGGTGACGCGATCCGGATGCAGCCGACACTCTTGGGGCGAACCAGTGCCGCGATGACGCCGTATCCGTGTCCGCGCGGCAACGCCAGGGGTTTTTGGTTGCGGCGGGCAGGTACCATGATGATTTGCAAATCCGGCCGCGGTAAAGCGGGATCGCTCTTGAAGAACCCGTGGGCTTCAAACAGGTTGCTGGCGATCGGGCCGCTGCGGAACGTGAGGTAACGCAGCAAGGTCAGTGCGTTGGCGAACGTCTTTGGCCAGGAGAGGCCGTAGGATGTCGTGTCCCGGGTCACCATCTGAATCTCGGCCGAGGGGTGATCGCGAAGACCCTGCCCGACACCGGCAAGCTCATGGATCGGCTGAATGCCCACGGATTTCAAGTGCTCCGCCTGCCCAATGCCACTCCGTAGCAATAGAGCGGGCGAGCCGTAGGAGCCGCTACACAGGATCACCTCGCGCCGGGCCATCAATGTCAACGGCGATCCGTCCCGTTCGATCTGCAGTCCGATGGCCCTGTGTTGCTGCATCAGCACGCGATCAGCCAGCGCGTTCACGATGACTTTGAGGTTGGGTCGTCGCTGGGCGGGGCGCAGAAAGGCGGTTACCCCCGATTCCCGCCGGCCGTTGCGTATGGTTCCCTGCCTCGTTCCGAACCCCTCGGGGTCGGCACCATTAAAATCAGGACAGTGCTTCAGGCCCAAAGACTGTACCGATTGGAGAAAGCAGGTGACGAGCGGATTGACTTGCGGAATGTTGCTGACGGCCATTGGCCCACCGACATGATGATAGGGACTGTCGGCAAAGGCCGGATTGTGTTCCGAGCGAAGAAAGTAAGGGAGCAGCTCGGCGTAGCTCCAGCCTCGGGCGCCGGCCGCGGCCCAGTCGTCGTAGTCGCCGGGATGGCCACGAGAGTAGACCATGCCGTTGGTGGAACTCGAGCCTCCCAGCACGCGTCCCCGCGGCAGCACCGGACGACGGTTGTTGCAGTGTGGCTGCGGTACTGTCTGGTATCCCCAGCTGAGCTTTGGATTCAGGACCGTGAAGGCAACGGCAGCCGGTACCCTGATGAGCGGGAAGCGATCGCGGTCGCCGGCCTCGACGAGGCAGACGCTTAGATCGGAACGTTCGCTGAGGCGGTTGGCCAGTACGCAGCCCGCGGTGCCTGCCCCCACGATGATGAAGTCGTAGCTCTCGGATGGCACTGCGGCTGATCTACGCTGACGCGATGATGCCACCGTCGACGCACAGCACCGCCCCGTTTATGAACGAGGCGCCCTCGCTGAGCAGGAATCTCGCCGCAGCGACCACGTCCTCTTCACGACCCAGTCGTCGCAGGGGAATGGTCGCAGCGCGGCGTTTGTATTCCTCTGCGGTGACGTACTTGAGCGCGCCCGGTGTGGGAACAGAGCCTGGCGCCAGAGCGTTGACCCGAATCCCCAGCGGACCCAGCTCCGCTGCCAGCGTCCTGGTCAAGCCGGTCGTGGCGCATTTAATGGCGCTGTAGATAGAAGAGTTCGGAAAGCCCTTGAACGCGACCGGCGAGCTGAAGTTGATGATACTGACCTGGACATTCGGTTTGCGCTGCCGGATCAACAGTTGGCTGCCCCATACTGCCGACTTGAATCCCGCACCGAGCATACGATCAAGTGTTGCCTCCGAGACTTCGGCGATGGGTTCATAGACCAGCAATGATGCATTGTTGATGACCGCATTCAGGCCGCCCACCTGGCGCGCGAACAAGTCACCGACTCGCTTAAACTCGTCACACACGGAAAGATCGCCGACGTACGACCGAGCCGATCCGCCTGCGGCCGCAATTTCGCCGGCCGTCGACTTGAGCGCTGCCTCGTCGATGTCGGCCATGCCCACGGTGGCACCGTCGGCGGCAAGACCCAGCGCGAGTGCTCTGCCCAGCCCATTGGCCGCGCCGCTGATGAAGATATTCTGTCCGGCCAAGACTTTGCTCACAGTCACGACTCAGCGCGCCGGTGGTTCGGTTACGAAGCGGCAATGTTCGCCGGCCTGAGCAATCCAGCCGGCGGTCGGACCTGCGAAATGCGAACCGATGATCAACGTCCGGCTGTCCGAATATCTGGACACAAATTTCATACGCGTTCTGGTGGCGGTATCCGGATCGTGATCAAAGTTTCCGCGCCATTCTGGCACCGCTACCTGCACCGGATGGTGCATCAGGTCGCCGGTAATGATCGCATGCTGGCCGCCGGACTCGATGTGAACCGCACAATGACCTGCTGTGTGCCCGGGCGTGTGTTCGAGCCAGATCTCGTCGCAGACTCGATAGTCCGGCGCGTCGATAAACTTGTGCAGCCCTGCGGCTACGATGGGATCAATGGAATCCGACAGGTGCTGCCCGTGCCAATCGCCGCTCGCCTGGATTTCGCTGATCTCGGCGTACTCCGTGTTGTCGATGAGATACACGGCATTGCGAAATGTAGGCACCCACTTGCCATTCTCAAGGTGCGTGTTCCAGCCCACGTGATCGTAGTGTAGATGCGTACAGCAGACGAGATCGATATCATCGGCAGCAAAACCGCATGATGCCAGGTCCTCCAGAAAAGGCGTATGCATGTCCGTGAATACCTGGAAAAAGCGCTTTCTATCGTTACCGATGCAGGTGTCGATCATCAGAGTGAGGCTGGGAGTGCGGATGGCAAAGGCCTGCCACTGGATCAGCATCTGATCCGTATCGGTGATGAAATGCGGGCGAAGCCAGGAAGCGAACGGCTCAAATATCCGCTCGCTCGCATCCTTCAGCAGGATACCGATGGGATCAACGTGATCGGCCACTTCTACGATGCGGTGGATTTGCACGTCGCCGACGGTCCATTGGAGAATCCGCTCTGCTGTCATTGCTTCGCTCGCTTCGGGGCGAAGCATTATTGACCTGCGGAGACAGGCTGGCAACAAACGTCCAAAGAATGCAGTACTCTCCGCTGGACGACCTACGATGACGGCGGTATGTTTAGACGCTTGCAAATATCCGGACAAATGGACCGCGCACCAAGGCGGATGTCCGTAACTCCCCGGCGGCTCAGTAGAGTATCAGGTGACCGAGCAGATTGGATTCATCGGGCTTGGAAATATGGGCGCGCCGTTTGCCGCGCGTCTGCTGATGGCCGGAGAAAGACTCCAGGTCTGCGATGTTCGGGAGCAGACTGTGGCGCAATCGACCGCTCGCGGGGCTATGGCATGCGCCAGCCCGCGAGCCGTGGCCGCGGCAGCGGAAATCGTATTCATGAGCCTACCCACTCCTGCGGTGGTGGAACAGGTGGCGCTTGATGCCTCCACCCCAGCGGATGATCGCAAGCTGCGCTGCTTGATCGATTTGTCGACCACGGGTCCGGCCATGGCGAGCTCGCTGGCGCAAAGATTGGCCGAGTTGGGAGTTGTCTACGTCGACGCGCCGGTCAGCGGCGGTGTCGCCGGTGCAATGGCGGGAACCGTAGTGATCATGCTGGCCTGCGGCGATGAGATGGCGAGCTCGCTGACTCCATTGCTGTCGAAGTTGGGGCGCGTGTTCCACGTCGGAGGGCACGCCGGACAGGGGCAAGTCACCAAACTGCTGAATAACATGCTTTCCGCTGGGGCGCTGCTGCTATCTGGCGAAGTCGCTGCACTTGGGGCAAAAGCAGGGGTTGATGCCGACACGATGATTGCTGTGTTCAATGCCGGCAGTGGCCGCAACAGTGCGACCCTGGACAAATATCCCAAAGCGATCCTGCCTGGGACGTTCAATCTCGGGTTTACGAATGCGCTGATGTTCAAGGATATCGAGCTGTGCCTGCAGATGGCGCATGACATGGGAGTCGCGGCGCCACTGGGCGATGAGATCAGGCGGGAGTGGCGGGCCGCCATGGAAGTTACCGGCGCTGAGGCAGACTTCACGACCATCGTGCGCAGAGGCGAAATTCGTGCTGGGATCGAAGTGCGCAGTAAGCCGGCGCAGCCGAAGACCTGACGCAGGGACGATCCCAACCTATGAATGCCCAGGGCCCACGGTTTGAGCCGGCAAGCAATCTGGCAGGCCGCGGCGTCCTCGTGATCGGCGCGACGACGGGTATCGGCAGGGCGACGGTGCTGGCTTTTGCCGCGCGCGGTGCGCGCGTGTGCTTCGCCGGACAGGGGCTTGAGCAAGGAAATTCTGTCGCAGAGGAAGCCAGGCGTCTTGGCGCAGCCGATGTGGCTTTCATGGAAATCGACGTCCGCCGCGAAGCAGATATTCGGGCAGTCATGGAGCTCGCGGCCAGCCGTTTTGAGCGAATAGAAATTGCGATCAACAATGCCGGCGTGGAAACACGCCTGGGCCCGATCCAGGAGTCCAGCGACGAGGAATTCGAGCGAATCATGGGCGTCAACGTCCGCGGAACCTGGCTGGGCCTGAAGCATGAGATTCAACACATGCTGCAACACGGCGGGGGCTCCATCGTCAACACGGCTTCCACCGCAGGTGTCACGGGCATTGCAGGGGTGGCGCTCTACACAGCCAGCAAGCATGCGATCGTGGGACTGACCAAATCAGCAGCCCTGGAACTGGCGTCTTCAAATATCCGTGTGAATGCCGTGGCACCCGGGCCCGTTCGCACGGGATTGCTGTCGAGAATGTTGGACGGCAAGCTGTCGATCGAACAAGTCGCGGCTCGGGTACCGATGGCACGCGTGTCAGAGCCGTCCGAGATTGCGGAGGCCATACTTTGGCTCGCAAGCGACGCCGCCTCTTACGTGACTGGTCATACGCTCATCGTTGACGGTGGACTTACGGCGGCCTAAGCCTGAAATATGGAGCGCGCGGATGATTAAACCCGATAACGACAACGAACGCTTGGTTCTGCGTTTCTTCGAAGTCTTGAGCGCCGGAGATCTCGAGGCGGTACGGGATCTTTTGCACGAGGAAGTCACTTGGAAGCCGCAGATTCGGGATGTCCCCGGCGCCGGCGTGCATCGTGGCAAGAAGGGAATCGTCGATGATTTTCTCAAACCGATTCGTGGGCTGTTCAGGCCCGGTGATCCAAAGGTCATTGTCGATACGATTGCGTCCAAAGGAAGCCTGGTCATTGCGGAGGCGCGTGGCATCGGCAAAATTGCAGACGGACGCGACTACAAGAACCTCTACTCTTGGGCCTTTGATCTCAGGGACGGCAAGATCTTCGCGATTCGGGAATATATGGACAGCCACTATGTGATCAACCTCCTGGGCAATCCGCAGCCGAGATGAGTAGCCAAGGGAAAGCATCACGTCGCTTCGATGTCATCGCGGTCGGATCCGGGCACAACGGTCTGGTCGCCGCAGCCTACCTGGCGACGGCCGGCAAGCGAGTACTGGTGCTTGAGCGCAATGCCTGGTTCGGAGGCGGCGTCGTCACGCGCGAACTGACGATGCCTGGTTTCCGGCACGACCAGCATTCGATGACGCACATCTTCATCCAGGGCAATCCCCTGCTGTTGCATGATGAGCTCGGACTCAAGTCAAAGTACGGCCTGTGCTATGTGTTTCCCGAATCTCCCATGAGCTCGATATTCGAGGATGGTGAGACCCTGGCGATGTATCGCGATCGCGCGCGGACCAGCGCCGCGATCGCCCGATATTCGCCCGCAGACGCCGCCTCGTACGAGCGCTTGTCAGAAAAGGCGGCGGCTTGGCTGCCCATGATCGCCGCCTCTCTATTTACAGCTCCGATGCCGCTGGGAGCGTCGACCGCAGTCCTGGATCAGAGCCGTGAAGGTCGCGAGCTGTGGCGCACTATGCAGATGAGCACGCATGAGTTGCTGAGCCAATACTTTAAGAATGAACGGGTCAAGACGCACTTTGCGCGCATAGCCGGCGAGAACCTCGTGTCGCCTGATGAAAAAGGCACTGGCATTGGATTGTTCGTGTTTCTCGGCTTTCTCGAGCACTACGGCTTTGGGGTTCCGATCGGCGGCAGTGGCGCACTGACCAGTTCGCTGATCGCCTGTATTGAGGATCACGGCGGCACCGTGCTCGCTGAAATGGACGTTGTCCGTGTCACCACCCAGGGAGGGCGCGCGACCGGCGTTGTTACCCACGATGGACAGCAGTTTGATGCCAGCGATGGAATCATCGCCGCGATACACCCGCACCATCTGGGGCGAATGGTTGAACGGCTGGACGCCGAGGTGGCCTCGGACGCGGCCGCCACTGAGATTTCACAAAATGCCTGCATCACCGTCCATGCCGCGCTCAATGAGCCGCTGCGCACGCTGCGCGGAGCAGCGCTCGACTCCGTCATGATCGAACTGCTGCCGACGGACTACGAGACTTTGCGCCGATCCTTCGACGAGCTGCGCTATGGCCGTCTCTCAAACTATCCTTTGGTAGGCTTGGGCTCCCTGTCGGAGTTTGACCCGTCGCGCGTGCCCAGTGGCAAGGCGACGGTCCAGGTCTGGGACTACGTGCCCTATCAACGCGCCGACGCTCGCTCCTGGGATGAGGCCAAAGGAGATTACGCCGAGATGATGATCCGTCACATGGGAAAATTTCTGCGCAATATGACCCATGAGAATATTCTGGGCTATCACTGCGACAGTCCGGTGGACATGGAACGCACGTCATCAAGCTTCGTGCGCGGGGATCTGCATGGCGTGGCGATGCCCTCGTATCAGTTGGGAGCTCACCGGCCCACGCCGGCACTGGGACAGTACACAGTGCCGAATGTCGGACGCCTCTACCTCGTAGGTCCATTCCAGCACCCCGGTGGCGGCGTATTCGGGGCGGGTCGGGCGGCTGCGCAGAGGTTTTTCGAGGACCTTGGCGTTGATTTCGACAAGCTGCACAGTTAGGGATTGCGCTGCGGGCCGATGGGCAGTGCGCGCTCGTGACAGCATGACTGGGAGCGCTTGATGTACATTGACGACATGAGATCGAACGCAACGATGGATCGCCGGGCGTTCCTCGGCGCAACCGGCGTGCTGACCGGAATACTCGCAGCCGGTAGCCCGCTGGCGCTGTTCGCGCCTGGCCGTGTCTGGGCATTGGACCTTAAGGCGCTCACGAGCGCAGAAGGCGCCGCGCTGCTGGCGGCGGCGCGCACCCTGGCGCCGCACGACAAGCTTGACGATGCGCCCTATGCGCTGGTGGTCCAGGCGCTCGATGGCAATGCCACGGGAGATGCTGCGACGCTGGTGCTGCTGCGGCAAGGCGTATCAGGGCTCGGCGCCGGCTTCGCGACCGCTGCCGAGAGTGAGCGCGTCGCGGCGCTGAATGCCATCGAGACGACACCCTTCTTCAAGTCGGTGCGCGCTACGACCCTGATGACGCTGTATGCCTCGCCACTCGTTTATGCCTACTTCGGCTACCAGGGCGAGGCGTTCTCCAAAGGCGGCTATCTGCTGCGGGGCTTCAACGACCTGCGCTGGCTGCCCGAGGTGCCACTGGCGGACAGCGGGCCGCTGTTCGGCGCGAATTCGCGCTGACTGGGAAACCAGGCTCACCAAGGGATAGGGCATGGCAAGCATTTCGCATGACGATACCAACGCGGTGGTCATCATTGGCTCCGGTGCCGGTGGCGGAACGCTTGCGCACGAGTTGACGCGGCGGGGCATCCCGGTGGTACTACTGGAGGCGGGGGCGCGTCAGTCGCTGGCGAGCTTCTCGCAGGTTCCCGGCGAGGCCTTCGGGCAGCTCACCTGGCTCGAACCCCGCACCCAGTCCGGGACCACAACTGTCGTCGAGGACTATCCGACCTTGCCGTCATGGACTGCCAAGACGGTGGGCGGAACGACCGTGCACTGGACGGGCATGGCGCTGCGCGCCAGTCGTTGGGAAGTCAGCAGCCGCACGACCTACGGTGCAATCGACGGCGCATCGCTGATCGACTGGCCGCTGGACTACGACGAGCTGCTGCACTACTACCAGATCGCCGAAAAGCGCATGGTGGTCACACGCCGCAATGGCAACCCTGGTCTGCCGGCGTCGAATCACTTCAAGGTATTCCACTACGGAGCCAAGCGTCTCGGCTACAAGCAGGTCAACACGGGATACATGGCAATCAATTCGCGACCGGCCGACGCTCGCGGCATGTGCATCCAGCAGGGATTCTGCGTCCAGGGGTGCAAGACCGGCGCCAAGTGGAGCACGCTGTATACCGAAATCCCAAGAGCCGAAGCAACCGGCAATCTCGATCTGCGTGCCGAGTGCCGCGCGGTGCGTATCGAGCACGGCGCGGATGGGCGGGTGACTGCTGTTGTGTATCGCGATCCCGCGGGCAACGAGCAACGCCAGAAAGCACGCGTCATCTGCGTGGCCTGCAACGCCGTCGAGACCTCGCGACTGCTGCTGCTGTCGGATTCGGCGAAGTTTCCCAACGGGCTCGCGAACTCCAGCGATCAGGTCGGCCGCCATTTTTGCCACCACACCGGCTGTTTTGTCTGGGGCGTGTTCGACCAGCCGATCGAGTTCTGGCGCGGCGCGACGCTCGCGGGCCTGGTCCTCGACGAAACCAGGCATGATCCGAAGCGCGGCTTCGCCGGCGGCTACCATCTTGAGATGGCGGCACTCGACCTGCCGAGCATTGCTATTGCGGGTTTCCCGCAGACGCTCTGGGGACGCGAGCTCGGGTTCGTCATGGAGCACTACCGCAGCATGGCCGGGATCTTCGTCAATGGCGAGGATCTGCCGCGCTCGACCAACCGCATCACGCTTAATCCGAACGTCAAGGACCAGTTCGGTCTGCCAGTCGCAAACATCCATGTCGACGATCATCCGAACAACGCTGCGATGCGCCGCCATGGTCAACAGCAGTCGAAGGCGTTGTTCGAGGCCGCTGGCGCGATCAAGGTAGTGATGTCGCGACAAACACCGGCCACGCACAACATGTGTGCGGCGCGAATGAGCCGGGAACCGGACGACGGCGTGGTCAACGCCCACGGCCAGGCGCACGATGTCGCGAACCTGTTCGTATCGGACGGCAGCGCGATGAGCACTCCGAGCTCGGCGAACCCGACCCTGACTATTGTGGCGCTGGCGCTGCGCCAGGCCGATTACATCGCGCGGCAAATGAGCCTGCGCGCGATCTAGGACCAGCGCGCTTCAGCGCTGTGCGGTACGCCAGCCAGGCGCGTAGCTGGCGCGGGCCACCTCGGCATAAGGCACCGGACTCACGGTGGCTCGAATCTCGGTCTGCACATGCCGCTCCACGGCAGGCTTTGAAGTGCCCCCGTCTTCCTCGCCCCACACGAAAGTCACCTCCCTGCCCAGTGTGCAGTACGCGCGGTCGAGCATCGCCAGCGTCAGCATGCGTCCGGCATTGGCGCTGTAGCCACACCAGGTCGAGATGCCAATAATTTTTCCGCCTGCCATTACCTTGTCGTATGGCCAGGTGGAATACACCGCAGACGGAAAATCAAAATACTTGGCTCGCTCCTGATTTTTGAACATGGTGCCAAATGTCCGCGTGACGTCCTCGCTGTTGAGCGCCAGCGTGACCTTTTGCCGGCGGGAACGCGGATCTATGCGCTCAAGCACCTCGCGACCGACAAAATCATGATCGAAGCTGACGAACGGGCCGTAACCAAGGTCGTAAGGGGTCAGGTAATAGTCCTCAATGTTTTGCGAAACATAGCTGCCTCCAAGAGACCCGACAGCCTCATAGGCGGTGGCAGGCAGCCACGCTCGATAGCTGCGCAGTTTCTCGCCGGTATACACAGCAGGCAGCGGCGACGGGATCCAGCCGGATTCGAGTGTATTGGAGGAGTAGGCGCGAGCACCGACCTGCCGGAGCCCGAATTCCGCTCCAGCCCAGATCAATGCCAGCCTGACTTCCTCACCATCGGCCCACGGACCAAACAGCTCAAAGCCCGGCTGACCTGCCATGCCATGACGCAGAGCGCTTACGCGACGTCCGGCAATGGTCAGCTCTGCCATGTGGAAGAACTTGATATCCGGCGCCCTT
>Ga0208849_1000993_pt1 | contig 22208 bp, 22 predicted proteins | sample NGESurdeep072012_10_FD_184470 | JGI IMG/M metagenome (GOLD analysis project Ga0208849, IMG submission 184470) | Arctic peat soil microbial communities from Barrow, Alaska - NGEE Surface sample 53-3 deep-072012 (SPAdes) | ecosystem: Environmental > Terrestrial > Soil > Wetlands > Peat ... | reverse complement strand
CCCCAGGATCCATCGCCCGCCCGCCGAACGAGATCACGCGGCCGCGGGCGTCGGTGATCGGAAAGATGATCCGGTCGCGGAACCGGTCGTAGGGGGCCGAACCGTCCTCCGGCGCGATGACCAGGCCCGCCTCGGCCAGTTCGCCGCCCCTCGCACCCTTGGCGGTCAGATAGTCCTTCAGCGCCGTGCGGCCAGGCGGTGAAAACCCCAGGCGGAAGCGGGCCCACTCGCTCGGCGGCAATCCGCGGCCGATGAGATAGTCCCGCGCCGCCGCGCCGCCCGACCGGCGAAGTTCGCCCTCGAACCAGGCGGCGGCCATCTCCAGCCAGTCGGCGAGACCGGCGCGCGCCTGGATCAATTGCGACTGGACGGCCGAAAGTTCCAGATCGACCAAAGGCGTCCCGTCCGCGGCGTCGCTAAGGTTATTGATACGTTTGTAATCCTGTACTGCTGCTTCCGCTTTTTGCGTATCCGTTGCCAGCTTCTGCACCCGCTGTACGAGCCATAATGTAACCACTCGAGCCGCTTCCGATTTCGAATCGATCTGGTTGTCGATGTAATCGTCAGCAACCGCATTCGCGACCGACGAAGCGATTTGCGCATTGGGGGTCGTAAAGGTAATCGCGATGGTTGTGGAAAGGCCCAGGGGCTGCACGCTAAGCTGCTCCAAAAATCTGTCGATGGCGCGATCTTCCGACGTCGAAGTCGTCAGCGTTTGTCCAAGATCGAGTTCCCTTATTACGCGGGCTGCCAGTTTGCGGGAGCCAATGACATGGATTTGGTTTTGAACAGATAGCGCATCGTTCGATGGATCCGCTCCCGACTGCAAAAATCCAATACTTCTATTCGTCCGCGGGTCGAAGACCACTTCGGCCGAAGCAGAATAACTCACTGGCATCAGCCATATAAACGCGACCGTGACAACAACGACGCAAATCGTTGTCAGAAAAATGATGAAAACGTGTTTGCGGGCGATCCGAATGACGTCCCAGAAGCCAAAATTGGTCGAAGAATAATCGATTTCTTCGCCGCCGTGGTGGGACAACCCTGGCGCGGCAAGTGAGGAAGCAGCGACGTTCATGTTTGTGACCGTTCTTTCATGCTCAGAGCGCAAATACGACCCATATTCGATTTCCGGCAATGTATATCCGGTGACCTGCTGCGGAACGGTTAACGAACCCTGACAGGAACGGCAAAATTGCAGCGTATCCAGAAAATGTTAACCGATCGAGCGGGGTGAAGTGCGCGCAATCATGGGTCGCCAATGGTCTGGATCAGGCAACGGTTCAAGACTTGAAAATAGCGGCGCCATACTGTGAAAGGCGAAGGAGCGATTGGCGGGCGCGAGTTCCTCTCGCCGACTGAAGGAGATTATGCAGCACGCCGGGATCATCGTTTGGCACATCATGATAGGCGGTTCGCAAATATTGGCTTGCAGCATCGCGCGCGATTTCCTGCGGAAAGAGGGCGATCACCTCGTTGTCAATGATGGGCGTCCTTGGCGAGAGCGGTGCTGCCGTGACTCGCCCTGCCAAGGATGCCAGAAGATCTCGCCCAAGGCCGAGGGGCAGATAACTTGTCGCGGTTGCCCGCGGATTAATCTCCAGGAGGTGAACATCTCCGTTCGTGTCGCGAATATAGTCCAAACCGTGAAGCCCCGAGATGCCAAAAAATTGTGCGAGACGCCTGGCAGCCATCGTCATTTCGAGATCTTGCACGCATCTGACCACACAGGAGGGTCCCATGGCGCGTTCGGTGACGAGGACATCTGTGTTGATCGTGGCGAGAACGGTTCCCTCCCAGCAGGCGAACGCCGTCGTCGCGGGGCTGCCGTGCACAAAGCGCTGAAGGCTTATGCTGGGTTTTACAAATTGAAGTTGAGCAAATACCAGCAAATGGGGATCGCGATAGCGGAGCGCGCGTCCCAGAGACTGTAAGCGAGATAACTGTTTCGTCCACTTGCGGTAGACGGCGAAAGCTTCCTCGCATGTCTTGACGACCCGAACGCCAGTACCTCCCCAGCTATGGTCGCGCTTGATGACCAGCGGGAAACTCCAGTCCTCCAACGCTTCCCTCAACGAATTTTCCGATAACAGGTCTCTGATTTCGGGAGCCCGGATGCCTAACGCACGTGCTTGCTCGATGAAAGTCACTCGCGACATCATTTTTGGATATTCGCTTGGCCGGCCAAGCGAACGCTCAATCATCCGAATCGTGGGATCATCGCCGGGGCGGGTGGTACGAATTTCGTCGTATAGCGCGAGCAGCTGCAACACGGCGCGATCGTCGCACGGGACTACAAGGTCCGGCCGGGATTTACCGATGGCATCGCGGAGAGATGTCCCGGGCCACAAGGGATGGTATACCGTCGCATGCGACAGGTGGAGACTCCGGCGCATCGGATGAGATCGCGGGCAGAGCGCATCCACCCTGCATCCCGTAGCGGCAAAGCCCGACAAGAGCCTCGCGGGTGCCGGCCATGTGACAGTGGTCGTAAGAAGGATTTTCGGGTTCATTGCTTCCGAATGTCGCCGATCGGTTCTTAAATCCCGTTAATGACACGCAAGGATTCGCGCGGAGATATGCCGTCGTTTGGCATCCCAGAATCGTCCCAACCAGAAAATGGCTGTATCGGAAATCCGACGATATACGCGGTCGGGCAGGAATATCTGAAGAAGCACAATTCCAGCTACAGGCAATCGATAACTGCCGTGCCATAAGGCACGCAAGTATAGCCGCAGCGCATGCAGCGGCGCGGTTGTCGCAATGCTCTTTGCAATGGCCCAACCATAACAACCATAATATGCTCTTGCGGGAATGCGTAATCGCAACGATTCAATCCAGTCGATCATGGCCTGATTTTGCCGGCCGCCGGCCGAAGCACGTCCCCGATCGTCGTCGATATCGCGCCACACCGCACCCGGTTGGGTCGCCATGACGAACGCGCAGCCCTCAAGATAAAGTCTGATTGCGAAATCTGTGTCTTCCGCGGACCGCAAGTTTTCGGGAAAGCGCACTCTGCGCGCGGTGCCAGTGTCGACTACCATGGTCATGGTTGGGATGAAACCCCGATCGCAAAGCAGATAATTTGCCATGTGCTCTGCGGGCGCGATGCAACGCAGGGGTTTCAAGACCGAACGTCCGCGGCCGCGATCGGCGACCACCGGCGCATAGGCGAGAATATTGGAGCGCCCATCGAGCAACGCCTTCATGGTCCCGAGATGCCAGGGCTGAAAGCAATCATCGGAATCGAGAAAGGCGATGAACTTGCCGTCGGCCTCATCTATGCCCCGATTGCGGGCGGCTCCTCCCCCGCGATTTTCCTGTTCGATGAAGCGGACCCGATAATCGTCAAACTGTTGCACAGTATGCAGCGGATTGTCGTTCGAACCATCGTCCACCACAATGATTTCGAATTCCTGGCACGTTTGAGAGAAGACCGAACGCAGCGCGTTGGCGAGAGCAGCAGCCCGATTGTAAACGGGAATAACGACGCTGAAAAAAGGTGTCAGATTATTGCCGTCTTTCGCGCGACCGAAGTCCTTAGCATCGCGAGGACCAACAGAAAGGTTACCCATTCCACTCCGTCCGCCCTGAGAAAATTTGTTTCCATGAAATTGTGCATTAGAAAGAAGGTAAAAAGTGTAAACAGAAGAGCTCTGAGATCCAGGTCGATGCGATTTATTGCGGCAAACTGCATGGCCGGTCCTACGAAAAGGCAGAGCATGGCGAGGCAGAATCCGGGAATACCGAGAGTAACAAGAAGTTCCAGATAACCTTGATGTCCGTTCGCCACGGTTCCCACCCAGGGCGAATTGATATATTGATAAATCGGTGAATTATCGCCCGTGTAAGCAAAAGTACCAAAGCCAGACCCCAGCATCGGGTGGCCCAGGATGAACGCAATCTCCGCTTGCCAGATGGCAACGCGACCGGTGAAGAGTCGCGGGTCTTGCAGCATCGGCGTGATCGCATCCCACCATGCACAGATCGCAACCGTCGCCACAAACACAAGAAGGGCAGATGCCAGCCAGATGATTCGCCGGTCGAGTCTGTTTCGGGCGGCGAAGCGATATAAGCAGCCGGCCATTACAGCGAGCGGAAGCAGCGCGATCGACGATTTGGAGGCTGTGCCGATAAGGAATCCCAGGGCTGCCAGACACAATAGGAGATTGCTCAGGCGACGGGTTTTAATGGCGGAATAAAGAAAAATTATCGCGGAGTTGGCGCACAACGCCCCGGTAATGTTCTTGTGGACGTACAGGCCGCGCCAATCGCCGGCAACACCGGGTTCGGCATCGTTCGCGAAATGCTTCGCCTGCGGTATCAGGAAGAGCGAAACCCAGTTCAGGATTACGATGCCTGCGAGCACATATCCGAGCAATTGCAGACTTCGTCTTGCACCTATCATCTCGACGGCCAGAAACGCCGAAACCGCGACGACGGAAACGAGGACTGCGCGGCGAAAAGTAACGGCCGGGTCGAGTGACCAACTCGTGCTTAGCGCGCACCACAAAAGCAATACCGCTAAGAGCAGCGGAATGGCGGAGAACGCTCGCCAGCCCCGTTGCGTCACGGCCGTGCTCACGAGGACCCCGAAAACGGTCAGATAGCAAATCTGCCGAACGAAATCACCGGCTCCGGATGCTGCCGGATCGACACCGACCGTCCCGCCGGGAACGGCGAAAGGCGAGACGCCCACAAAGATCAGCACGAGGAATGCAATATAAGCGGCCTCGGCAACGCGCGAACGGCTGTGGCTCCTTGCGCCCGCGTTCGCGCGGTCCGTTCGTGGCGCGATCGCCGCCGACGCAATGCCGGAGCTAGCGTCTGTGAGGAACGGCGTATTCATAATAGCGATGGCCCAACAAGGCACCAATTTTGCCGGCGGCGCGATAAAGTTTACGCACTCCGTCGAGACGACGCGATGGTTTCATACTGAACACGATCGAAAGCAGCGGAAAGGCCAGCAGCGCGGCCAAAATTTTGGCAACTTCACGTATCACATCGCCGAGGCCGCGCTTATATTTCAGCGCAATCCGCATATCGGAATTGCCAGTGCGATAGGCGCGCAAGAGCGACCAGCCAAGTCGAAGGCGGGTCGCGGGCACATATTCATACACAATGGCGTTCTCGGCGCGCGCGAAGCGCATCCCCAGAGCACGTAGGCGGACGAAAAAATCCCTGTCCTCGCCGCCGGTAAGGCCGAATTGCGGATCGAAATACGGTTGCGACAATGCTTCGAAGCATTGTCGGCCCATCAGCACATTGCCGATGCCTTCGATCATGGCATCTGAACCAGTTGCATGCCAGATCGGCGCAACTCCCTCCCAACCCGTTGCCCAATCCGGTAGCCTGACCTCGAATTCACGCAGGACACTCCCGCGGATGACATCGGCTCCGGTCCGACTTTGAATGCAAAGCATGGCCTCCAACCACTGCGGCTCCGGCCATTCATCATCATCCAGCATGGCGATGAACCGTGTTGCAGGATCCAGAAAAGCTCGCCCGACCAACACATTGCGGACCTGGGCAATGCCACGCTCGGCGACGATCGTACTGTCGAGGTTCCAACGATAATTTTCGGTTACAAGACGGCTGCACAAATCGAAGCCCTGGTGCGCAACGCAGTCATTGTCGGCAACCAGAATGCCAGGCGCATTGCCGGTATCAAGCGCGGCCAAGGCCCGCAGTAGCCGTTCCAATCGTTGCGGTCGCCGAAATGTAGGAATGGCGACCACGATCTCGGGCATTCCGGATCCTCCAGCGGTGCGGCAGTTCGGGGCAATTCACCTCCAATCATTATCAGTAATCCGGTTAACAGAATGAATATGATTCGTCGATCGACGGTATATTGCGGCTTGCAAACCAGGTGTTGCATGCATTTCTATCGGCCAAAAGTTCGATTGCCGTGTCGCAGCTCGCTTCCGATAGCGAAGCGTCGCCTTCTGCTTCTGCACACGCGTCAGCGAAAAAAATGTTCCTTGACATTTTATTACCAACGGGCATATAGGCTTCTACCTGCCGCGATTGCACGACGCGCATCGTACCGGTGCGCTATCATCGCAGGTTTTAGAAAAACAATCCGTTTATTCCCGGCGTGCAAGGGATACGGCAACAGGCCGTGTTCGTGCGCGATTTTTGCGCGCGCATTCGGCATAGCTAAGGATTTTTGTGACGAATTTGACTTTTACCGCGCTCGGCATCGCCGAGCCGCTCACGCGCGCGCTTGCGGGCGAGGGATACAACGAACCCACGCCGATTCAGGCCTGCGCGATTCCGGTACTACTCGAGGGACAGGATATTCTGGGCCTCGCACAAACAGGAACCGGCAAGACGGCGGCATTTGCTGTGCCTCTGCTGCAGCTGCTTTGTGTCGGGCATGAAGGTCGGACACCGAAGTCGGTGCGGGCGCTAATTCTGGCTCCGACCCGCGAGTTGGCAGTCCAGATCTACCAAAGTCTCAGGACCTATGGGCGACACGTTCATTTGCGCCACGCTGTCGTCGTCGGTGGTGTGAGCCAACAAATGCAGGTCAAGGCACTCGCCGCCGGTGTCGATATTCTTGTAGCAACGCCCGGACGCTTGCTCGACTTGGAAAAGCAGGGAAGCGTTCGCCTGGATGGTGTCAAGCACCTTGTGCTTGATGAAGCCGACCGGATGCTCGACATGGGATTCATCCGTGACATTCGCAGGATCGTTGCCAAGCTGCCCCGTGCGCGCCAATCCATGATGTTCTCCGCGACGATGCCGGCAGATGTCGAGACTCTGGCGAGGTCCATACTGCGCGATCCCGTCCGGATTGATATATCTCCACCGAAACGCACCGCCGAGAACATCGAACAGCAGGTTTTTCACGTTGCCGCGGGCGACAAGCGTGCATTGTTGTCGAACCTGCTTGGATGCTCGTCACTGAAGCGGGTTCTTGTGTTCACGCGGACCAAGCGGGGCGCCGATCGTGTGGCGCAACACCTGGGACGGGAAGGCTTCAAGGCCGAGGCTATACACGGCGATAAAACCCAATCGGCGCGCCAACGGGCGCTGGAAAGTTTTCGTGCGGGATCTGCGCGCATTCTTGTAGCGACCGATATAGCTGCGAGAGGCATAGACGTGGACGATGTCACTCATGTCATCAATTTCGAGCTGCCAAACGAGCCGGAATCCTATGTTCACCGTATCGGCAGAACCGCGCGCGCAGGCGCGACCGGCATTGCGATTTCATTTTGCGACGCCTCCGAGAATGACTACTTGCGGCAGATCGAGAAACTGACACGATCCCGATTGACGCTCGCAGCGGGCAGCTCTCTTGGAGCTCGCGATGCGGAAACGCGCAATTCACCGCGATCTGGGCGTCCGAACGGGCGCCGGCGAAGCAGACCGGCTCAGATGCGTGGTGCCGCCTGAGCCAGGTCGGGTTGATAAATTTGGCAACCTTTGCGGACAATCCGGTTCGGCTTGTTATTTCTTAGGCAATGGTGTATATGAGGGAGGCGACGGCGTTCCGTCAGTTGAAGCGCACTGTTGTTGTCCCGACTCGCATTTGTGCGCGCCTGGCCCGAACAGCCGAACTTCCAGTGCTGATAGTTTCGTACGCGCCGTCCGGGCGGCTGCCTGGGCGCAACCCGATGCTGCAAGGAGCAATCATGGCTATCGGAACAGTGAAATTTTTTAACGCAACCAAGGGCTTCGGCTTTATCGCGCCCGAGGGCGGCGGCAAGGACGTCTTCGTCCATGCAACAGCCGTCGAAATGGCGGGCTTGCGCAATCTGGCGGAAGGTCAACGGGTATCGTTCGATGTTCAACCGGATGCCAAGGGCTCGAAAGCCGTCAATCTGAAAGCGGCATAAAGATCAAGATACGGTTGCGGCGGCCACGAAAGTGTTTCGCTGCAACCGGCTTGAATGTCGAGGGCGAAATTCGCCATTCGAAACCGGCCGATACGAACTGTCGCCAACAGGAGGTCTCCATGGCTTTTGAGCAACGCGCCGCAGAGTTCGACCTCGAACACGGCCTTGCGCGGAAGTTGCGCTCCGATCAGTCCATCGTGGAAGAACTGTTCAAGGTTCTCGCCCCCTATCCGGGCGGCTTGCGGCGATGGTCGGTGATGCGCGCCATTCGCATCGAACGCGAACGCGGTTCGCGCGACATTCCGCAAAAATTCGAGGACGAAATCGAGCGCGTATTCCGCCGTTTTTGTGCCGATTACGGCGACAGCAAGACGCGGACATGCACGGCAAGTACAGCATTATTCCATCGTCCAAGGGAAAAGGCCGGTGAAGTCTGGGCCGTTTTTCCTGAACGCATCGCGGCATGGCTGGCCGACAATTCCAACGAATTCGCCGCCGATGGTGCATTTCTTGCAACGCGAGCCAGCAATGGCCACTGAGATATTACTGGAAAGCCGGGCTGCGTGACTGAGCCGACCCGGAGCGAGTTGCGTGAGGCGGTTGCACCCTTCGAATCTTCCAGCCTGATGCTGGGCCTATATCAGATAGTGACCTCAATCGCGCTGTACCTGGCGGCGCTGGGATTGATGTACTGGTCGCTTCGCGCTTCTTATGCACTGACGCTGCTGCTGGCGATACCGACGAGCGCCCTGCTCGTTCGCATGTTTATCGTCCAGCACGACTGTGGGCACGGCTCGTTCTTCGCGAGCAGACGCGCGAATGATCTGCTGGGAACGCTCTGCGGTGTTTTAACCCTTGCGCCATACGCCCATTGGCGCCGGCAACATGCGCAGCACCACGCCAACTGGAATAACCTCGACCGGCGAGACTCGGGTGTTGACATATATTCCACTTGTCTCACGGTCGAGGAATACCGCGCGTTGACGCCCTGGCGACGCTTTCTTTACAGGTTGCCGCGCCATCCCCTCGTGGCCAATGTTGCGATCCCGCCAGTCGTTTTTCTTTTGCTCTACCGGGTTCCCTTCGATACGCCGAAGGACTGGACCCGCGAACGCAGGTCGGTCTGGGTAACAAATCTGGCCATCCTTGCAAGTTGGGGAGGGTTGGCCGCCATTTTCGGCATCGCCGGCGTACTCAAAGTGCAGTTGCCGGTCGTGGTCATTTCGACGATGGTCGGCGTCTGGCTCTTCTCGGTGCAGCACCGATTTGAGGGCGCGCGCTGGGCGCGTCGGGAGGAATGGAATTTTTCCGATGCCGCGTTAAAGGGCTCGTCCTATCTCGCCCTCCCGCGCGCGTTGCATTGGCTGACCGGCAATATCGGATTTCATCATATTCATCATCTTTCTGCACGCGTGCCCAACTACCGGCTGGCAGCTTGCCACCGCAGCAACGCGGCCCTGCGTCCCGAAATGCCGTTGTCGCTGGCTCGGGCTTTTTCAGCCGGCGGTCTCACCCTCTGGGACGAGGCACAAAACAAACTCGTGCGGTTTCGAGATGCCGTTCGATCGGGCTCGTTTTGAGTCTCCGAGAACGCGAGTACGAAACCTGGAGAACGCAAATGCAGGTCACCATCTATCACAACCCCGATTGTGGAACATCGCGAAACGCTCTCGCCGCCATCCGCGCCGCGGGTCACGAGCCTCGCATCGTGGAATATCTGAAACAGCGGCTGACACGCGACGAGCTCAAGGCGTTGATAGGTCGCGCCAATATCACGGTTCGCGACGTTGTCCGTAAAAAGGAGGCACTTTTCCGCGAATTGGGGCTCGACGAACGCGATGTAGGCGACGATGAGATACTCGATGCCATGATCGAGCATCCCATCCTCATCAATCGTCCGATAGTTTCCACGGAAGACGCGGTTCGCCTTTGTCGTCCCAGCGAGACGGTAAAGGTCTTGCTTGCCCGCGATACGCAGTGAACTCGAAGCGCTCGCAATCGACCGGAAGCGACCCTTAGGCGTACCAGCTGTGACCGCCGAGCTCCGTAAGCGTTAAGGCTCCCGCCGGTCCCCAGCTGCCCGCGTCATAGGCTGCCGGCAACATCGCGCAACCTTCCCAGCCTCTTATGATCGCGTCAATCCACGCCCATGCGGCTTCGGCTTCGTCGCGGCGCACGAACAGGGTAGGCTTGTTGTTAAGCGCTTCCAGCAGCAATCGCTCGTAGGCAATGCGCCGCCGCGGACGCCGAAACGCATCGCTCAGGCTGAGATTGAGTGCCAGCGGCTTCAGCTCCATGCGGTTTTGCTCGAGACTTGGTGTTTTGTTCATGAGCAGCAGCGATATCTCCTCTTCCGGCTGAAGCCGGATGGTGAGACGATTGGCTAGCAGGTCATTACCCGCAAAGATCGAGTGCGGAACGGGGCGGAACTGGATGACGATTTCGGAACGGCGCAAGGGCATGCGCTTGCCCGTTCGCAGATAGAAAGGAACGCCGGCCCAGCGCCAGTTATCAATGTTGGCACACAGAGCGACAAAGGTTTCCGTGTGACTGATGTGTCCGCCCGGCTCGTTCGCATATCCGGGCACCGAGGAACCCTCTGACATCCCGGCGCGATATTGGCCGCGAACGGTTTTCCGCGCCGCCTCGACCCCGACGATGGGCTTGAGCGAGCGCAGAACTTTCACTTTTTCATTCCGCACCGAATCCGGATCCAAACTTGCGGGCGGCTCCATGGCGACCAGCGTCAAAAGCTGCAGCAGATGATTCTGCACCATGTCACGGATTGCCCCATACTCGTCGTAATAGGACCACCGATCCTCGACCCCAACTGCCTCGGCTACCGTAATCTGGACTTGTTCGATGGAAACTTTGTTCCAGAGCGGTTCGAAAAATGCGTTGGCAAATCTTAGTGCGAGCAGGTTCTGCACCGCTTCTTTGCCGAGATAATGATCTATCCGGAAAATGCGGTTTTCCGAGGCGAAGGTCTCCGCCAGAGAGTCATTGATCTGTCTGCAACTTTCAAGATCGCTCCCAATGGGTTTCTCCACAATTACCCTGGCCGTTGCGGGCGCGAGCCCAGCCATTTTCAGGTTGCGGCAGATGGCGCCATAGTGGCTCGGCGAAGTGGAAAGATAATAGACGATCTCGCGCGCACCTTCGATCCGCCCACCCAGCGCAGCGAACGATTCGAGCTTGGTCGCGTCTACCGCTGCATGCGACAATCGATGTTTCAATCGCTCCCAGATCTTTAGCGAGAACGCGGGTCCGGTTCGGCTGCGCACTGCGCGTTGTATCAGATCGAGAAAATCACCGTGGTCGAGTCTGGCGCGCGAACACCCGACGATCGAAAGTCCTTCGCGCAGAAGGCCGTCTTCCTCGAGAAAATACAACGAGGGAAACAGCATGCGCTGCGCGAGGTCGCCGGTCGCGCCAAAGATTACGAGCACCTGGTCAGCTGGCATGGTTCCCGGACACGGTTACAAAATCCATTTTTGACATGGGTCGCGGCATATGCCGAGTCAAGCTCGGCCGAATCGCGCAAAGGCGAAGTCCATGGCATCGTCACGAAGGAGCACAGTGCCGATTGCCGCCGGGGAAGGTTGTCCGCGGCCGTTTCCCGCCTACAATGCGCGTTGCAGATGCAGTTTGGAGATTCGCGATGAAGTACCGCAGGCTCGGGTCGAGCGATCTTCAGGTCTCGGAAATCTCGCTGGGGTCCTGGCTCACCTACGGCGTAGGTGTGGAGAAGGCGAAGTCGATTGCGTGCATCGATCGCGCCTTCGATCTCGGCATCAATTTCATCGACACCGCAAACGTCTACGGCCGCGGCGCGGCGGAATCGTTTCTGGGCGAGACTCTCGCCAGTCGCCAACGCGACAGCTTCGTACTCGCCACCAAGGTCTTCTTTCCAATGAGCAGTAGCGACAGCGGTCTGTCCCGCGCACAAATCCTGAAGCAGATGGACGCATCCCTGCAGCGGTTGAGAGTGGACCATGTCGATCTTTATCAGTGTCATCGTTACGATGCCGATACACCGCTGGAAGAAACCCTGCAGGCGCTCAGCGATGTCGTTCGGCAGGGCAAAGCGCGTTACATCGGCTTCTCGGAATGGTCGTCGGCGCAGATCGAGTCGGCCCTGAAGATTCCGGGGGTGGAGAAATTCGTCTCCAGCCAGCCGCAGTATTCGCTGCTCTGGCGACGACCGGAAAGAAAGGTCATTCCCCTTTGCCTGAAGAATGGCATCTCGCAGATTGTCTGGTCGCCGTTGGCGCAGGGCGCGCTCACCGGCAAGTACGATCCGGACTCGCCGCCGCCAGTCGATACTCGCGCAGCCTCCGAAAAAATGGGCGGCATGATGCAACGATGGCAGACCAGGGACGTGCTTCAGGCGGTGCAGAAGCTTAAGCCACTGGCCGCGGAGGCCGACCTTTCGCTCACGCAATTTTCTCTGGCGTGGATATTGCGCGAACCAAATGTCGCATCGGCGATTGTCGGCGCGTCGCGGCCCGAGCAGCTTGACGAAAATGTCAAGGCATCCGGTGCGAAAGTCGATCCTGCCCTGTTTGCGGCGGCGGAAGGAATTGTTGGCGATACCTTACGGGAATAGGCGACGTTGCTTCCGGTTCCATGATTGCAATCCCCGTCAGGAACCCCGTTTTCGATGCATCCAGGGCAGCATCAGACCGATCGGGAGAATCCAGAGGGTGCCGCTCAGCGCATAATAGCCAAATTCGACGAGGCCGTTCGCGCGCGGAAGCACATGCACGCCGAGCGCCATCGCGAGGAGCGCATAGAGCGGAATCCAGATCACGATCACAACGGCGCCGATCAGTTTTTTCGTATGCGGGGTCACGATGGCGTCCTTTGCGCACCTCTTAGCGTGAGGGCCAATGCCGGCGGAAAATAGCTGTGACTTCATGATACGGCAAGCCGCATGGACGTGCCCGCCAACCGGAGCTATCAGGCGGTCATGGCGACTTTCGTACAACCCTTCGGGTTTCGCGCGCCCGGGCGCCGCTCGGTCGGGTTGTGGCTTTTGGCGATGGCGTTGCTCATTGCAGCGATGGTCATTGTCGGCGGCGTGACACGTCTTACGGGCTCCGGACTTTCGATCACGCAATGGCACCCGATAACGGGCATCATACCGCCGCTGAGCGATCAGGCGTGGCAGTCGGAATTTGCCAGGTATCGACACATTCCCCAGTACAAACTTGAGAACCGCGGCATGGGCCTCGTGGATTTCAGGGCAATCTACTGGTGGGAATGGACCCATCGCCTGCTGGGACGACTGATCGGCTTCGCGTTCCTCCTCCCGCTCGTCTATTTCATCGCGGTGCGAGCCATCCCGCGCGAGGGTATCTCGCGCCTGGTGTTGTTGTTCGCGCTTGGCGGTCTGCAGGGATTTGTCGGATGGTGGATGGTGGAAAGCGGCCTCGAGGCCCGTGTCTCGGTGAGCCAGTACCGGCTGGCGATTCATCTGGGCGTCGCGCTGATTCTGTTCGGTGCCATTCTGTGGACGGCTCTGCAATATTTGCGGGAGCCGCATCACTGCCGTACGACGCCGATCCGGTCCTCGGGCAGTCTTTCGGGCAAAGTGGCGTTCTCGTTTCTGGCGCTCGTTTATCTGCAGATGTTGCTGGGCGCGCTTGTTGCCGGACTTCATGCGGGACTGATCTACAATACCTGGCCGTCGATGAACGGACATTTTGCACCGGAGGGCGCGTTTTCCAGGCAGCCGTGGTGGATCAACATCTTTGAGAACCCGGGGCTAGTTCAGTTCGATCACCGCATGGGGGCTTACCTCGTTGCGGGCGGCGCATTTTGGCTATGGTCGAGAAGCGGCAAGCAAGCGGGCCATGTCCGCACGAGTGCCAATGCCATTCTCGCTGTCACGGCGTTGCAGATCATGCTTGGCATCGCGACACTGTTAAATCAGGCGCCGGTAGCATTGGCCGGGCTTCATCAGGCAACGGCAGTTGCCCTTCTTTCCGCTGCCCTGTGGCACGCTTTCGAGCTGACGCAGGACCCTCAGGCGGTCGCGAGCGCCTGATCCAGGTCGGCAATGATGTCCTCGACATTCTCGATACCGATCGAGAGGCGAACCACGTCGGCGCCGGCTCCGGCCGCTTTCTTCTGCTCCTCGTTCAACTGCCGATGCGTCGTCGACGCCGGATGGATGACAAGGCTGCGCGTGTCGCCGACATTCGCCAGATGGCTGAACAGTTTCACGCCATTGACGAGAGCAACTCCTGCCTCATAGCCCCCTTTGACGCCGAAAGTGAACACCGCGCCGGCACCTTTGGGACAATAGGTGCGGTGCAGGTTGTAAGATGGGTTGTCTTCGAGGCCCGCGTAATTCACCCACGCCACACGGTCGTGCTGCTTGAGCCAGCGCGCCACGGCCAGCGCGTTGTCGCAATGGCGCTGCATGCGCAGCGGCAATGTTTCGGTGCCGGTGAGCACCAGAAACGCGTTCATCGGCGACAGCGCAGGCCCCAGATCGCGCAAACCCAGCACCCGGCAGGCGATCGCATACGCCATGTCGCCAAACGTCTCCCAAAGCCGCATGCCATGGTAGGAAGGGCAGGGCTCGGACAATGTCGGGTATTTGCCGCTGCCCCAATCGAATTTGCCACCATCCACGATCAGTCCGCAGATCGAGTTGCCGTGGCCACCCAGGAATTTCGTTCCGGAATGCACGACGATGTCGGCGCCCCATTCCAGCGGGCGGATGAGATAGGGAGAGGCCAGGGTGTTGTCGACAATCAGCGGCACGCGGGCTTTCGTCGCCACTCCCGCAATCGCTTCGATGTCGGTGATGATGCCGCCGGGGTTGGCTATGCTTTCGACAAAAATGGCCTTCGTCTTCGGCGACAGGGCTTCGCGAAACGAGTCCGCATTGCGCGTGTCGGCCCATTTCACATGCCAATCGAATTTCGCAAAGCCCTGGCTCAACTGATTGATTGAACCGCCATAAAGCTGGCGGGCGGCGACAATCTCGTCGCCCGGCTGCATCAAGGTGTGCAGCGCGATCAATTGCGCCGCATGGCCCGAAGCGACCGCAAGCCCGGCGCGGCCGCCTTCAAGGGCAGCAATGCGTTCCTCGAGAACGGCGTTGGTCGGGTTCATGATACGCGAATAAATGTTGCCGAAGACCTGCAGATTGAACAGCGCGGCGGCGTGATCGGCATCTTCAAAGACGAAGGCGGCCGTCTGATAGATCGGCGTGGCGCGCGCGCCGGTTGCGGGGTCGGGCTGTGCGCCTGCGTGCACGCTCAAGGTGTTGAAACCGTAATCGCTCATCTGCTCCTCCGTATGTTTTCCCTGAGCCCGACGCGTCAGGCGGACCAAGTCATTGTTATTGCTGGATCTGTGTGCGCACCAAGGTGGGTTTTATTTTTTCCCTGAGTTTTACCCTGACTGAGGGAAACGATTTGTGGTCGCGCATCGTAAATACTACCAAATCTTGATCGCTAAAATCGGTTATTGCTAAGCGTCCATTACGGTACATTATACAACCAAATCGATGAAAGCAAGTCTCAAAATGCCAATCGGCCAAGGAGATCGTCATACGCAATCATGACATGCGCGCGATAGGCTTCGCGTTCCTGCAGACGCGCGTACCACGCTTCGACATTCGGCAGCAGCACCCGATCGATCTTGAGCGTGAAATAGCGATAGAGCTGCGCGCCGGCCGGAATGTCGCCCATCGTCAGCGTGTCGCCCGCGATGAACGCGCGGCCTTCGAGATGGCGGTCGAGGAGTTTGAACAGAATCGTCGTGCGCGCGAGTCCCTGGCGCACCAGCTTCCAGTTCCGCTGTTCTTCCGGCGTGCGATAGAAGTTCCAGAACACGCCGCCAATGAACGCCGGCTGCAGATCGGCAAGAGTCCAGTCCATCCACATATCGCTTTGCGCGCGATAGCCTGCATCGTCGGGCGCGAGCGATCCTGCGCCATATTTCTGCACGAGATAGCGCACGATAGCGTGGCTTTCCCAGACGACGATGCCGTCGTCGTCGATCACCGGGACGCGCCGGTTGGGATTCATTGCGCCGAACTCATCGGTTTCGAGCCCGCCGAAAGCGCCGCCGGCATCGATCTGCTCGTGCGCCAGGCCGAGTTCGCCCACGGCCCACATAACCTTTTGCACATTGATGGAATTCCGCCGTCCCCAGATGCGCAGCATGTCAGTTGCGCCTGAGCGATCCGCCCTTCGAGAACAGCAGGGGCTTTCGGTTGTCGATCAGTTTGCGGTTGATGCCCATCCAGCCGATTTCGCCGGACATGCGGCCATACTCGATCTTGGGGCAGCGATCCATAATGATATTCAATCCCGCTTCGCGGGCCATCGCCGCGGCTTCTTCATTGATGATTCCCAGTTGCATCCAGATTGTCTGCAGGTTTAGCCGGTCTTTCTCGTCCAAGGCTTCCTTCACGATACCAGTCGCGGCATCGGCGGCGCGGAAGATATCGACCATGTCGATCGGCGCCGGCACATCCCTCAGCGATGCGTAGACCGTCTGACGGAGGATTTCTTTGCCTGCCAGCCCGGGATTGACCGGGCGCACGAGGAAGCCCTTGTCGAGCAGATACTTCATCGCGAAATAGCTCGGCCGCATCTCGTTGCCGCTCGCACCGACCATGGCTATGGTTTTGGTGGAACGCAGGATCGAGCGGATGAGATCGTCGGAATACTGGGGCATGAGCGGTGGTCAGGTTTGTCCCTTTTCCCAACAGTGTCATGGCCCGCGACGGCGGGCCACCCAGCTTATGCAACCAACCGCTGCGACACATGAACAAGGCTTGCAGGCGAACAATTCAGATCGGCGATGAACAACCTGGGTGGCCCACCGTCGCGGGCCATGACAGTTGAGGGTTCGAACACGAGCGCTATTCCGGCCATTTCGGCTCGCGCTTCTCGATGAAGGCGCCGATGCCTTCTTCGGCTTCGGCGGCGAGCATGTTCTCGGTCATGACCTGAGACGCATAGTCGTAGGCGTTAGTCAGTCCCATTTCGAGCTGGCGGTAGAACGCCTCCTTGCCGATCTTCACAGTCGCTGTCGGCTTCGACGCAACCTGGCGCGCCAGTGCCATCGTCACCGCGCCGAGCGCTTCGGAGTCGGCGACGCGATTGACGAGGCCGATGCGGCGGGCTTCTTCGGCGGAAATCATGTCGCCGGTCAGGAGCATTTCCATCGCGTGCTTGCGCGAGACGTTGCGCGACAGCGCCACCATTGGCGTGGAACAGAACAGGCCGATGTTTACGCCGGGCGTCGCAAAGCGCGCCAGGGTCGATGCCACCGCCAGATCGCAACTCGCCACGAGCTGGCAGCCCGCGGCAGTCGCGATGCCCTGCACCTGCGCGATGACGGGTTTGGGATGGCGCACGATGGCCTGCATCAGCTTTGAGCATTGCGCGAACAGCGCGGCGAAGGCCGCGCGGCCGCCATCGGCGGCATCCTTCCGGAGCGCGGTCATTTCCTTGAGGTCGTGGCCGGAGGAGAAGGCGGGACCATCGGCGCCGATTGCGATGACGCGAACCGAAAGGTCCTGCGCCGCGTCATCCAGCGCGATCTGCAACGCACTCATCAGTCCTTCGCTCAACGCATTGCGCGCCGAGGCGCGATTCATGGTCAGGCGAAGGACCGCGCCTTCGCGATGGACAAGCAGGAGAGGCTGGGCGAGCGGTGCGTTCATGGACGCGAACTTAAGCCGTTTTTGGCTTCGTGCCAGTGCCCCCTGAGACCGTGGCCCTTCGACGTTTTGTGATGGTATGGAGCTTCAGTGTTTATAAGTGCGCGCACGGTGTGCGTCTTTCCCGGAATATACTGCGGTAGTATAATACCGTATAAACAAAATGCTGATAAATCAACCTGTTTCGCTTGACGGCCCGCGCTCAACCACCTATACGGCCGTCGGACTAAACCCTAGAATCTCCTTGCGGAGCGCATTCTGATGAAAACCTACTCGGCGAAGCCGTCCGAGATCGAGAAGAAGTGGATCATCATCGACGCCGAAGGCCTCGTGGTGGGGCGTCTTGCTTCGATCATTGCGCTCAGGCTGCGCGGCAAGCACAAGCCGAGCTTCACGCCTCACATGGATTGCGGCGACAACATCATCGTCGTCAATGCGGCGAAAGTTCTTCTGACCGGCGATAAGCTGAAGAAGAAAGTCTACTATCACCACACCGGCTACATCGGCGGCATCAAGGAGCGGACGGCGGGCGCCATCATGGCGGGCAAGTTCCCCGAGCGCATCGTCGAGAAAGCCGTCCAGCGCATGCTGCCGCGCGGTCCGCTCGGCCGCCAGCAGCTTTCCAATCTGCGCGTTTATCCGGGTGCCGAGCATCCCCACGAAGCGCAGAAGCCGGAGTCGGTCGATATCGGCGCGATGAACCCCAAGAACACCAACTACCGCAAGGCGAGCTGATCATGGCGGAAGATGTCAAGAGCTTCGGCGATCTCAAATCGACGCTGATCAAGGCGAAGCCCGCAGATCAGAAACCCGAGGGCGAGCAATCGAAGGGCAGCCGCGATTCCAAGGGCCGCGCGTATGCCACCGGCAAGCGGAAGAACGCTGTGGCGCGCGTGTGGATCAAGCCGGGACATGGCCGCATCCTGGTCAACGAGAGGGAAGAGAAGATTTATTTCGCGCGGCCGGTGCTGCGCATGATCCTGCGCCAGCCATTGGTTGCCGCCAACCGCGACGGGCAGTTCGACGTGATCTGCACCGTCAAGGGCGGCGGACTGTCGGGACAGGCGGGCGCCGTGCGCCACGGCATCTCGAAAGCGCTGGTCGTCTATGAGACTAGCCTGCGCCCCGTGCTCAAGCAGGGCGGCTTCCTGACCCGCGATGCACGCGTGGTCGAGCGCAAGAAATACGGCCATCCAAAGGCCCGCCGCAGCTTCCAGTTCTCAAAGCGCTAAACCGGTCAAAGCGGCGGAGGCGGGGGCGCGCTGCCCGGTGACGGCGGCGGAGCGCTCACTGTGGGGGCAGTCCCACTCGTTGTGACGATAGTCTGCAGCCCGCTCAGACTTGTTCCCAGGCCCGAGATATTGTCACCGAGCGAGCTGACGGTCGAAAGCTCCATTTTGCTGATCCGGCCATCCTTTGTCATCGAGACATTCATGACCGCGTCCTGCGCGTAGCCGCTGTGTAGCGGCACCACAAACAGCTTTCCGAACTGGGGAATATCGACCGGGACGGTCGACTGCGCGGTCAGGAAATCGTCAGGATCGGCGCGCGTCCCGGCGGAACGATTACACGCGGCATCGCAGACCAGCGGCCGCAGCGCGGCGTGAACGGCATCCCTGAGAACGAGACCTTTTGCAAGTGGCGGCCTGGTCCGGGTGCAAGTCTGATTCTGGATACAATCGGAAGGCGGTGCAGACACATCCTGCGATTCCGTCCCAAGCGACGCCCCTTCGGGAATAAGAAGTTCTATCGCGGCATTTTCGTGAGCCCATTGCGGGTTGGTCAGTCCGAAATTTTGCGCCAGGCCGTCTAGGCGCACGACGATGTCGTAACGGAACGGCGAACCGCTCCGAGGGTCCGGCGTCCAGAGATTCTCCCGATGCAAAATCAGGCGAGGGTCTGGCGGCTGATTTTTCGCAACCGCGGCGACGGATTGCTCGATCGCGGCCTTCAGCGCTTTGCAGTTTGGTGCCGGCTGTCGCTGCACGGCAACCGGCGGGGGAGGGGGCGCAAACATTGCGCCCGCAGCGATAGGCGCGAGCTGGACCAACGCTCCGACAATAGCGGCGGTAGTGGGAGCGATCTGGTCCTTGATGGAATTGGAAACCGACTGCAATGCACCGTTGTCGTAGCTCTGCACGACAAAGTCGAGATTTTTCGCCCGCGTCCCGCTATCGAAATAAATGTAGTAGCGCTGCAAGGGATCGACCTCGACGTCGGTCGTGGGCACCAGCGTCGTTTCGCCGTGAATCACTTCGCCGGCCGGCCCGGCGGTGCAGTCCGTCACCGTTGTCGTCGTCGTCAGGACGAAGGTTTTCTGCGGCAATGCGTAAGCAACGGATGTAGGAGGATAATCAGGAAACTCTCCCGTGATGTGGCCAACTTGAAGATCAGCTGCGCCGCTACATCCGCTCAAAAGAAGAATCGCCAGTATTGCCGCAGGGCTGCCCGCAATCGCGATTCTTGGGCGCACGGATGCTCGCTGCGCGACGCAATCCGGTTCCAGCGACGGCATCGCTCCCCCCAAAAACCATCCGTATCCGTCACGACTGCCGCGCATCGAATAATTAAGTCCGTGCCGGACCGTCAGATCGCCGGAGGGGCGGTCGGGCTGATTGCGCTGGTCGGTGTCCACGGGACAGGTGGCGCTCCGTATGCGTTCGACCCTGCCGTGCCAGGCTGAGCGCAGAAGTAAATGATCACCACGATGGCCGCGAGGGATGCGAGCTCGAGAAGACCCATAAGCGGCGCGAAAATCAGACCGATGCCGAACGTCATAAAGGCAAAAACCACGAACATCGCCAGCAGAATCTGAACCGCAACCGGTACTGCCAGCAGCCACGCCCATGTCCCGGGACGACCAGTGTCCTGGATACGACGCGATGTCATCCCGACGCTCGGCAGGAAAAGGAGCAAAGCGTAGAGGCCGCGCAAGGCGCCTCCCATCGCGACGATGCTGCCGACGATCGCTACACCAATGCCGATCACGACATAGGCGAGAACGTAATACCAGAATTGGGGCCGGCCCACACGACCGTTGAAATCCGTATAGTGGTTGGTGATCGTGTCGACGAAATTCCGCCAGATTTTGTTGATGTCGATCTGATCCACTGCATCCTCCCGCATCGTGTGCCCCGGCGCTCCCGACGTTTGAGCTTGGAGAGACCTAAACAGGGTACGCCCGCAAATTTCCCGCGACTCGGCGGCAAAATCAGCTAAGGGTTTGGGAATCTGCAAGTCAAGCAGTGCGGGCGCCGAATCATTGGTCTCAGGGAGCATCGAGGGCAGGGCCATGAGACCCAGGGTCTTCATCGACGGTGCCGCCGGCACGACGGGGCTGGAGTTGCGCCAGCGGCTGGAGGCTCGCAGCGACCTCCAGGTGATCCGTCTTTCGGACAGCGAGCGCAAGGCCGTGGACGCCCGCACCCAGGCGCTCAATGAAGCGGATATCGCGATATTGTGCTTGCCGGACGCCGCCGCCCGTGAGGCCGCCAACCTGATCGCCAACCCTTCCGTGCGAGTCCTCGATGCCTCTTCTGCCCATCGGGTCGTGCCCGGCTGGGTGTATGGTTTTGCGGAACTGGAGCCGGACCAGCGTAGCCGGATCGCTTCGGCCGGACGCGTGGCCAATCCTGGCTGCTATGCCACTGCCTTCCTGGCGCTGGTTCGACCTCTCGTGCGGGCGGGGCTTCTGCCTTCGGAATATCCCCTGACCGTCAACGCCATCTCCGGATATTCGGGCGGCGGCAGGTCGATGATCGCGGAATTCGAAGACACGCAATCTCCGGATTGTGCGGGGACGGCGGCCCGCATCTATGCGCTCGGCCTGGCGCACAAGCATACCGCCGAGATGCAGGCGCATTGCGGTCTTGCCCATCCGCCGGTCTTCGCGCCAAGCGTCGGCCGATTTTATCGGGGCATGCTTCTGGAAGTGCCCTTGCAGCTGTGGTCGCTGCCAATGAATCCGCTGGTCGCCGATTTGCACCGGGTGCTGAGCGACACCTATTGCGGCGAACGGCTGGTCGAAGTCGCCGGGCTGGACGACGCAGGCGAATTGAAATCGCTGAATGTCGAGACGCTCAAGGATGCCAACGGCATAAAGCTGTATGTCTTCGGCAACGACAAGCCGCATCAGGCTCGATTGGTTGCGGTGCTCGACAATCTTGGCAAAGGGGCCTCGGGTGCGGCCGTGCAGAATCTGAACCTCATGCTTGGTCTGCCCGAAACGACGGGACTGGTCTGATATGTACCGGCCCGCGGCCTATGCGATCGACGACCCGGACCTGTTGTATGCGACCATTCGCGCGCGCCGGTTTGCCACGATCGCGGCGATGGTCGAAGGCGCGGTGCAATTCGCTTACGCACCCGTCGTGCTCGATACGGCCGACAGCCGATGCATCCGTTTTCACCTGGCGCGTTCGAATCCCCTGGCGCGATTGAAGGGCACAACGGTGCGATTGTCGTTTCTGGGGCCAGACGCGTACATCTCGCCGGATTGGTACGAGACGAGAGCGCTGGTGCCGACCTGGAACTACATCGCGGTCGAAGCGTCGGGCACGGCGCGACGGCTGGACGAAACGGAACTTCGCAGGTTGCTGGTGGATCTCACGGCTGCGGAAGAACAATGCCTGGCGCCGAAACCTCCCTGGACCATCGACAAGGTG
>Ga0208849_1000992_pt1 | contig 22222 bp, 23 predicted proteins | sample NGESurdeep072012_10_FD_184470 | JGI IMG/M metagenome (GOLD analysis project Ga0208849, IMG submission 184470) | Arctic peat soil microbial communities from Barrow, Alaska - NGEE Surface sample 53-3 deep-072012 (SPAdes) | ecosystem: Environmental > Terrestrial > Soil > Wetlands > Peat ... | reverse complement strand
AAGTGGGTGCGGCCGGAGCTGCCACAGATCCCGATGTGGGTCGCGGGCTACGGGCCGAAGGCGCTGGCGGTCGCGGGTCGCGTCGGCGACGGTGTGATCATCCAGCTCGCCGACCCGGAGATCATCACGTGGATCATGGACACCGCGCGCAAGGCGGCCGAGGAGGCGGGCCGCGACCCGTCGCAGCTGAAGTGCATCGTCGGCGCGCCGAGTCACGCCACCGATGACCTCGCCGACGCGCGCGAGCAGGTGCGCTGGTTCCCGGCGATGGTCTCGAACCACGTGATGGACCTGATCGAGCGCTACGGCGCCGACGGAAGCTCGGTGCCGAAGGCGCTGACGGACTACGTGCAGGCGCGGAAGTTCTACGACTACGACGAGCATTCGCGCGTCGGCGCGAAGCACGGCGAGTTCGTCACGGACGAGATCTGCGACCGCTTCTGCGTGCTCGGCAACGTCGGCCAGATCAAGGCGAAGCTGTCGGAGCTCGAGGCGGTCGGCGTCGACCAGTTCAACGTCTACCTGATGACGCACGGCCAGGAAGAGACCCTGGCGGCCTACGGGGACGGGATCATCCCGGCCTTCGCGGGCGTTTCCGCCTGAACCATCGCGATCCGACTATCCTCCCCGGAGCGGATGGTCGAACTGCGGACGCTGCTCGAGTTGCGGCAGGCAACGCCGCTCTCGTTTTTCGGCGACGGCCTGTCGCTGCTCGTCGGCTCGGACCTGCCCGGGACGCGACAGCTGTTCTGCGCGGACGTCGAGGGCGGCGGACTGACGCAGCTGACCGACTTCGCCGAGCCGGTGCGCGGCCAGGCGCTGGCGGACGGCCGGATCCTGCTCGAGATGGACGAGGGCGGCAACGAGCGCACGCAGCTCTATCTCCTCGATGCGGAGCCCGGGGCGGTGCCGGAGCCGCTCGTCGTCGATCCGCGCTTCATCCACCGTTCGCCGTGCGTCGACCCGGACGGCACCGTCGTCGCGTACGTGACGAACCGGCGCAACGGTGTGGACTTCGACGTCGTCGTGCGCAAGCTCGGCGCGGGCGAGGAGCGGGTCTTCGAGCGCGGCGGCTGGTGGGACACGGTCGGCGTCTCGCCGAACGGCCGCTGGGTCGCGGCGCTGCGGCTCGGCGAGCGCGCGGGAGACTCGGATCTCTACCTCTTCGACGCCGAGAGCGGCGAGATCGTGCACGCGACGCCGCACACCGGGGAGGCGGAGTACGGCGCGCCGGCGTGGCTTCCCGACTCCTCCGCGTTCTTCGCGGCGACGAGCGAGGGGCGCGACACGCTCGCGATCGGCCGCTACGAGCTCGAGACCGGCGCGTGGTCGCTGGTCGTCGAGTCGGACTGGGATCTCGACTGCGTGATCGACCGGGTCGGGCGCACGCTGCTCGTGTCGGCGAACGAGGACGGCCGCTCGACGCTTCAGCTGCGCGACGCGCGCACGCTCGCGCTGCGCGAGGAGGTCGCATTGCCGCACGGGGTCGTCGAGCAGCCGGCGTTCTCCCCGGACGGCGCACTTCTGGCCGTCGCGTTCTCCTGTCCGAACGACCCGCACGACGTCTACCTCTACGACGTCGGTAGGAGCGGGCTGTTGCGGCTGACGACGAGCTCGGCCGAGGTCGACCCGAGCGAGCTCGTGCTGCCCGAACTGCACCGCTTCGAGAGCTTCGACGGCGAGTCGATCCCGGTGTTCCTGTTCGAACCGGAGGGCGAAGGGCCGTTCCCGGTCGTCGTCACGGTGCACGGCGGCCCGGAGGCGCAATGGCGCCCGTGGTTCGCCCCGAGCTTCGCGCCGCTGACCCAGTACCTCGTCGCCCGCGGCTATGCGGTGGCGGCGCCGAACGTGCGCGGCTCGACCGGCTACGGGAAGCGGTACGAGCATCTCGACGACGTCGGGCTGCGCCTCGATTCGGTGCGCGATCTCGCCGCGCTGCACGACTGGCTGTCCGCCCGGCCGAACATCGACGGCTCGCGCGCAGTCGTCTACGGTCGCTCGTACGGCGGCTACATGGTGCTCGCCGCGCTTGCGTTCCAGCCGGAGCGGTGGGCGGCCGGCATCGAGATGGCGGGCATCTCGAGCCTCGTCACGTTCCTCGAGAACACGTCACCGTACCGGCGTGCCGCACGCGAGCGCGAGTACGGCTCGCTCGAGCACGACCGCGACCTGCTCGTCGAGGTGTCGCCGATGACACACGTCGACGCGATTCGCGCGCCGCTGTTCATCCAGCACGGCCTGAACGACCCGCGCGTCCCGGTCTCGGAGTCGGAGCACATCCACGAGGTGCTGACCGAGAAGGGCATCCGCTGCGACCTCGTCGTGTACCCGAACGAAGGCCACGGCATCGAGAAGCTTCCGAACCGCATCGACGCGTTCACGCGGGCCGTCGCCTTCCTCGACGAAGTCCTGGGGTAGCCCCCGGTACGATTGCCGCTTCGGGCGCCTTGGCCGAGTGGTTAGGCACAGGTCTGCAAAACCTGCCACACCGGTTCGACTCCGGTAGGCGCCTTCACCTCGCTCACGCGGGATTTCCACTGATCTGGCGGATTCCGGTCACCAACTCGGCGTCCGGGCTTTCCGCTGTGAACTGCCCGAATCCGCGTGAGGGTGCCTTTCCGGGGAGGCCTTGGCCGACTCGCCGAAGTAGCGACGACTGCTGTCCTCATCCGGCGACGTCGGCCGCTCCTCCGCGTATGTGACGGACCGGTACAGGCATCTCATCGAGGCCAGCGCAAGGAGGCAGCGCCGCATTCGAGTTAGACCTAGCCACTACAGAGGCCCGCCGTTTGAGCGCTTGGGACAGCCCATACGCAGTGAGATGTCCCGTCTGCCGTGCATACTCCAGGGCTGTGAGCGACGCCGCCAAGGGCTCGAGCGATGGCGCCGTCTCCTTCAGCGCAGTAATCCCAACATGGAACGAAGAGGACTGGCTACCACGGATCGTTGAACAGCTGAACCGTGCTTGCGAAGTAGGCGAGATCATCGTCGCGGACAACACCTCGGATGATCGCACCAGAGAAATTGCGCTCAGAGCCGGCTGTAAGGTTATTGACGGCGGGTACCCCGCTAGAGGTCGAAACGCGGGCGCCAGCGTAGCGACTACCGATTATTTCCTCTTTGTCGATGCAGATGCAGTCTTGCCTGAAGGATCGCTGCGCACCGCATTAGCGGCGCTAGCCGACGGCGACGTGGGTGCTGTCCATTTTCGGCTTGAGCCGCTTGGTGGGAGCCGGTTCGTCAGAGCGTGCTACCGGATTCTCGAGCTCTACTTCCGTGCCGCCGCCCGGGTTGGTATCGCTCAAGGGGTTGGCCCAGTCATTGCAGTTACTCGCTCTGAGTACAACAGAGTTGGGGGGTTTCGCGAGGATCTAGGCGCTGGTGAGGACATCGACTTCCTCCGGCGCGTAGGACGTGGCAGTCGCGTGATGTTCGTCACTTCTATACGCGTGGGAGCATCGACTCGTCGGTTTGTCGTCGAGCATCCCCTCTCGTTTGCATCGAAGACCGTCATTTGGGGGGTACTGAGGTTGCTCGACGTCGGACATGAACTGATGCCATATCGATGGCAGCGGTATCCACCTGACCTTGCGCGCCGCGAAGCCGCCCCGGTTGAGACGTTCCTTCTTAAAAGCGAGAAGGGCCGATGAATAGCCGTTTCGACGTGAGTGGAATTAAGAGTGAGATCCAGTTCTTCATGGAGAAGTGCTTCCAAGCATCGTTTGGGTACTTCGCCGGTCTTGTCGCGCTCCTCGCGATCAGCAAGACGAGCTATGTCTCTGCTATCGCCCGAGCGCTTGACGTACCGACGACGAGCCTCGTGAGCGGAGTTGTGCTCGCACTCAACCTCTGCTATTTCGTGCTCGTACTCTCGTGCCTCTTCGCAGTTTTAAAGCGGGGTTACTTCATCCTTACGCTTCCGTACCGTTCACTCGATCGAGAATGGGAAGAGTTCTCACGAGTGCAGTTTGAGACAACGTCCGAGCACGCGATGGGCCGTTACGCGTGGAACATCGACAACTACTACGTCATCCCGATTCTCTCTCTTCTCTTCGTGGTGTCTGTGGCCGCCGCTGCAGTCGGTCTACATTCCGGTCCCACCGTCGCACGGTTGGTTATTGCAGCACTGACTGTCTTCCATCTGATACCCGCCTTGATCGCCTGGTATCTGCTCCAGCTTTCGCGGCAGGGCGAATCTCTGATCGAGCGGATCCGCGCATCCCGACCAGCCGACGGCGCTTTGCCCACGGGGCCGCCCGATGCCGTGTCGTAGACGAGCGAGGACCTCCTGCGCTCGGTCCGGCAGCTGGCGTCGGACCTGGCCGACTGGCTGCGATCTGTGAAGAATCGACCTCTCTGGCGCCGAGTTAGAAGGGCGAGCGCCAGCGACCCGACGCCCTGACGCGCCGGCCGACTATCCTCGGAAGGTGCAGTACGTGAACCTCGGCAACACCGGCCTGCGCGTCTCGCGCGTGTGCCTCGGGATGATGAGCTTCGGCAAGCACGAAGAGCGCGCGTGGACGCTCGACGAGGACGGGGCCGAGCCGATCGTCCGGCGCGCCGCCGACGGCGGCGTCACGTTCTTCGACACGGCCGACGTCTACAACGGCGGGGCGAGCGAAGTGATCACCGGCAACCTTCTGCGCAAGCTGTTCGCGCGCGAGGAGGTCGTCGTCGCCACGAAGGTGCGGGGGCGGACGTGGCCCGGTGAGAACGGGGAAGGGCTGGGGCGCAAGCACATCCTCGCGTCGATCGACGCATCCCTCGCCCGCCTCGGACTCGACTACGTCGACCTGTACCAGATCCACCGCTGGGACGACCGCACGCCGATCGAAGAGACGATGGAAGTACTCCACGAGGTCGTCAAGGCGGGGAAGGCCCGCTACATCGGCGCGAGCAGCATGCATGCGTGGCAGTTCGCCAAGGCGCAGGCCGTCGCGGAACGGCACGGCTGGACGCCCTTCGTCTCCATGCAGAACCACTACAACCTCGTCTACCGCGAGGAGGAGAGGGAGATGATCCCGCAGTGCATCGACCAGGGCGTCGGCGTCATCCCGTGGAGCCCGCTCGCGCGCGGCCTGCTCGCAGGCAATCGCACGAGCGCCGGTGAACGCCTCACCCAACGCGCGAACACCGATGCCTTCGCGGACTCCCTCTACCTCCCGGACGTCGACTTCGCCGTCGTCGATCGCGTCACGGAGGTCGCCGCCGAGCGCGGCGTCACGAACGCCCGGGTCGCTCTCGCCTGGCTCCTGCACAAGCCGGGCGTGACCGCGCCGATCGTCGGCGCGACCAAGGCGCTCCACATCGAGGACGCCCTCGCCGCGGAGGAGCTACGGCTCAGCGACGACGAGATCGCGCGGCTCGAGGAGCCGTACGTTCCGCACGCGGTCGCCGGGCACAGCTAGACGACCGATCCAATGACCGAGCCGGGGTACTCGCCGGCTTCTGGAAGCGCCCGGCTAGACCGCCTGCGCGTCGACGACGATCCTGACGTGCTCGTCGGGCTCGTCGATCAGCTTCTCGAAGCCTTCCGACACGATGTCCCGCAGCGCGATCCGGGCTGAGATCAACGCGTTCGCGTCGACCTGTCCGTCGGCAACGAGCGCGATCGCCCGCGGAAAGTCGTCGACGTACCCGAGAGAGCCGATGATCTCCCGCTCCTGGAGGACGACCTTGTTCATGTCGACCACGGGCGGAGCCTTGAACACGCCGACGACCACGACGCGGCCGCCCTTGCGCGCGAGGTTGAGCGCCGAGTCGAGCGACTCCTGAAAGCCGGCGCAGTCGAACGCGACGTCGGCGCCGTAGCCGTCGGTCAGACGCTGGAGCTGCTCGGCCGGATCGCCGGCCGCGGGGTCGATCGCCGCGGTCGCGCCGAGCGCAAGCGCGCGTGCGCGTCGGGACGGCAGTCTCTCGACGACGTAGACCGCCGACGCGCCGGCAGCGCGCGCGACCTGCAGCGTGCCGAGGCCGATCATCCCGCCGCCGACGACGGAGACGACGTCGCCCTGGGCGACCCGACCCCGCCGCACCGCATGGACGACGACGGCCAGCGGCTCGATCAGCGCGCCTTCCTCGTCGCTCAGGCTGTCGGGGAGCTTGTGAAGGCCGTAGTTCGGCACGGCCACGCGCTGTGCGAAACCGCCCGGCGCGTCGAACCCGACGACCGCGAGCCTGTCGCAGAGGATGTAGTTGCCCTCCCGGCAGTAGCGGCACTCGCCGCACTTGATGCAGCAGTCGACCGCGACCCGGTCGCCCATCTCGATGTCGGGCCGGCTCCCGTCCGTCTCGACGATCCGTCCCGAGAACTCGTGGCCGAGCGTCACGGGCAGGCCGACCCCCATCAGCTCGCTCGCGTTCGGGGACGCATAGAGGGGGCCGAGATACTCCTTGACGTCGCTTTGGCAGATCGCGCTCCACGCGACCTCGACGATCGACCAGCCCGGCCCAGCTGCCGGGTCGTCGACGTCCTCCAGCCGGATGTCCTTGTGCCCGTGCAGACGGAGCGCCTTCACGGCGTGAGTCTACGAGGGTGAAGACCTACGGCTGGTCGTTCGGGATCAGCCTCGGCCCCGTGATCCGCGTCGCCACCGCCGCGAACACCGCGTCGAGTCCGTCCACCGACTCGTTGTCGAAGAACGTGTCCGGCCGCGACGAGATCTGCGACACCGCGGTGTACGCGGTGATCGCCGGACTCTCGTCCGCGCCCGTATACGAGAAGCACCGGTTCGAGGTGCCGCCGACGCCCATCAGCGTGTAGCCGATCCCGAAGATGGTCGTGTTCGCAGCCTTGATCGTGCTCGCCGACGTGACGCCCTGGTGGCACGGCTGCTTGCGGTACGGCGACGTGGTCGGGTAGTACGTCGGGCCCGTGTTCGCCGCGCCGTCGGTGAAGAACACGATGTAATGGAGCGCGCCCGGGCGCCCGTCCTTCGCGATCTCGGCCTGCGCCTGCTCGAGCGCGGTCGCGTACGACGTCGAACCGCCCGCCTGCAGGCAGTCGATCGACGAGACGATCGAGGACGAGTGGTCGAGCACCCCGTTCTGCTGGTAGTTCGACGTGAGCGGCACGAGCACGTACTTCGACGACAGCGAGTTGTACGCGGTGTCGTCCGACGCCGAGCAGTTGGACTTGCCCGACGCGACCGGCGGCAGGACCACGAGCGCGGCCCGGTCGAGCGTCGGGTCGAGCGCCGACAGCAGCGTCTCCATCCCGGACTTCGCGTTGTTCAGCTTCGTGCAACTCGGATCGTTTGCGCCGCTCCAGGTCCAGCACATGGAGCCCGTGCGGTCGAAGACGAGCACGATGTCGGCCGGACGGTCGGCGCACGGCCCGCAGGCCGTCGCACGCACGTGGATCGGGAGCTGGTTGATGCCGAAGATGCGGAGGAAGAACGTCGTCGCGCTCGCGGACTCGTCGACGACGACCGCGTTGTCCGGCCCGCAACCCGGGGCGGAAGTGACGCACCGCTCCGTGATCGTCTGCGTCACGCCCGAGACGCCGGCGCTCGTGATCGCGTTCTTGCCGCCCGCCGTCGCGCCGTACTGCGTCGCGACGCTCGAGGCGCCCGTGAGGTCGGGCAGCTGCGCCGCGCCCGCGAGCGCGGCCGCGTCCGCCGAGCTCTGCAGCGTGCGCTGCGAGTAGTACGCGTAGCCGATGTCGAGCGCCAGCCCGGCCATCCCGAGCAGCGGGATCAGGGCGATCACGACGAGGGCCATCACCTGCCCTCCCTCGTCACGCGCGAGCCGGCGCGAGCAGCGGGCTGCAAGGCGCTTGGAACGGTGAACGAGCGAGAGCTTGACGGCCACGGGTCCTCCCCCCGAGATCTCCCTTGGCGGAGGCCGCAACGCCTGAATAGGCGATCATCGGCCCGTCCGGAGGCGATCCCGTCCCCGGTTCGAGGGAACTACATAAGAATCGGTGAACCGCTCCGGAGAACCACCCAACCGGTGAGCCGTCAAGTGCCCCGCCTCGGGCACGATGCCTCGTGGAAGCATCCCTGCGGCGCGAGGAGGAAAACGAGATGTCTGCGGCACTTCTGCGGTACCTGTACCCCGCGACGGCCGGCTGTCCCAGCCTCGGCATGCGGCTGCTCGAAGCCTGGGCGCGCCCGGTGTCGCTTCGGCTCCCGAAGGCGGCTCGCTGAGCCCCCTGGACACGGGCCACCCGGAACCAGGAAAATCTGCGGCTATGCAACTCGACCCGAACAGCAACGCATTCGTTCTCGCCACGGCGTTCCTCGTGTCGGTCACGTTCGCGATCTTCGCGATGAACGTGCTCGCGGCCATCCTGTACTACACGTACAACTGATCGCTCAGGCGCCCGGCTTCTCGTAGGTCGGCTCGACAGAGATCGCGGCGACCGAGGCATTGACGATCGGGATCGGCGAGAACCCGCTCGTCGCGCTGAAGTACGCGCGCGTCCCCGGCGGTAGCGTCGAGAACAGCATGCCCGTGCCGCCGCCGACGATGGCGCCCGCCGCGTCGTAGAGCACGATCGAGAGCTGCGCGTTCGTGAGCACGTCGGTCGGAGCGTCGTTCACGAGGTCGCCGTCCACTTCGCTGACCCAGCCGGGCGCGTACGTGCTCGCGGCGATGTGCACGTTCTCGACCGCGGGCGTGTGGAGCGTGTGCGCCGCATACGAGTCGGTCTGCACGACGATCTCGAGGCGCGACACCGGCGTCTGTGCCGGCAGCGACGCGTTCCCGCCGAGGTCGAACGAGCTTCCGGCGGCGATTGACGGGACGCGTGTGGTCGACGACTGGAGCACATGGTCGGATGCGTCGAGGAAGTTGACGAGCACGGAGACGTTCTGGGCGTCCGCGGCGGGCGACGGGTTGTGCAGCACGACGCCGTAGCTCACCGAACTTCCCGCATCGTACGAATCGGGCCGCTGGGAGAAGCCCTGGTCGGAGATCGCGAGCTTCGAGTGGCTGACGACGCCGCTGACGACGGTGCCGCCGACGACGAGGAACCTGCTTGTCAGCGTTCCCGAGCGCCCGCACGAAACCGTGGCGCGCGCCGAGCCGGCCGGCGCGAACTCCCCGAGATGCCACGTCCAGGCCGCCGTTCCCTGTCCGGCGCGGATCCCGTGGAGGCCGGGCTGGCGGGAGCCGTCGGCATAGCGGACGGCCAGGCTGCACGTCGTACCCACCGGCTTGACGAGCACGGACACGGCGACCGGCAAGCCCTGGTACGCGCGCGACGGCATGTAGCTGAAGCGCAGTGTCCACGCGGACGCGGCGCCGGATGCGCCTGCCGTGGCGAGCGCGCCGGCGATCGCGACCGCCGCCGCTGCACCACCAGCCCAAGCTCTCGTCTTCGCCATCACGTCCTCCTTCGTCAGGCCGCAGAGGCCTCGTGCTCTTGCGCCGTGCCGAGCTGCTTCGCCCACCACTCGTCCTCGTTCGCGAACTGGACCTGAAGCTCCGCGACATAGGTCGAGAGCTGCTCCGTGCGGACGTCGAGTCGCTCCTCGAGGTCGGCGCCGGCGATCTCGCGCTCCTCGAGCCGATGCTCGCGGATCTCGTGCTCGGCCAGCAGCTCCGCCTCGCGCCGGTCGAGCTCGGCCTCGCGCTCCTCGAGCGCGATCACCCGGAGCTTCAGCTCCTCGATGCGCGCGTCGATCCGCTGCTCCTTCTCCTCGAGGCGGCTGCGCGACGCCTCGGCGAGCGCCTCGACCTTCTCGAGACGGCTCTCACGCTCGGACAGCGCGCGCTCGCGCTCGAGCACGCGCCGCTGGCCGATCTCGTCGGGCGGCGGCGCGATCGGCCGCGTCGCTTCCTGCTCGATCCGGCGGACGGTGGCTTCGCGGCGGTGCAGCTCGGCTTCGCGCACGACGAGCTCCGTCTCGCGGCGGTCGAGATCGAGGTTGAGGGGCGGGGGGGCCGCCGCGATGCGCTCGGCCTCCGCGAGGAGCTCCACGCGCTGCTCCTCGAGCGCGTGCGCCGCCGCTGCAAGCTCGTCGCCTCGTGTGGTCAGCTCGGCCTGCGCCGCCGTCAGCGCGCGTTCCGCTTCGGTGAGCGAGTGCCGGCGATTGTCGAGCTCGCGCTCGGCCGCGTCCGCCTGCCGCTCGCGATCGATCGCGCCGCGGTCGAGCTCCTCGGCCTTGCCGTCGAGCTCCTGGCCGCGCGTGACGAGCGCGCTCTCGGCCTGGGCGATGGCGCGCTCCCGCTCGGTGATCGCAGCGACCTGCTGCGCGAGCTGCGCCGAGGCGGCCCCGCGCTGGTCGTCGGCGGCCTTGAGCTCGTGAACCTTGAGCACGATCATCTGCTCGCGCTCCGACACGCGCGCCGCCGTCGCGTCGACTTCCGCGCGCAGCCGCTCGAGCTCGCCGTGCCGCTCGTCGAACTCGGCGAGCCGATTGTCGAGCCTCCGCTCGTGCCGCTCGAGCTCCTCCTCGCGGGCGACGAGTGCCGCCGCCTGCTCGTCGAGCTGCGCGACGCGGCGCGCCGCCTCCTGGTCGAGCTCCAGCTCGCGTCGCGACACCTCGAGCTGCTCGCTGAGCGACGTGCGGAGCTCCTGCTCGCGGGCGAGCGAGGCGTCGAGCTCGCTGCGCAGTACGTCGGCGCCCGTGTCGCCCGCCGGTGGGCTCGGCGTCGTCGTCGCCGCCGCCGCGACCGCTTCGCCCGGCGACCGCGGCTCGGCCTTCGCGGCCGCGTCGACCGCGGCTGCGCGCGCCTCGACCTTGGCCCGGAGCCCGGTGCCGAAGCCGCCCTCCGTCGTCTCCTCGACCGGCTTCTTCACGGCGGCCATCTCAGAACCCGAAGAGCTTCCCGAGGCTGAGCAGCGCCGGCCCGAGCACGACGATGAACATCGCAGGGAAGATGAACAGAACGGTCGGGAAGAGCATCTTGACCGGAGCCTTCATCGCTCGCTCCTCCGCGGCCGCCTGGCGCTTCAGGCGCGCGTCCGTCGCCTGAACGCGCAGGATGCGGCCGAGCGACGTCCCGAGCTGGTCGGCCTGGATGATCGCGCGCACGAACGAGGAGACTTCGGGTGTGCCCGAGCGCTCCGCGAGCTTCTTCAGGGCGTCGCTCCGGCTCTCGCCGATGCGCATGCCGCCGAGCGTCAGCTCGAACTCCTGCGCGAGCGGCCCGTGCATGTACTGGGTGAGCTTCGCCACCGCTCCGTCGAACCCGAGGCCCGCCTCGACGCTGACGGCGAGCAGATCGAGTGCGTCGGGAAGCTCGGCGCCGAGAATCGACTGACGCCTGCGCGCCCGTGCCGACACGATCACGGCCGGCGCGATGTAGGCGATTCCGCCGAACATGCACGCGAACACGAACGCCGCCGCGACCGACGAGGACGCACCGACGAGGAGGCCGACGAGGATGCCCACGCCGCCGGCGACCGCCTTCGCGGCGAGGAAGGCCTGCGGCGACACGTTGCGCATCCCGGCCGACATCAACAGCCTCGAGAGCGACTCGAGATCCTGCTTCGGGTTGAGGCGGAGCATCCCGCGTGCGAGCGAGCTGACGAGCGGGCCGACGACGCGGTCGCGGAAGCGCACGCGCTCCGGTCCGTGGGTCGTCTTGACGTTCCCGTACGTCGCCGCGGCCCGGATGCGCGACTTACGGTTGCGCGCCGGCAGCGAGACGAGATTCGCGACGGCGAGCACGGAGAGCGAGAGACAAACGACGGCTACGACCAGGAGCATCTGCATCACCCCTTGAAGGAGACGATCTTCTTGATGATCGCGGAGCCGATCATCATCATCACGACGCCGATCCCGATCAGCATGTGGCCGGCGGACGAGTGGAGCAGCGGGCTGAGGTACCCGGCGTTGATGACCGAGATCGCGAGCGCGAGAAAGATCGGCAGGCCGATCAGCGTGTACGCCGACATCCGTCCCATCGCCGTCAGCGAGCGGATCTTGCGCGCGAACTGTTGCCGTTGGCGCACCGTGTCGGCGACCATGTCGAACAGCCCGGCGAGCGAACCGCCGACCTGGCGCTGGATCGTCACAGCCGTGATCGCGAACTCGAAATTCTTCGAGCCGAGACGCTCGGACATCTCGGTGAGCGCGTCGTCCATCTGCCGGCCGAGCCCTGTCTCGGTCATCACGCGCTTGAACTCCTCCGAGGCGGGCGGCTGGCCCTCGTCGACGACCGCCTGGACGCCCTGCTTGAACGAGTGCCCCGCCTTGAGCGACGCCGCGATCGTGATCAGCAGGTCGGGCAGTTGCGCCTCGAACGCGCTGAGCCGGCGGCGCATGCGCTGCCATACGACGAGGAACGGAATGAGCGCGCTGACGACCATGACGGCGAGCGTGACGACCGCAGGCAGGCCGGCGGCAGCGGAGAGCAGGCCCGCGGCGAGCCCCACGCCGCCGACGATGTAGAGGAACTCCGCGGCACGCAACGGCGTCTCGCCGCGGTCGAGCATGGTCTGGACGGCCTTCCACTGCCGCAGGTTCCCGAAGGCCCGCTCGGTCGCGCGCAGGATGCCGGCGAGCACCGCGGAGCGCTCGTCACGGCGCCGGCGCCGGACGCGGCGTGCGCCGCCCGTGTGCGCGGCGAGGCGCTTGCGCACCCAGGAGCTCTTGCGCGCGGCGAGGAGGACGAGGGCGGCGAGGAACACGAGCACGCCGGCGATCGCACCGATCGCGAACCGGCCGCCGCTTCCGTACGCGCTCGCCGGCAGGAGATTCGATGCCGTCTGCGCACCCGTCACGTCGCCTGCCTGCGCCGGCAGGCGCAGCGAGCTGGTGGCAGACCCTGCGCGGGCGACGGAGGCCTCGATGCGCAGCCGGTCGCCGGGGCGCGCCGAGGTGACGAACGAGACGCGCCATGTGTAGCCGAGGCGCTGCGAGATCGAGCTGTAGATGCTCGAAAGCGCATCCGTGGAGGAGGCGCCGTAATAGCGGCCCCCCGTCGCGGTGGCGAGAGCCTGGAGCGCGCCGGGATCGAAGCCCCGGCCCTCGATGCCGATCGGGTAGATCGCGACGTCGGCGCTGCGCGCGGCGGCGGTCGCCTGAGCGAGCGTCGCCCTGCTCGAGACGTCGTGGCCGTCCGTGAGCACGATCAGCACGCGGCCGGCGAGCGAGCTGGCCCGGAGCTGCTCGGCGGATGTGACGATCGCGTCGTAGAGCGCGGTGCCATCCCGCGACGCGACCGAGAGATCGCGGAGCGCGGCGTCCGCGTCGATCGTCGCGGTCGAGAGGCTGCTGAGCAGGGTGGGGCGGGGCCCGAAGGCCACGACGGCGATCGCGTCGGCGGCGGGCTTCGCCGCGACGAAGCCGCTTGCGGCCGTTGCCGCGTCGGCGAGCGGCTTCCCGCGCATCGAGCGGGAGTCGTCGACGGCGAGCACGACGGCCTTGGCGCGGCCGAGGTTCTCCTCCGTCAGCCCGACCACCGGCACGCCGTTCTCGGTCAGCGTCGGTGCGGCCGAGGAGCCGGCGGACGAGACGACGGTCGCGCGGATGGTCGGGAACGCGCTCGTGTCGACTCCCGAGAGCTCCACCTTCGCCGACGCCGGCGCCGCCGCGGCGAGCGCGACGGCTACGACGGCGAGCTGTGCGAGCCGGCGGCTCATGCGTAGCCCCCGAACTTCGGGCCGAGCTGCGCGTCGCGCACGCCGTGCGCGGCGTCGTCCTCGCTCGCGAAGAAGTCGGAGTGGAGCGCGACGCCGTTGGCGGCCAGCTTGTCGAGGAACTGCGGCTTCAGGCCGGTGCACTGGAGCCCCGTCAGCAGCCGGACGCGGTTGCCGAACGACGCTGTGTCCTCGTCGGGCGGCTTCGCCACGAACACATCCTGGAGCGTGATCACGTCGGCCTCCATGCGGAGCACCTCGGTCACGTGCGTGATGCGGCGGCTGCCGTCGACGAGACGCGTGATCTGGACGAGCAGGTCGAAGGCGCTCGAGATCTGCTCGCGGATCGCGCGCAGCGGCAGGTCGACGCCGGCGGTGAGCACGAGGGTCTCGAGGCGGCTGAGCGCGTCCCGAGGCGAGTTCGCGTGGATCGTCGTCAGCGAGCCCTCGTGGCCGGTGTTCATCGCCTGGAGCATGTCGAGCGTCTCCGCGCCGCGAACCTCGCCGACGATGATCCGGTCGGGCCGCATACGCAGGGCGTTGCGGACGAGCTCGCGGATGCGCACTTCGCCCTTGCCCTCGATGTTCGACGGCCGCGACTCGAGCGTGATCACGTGCTCCTGCTGGAGCTGCAGCTCGGCGGCGTCCTCGATCGTGACGATGCGCTCGTCCTCGGGCACGAACGCCGACATCGCGTTGAGCGTCGTCGTCTTGCCGGTGCCGGTGCCGCCGGAGATGAGGATGTTGAGCTTTCCCTTCACGCAGGCGGCGAGGAACTGCGCGGCCTTCGGCGAGACGGAGCCGAACGAGATGAGGTCATTCATCGTGTACGGGTCGCGCGAAAACTTCCGGATCGTCAGCGTCGGCCCGCGCAGCGACAGCGGCGGGATGATCGCGTTCACGCGCGAGCCGTCCGGGAGCCGCGCGTCGACCATCGGCGACGCCTCGTCGACGCGGCGGCCGACCTGCGACACGATCTTGTCGATGATGCGCAGCAGGTGGGCGTTGTCCACGAACGCTGCGTTCGTCTTCTCGATCTTGCCCGAGCGCTCGCAGTAGATCCGGTTGTACGCGTTGACCATCACTTCGCTGACGGAGTCGTCGCGCAGGAGCGGCTCGAGCGGGCCGTAGCCGAGGATGTCGTCGGTGATCTCGCGGACGATCTGCCGGCGCTCTTCGCGCGTGAGCGGCGTCCGGTCGAGCACGAGCTGCTCCGTCACGGCGCGCAGGACGCGCTCGTGTAGGTCCTCGGTCATCTCCTGCCTGAACAGCTCGACGCCCACCGTGGCGATCACGCCGTGGTGGATGCGCGTCTTCAGCTCCGCGTACGGGTCGACCGTGCCGGCTGGACGCTTGTGCTCGCCAGGGGCGGACTGGGCGGAGGACGCCGCCCCCGGATCGACGAGCGCTGCGCTGCCGTTCGGGGCCGGCCGAGTGAGGCGATCCTGGAGTCCCATCGCCTACGCCTTCGCCAGCGTCCGGAAACGCCGCCTCTGCTGCCGTCCCGGCTTCGACGCGGCGGCCTTCGGCGTGACGCTCTTCGCGAGCGTGCGCATCGCGCGCGAGAACTCCGCGCCGTCGTCCGTGAGCACGACCGGCTTGCCGCGGTTCACCCCGAGCGGCACCGCCCGGTCCGACGGCACGAGATGGGCGAGCTTCATACCGAGCGCGTCCTCGACCTCGCTCGGCTTCATTCCGACTTTCGAGTTGGCGCGGTTGAGGACGATCTTGATGCGGTCGCGCGGGAACGAGAGCATCTCGAGCGTCTGGAGCGCGAGCTTGACGTTCTTCAGCGTCGGCACGTCGAGGCCGCAGAGCAGGAACAGCTCGTCCGTGCGGTCGAGTGTCGCCAGCATGGGGCCGTGGAAGAACGGCGACGTGTCGACGACGATCACGTCGTACGACTCCTTCGCCACCTCGAGCAGACGCGCAAGCTTCGCTTCGGTCACGAGCTCCGCATCCTCCGGGCGCAACGGCGCCGGCATGATCTCAAGCCCGCACGCATGGTGCGTCGCGTAGCCCGCGAGCTTCTCGGTGTCGAGCTCACCCGGAGCGACGACGAGGTCGAAGATCGTCTTCTCCGGCTCGACGCCGAGCATGATCGCGGCGTCCCCGAACTGGAGGTCGAGGTCGAGGAGCAGTGTCTTCTTCCCCTCGATCTTCGCGAGCGCCGCCGCGAGGTTCGTCGCGACCACGGTCTTGCCCGTCCCGCCCTTCGGCGAGAACACGGTGACGATCGTCCCTTGGCGGCCGCGGGCTCCGTCGCTGCGCCGGGCCGTGTGGGCGGCCTTGCGCAGCGCGAAGACGACGTTGTCCGCGAGCTGGGGGAGGAGCAGGACGTCGGCGACGTCGGCGTCGAGCGCGTCGTCGAGCAGGCGCGACGCCTCACCGGAGGCGACGAGCATGATCGGCGCCCGCGTGTGCTCGCGGATGGCCGCGAGGTCGTCCGCCGGCAGCGTCGACGACCGGGTCGCGTGGAGCACGACGCCGAGATGCCCGCCTGCGAGCGCGCCCGCCCCGTCGGAGACGTGCTCGCTCGCCCCGACGAGCTCGAGCTCGGGATGCGATGCGAGCGCGGCCCGGAGGGTGTCGGAACCGTCGCACGTACCCGTCATGTAGACGCGGATCGGGTTCCGCTCGACGCTGTGATCCTGGCTCATCAGTGACCTCCGGCCACTCGGGCCCGCGCGGCGGCACCGAGGCCGTCGAGCAGGACGGTGTTGACGCTCTCGATGCTCTCCGGGCTGTTGGCTGCGTCGGTGACGGGCCGGAGCTCGAGCGCCCAGCCGCCGTCCGCCGATGCGCCCGCGTCGGAATTCGTGACGACGAACATGAGCTTCGACGACTGCGCGTCGGTGACGGCGAGCATGATCGAGTACTTCGTATTCGTCGTGCTGAGGTTGCCGTTGCTTGCGTTCGTGACCGTCGGCGCGCGAAGGACGAGGAGGTTGCGCAGGACGATCCGGTCGTAGTGGATCGTCACGCCGTTGGCCGATCCGACGGGAATGTTCGCGACGAGGTCGACGTGGTCGCCGTTCCGGAGCGTCCCGGCGAGAATCTGGTTCGGGCTGGCCGAGAACTGGACTGCGCGCGTCGTCCCCTTGAGCTGGGCGCGCACGCCGAGCTCGGTCGCATCGCCGAAGCGCCGCGTCGACACCTGCTCGCCGGCCATCACGTCGTCGATCGAGACGAGACGGGCGATCTGGGCGGGGCTCGAGATCGCGCCGGGAACGAGTGCGGTGCGCGGCACCGTCTCACGCTTCAGCATGTGGCCCGAGGCGATCGCGGCGCCGGACGTTCCGGCGGGAATGTCGGTGGCAGCGACGAGGACGCCGACGTTCTGCGCGCCGTGCTGCACGTGCTTGCGGTAGTTCGTGACGTAGGCGATCGTGAGCACGGCGGCGAGGAGGCCGAGCACCACCGCGACCACGACGTTCTTGAGCTGATAGGTCATTCGACCCTCTCCGTCGTTTTTGAGGTGAGATTCCCGGCGGACACGACCCAGCCGAGCAGGTTGATCGAGTAGGGATACGTCGCGGTCACGGTCACGTCGGAGCCGGCAACCCAGGTCGACGACACCGTCACCGCGAGATTCGTCTGGTTGAGGTCGGAGGCCGAGGTGCGTACCGCCGTCGTGGCCGTGCCGGCCGGGTCGGCGGAGTCGCGCGCCACTGCGGCTTCGCGCGCGCCGGACCGCACCGCGTCCGTGAGCGTCAAATAGTTGTTGAAGAGAATCCCGAACTGAAGGATCCCGAACAGCAGGACGGCGAGGATTGGCAGGACGATGGCGAACTCGGCCATCGTCTGGCCTCGTTCATCCCGGATGAGTGTGTTCTTCTTCATCGGTCCTCCGACCGGGTCACCGGGCGGGGCGGAAGAGCGGCGCCCCACCCGGTCCCCAGCTGTTAGGGCAGGAAACCTGCCACCTCGTTGACGACGGCGATGACACGGTCGCCGAGCACGGGGAAGAGAAGCGCGGATGCCGAGGCGACGACTGCCAGTACGACGGCGTATTCGGCCATCGTCTGTCCCTCGGTGCGGCGAAGAAACGATTTCGCGCGGCTGATGATGCGATTCATCCGACTTCTCCTTTCCGGTTGCGGTGTCCGAGTCGGTGCGCCTGCCATGGCTCAGGGCAGAAGGCCCGTCACCTTGTTGATCGCGTTCGTGATCCCGCCCGACAGAGCGGTGAAGGCAACGATCGCGCCGACGGTGATCACGGCCAGCACGACGCCGTACTCGGCCATCGTCTGCCCGTCTTCCTTCCGCCAGTTCTGGCGCACGTAGTCGAGCCAGAGGGAAATGAACATGTGGTTATTCACCTCCTCTCGCGTCTCTTGCCCGCCCGAGATCCGGGCGCGCTGCTGCCAGAGAAACGTCGAACGTGAGGTGAACTACGATCGACTGGGGCTTCGTGAACGGCACGCGGGTACCAACCTCTCCCTGTGTGGCGTGCCGAGCCGCCAGGTGATGTGGGGGGAGTGATCGAACGGATTACACGAGTCGAGAATCCCTCAGCTCAGTGACTTGCAGTTCGGTTCATCCGATCGAGTGATCCCTGCGTCGAGGTGCTGCCGATACCTCGACACGTCCCGTGCTGCGGCGGGGACAATGCAAGAGACTTCCGCGTCGGTGTTGCGGCCACCGCATCGAGTGAGGAGCAGGCACCGGTGGCACGAGCGATACCGCAGGGAGCGACGCTTTTGACGGACGCAGGCGTGGTGGCGTGCGAACGCTGCGTCGTCGCGGACACGTCGCTGACGCGCATGCGCGGCCTGCTCGGCAAGCGGAGCCTTGCGCCGGAGGAAGGCATCCTCCTGCGGCCTGCATCGTCCGTGCACACGCTGTTCATGCGCTTCCCGATCGACGTCGTGTTCCTCGATCGCGACTTCGCCGTGCTCCGCGTCGTGCCGGGACTTCGGCCCTGGCGGGCGGCGTCGCGGCGGCGGGCGGCGGTGGTGCTCGAGCTCGCCGCGGGCGAGTCGGAGCGCCGGGGAATCCGCGTCGGCGACCGTCTCGACTGGGCGGGGCAATGAGCGTCCTCGAGGTCGCCGCCCGGCGGCCCGTCCTCTCGCGCGCGACGGTGTCGGTGCCGCTCGCGGTGCTCTGGCTGCTGTTTGCGATTGCGAATCTCGCGCAATGGCGAGCGTCGCGTGCGCCGCTCGGGCTCGGCGCCACCGGGCTCGAGCTGGGTGCGGTAGTGCTGTTTGCGATCCGGCGCACGCCGCTCGACACGAGCCGCTCGCCCGTCGCATGGGCGGCCGCAACGATCGGCACCTTCGGCATGATCGGCGCGCGCCCGGCGTACGCGCCGGTGGGCGGCCTCGAGGTGGTCTACGCGGGCGTGCAGATCGGCGGCGCGGTCGTCGCCGCCGCGGCGATGGTGGCGCTCGGCCGCTCATTCGGCCTCGTCGCGGCGAACCGCGGCATCCGCACGAGCGGCCCGTATCGTTTCGTCCGCCACCCACTCTACGCGGGCTATCTGCTCACGGAGCTCGGCTACGTGCTCGAGAATCCGTCGCTGCGCAACTGCGTCCTCTTCGGGGCCGTAATGACGGTGCAGCTCGTGCGCATACTCGCGGAGGAGCGGTTCCTCGCCGCCGATCCTGCATATCGGCGCTACTGCGAGCGCGTCCGCCGGCGGGTGGTGCCGTTCGTCTTCTAGTCCGTCAGGGGGAAGCGCAGACCCAGCGCCCCAGGCTCTGGTCGGCTTCGACCACCGGACACGAGACGCCGGTCGGCAGCGGCGCGGCCTGGACCGCCCGCTGGCCGGCGACGAGGTAGGTCCACGTGGTGCACGACTCGGCGCCCCGGGCGGTCGTCATCGCGGTGCAGGTCATCTCCTGCGTCGTCGCGGCGCCGAGATGCGCGAGGCCGGTCCCGTAGACGAGCGGGGCGAGCGGCGCCGAAGCGGTCGCCTGGCTCGCCGCCGGGAGATGGACGAGGTGGAACTGCGAGACGATCACGGTGACGACGAGCGAGGCAACCGCCGCAAGGAAGATCGTCCCGGTCGTGCGCGAGGTCGCACCGCCGAGGGTCTGGATGCGGAGCGGCGCCCGGGCCGGTGCCGGCGCGCCACCGACGTAGTCCGCGCGCTCCTCGGCCGTCCACTTTGCCCAGTCCCGGTCCTGCCAGCCCATACATCGTAGATCGGTGTATGGCCCGGAAGTCAACGTCGCTCGTTCGAGGGAGGACGACTAGAGATTTCGGCGGAAGAGCAGGAAGCCGAGCGGCAGGATCCCGGCGAGCACGAACCACGGCGCGAGCGCGACGCGCGCATACGAGTCGACGTGCTTCCGGGTGCTCGCGTAGCCGACCGCGTTGCGCATGGCGCGCGCGATCGCGGCCGTCTTCGTCTCCGCGAACGTTTGCCCGCCGCTGATCGACGCGAGCTCTGCGAGCGCCGCCGCGCTGCGGGGGTCGGGCGCGTAGCCCGGATCGGGCTTGCGGCCGTGCGCGCGGTCGTAGAGCAGGTCGTCGGGCGCCCAGACGTGGACGTACACCGGCGTCACGCGCCGCTGAAGCGTGAGCTTCAGGATCGGGGAGATCGGCTGCGCCTCGCCGTCCGTGAAGACGACGAGCAGACGCCGTTCCACGGACGGGGAGTAGAAGTGCGAGGCGACGAGCGGCACGAGCGCCGCGAACGTCGTCGCGCGCCCCTTGTAGGTCTGGCTCGGCGGCGGGCTGTCCACCGCGACCGACTGCGTCAGCGTGCGCGTGAACAGCGTCGCGTCGGTCGTCGGCATCAGATTCGGGAGCACGCGGTCGGTCATCGACGCGATCCCGATCGGCAGGTCGGCGAGCTGCGCGCGGAGGCGCAGCGCGAGCCGCTTGGCGCGGGCCAGTCGCGTCGGCTGCCCGGGCCCCGCGGACGCTTTCATCGAGAGCGACGTGTCGAAGACGAAGAACGCCTGTGCGTCGGCCCGCTCGCTCACGAGCTGCCGGCGCACGACCACCGGCTGCGCCGCGGCGGTGGCGACGAGCGCGGTGAGCACGACGAGCGCGGCCGCCGCCGGAACGGCGCGCCGCAAGCCGGGGCCGCGCACCGCGAGCACCCGCCGTACGCGGGCCGACGCCCGCTCCGAGAGGAGCAGTGCCGCGAGCGGCACCGCGGCGGTGAGCGCGAACAGGGCATCGAGCGGCGTGAGGAACGAGATGCCGGCGAAGGCGGGCGTCATCAGTAGCCGCTGCCGATGATCGTCGCGCCGCGGCCGCGGCCGAAGCCGTAGCCCGCCCGCGCATCGTTGCCGATCCGGCCCTTGCCGGCCTCGTGCAGGCGCAGGACGAGCTCGAGGTTCTGCTTCGCGTCGCCGTCGGCGGGGTCGATCGCGATCGCGGTCTGGAAGTAGCCGGCCGCGCGCGCGATCACCTTCGCGAGGCCGCTGCGATCCGAGCCCGGCGGCGGCGTCGTGATCACGAGCACGCCGAGGAGGTTCGCGGCGTTCGAGCGCTCGGCCGCGCCGTGGCCCGCCGTGATCAGCTCCTGGAGCGTCTCCTGGGCGTCGGCGCGGACGGTCGGCAAGTCCTGCCGCGCCTCGGGGTCGGAGCCGATCCGGCTGAACCAGAAGAGCTGGAGCCCGCGCCGGTACCGCAGCGTGTCGCCGGTGCCGATCAGCGTGCCCGCCGGGTCCCCGGGCAGCAGGGTCGACGGCCGCCAGAGCAGGCCGTGCGCCGGCAGCGCGCGGAAGCGGAGGTCGTCCTGCGCGACGGTTGTGCGCCACGCCCGCGCGTCGACCGCGAGCAGAAGGAGAACCACGGCGACCGCCGCGAAGACGAGGCCGAGGATCCCGGCGCGATGGCGGCGCATCAGCGTCACGTCGTCCGCACCGCGAGCCGCGTGTTCCAGCGCTCGTTGCCGGCGAGCAGGAGGACGAGCACGACGCCGAGGACGAGCATGCTCCACGGGACTGCGGCGGCGACCGCCTGCTCCCGCCGCCTGGCCGTGTGGGTGAAGACGCTCGGCGAGACGAACGCCTTCGACCCGAACATCGTGGCGAAGAGGCGCACGTTCACCGGGTCAGCGAAGAGCGGCACGATCCGGACGGGGATGTGCTCCTTGCGCAACTGGAGCGCTTCCCCCGTCAATGCAGGGATGTCGGCGGCCGCGTCGTCGAGGTCGCTGACGATCAGGATGGCGCCGTGGGTCACGTGCGACCGGCGCAGCGCGCGCTCGGCCGTGATCAGGCCGGTGGCGATCCGCGTGCCGCCGCTGAACATGTCCCACGGCGACTGCGTGAAGATCGGCGCGCCGGCCGAGTAGCGCACCGGGGTGAAGAAGGGGACGAACTGGAGCAGCGCGCCCGGCGGCGAGTTCGGCGGCAGCAGTTCGTACGCGGTGTCGGAGAACATCACGAGCCCGATCGACTGGTTCGCGTCGACGATGCCGCGTAGCGTGGTGGCGACGCGCGCGTACACGGGGCCCGAGATGCTCGCGGACATGTCGAGCGCGACGACGCCGGTCGTCGTCCCCTGCGGGAACACGGCCGCGCGGCCGCTGCCGGCCGAACGGGCGACGAGCAGGATGCCGGCGAACGTGCACGCGAGGGCGAGCGCGAGCGCGATTCGCGCGAACGACGTCCGTGCCGCCTGGCGCCCGAGTTGCGGCAGATCGCCGAGTTCCACGGCGCCGCGACGGTGGAACGAGGGCACGCTCATTCCTCGGCCTCCTCCTCGTCGCCGGCGGTC